>Ga0315274_10012509_pt1 | contig 12103 bp, 9 predicted proteins | sample YL17G02_20_MG_FD_203700 | JGI IMG/M metagenome (GOLD analysis project Ga0315274, IMG submission 203700) | Sediment microbial communities from Yellowstone Lake, YNP, Wyoming, USA - YL17G02_20 | ecosystem: Environmental > Aquatic > Freshwater > Lake > Sediment | place: USA: Wyoming | collected... | reverse complement strand
CCACCAGATCCGACCAGGCGGCGCCGAACTCCGCCTCGTCGATCTCACGGCCCGGCCGGTAGGGGTCGATGCCGTGGCGGAAGAGCAGTTCGCTGCGGTAGACGTTGCCGACCCCGGCCAGCACCGACTGGTCCATCAGGAGCGCTCCGATTGCCTTGCGGGACATGGAGATCCGCGTCCAGGCGGGCCCCGGGTCAGCGTCGCTGCGTAACGGGTCGGGGCCCAGCCGGGCCAGTATCGTCGATACCTGCGCCTCGTCGATCACCTCGCAGGCGGTCGGCCCGCGCAGATCGGTGCCGTGGTCGGTCCCGACGATGCGCATCCGCACCTGACCGCGTGGCTCCGGCATCGGCGTGCGGTGCTCCCGGAACGTGCCGTACAGACCCAGGTGCACGTGCACGATTCCACCGCCCTCGTAATGGTGGAACAGGTGCTTGCCCCACGCCGAGGCACGCCGGAACACCACCCCGTCAAGGAGTGCCGCGTCGGCGAACCGGCCCTGCGGGCTGCTGACCCGCACCGACGATCCGGCGTAGCGGCGCTGATGCAGCCTCGCCAACCGGTGCAGTGTGTGCCCCTCCGGCACCGATCGTCAGTCCGGGGCGCCGAGCACCGGCGGCGCCACATGGGTCCGCTCGTAGTCGGCCAGGATGTCGATGCGGCGTTGGTGGCGCGGCGCCTGCGACCAGGCCGTGGTCACGAACGCATCGACGATCGCCAGCGCCTCGGCTTCGGTGTGCATGCGTCCACCGATGCCGATCAACTGCGCGTTGTTGTGCTCGCGGGCCAGCTTGGCGGTCTCGGTGCTCCACGCGAGCGCACACCGGGCACCGGGCACCTTGTTGGCTGCGATCTGCTCGCCGTTGCCGGATCCGCCGAGCACGATTCCGAGGCTGCCCGGGTCGGCCACGGTGCGGGCCGCGGCGGCGATGCAGAACGCCGGATAGTCGTCCTCGGCGTCGTAGTCGAACGCCCCGCAGTCGATCGGCTCGTGGCCGGACTTGGTCAGGTGGGCGACGATGGCCTGCTTGAGTTCGTATCCGGCGTGGTCGCCGCCGAGGTAGACGCGCATGCCGGTCACCCTACAAGGGCCCTAGTCGTACTGGGGGCCCTCGGTGCGGGTGCGCTTGAGTTCGAAGAAGTGCGGGTAGGACGCCAGCGCGACCGAGGCATCCCACAGCTGGCCGGCCTGTTCGCCGCGCGGGATCCTCGAGAGCACCGGACCGAAGAACGCCACCCCGTTGATGTGGATGGTGGGTGTGCCGACGTCGGGTCCCACGGCATCCATCCCGGCGTGGTGGCTGGCGCGCAGTGCGTCATCCAGCGACGCGTCGGTGGCTGCGGCGGCCAGATCCGCCGGCAACCCGGCCTCGGCCAGCGACTCGGCGACCACCTGCTCAAGGTTCTTGATGTCCTGGTTGTGAATATGGGTGCCCATAGCCGTGTAGAGCGGTCCCAGCACCTCGGCCCCGTGCGCCTGCTCGGCGGCGATGGCGACCCGCACCGGGCCCCAGGCGTGGTTCATCAACTCCTGGTACTGCTCCGGAAGGTCCTTGCCCTCGTTGAGCACGGCCAGGCTCATCACGTGGAAGCGCACGTCGATGTCGCGCACCTTCTCCACTTCGAGAATCCACCGCGACGTGATCCAGGCCCACGGGCACAGCGGGTCGAACCAGAAATCTGCGGTGTCGTTGTCGGGCATGGTCGGCTCCTCGCGAGTGTGATTCAGGTGATGTTGCGCACAACTGTGCACCTGCGTCGAATGTTCCCCGAACGATAAGTTGGAACGCGTGCTTCCCAATCTCACCCACAATGAGGCCATCGAGCGCGCAGCTCTGGTTACCGTCGACAGCTATCGGATCGTCCTCGACCTGACCTCCGGCGGGCAGGAGCACAGCGACCCGGGGAAGAGACCCGGGTCCGGCGGGCCGGGCGAGAAGACCTTCCGGTCGACCACGACCGTTGAGTTCGATGCGCTGCCCGGCGCCGATACGGTCATCGACCTGGCAGCCGACAACGTGTACGACGCAGTCCTCAACGGCCACCGCATCGACGTGTCGGGCTACGACGAATCAACCGGCATACCGCTGCAGGGCCTCGCCGCGCACAACGTCCTGGTGGTGGAGGCGGACTGCCGCTACTCCAACACCGGCGAAGGCCTGCACCGGTTCGTCGACCCCATCGACGCCGAGGTGTACCTGTACTCGCAGTTCGAGACCGCCGATGCCAAGCGGATGTTCGCCTGCTTCGACCAACCCGACATCAAGGCGGTGTTCGAGGTCATCGTGACCGCGCCCGCGCACTGGCAGGTGATCTCCAACGGGGCGCCGATCGGGACCGTCGGGCGCGGGGACACCCGAATCCACACCTTCGCAACCACACCCCGGATGAGCACCTACCTGGTGGCCCTGGTCGCGGGGCCGTACGCCCGGTGGGAGGACGTCTACTCCGACGAGTACGGCGACATCCCGCTGGGGCTGTTCTGCCGCGCCTCGCTGGCGCCGTTCATGGACGCAGACCGGCTGTTCACCGAAACCAAACAGGGCTTCGGGTTCTACCACTGCAACTTCGGGGTGCCCTACGCCTTCGGCAAATACGACCAACTATTCGTGCCGGAGTTCAACGCAGGCGCCATGGAGAACGCCGGGGCGGTCACGTTCCTCGAGGACTACGTGTTCCGCAGCAAGGTGACCCGCTACAGCTATGAGCGGCGCGCCGAGACCGTGCTGCACGAGATGGCGCACATGTGGTTCGGCGACCTGGTGACCATGCGGTGGTGGGACGACCTGTGGCTCAACGAGTCGTTCGCGACCTTCGCCTCAGTGCTCTGCCAGGCCGACGCCACCGAGTACAGCGAGGCGTGGACGACCTTCGCGAATGTGGAGAAGGCCTGGGCCTACCGGCAGGACCAGCTGCCGTCCACCCATCCGGTGGCCGCAGACATCCCCGACCTGCACGCCGTCGAGGTCAACTTCGACGGCATCACCTACGCCAAGGGTGCCAGCGTTCTCAAGCAACTGGTGGCCTACGTGGGGCTCGAACACTTCCTGGCGGGGCTGCGGGACTACTTCACTGCGCACGCCTTCGGCAACGCCACCTTTGACGACCTGCTCGGCGCCCTGGAACGCGCGTCGGGGCGCGACCTCTCGGACTGGGGCCGGCAGTGGCTCAAGACCACCGGGCTCAACACCTTGCGGCCCGAGTTCGACGTCGACGAGCAGGGCCGCTTCACCCGCTTCGCCGTCGTCCAGGGCGGGGCGGCGCCGGGCGCCGGTGAGACCCGGGTGCACCGGCTGGCCGTCGGCATCTACGACGAAGCCGGCACCGGAAGACTCGTGCGGATACACCGCGAGGAACTCGATGTTGCCGGATCGATCACCGAAGTGCCGGCCCTGCAAGGCATCCCGCGCGGAAAACTGATCCTGGTCAATGACGACGACCTGACCTACTGCTCGATGCGGCTGGATCCGGACTCACTCAGCGTCGCGCTGGACCGCATCACCGACATCGCCGAGCCGCTGCCCCGCACGCTGGTGTGGTCGGCGGCCTGGGAGATGACCCGCGACGGCGAACTGCGGGCCCGCGACTTCGTAGCGCTGGTGATGGCCGGCGTGCATGCCGAGTCCGAGGTGGGCGTGGCGCAGCGGCTGTTACTGCAGGCGCAGACCGCGCTGAACTCCTATGCCGAGCCGGGGTGGGCGGCGACCGAGGGCTGGCCGTCATTCGCCGACCGGCTGCTGGAACTGGCCCGCCGCGCCGAAGCCGGCTCGGACCATCAGCTGGCGTTCGTCAACGCACTGTGCACATCGGTGCTCTCCGCCCGCCACCTGGTGGCGCTGGCCGACCTGCTCGACCGCGACGCGGGCGAGTGCGGGCTGACGGGACTGCAGGTGGACACCGATCTGCGGTGGCGGATCGTGACCGCGCTGGCCGCCGGCGGCCGGATCGACGCCGACGGTACGCACAGCCCCGTCATCGACGCCGAGGCCGAGCGGGACCCGACCGCGGCCGGCCGCCGCCACGCCGCGGCGGCCTCTGCGGCCCGTCCGCATGCCGACGTCAAACGCCAGGCATGGCGGGAGGTGATCGAGGACGACACCCTGCCCAACATCACCGCGCGGTCGATCATCGCCGGATTCGCCCACGCCGGGCAGGGCGCTCTGCTGGCGCCCTACACCAGGCAGTACTTCGAGGCCATCGCCGGCGTCTGGGAGCGACGCTCCAGCGAGGTGGCCCAGACCGTGGTGGTGGGCCTGTACCCGTCCTGGGACATCAGCAAAGGGGCGCTGGAGGCCGCCGACTGGTTCCTGGGCGGCCTGCATGTGCCACCGCCACTGCGACGGCTGGTGCTGGAGGGCCGTGCCGGTGTGGAGCGCGCCCTGACTGCGCGGGCGTTCGACGCGCGCTGAGGGGACGAGCGCCGGCTAGGGCCGGGCGATCGCGGCGGACATCACCCGTACGGCGCTGATCAACCCGTCGATGAGGTTGCCCTCCCGAAACGCCGATGCAGCCGCGGATACACCGAGCGGAGCCGCCGACCCCGCTCCCCGGCCGCGCACATCCGAGCCGTACACCACCTCGATCGACCGTTGGTCGGGTGAAACGGCCAGCAACACCGCATTATTGGGCGTCGGGACGTCGGCCAGAACCTGGCGGGCTCCGGCCGCGGTGTCACCGCCCAGATCGCCGACGTACACCGCGAAACGCGCCTTCGACTGCCGGCTGGCCCGAGTCAGCGCATCGTCGAGTGCGACGAGGTCTTTGGTGGCAAACGGATACCGCACCGGGAAGTCGGCGGTCTCGGCGGCGATGGAGAGCCGGCCGCTGGAACTGACCGCCCAGCCGATCGGCAACTCGGCGGGATGCACCCGCGCGACGCCGTGGTTACCAGCGCCCACTTGCCCCTCCTCCCACGCCGAGCACCGACTCGCCATGGGCGTGACGGTCGACCGGGATCGCCTCGGCGGTGGCCGACCAGAGAATCGGCTCGTGCGTCCACGGCTGGGTCAGCCGGTAGGGAGCGGGTCGTTTTCCGGTGCGCCGGTAGATCAGCACGATCAGCGCTGCCACGACGAGCACGGGCAGGCCGTGGAGCAGGGCGGAACTCATGGCAAAAACCGTATCTCAGGGCCGCTCTGCGGTTGCCGGGGGCGGTGCGATCCGCCGTCAGGCGGCGCCCTCACCCAGGTAGCGAACCCACGCGGGGTCGAGTTCCTTGACGGTGCACAGCAGCCGCCAGTGCTGGCCCTTGGGCGGCGTCGGCACCAGGCGCAGGGTCCAGCCGAGTTCGGTCAGCAGTTTGTCCGCCTTGCGGTGGTTGCAGCTGGAGCAGGCGGCGACGCAGTTCTCCCAGGAATGTTCGCCCCCCCGGCTGCGGGGCACCACGTGGTCGACGGTGTCGGCCTTCCCTCCGCAGTAGGCGCAGCGGAACCGGTCGCGGTGCATCAGCGCGGCCCGGGTCATCGGGATACGGGCTCGGTAGGGCACCCGGACATAGCTGCGCAGCCGGATCACCGACGGCACCGTGATCACCCGCGTCGCGGAATGGATCACCGGACCGCTCGGGTCGTCGTGCACGATGTCGGCCTTCCCACACAGCACCATCACCACCGCGCGGCGAATGGGCAGCGCGGTCAGCGGCTCATAGGTGGAGTTCAGCAGCAGCACCCGGCGGCGCCCCCATACCGAATCGTGGGACGGACCACGGGTCTCAACGCTGTGCAGGGCAGGGCGCGCGCCGGACCTACTCGCCATGTCCCGTTTGCGCTGCGCCATGCATCCTCCACAAACCAGTCCACCACGGATCGGCGCCGACTGCACGTGTATTCATGTCGTGTTCAATGGTGGCGTGGGCGAGACTCCGGAGAGCTTCTACGACGCGGTGGGCGGGGCTGCGACGTTCCGGACCATCGTAACGCGCTTCTACGGGCTGGTCAGCGAAGACGAGGTGCTGCGCCCGATGTACCCCGAGGAGGATCTCTCCGGGGCCCAGGACCGGTTGCGGATGTTCCTGGAGCAGTACTGGGGCGGTCCGCGGACCTACTCCGATCAGCGCGGTCACCCGCGCCTGCGGATGCGGCACGCCCCGTACCGGATCGGGTTCCTTGAGCGCGATGCCTGGCTGCGGTGCATGCATACCGCGGTCGCCTCCATCGACTCGCAGACCCTCGACGACGCGCATCGTCAGGAGTTGCTGGCCTACCTGGAGATGGCCGCGCAGGCGATGGTGAACTCCTCGTTCTGAGACTCGTGGCGAGGCTCACCGCAGCAGCAGGGCCGCTCCCCCGCGGCGGCGGAACACCGACCCGTAGCGCGCGTCGATGCGCAGCCACGCCGGCGAGATCCGTACCCGTACGACCTCCCCGGCGTCGGGCTCGTCAGGCAGAAAGCGCATCGCCGCCAGCGCGAGCGCACATCGCATCGGGATGCCGACCTCGCCCGCGTCGCCGCTGACGTGCAGCACCTCCTGCTCCAGCAGCGACGCCGGCGGTCCGTGCGCACCCTGCTCGCGAGACAGGTCCGCACCGCTTCGGGCCAGCTGCGCCAGCACTGTCGCGGGAACGTCGTCGAGGTGAACGAAGCCGGTCTCGGCGGGCAGCGCGCCGCGCCAGGCCGAGTCCATCGGATAGCCCGGATCGACCGACCCGGACGGATCCGCGGTGCGCAGCGCAGCAGCCAATTGGTCTGCGGCACAAGTCAAGTCGGCCGGACGAACCGTGCCCTCCACGACCCGGCCGGCCAGCACGTCGAAACCGGTGGCCACCCACGCCCCCAGCAGAGCATCGGCACGCGTGCGCAGCCGGATCACCGCCGACTCATCGAGGAGGCGGGCCCGCTCCGCGAGGACGATGAGGTCGTGGCGCTGTGCGGGGTCGGCGATCTGGACTCTGCGTTCACCCTGTGGTGAGGTCATCGCAGCCAGCGCTGCAGATACTCCCGATGCGAAGGCGAGAGCCGGACCAGCCGTTGCTCCTCGATGTGTACGGCCGCCAGTTGGGTCTCGGCGATCACCGCGGGTTTGGAGCCGGGCACGGCGTCGACCGACCGCACCTCGTAACCCACAGTGAAGTCGACCGCCCGCAGTCGCTTGGTCCACATCGTGACCTGCAGCGGCGAATCGGCAAGGCGCAGTTGGCCCTTGTAGAGCACCTGCACCTCGTGGATCAACAACCCGATGGTCTTGACGTCCTCGGCGAAGGGCTCGCGCAGGAAGTCCACCCGCGCCTCCTCGAGGATCGTCACCATGGTGGCGTGGTTGATGTGCTGGTAGGAGTCGATGTCCGACCAGCGCACCCGCACGCCGGTGGTGAACCGGTTAGCCACTAACCACTCGTCCCTGTTCCGCTCGTGCGGGTCATGCTGCGGATCTGACGGGCCGCCACGGAGAGGGTGGCCAGGTCGCGCGCGTCGCCGTCGTGGATCTCGTCCAGGGTCCGCCGAGCCCGGCTCACCCGCGAACCGTTGACCTGCTCCCACTCGCTGATCTTCTCCTCACCGGTCTCGTCGGGCTCCCCGGCCGCGAGCACATCGAAACACAGCGCACGAAGTGAACCGTAGATGTCGTCGCGGACCGCGAGGCGGGCCAGCGCATGCCAGCGGTCGTCCCGCGGCAGCCCGGACACCGCGGTCAGCAACCCGTCGGTGCCCAGATAGTCCATCAGCGCGAAGTAGGTGTCGGCCACCTCGGCGGGCTCGCGGTCGACGATGTCGGCGATGTCGATGACGTCGAGCAGACTGTATTGATAGAGCCCGGAAGCCACCGCGTAGGCGAGGTCCTCACGCACGCCGCGCGCGGCGAATTCACCGGCCTCCTTGGCGACGATGGCCTGGTCGTCACCGCGCAGCCATCCCGGCATCCCCGGCGCCAGCGCGGCGACTTTGGCGGCGAACCGGTTGATCTCCGCGCCCACCGCCACGGGCTGCGGCCGGTAGTTCAACAACCACCGGGCGGAGCGGTCAAGCAGTCGCCGCAGGTCCAGGGTCATCCGGTCGGTGACGGCGACCGGAACCCCATCGTCGGCCGCCGCACGGATGCGCCGCCAGGTCCGCTCGATGCCGAAAATGGCTTCGCCCGCGGCGAATGCGCGAACCGCGTCGACGTAGTCCACCCCGGCGTCCTCGGTGACCCGGTAGGCGAAGGTGATGCCACCGGTGTCGACGACGTTGTTCACCAGCATCGTGGCGACGATCTCGCGCCGCAGTTGGTGGGTGCGGATGTCGGAGCCGAAGTGGTCTCGCAGCTGCGCCGGGAAGTAGCGGGGCAACCGGGAAGCGAACGCCTCCTGGTCGGGTAGGTCGCTGGCCAGCACCTGCTCCTTGAGGGCCAGCTTGACGTGCGCCATCAGGGTCGCCAGCTCCGGCGAGGTGAGTCCGGCGCCGATCTCCTCGCGCCGGCTGATCTCCTTGCCTGACGGCAGCGCCTCGAGTTCGCGGTTGAGGCCGCGGCGCTCCTCGAGTTCGCTGATCTGACGGGCGTGCACGTTGAGCAGCGACGGCGCGTTGGCGCGGCTGGTTCCCATCAGGTCGTTCTGGTCGCTGTTGTCGGTGAGGACCAGCCGGCCCACCTCGTCGGTCATCGACACCAGCAACTCCCCGCGCCGGCCGTGCTCGATCGTGCCTGCGCTGACCAGGGAGTCCACCAGGATCTTGATGTTGACCTCGTGGTCGGAGCAGTCCACTCCGGCCGAGTTGTCCAGGGCGTCGGTGTTGATCCGCCCGCCGCACAGGTCGAACTCCACCCGGCCCAGCGATGTGACGCCGAGGTTGCCGCCCTCCCCGATCACCTTGGCGCGCAACTGGTTCGCGTTGACCCGCACGGTGTCGTTGGCACGGTCGCCGACGGCGGTGTCCGACTCGACTTCGGCTTTGATGTAGGTGCCGATCCCGCCGTTGAACAGCAGGTCCACCGGCGCGCGCAGGATGGTACGGATCAGGTCGGGCGGGGTCATTTCGGTGACGCCCTCGTCGATACCCAGCGCCCGGTGCATCTGCGCACTGATCGGGATCGACTTCTGCTGCCTGCTGAAGACTCCGCCGCCCGCGCTGATCAGGCCGGGGTCGTAGTCCTCCCAGCTGGAGCGCGGCAGTTCGAAGAGCCGCTGGCGCTCCTCGAACGAGCGGGCCGCCTCGGGATCAGGGTCGACGAAGATGTGGCGATGGTCGAACGCGGCGATCAACCGGATGTGCCGCGACAGCAGCATCCCGTTGCCGAAGACGTCCCCGCTCATGTCGCCGATGCCGACGACGGTGAAGTCCTCGCTCTGGGTGTCCACACCCATCTCGCGGAAGTGCCGCTTGACCGATTCCCAGGCCCCCTTGGCGGTGATGCCCATGACCTTGTGGTCATAACCCACCGAACCGCCGGAGGCGAATGCGTCCCCCAGCCAGAACCCGTAGGACAACGCGACGTCGTTGGCGATGTCGGAGAAGGTGGCGGTGCCCTTGTCCGCCGCGACCACCAGATAGGCGTCGTCGCCGTCGCGTCGTACCACGCCCGGCGGTGTGACGACTCGACCGCTGGCCCGTTCAACGTTGTCGGTGACGTCCAGCAGTCCGGCGACGAATAGCCGGTAACAGGCGACCCCCTCGTCGCGGAACGCCTCCCGGTCGGCGGCGGGGTCGCCGGTCGGCACGGGTGGACGCTTGAGCACGAAACCGCCCTTGGCGCCGACCGGCACGATGACGGCGTTCTTGACGGCCTGGGCTTTGACGAGGCCCAGGATCTCGGTGCGGAAGTCCTCGCGCCGATCCGACCAGCGCAGGCCGCCGCGGGCCACCGGGCCGAACCGCAGATGCACCCCTTCGACCCGCGGGGAGTACACGAAAATCTCGAACTTCGGCCTCGGCAGCGGCAGTTCGGTGATCAATTCCGGATTGACCTTGACCGACAGCACATTCCGGGCCCGCGCCGAGTCCGGAGCGGTCACGAAGAAGTTGGTCCGCAACGTCGCCTCGATCATCGACGCGAAGGCCCGCAGCACCCGGTCGGTGTCGAGGCTGGCAAGCGCGTCGATGTCGGCGGCGACAGCGCGCGCGGCGGCCTTGGCGTCGAGTCCGTTGGCTGCGGAGTCGGGGTCGAACATCGCCTCGAACAGTGCTACCAGCGCACGCGCCGTGGACGTGTTCTCGCCGAGCACCGATTCGATGTGCGACTGGCTGTAGGGGAAGCCGGCCTGCCGCAGGTATTTGGCGTAGGCCCGCAGAACCATGACCTGTTGCCAGGTCAATCCCGCGCGCAGCACCAGTTCGTTGAACCGGTCGACTTCGACCCGGCCTTCCCAGATGGCGGTGACGGCGTCGGTGAAGCGGGTGGCGGTGGCGTCCCATTCCTCTGGCGAGGCCGACTGCGGAACCGACGCGTCGGGGCGGATGGTGAACTGGTAGATCCGCACCGTCAGCCCGTCGCGCCGGGTCACGGTGAAGGGCCGCTCTTCGAGCACCTCCACCCCCATGCACTGCAGCGTCGGCAGCAGTTGGCTCAGCGAGGCCGAGCTGCCGCCCAGATACCAGGTGAGGAAGACCTCGCGGTCGACGTCCCCGGGCTCGAACTGCAGTTTCACCGAATCCGGTCGCAGTCCTTCGATGATGCCGATGTCGGCGATCGCCTCGCTGGGTTTGACGGCCTGCTTGAACTCCTCGGGCAGCGCCTCGGCGTAGTGCTCGGCGACGCCCGGGTCGATGGCACCGATCTGCGCCGACCTCAGTAGCCGGTCGGCCCAGGTTCGGGTGGCCGCGGTGAGAAGATCCTGAATCCGGGCGCGGTTGGTCTCAGCGGTGTCGATCGGCCCCCGGGTGCTCCCCTCGGGCAGCAGCACCGTGAAATGCACGGCGGCCCAAGGAGATTCGCTGACTCGGGCGGCGTAGTCGATGCTGTCGCCGCCGAACTCGCGTACCAGGATGTCCTGCATGGCCAGCCGGACCGCGGTGGTGTACCGGTCGCGCGGCAGATAGACCAGGCATGATACGAAGTGGCCGAGCCGGTCGGTGCGCAGGGACAGCAGGGCCTGCCGCCGCGACCCGAGTTCGATGACGGCGGCCGCCAATTCGAGCAGCTGCTCGGCAGTCATCGCGAACAACTCCGAGCGCGGGATGGTCTGGACGATGTCGAGGACGAGCTGCCCCGGGTGGCGTGGATCGCCCGCCGACATGGCGAGCGCCTCCTGGACCCGCCGGGAGATCAGCGGTATGTCGAGCACGTTGGCATTCATCGCGGCGACGGTGAACAGCCCGACGAACCGGTGCTCGATGTCGCCTCTGTCCCGGCTGTGCTCGCGAACCACGACGATGTAGGGGTAGGCGCCGTAGCGCAGGAAGCTGGGCATGGTGGCCTGCGCGAGGACCACCATCTCTCCGGGCGCGCTGAGTTCGGGTAGCACCTCGGTTCGCAACCGGGCGACACCAAGCCTGCTGGATTCGTCGGCCGCCGCATCGCCGCCCCCGACTGCGCACTGTAGGGCCCCCAGCAGAACGAAATTGCCGTCGCCCAGCCAGCGCAGCAGGTAGGACACGTCCATGCGGTCATTACCGGGGAACCGGGCGCCGTCGTCCGCGGCGATGTCGTGGGCGAGCCCCAGCAGGGTGGCTGCCAGCGCCGCGGAGTCGTGCGCGACCTGGCGGGCGTCGGCGACCACCATCGGCGTCAGCCGCACGGCTTCGGCCACCGCCCGCTGGTTGACCGTCGGGGACAACTGGATGTGGATCCAGGATTCCTCCACCGCATCGCCATCGGTCTCGTGGCCCGTCGACCGAACCTCGATGAGAGTGCCGTCGGCGTCCCGGCAAACCCACACCGCCGGATGCATAAGCGCCACGTATGCCACGCCGAGACGGTGCAACAGCACCGTCACTGAGTCCATCAGCATGACGTCCTGGTCGGTGACGATCTGCAGCGCCGGGCCGAACCCGCCCGGGTCGTCGGTGCCGTACACCTCGACAAGCGTCTCGCCGACCCGGCGGCGGTGCGCGAGCCGTTCCTGCGCCGCGATCAGCGCCGGCGCCACGGCGGCGTCCTGAGCGCCCCAGCCGGGCCGAGAACGCCGGTCGGCGTGCTCGGCCCCGCTGGGAACCGCTCCCCCATGCGGGCCGCGATAGGTCGCCGCATATG
>Ga0315274_10012506_pt1 | contig 12106 bp, 12 predicted proteins | sample YL17G02_20_MG_FD_203700 | JGI IMG/M metagenome (GOLD analysis project Ga0315274, IMG submission 203700) | Sediment microbial communities from Yellowstone Lake, YNP, Wyoming, USA - YL17G02_20 | ecosystem: Environmental > Aquatic > Freshwater > Lake > Sediment | place: USA: Wyoming | collected... | reverse complement strand
CGCAGGTCGAGGACGAGGGATTTGATGGCGGATATGGTGTGTGGGTCCATACTCACCTCGCATCACAGGCCACGCGGAAGCCGACGTTCGCCGCGCGCAAGTTGGGCTGGACGCCGGTGCGCCAGGCGCAGCGGGCCGGCAACGGCCCCTCGTCATACGCCCCACCGCGCACCGCCCGCTCGCCCTCCGTGTTCTGATCTTCGCGTCCATCACCGGCCTGGTACGGATAGGGCCGGTAGAGGCTGGAGGTCCACTCCCAGACGTTGCCGGCCACGTCCGCCAGCCCGTAGGGACTGTCGCCGGCTGGCGAGTAGCGGCCCACGGGGCTGGATTCGAGCCGCAGCGCACCGTGGGCGTCGACGTTGCAGCGCTCCTCATCGAACGTATCGCCCCAGGGATACTTCCTTTTCTCCCCTGCTCCCCCGCTCCCTTGCTCCTCTGCCCAAGATGCCGCTTTCTCCCACTCCGCCTCGGTGGGCAGCCGGCAGGGGAGGCCGCTCACCTGGCTCAGCCAGCGGCAATAGGCCAGCGCGTCGGCCCAGGTGACCAGGACGACGGGATGGTGCTCCAGGCCGCGCGGATGGGTGCGCGTCCGGCGCTCCCAGTTGTAGCGCTGGGCGAAGCGCATGGGGCTGTAGGGAACAGGGTAGTCGGGGTTGTCCTGGATGAAGCGCTGGTAGTCGGCGTGGGTCACCGGGAAGCGGCCGATGCAGTAGGGGCCCAGGACGACACGGTGCCGGGGATGGCACGCTTCTTTCAGTTCTGGGTCGTCGCTGCCCATCAGGAACTCGCCGGCCGCGACGTAGGCGAGCGGCTGGTCCAGCACCACGACGTCCCCCGTAGGCAGCGGGCGGGGCGCTTGCCGCTGCGGGCGCACGACGGCTGGCACCTCCACGGCTTCCGGCTGCAGCGCGCCCTCCATCTCGGCGGCGCTCTGGAAGCGCTTGCCGGGATGCAGCGCCAGCGCTTTCGTCACCGCTGCGGCCAGAAAGTCCGGCACGGCCGGGTTGGCGTCTCGCACAGGCCGGGGTTCCTCGCCCAGGATACGCAGGCACGCGTCGGGCGGCCGGAGCAGCGTCAACGCATAGTACAGCGTGGCACCCAGGCCGTACACGTCGGTGTAGGGGCCGGTGCGGATCCCGGCGGCCCGCAGTGCCTGCACGTACTGGAGCACCGACGGCATAGACTTCAACTCAGCCTCGGGGTACTGCTCGATCGGCGCATAGCCGTGGGTGAAGGCGCGCGCCGCCGTGCTGGTCTGGCTCTGGTCCAGGCGGCGGGCGATGCCAAAGTCCAGCAGCACCGCCTTGTTCTGCGGGGCAATACAGACGTTGTGGGGTTTGACGTCCCGGTGGACCACCGGAGGATCGTGCTCGTGGATGTAGCGCAGGGCGGCCAGGAGTTCTCGCGCCCACTTGAGCACGTCGTGGACCTCGAAAGGAGCGGTGCGCTCGCTGCCGAGGCGGTCCAGCGTCGTGCCCTCGACGTACTGCATGACGATGTACGGGTGGCCCTGGTCGAAAAAGTAATCGTAGACCACCGGCAGGTTGGGATGTTGCATGCCGGCCAACAACTGGGCTTCGTGCTCGAACTGCCCGTGGCTGGTCGTGTCGGGCACCAGCACTTCCTTGATCACGCACTGGCGGTGCAGGCGCTCATCCTCGACCAGGTGGGCGGCGCCCATGCCTCCCTCGCCCAGGGCGCGCAGAACGACGTACCGGTTCGCCAGGGTCATACCTTCGTGCAAGGGCATTGTTCAGTCCTTACTCCATCCGCAATATCGTCAGACGCGATGAACCATAGAAAATTGATACCGTAACCGGGACGGTTGATTTATTCGCTGGCCCGCCCGGACGTGAACGTCCGAGCTACGTAGCAGCGCCGGATGAATCCGGCTTAGCCCCATTGATGGGGCGCTGTTCCGTAGACCGGCGATTTATCGCCGGTCGAGCCCGTCAGCGAGATTCTACCAACAGCATCATTCATCGCCAGTCGGGTCTATCCCAACACCTCCAACCATTTCCGCACTTCCTCCATAGAGCCAGGCCGGTCCGAGCGGCGCTCCGCCACCATCATGCGCAGGATGTCCTTGCCGTCGTCCGGCAAAGGTGCGGTGTCAATCCGGGTCTGCTCCAGCACGTCGTCCGGCCCGGGCCGGAACAGCATGTCGTACCACAGCGCGCCGAGCGAGAAGACGTCGGCCCGCCCGTCCACGTCGTGGGCGTGGAGCGCCTGCTCTGGCGCGACGTGCCGCCCCTCCACCAGGCGCTTCCCGGTCTGCGCCAGCGTGCGGCTGATCGCCGGCACCCGCGCGAAGTCGAAATCGCCGACCAGCGCGCGGCCTTCGGGCGTCAGGTAGACGCTGGCCGACGAGAGGTTGCGGTGGTAGACGCCGTGGGCGTGGCAGTGGGCCAGCGCCGCGGCGACGTCGCCCAGGATGCGCACTTGTTCAGCGGGTTCGATGGGGCCTGCGGCCAGGCGCTCCGCCAGCGTCTGCCCGCTGGTCCATTCCAGGACCAGGTAGTAGCGCTCGTCGGAACTCTCATCGCGCTGAAAGCGATGGGGCATCACCAGGTTGGGGTGCCGCCCGGCCTGCACCAGCGCGGCCATGTCGCGCTTGAAGCGGCTCACGGCCTCTTCCAGTTCGCGTATAGAGCCGACGGCAGGCACATCGTACTGCTTGATGCGCACGGCGCGCCCCGGGAACTCGGGGTCTTCGGCGATCATCTCGACGTAGAAACCGGAGAAACCAGGTTTTTCAGAAAAAACCTGGTTTCTTACGTGGTAGCCCGCCACACGTCGCCCGGCGTCGGTCACGTGCGAGTCCAGGATCGCGGTGCGCAGGCGGTGGAGTTCGCTCCCGCGCAGGATGCGGACGTCAGGGCGGAAGACGTACTCGCGGCCGGTGAGGGCGGCGACGAGGCTTTCGTGCAGGCCGAACACCTTGTGGGCCTGGGGATCGTGGATGGTCAATGCGCCGGTGCCCTTGGAGAGCACGACCAGCCCCACCGCACTGACGTCTCCCCAACCACGGTCTGCCAGAAAGCCGTGCATGACCTTAGCCTTCTGCTCGATGATCGGGATAGGGCTGGGGCGCAGGTCGCCGCTGGCGTGGCACCAATGGAGTTGGTCTGCCTCGATGGAGCCGAGCCAGTGCTTGACCTCGAGCAGGTAGACGCCGTTGTAGTTGAGCACGACGACGTCTATTTCCTGCGTTCCCGTCCCGTCCGGCAGGTGGTAGTTGACCAGGAGCACGCCGCCCGGCAGGTGGTGGCGCAGGTAGTTGACGGTCAGCGTCTCGCCAACGTGAGGGTGGGGGTGGCAGTGGATGACTTCAACGGCGGACATTGGTCTTGCTCCTCAGGGCGTGAAACGTGAAACGTGTTGCGTGTTGCGTGTGTCGATTTGTTCATTGTTCATTGGGACATTGTTCATTTGCGGCTTTGCCGCGCTATGGCTTTCTCTCGAACTTGAAGGTGAGGCCGCCTTTGCCGGCGGCTTCGACGCCGGTGCCTGCCAGCACCAGCGCGCCTTTGGCGGAGATCTCGGCCGAGACGGTGAACTCGGTGAACTTGAACTTGCCGTCGCCTACCTCTTCGGGGGTCTTGGCCAATATGCGCTCGATCTGGCCCAAGAACAAGACTGCGTTCTCGGCCAGCACCTCGACCTTCAATTCCCGGGGGCCGCGCCCCCGGGTGACCGTAGTGTCCGCAGTGTTGACCAGGATGATGTCATTGTCGCTCATTTCAGCCCTCCTGTGTGTACCAATCTGATGGACGACGGCGCATAGATCAGGCATAGCAACGCTGTTCGATTAGCCCAGGATCACCCGCTTACCTGCCTCCAGTGCTGCCTGTACCGTCCTCCGCAGTTCACCAACTGCTGCCTCCAGGTCTTCTACCGTGGTGATGTCCCGCGTCTTGATCGCATCGTACAGACGTATAATCTCGAACTGAGGCTCGACTTCTCCTGCCTCCTGCCTCTTGCCTCCTGCCTCTTGCTTCTTGCGTCCTGCTTCCTGCGTGATGAGCCGCGCCTTCTCCTCAGTCGCCGACTGGATCTGGTAGTACAACGTCTCCAACCCTGTCCCGCAGGCCGTGCAGGTCAGGCCATCGAGCGACCAGCCGACCGGCCCTCCGCACAGCCGGTCGCCGAGACCATCAGCCGGGATGCCCAGTGCTTCCAGGTCGCTCTTCACCTGGGCATAGGCGTCGTAGCGGGCCTGGTGTTGGGCCTCGTAGGCCGCCTGATAGCGCTGCAGCAACGGCTGCATGTTCCGGTAGAAGGCGGCCCATTTCTCCACCACCTCGCGCCGCTCCTCAATGGCCTGCATCTCGTCCAGCCAGTCCTGCGCCTCTTTCCCCGCCAGTTCTGGTGCCACGCGCTGCGCGTGCTGGACCGCACGCACCAGCGCACGCGCGCGGCGAAATTGGAGCGGCCGGCCCGCTTCGATGAACTCCTGCAGCCGCTGCTGATAGTCCTTGAGTTCCTTCAGGGCGGAAGCACGCTCGAGCAAGACCTTCAAACGGCGGTCGGGCTGAGGCGGGTCCAGGATTTCCTGGATCACGGCCGGGCCTCCCTGCAAGACCTGGCTGACGGGCAGGTCGCTCTCCTGGACCAGGATACGCTGCTCTGCGTTCAGTGCCCTCAGTTTCCCCACTTCCTCCTCCAGCGCGGTGGCCATGAGGTTGACCGTGTCCGGTTCCAGCCGGTGGAAGAGGCGGTCAATCGCCTTCTGTGCCGCCCGCCGTTCCTCGGGCGTCAGTCCCTCCTGGGGGTCGTACAGGAACTCTGTCTTGCGAAAGTCGAGGGCCTTGACCAACAGGTCGCGGGCGCGGCTCACCTTGTAGTCATTGTAGACCCGGCCCTCGTACTTCAGGCTGACGATGCCGGCCCGGAACAACGCCGCCAGGACGATGCGCATCAGGATGGGGTCCCAGCCATAGGGCACGCGCTCGAAGAAATCCGACAACGTCTTCCCGTCGCGGGGGTCGCCGGCCCGGGTGCGCGAGCGCAGTTCCTCCAACGTCTCGTTGACCACCGGTGCGTGCCGGTTGAGGCGGCAAGCGTCGTCGAACAGGTAAAGTTCCGGCTCGACGTCCAGGAGTTGGGTGTCCTTCACCGTCAGGACCTGCTCGATGCTCTTTTCGTTGACCCGCACCGCGGCCGGTTCGAAGCGGGTGTACACGTGGGGAATGACCTGCGAGACTTCGCGCGTGAAGACCGTACCGATCTGGCTGGTGCGGCCTGCCAGTTCCCGCACCTCGCCGTCGTAGATGACGACACCGCTCAGCAGACTCTGCCGGAGGAGCGTCTGGATCTTGCCCCGGCTGGTCTCCACATCCCGCTGTTTCTGGTAGAGGATGCTCTCTTCCTCCGGGCTCTTGTCCTGGCGCGCCATGCGGCGGGAGACGACCGCTTCGGTCTGGATCAACTTGCCGAGTTCCCGATATAACTCGTCCTCACGGGCCGGCACCCAATACAGCGTGCGGTCGTCGCCGAAACTGCGCTGCAACACCTCGTCACGCGTGAGGTCGGTGGCGGCGACGTAGATGGGGGAGTAGACCTGCAACGTGATCTCCCCCTTGTTGTAGATGACGTCGTCGTCCCCCCGCACCACGACGTCGAAGCGCTTGAGCCCCTGGTAGTTGAGGCGGCCGACGTCCAGGACCATCTTGAGGTACCTCTTGACCTCGCGCCGGCGGTCGTTCGTGCTGACGTTGACGGCGGCGATGTCCATCTCGACGTCTTTTTTCACTCCGGACAGGAATTCGTACTGCCCCCCGCGCTCCACGACGTAGTGTCCCTGCTCCAGAAGGTCAAGCCCCGCCTCGACCCCTTGCTTCAAGGTGCCGAAGGGCATACCTGGGTCGTCCACGTGGGCCACCAGCAGGCGGGCCAGGTTCTCGGCCGTGCACGGGATCCACTCCAGCCTTTGAAGCAGGTAGAGCGCCTTGAGAATGCGCTTCAGGAAGGACGGCGGGTCGCCGAGCCTGACCTCGTCTATCGTGCGGCGGTCAATGCTGGGGAGCTCGGCCTCAACCTGGTCGTAGATCTCGTCCATGGTGACCAGCCGCCCCACGGGCGCACCTGCGAACCCGGTCGCCGGCGATTTGAGGACGGCCTGCGTGACGCCGATCAGGCTGCGCTCGGTACCCTCGATTTTCTCCTTCGCCCCGCCCGGCCTGCGGATGGCGGCGAAGACCTGCTGTAACACCGCCAACTGATAGGGAGGAAAGGGGTAGTCGGCCACGAAGCGCCCGGCGTCGGGTTGGGGTAGCGGCCGGTTGGCCCCCTGCAGCGTGCACACGGTGGCGATGTTGCCGCCGGCCCGGCCGTAGAGCGCCTCCAGTGCGGGCCGCTTGCTCTCCTTCTTCTTCAGGATGCGCTCCTCGAGCACCTGCCCGATGTTCTCCGACGTCAGGGACAGGCGCAGCGCGAAGCGGTCGCGGATCTTGTCGAATTCGTCCTCGTGACGGATGGCCTCGCGCACGATCTCTTCGAGCGCCTCCTGAGCCGTGACGATCAGCCACAATTTGCCCAGGCCGCGGCTGGCGAAGGCTTCGGCGACGGACTGCAGCTCCAGCAGGCGCTGGTGGCTGTCGCCGATGAACTGCCCCATCTCGTCAACGATGTAGGCCAGGTGGGGCGTCTTCTCCGCGCCGGGCTGCCGCCGGCTGTCCACCCATCTGGCCAGTTCGTCGGCCAGGACGGATGGCCCCATCTGCAGGCCAGCCTGGATGTCGTCAATCGCCTTGGAAGCCTCACCTTCGGTGGCGTACCGCTCGGGCAGGATGGCGCACAGCGCTTTGACTGTCGTATCGCGCACGAGCATGTCGTGCTGGCGCACTTCCTGCCAGGGTTTGCCTTCCAATTCCTGCACTTTGGTCTGAAAAGCCGGGTACTGACCCAGGCTGAGCAGTTCCAACTCCAGGCGTGCGACCCACAGCGTGGTGCTGAGGCCCCGTTTCTTCAGCCACTGCCGGTACATGATGGTCGAGATGTGGTTGCCGGCCTTCGTATCTGTCGGGGTGACCGGCACGCTGGCCAGCAGGTCTTCCTCGGTCTTGATCTGGAAGGCGATCGTCTCCGTGTCTATGAAATTGGTCACCTGGTGCAGCAGCCGCTCGATCTCGCGTTGCCGGGGGCTATCCACGATGCGCGGTTTGAACAGATCCACCGCCTTCTGATTGCGCACCGCCCGGTTCTCCAGCAGATAACTGAGGATCTTGGCAAAGTGGGACTTGCCTGAGCCGAAGAAGCCGGAGAGCCACACGCCGATGCGGCCGGTCTGCCCGGTGCGGGTTTCGGCGTAGCGCTCCAGGAACTCGACGAGCAATTCTTCGATGACGTCGGTGACGACGTACTCTTCCAGTTCCTGTTCGACCTCCTGAAGGCGCAGGTCGTCCATGGTGATGACGGTGGTGATGTCCCGCTGGATGGGGTAAACGAAGAGCTCTTCGATCCTGGTCATAGTCCACATCCTCCGTGCCAAACGCCGCCGTGGAACAGGCGGCGGTAGGTGAGGTCAGATCCTCCGTGCTCTATATTTGGTGTGAGGGCCATCGGCGTTCTCCAGGCCGAGAAAGCGCAGCTCACCGTCCAACTCTTCGCCCGGGTAAAAGATCACGAGCGGCAGCTTCACCCGGTTCTCCAGGTCCTGCAGCAGGTTGGACACGCGCACAAAGGGGTACAGGTGAGCGACCCGCGTGAGGAACAGGATGGCGTCCTGGCCGTCCAGCGCACCGGCGGCTTCGGCAATGTGCTGGGCCAGGGCCGGCCGGTAGTTCTTGGCCAGGTCCCGGTAGACGTCCCCGGGCCGGGTACATTCTTTTTCGAACACCTTGTCGAGCAGCCCAATCTCGGCATAGTGATCGAAGATGAACGTCTCGACCGGGATCTCGCGCACGACGAGGCCAGCATCCGCGAGTTTGGCCATCAGGTGGGCCTGTTCCTCCTGGCAGCGGCGCTCTTCCTCGGGATCGTAGATGAGCAGCACGAAGGGCACCCCCGCGTGCAGCGCCAGCGTGTGCCGTTGGTTCAGCAGCAATCTCTCCAGTTCAGCGAACTTGTCCGTCAGTGATGGCATAGACCGCCTCGCGCAGACCCTGGTAGACAAAGCGCAGGTCATAGATGTCACCCGCGCGGCGAAAGTGGACGAAGCCCCCGTTGGCCGCGTCCTCCAGGAGAAAGACCACCTCACTCTCGCTCAGCAAGAATAGCCGCCAGTCGGTCGAGTAGATGAGCGACTTGCCCTGGAGGCCGCGCTCCTTGTGATGATACAGCGCGTACACGAAAGCCTCTCGAGGGACGTATAGTTTGTGAAATTCCTTCTGCTTGGCACCTCTTACCAGGCCAAAGTCGCGGATGGTGGCCAGGTAGCCAGCGGTGAGCCTGCCACGCGTCCTGGGGGACCAACCTGCGATTTCAGGATGGTCAGGCTCTTGCTGGCTCAACCATTCGTTGATATCCACCCTGTCTATCGCCGTGCGGGCACTCTGATACAAGGCATAGGTGCAACAGGCAGTCAGGTCGTAGAGGAGTGCATCCGCCTGGCAGTACTCGTAAAGCAGCATCAGGTCTACAGCCGTGGGGTTGGGACAGTGGGCCACCATGTGCGCCAGCGTGGCCACGTCCCGTGGGTCTCGCTCACTGACGTAACGACGGAAGATTTCTTTCCATACAGTGCTTCGGGAATGGCGGGTGCGCTGGTCCAGCAGGTTGTCCTCGATCACGGCGAGCCGAACCTGAGCGGGATTCTGTCCGGCATCTATTTCCCGCAGGATCGTCCTGGCAGCGGAGAGGAAGGCTCCCTTGCCGGCCATCGTGCTGTTATACTGCTTGTCAGCGCTCATTTGCGTTCATCCAGACCCAATTGAGGGGGGACCAATGAAGACAGCAGAGGTGCAGCCCAACATATTTTTGCCAAAACAGATTATATCACTGTGCACAACCTGTGGCAAATGCGGCGTGAGCGCCATCGTCAGAGCGATCAGCCACCTCCAGAGAAACAGAGCCGACCGCCCGCCAAAATGCCTGCTGGCAGGGGGTCGGCTCTGTGTTGTCTACGATGCCCTCCTCGGCGCGCGCACGATGAGGCGGGTCAGGTTATGACAGAATCAATCAACAGTGTAACCGAGGCTGGTATACGGACGGTGAACGAAAGATTGGAATTTGTCCCCCTGCAAGAGCAAGAAAGCTTCATTCAGAAAGGCATTGATCTCGGGCGCCAGTTCGCGGGTGCGCTTGTCTATGATGTCGTGGGACATACCGGGTGAGGGGAAATTCAGGCCGCTACACGCAGGTCCACTGCGACCGGCAACTCAAACACATCTGTGCGCAGGAGGCGAGTGGAGAAGAACAGCACTTCCAGGTTCTCGATCTCGCCGGTGACCGGGTTGAGCCGGGCGATTACGTCGTCTCCCAGTTCCTCCGTCTCTTGTTCCGGGTAGGGAGGAACTTTATCAATGTAGAGAATATCTGCCGCACGGTCATATTTGAAGGTCAATCTCGCTTCCATTCGATCTCTCCTTGGGCCAATCTAAAGTTTATCATGCTGTAAGGAAAAGTGCAAATGGACAAGTTCATTTTGAAAGGGGCAGGGGAAGGGAGCGCTGGCACCGGCATCAAAACAGGCTCAACTGCTTCGCCGCGCCAGGCCGGTATGGTGTCATGCGCGTGGCGATGCCGTACTGGCTGCACAGGTCGTGGAACACCTTCGCCAACCCCTCGGCATGCGGCACCGGGCAATCATACCGCTCGCCATACGCCCGCTCGTACTTCTGCCTCAAGCCGGCGAACTGTTCGTCCAGCCGGTCGTAGTAATAGGCGCGCTGGCGGTCGCGCAGCGTCACGCCGAAACTGGGGAGGATGTACGCCGCCCCGTGCGCGTGCGCCTGCTCCACGATCTGGCGGACGTTCTCCTCGTTGTCCTCAATGAAGGGCAGCACCGGCATCATGGTGAGCCCCGTGTGGATGCCGTGTTCCGCCAGCACCTGCATCGCGCGAAAGCGGGCCGAGACGGAGGGCGTCCCCGGCTCCACCTTCTTCGCCAGGTCGTCGTCGGCCGCCGTGACGGTGAAACTGACCGCCGCGTAGACCCGCTTGATCTCGCACAGTGCGTCCAGGTCCTTGAGTACCAGGTCGCTCTTGGTGATGACGTGCACCGGGAAGCCAAAGCGGGCGATCACCTGGAGCGCCCGCCCGGTCAGGTTCACTTGCGCCTCCAGCGGCATGTACGGGTCGTTCATCGAACCCAGGCCGATGGTGCCCACGACGCGCTTGCGGGCCAGTTCCCGCTGCAGCAACTCGACGGCGTTCGCCTTGACCAGCACCTCGCCGTCAAAGTGCTCGATCTGGTAGCACTCACTGCGCGAGTCGCAGTAGCTGCACTAATCTACAGCCTGATCAACTTCTCCAACCATTCCACGCGCTCGTGCTTCCAGCGCCAGAACAGGTCTTCCCACACGTAGTGCACGGCCAGTGTCTGGTACCCGCCGAAACGCTCGTCGAACGTGCGCAAGAGCACGTCCACCGGAACCGGGTCGTCCGGGTCCTGGCCAAAGAACAGCCGGGAGTAGATCTTTTGCTCCCAGGGCGAGACGTGCTCCATCTCGTCCAGGTGATGGAACACGTCCCCCAGAATGTACCCGACGGAGGCGGGGCCGATGCCGTACAACCCCAACAATGCTTCCCGCTGCTCGGCCCTGGATTTGGCCCGCAGGGCGAACTCGTCCACCTCGCCCCCGGCAATCGCCGCGCTGACGCGCTTGATGGACTTTGCCCGGTAGCCGACCTTCAACCCGCGCAATTCGTCCTCGGTCGCGCCGTCTATGGCCTGCGGCTCCCAGAAGCAGTACAGTGCCCGGCCGTCGTAGGCAAGCAGGGTGCCATACTGCTCGAACAATGCCTGCAGCATAGCCACCGAACGGCGCACGGTGGCGTTCTGCAGCACGATGGCGATGACCAGGTATTCGTACAGCGAACTGCAGTTCAGCGGTTTCATGCCCCGCCAGCGGGCGATGATCGGCCCCAGCAGTGGGTCGTCCTCGAACCGGCGGTTGAAATCGGCCAGGTCGAGGCCGAAGTGGTAGCGGTAGGCAATCTCGTCCAGCAGGCCGGCGGCGAACGGCGGTTCCAGTTCCTCCGGCGACCAGATCGAGAGGGCCACGCGGGGCTGGTCTACCATCCCGCGCTCCTCGAACTTGAGCCCCAGCGGCACGCCGCGCCAGCGCATCGTCTGCCAGCGCACGCCCGGCTGCCAGGCGTTGTCCGCCGACGGGAAGTGACCGGGCTTGTGCAGCGTGGCGTCGAAGCGGAACGGCGCGGTGGGAACGAGTTCCACTGTCTGCCTGTGGCTCAGGGATACAGGCTGGCCCAGCGTGTCCATCGCTAACCGCTCTTCTGTAGCGGATGCCTCAACACTGTCTTCAGCCTGTCCGGCTTGGCCCGCCGCGGGTCTCCGAGATAGATTTCGTGATGCCTTCCGCGCAGCACGTAGCCGTTCTGCACGGCGAACAGCCTCATCCGCTCGAGCGTGCGCGGCTCCTCCGCGTACGGCCCGACGTGCATGATCTGCATCGCCAGCCCCTCGTGGAATCGCTCAAAGCGCACCTTCGACAGGGCCGGGTTGGGCCTCTTCTCTTCCACCTGCCGCAAGGCTTCCCGGACCATCTCCCCGGTGACGTGGTCGGGCTGCATCATCATCAGCGTCCAGCTCCACTCGTCTTTCCTGTTGAAATCGAAATCGCCCGAGTCGGTCCACCACAGCCCTTCCAGCGCCATGACGGTGTAGTCAATGGGATCCCTTTCCCGCAGTTTCGACGTGAACTTGAGCGTGTAGGACACGCCGTACAGCGCACCCAGCGCATCCTGAAAGGCCTGCGACGTCTCGGGCGTTTCTGCGGGCCCGAACCGGCCGTCAACCATCACAAAGTTGAAGGCCGGCACGTCGACGACCTGCACCTCCCTGGCGGACGGCGCATACAGGTACTTGAACTCTTTCCGTAGATCGAGTTTGTCCATCGCCTCCCCCTTGCTCTATAGATTTGTGGTTAGAAGCAGTCACACCTCACGCATAGAGTTTACCATGAATACCTGCCAGACT
>Ga0315274_10012503_pt1 | contig 12107 bp, 8 predicted proteins | sample YL17G02_20_MG_FD_203700 | JGI IMG/M metagenome (GOLD analysis project Ga0315274, IMG submission 203700) | Sediment microbial communities from Yellowstone Lake, YNP, Wyoming, USA - YL17G02_20 | ecosystem: Environmental > Aquatic > Freshwater > Lake > Sediment | place: USA: Wyoming | collected... | reverse complement strand
AATCCGCAATCCGCAATCCGCAATCCCCAATCATCAACCCGCAAACCCGCGCGGTGGTGCTGGCGGGCGGCAAAGGGACGCGTCTGCTCCCCTACACGACCGTCCTGCCCAAGCCCCTGATGCCGGTGGGAGACCGGCCGGTCCTGGAACACGTCCTGACGAGCCTGCACGGCGCCGGAGTCCGAAGAGTGACGATCTCGGTGGGTCACCTGTCGGAGTTGATCCAAGCCTTCTTCGGCGATGGGAACAAACTGGGCCTGACGATAGACTATGCCATCGAGGATCGGCCGCTGAATACCATTGGTCCGCTCGCGTTCATCGAGAATCTGGGCGAGAACTTCCTGGTGCTGAATGGAGATATTCTGACTGACCTGGACCTGCGGGCCTTCTGGGCGGCCCACTGCCGGCGGAACGTCGCTCTAACCGTGGCCACTTTCCGCCGGGAGGTCCGCATTGACTTTGGCGTGATCCACTTCGAGGAATCGGGAGGGAAAGTGCGGGGATTCGACGAAAAACCGGTTCTTCCCTATGATGTTTCGATGGGCATTTACGCGCTCGGCAGGCGATGCCTGGATTTCATTCCCTCCGGCGAGCCCTTCGGTTTTGACCAGTTGGTGCTCGCCCTTCTTGCGGCACACGAGCCCGTGCAGGCTTTCCCCCACAAAGGGAAGTGGCTCGACCTCGGACGCCCCGAAGACTACGCCCTCGCAAATACGGAGTGGGTCCCATGAACTGGATAGTCCCACTCACCGATGTGACCGTGGGGGAAGAGGAAGTCCAGGCGGTGGCCGAAGTCCTCCGGTCCGGCTGGCTCACACAGGGTCCGCGGGTCGAGGCGTTCGAACGGGCCTTCGCCGGAGCCTTGGGTGTGGCCCACGCCGTGGCCGTCGCGAACGGGACCGCGGCGCTGCACCTGGCCTACGCCGCCGTGGGTCTCGGCGCTGAAGATGAGTTTATCATCCCAGCCGTGACTTTTGTGGCGACTATGAACGCGGGGATCTATCTCGGCGCCAAGCCGGTCCTCGCGGATTGCGTTTCGGCGGACGATCTGACGGTGTCGCCCGGCGACGTGGCGCGGAAGATCACCCGCCGCACGCGGCTGATCGTGACGATGCCCTACGGCGGCTTCAGCCCCGACATGACGGCCCTGGTAAACCTGGCGAGGGAACACGGCATTCCGCTTGTGGAAGACGCGGCCCATGCTCCCCTGGCGACCTTCAAGGGGCGGGCGCTGGGAACGTTCGGCGCCGCCGGAGCGTTCTCCTTCTTCGGCAACAAGAACCTTACCACCGGCGAAGGCGGGATGGTCGTCTCCGGCGATGACACCCTCGCCGCGCGCATCCGCCGCATGAGATCGCACGGCATGACGACCCTGACCTGGGACCGGCACCAGGGCCACGCGGCGGACTATGACGTGATGGAGCCCGGTTACAACTACCGGATGGACGAGGTTCGAGCAGCGCTGGGGATCGAACAATTGAAGAAGCTGCCGGAGGCCAACCGCAAACGCGCGGAAAACGCCCGGCTTTTGCGGCAGGCAATCGAGTCGCTCGAAATCCCGGGCCTCACCGTGCCGTTTTCGAGTCCAAGAGGAACTCCCGCGCACCACCTTTTTGTCCTCCTGCTGCCCGAGGGGACGGATCGGGCGGCATTCCGGAAGCGCATGTCCCAGGCCGGCATCCAAACGTCGGTCCACTATCCCCTGCTGAGCAGTTTCTCAGTCTGGCGCAACTACTTCGGGAGCGGGAAATCGCCCGGTCTGCCGGTTGCACTGTCGGTGGCTGACCGCCTGGTGACGCTGCCCATGGGTCCGCACTTGAACGCACGGTCCATCGAGATGATCGCCCAGGCGTTGAAAAAATGCCTGAACGTCGAAGAGACGAATTTGAAGCAGGACGAGTTATAGTGCCCTTAGGTCCTTGTTGTCCTTGTTGTCCTTGTTGTCCCTGTTGTCCTTGTTGTCCCTGTTGTCCTTGTTGTCGTTGTTGTCGTTGAAGTCCTTTTTCGAGGTGGCGGCGCGAGATGCCGGATCTGATCAAAAAACTCTATCCCTACTGCAAGAGGCACAAGCAGTCCCTGCTGGCGGGGATGGCCGTTGTGCTGCTGATGAATGTGTTCTATTCTCTGATCCCGAAAGTGACGGGAAACGCAATAGACACGATTTTCCGGCCCGGCATGCGGATGAGGGACATCTGGCATTACGTTGTCCTTATCGGCGCCTTGGTGGGCGGTGGCGCGATCATGCAGTATCTCCAGCGCATACTGCTCATTATCCCGTCCTGGAAAATCCAGTACGAATTCCGCAACGATTTCTTCCGGCACCTGACCAAGCTGTCACCCTCCTTCTACGACCGAATGAAAACGGGAGACATCATCTCGCGCGTAATCGGCGACATTGACCAGATCCGGTCGGTGCTGGGACCGGGGATCCTGCGTCCCTTGGAGGCAGTCACGCTCGCGCCCATCGTGCTCGTCTATATGACGCTTATGAGTTGGCCCGTGGCGATCGTGGCGTTCATCCCCACTTTTTCGGTCCCGATCCTCGTCAACATCATCGCCAACCGCATGTTCAGGCGTTCCCTCCTCGTACAGGAGCATTTCTCGGATTTCTCGGGACGCATCCAGGAATCTCTGGCGGGAGTCCGCGTGATCCGATCCTTTGTCCAGGAAGATCATGAGATGGAAGTCCTGGACGGATTCAACAAAAAGAACGCCGATCTGAACATGGATATCGCCCGTCTCGAAGCTCTCTTCCGCCCCGTTCTCATGGGCATATACATCCTCGGCACCATTATCATCATCTGGACGAGCGCTTTCTTCGTCACGCGCGATCCGAATACGGTGGGAAAACACGGCATGATGAGCGTGGGCCAGTTCATCAGCTTCGTCATGTATTATCGCTACTTGTTCTGGCCCATAATGGGCATGGGGTGGATCGTCAGTATTTACCAGCGCGCTTCGGCGTCCATGCACCGCCTCATGCTGATCTGGAGCCAGGTGCCGGATATCCGTGATACGGAGGAGACCGACCGTTCCCTCACCTCTGTGCGCGGGGATATCGAGCTTCGGAACCTGACTTTCGCGTTCCCCAGCACCGAGCGGCCTTCGCTGCGCAACGTCAACCTGCGCATTCCCCAGGGCCGAACGCTGGGAATCGTCGGACCGGTGGGGTCGGGCAAGTCCACGATCGGGAACCTGATCGGGAGGCTCTATGACCCGCCCGCCGGAACGGTTTTTGTGGATGGACAGGACGTGCGCCGGTTTCCACTCGACGTATTGAGGAAATCGGTCGGAATCGTCTTTCAGGAAACTTACCTCTTCTCCGACACTATCACGGAGAACATTTGCTTTGGACTGCCTCAGGGACCGGATTCGGAAACAGCGCAGCAAGCGGCGGTGGCGGCTTCGGTCGAGGAGGACATCCTGGGCTTTCCCAAGGGCTATGAGACCATCCTGGGTGAGCGGGGCGTAAACCTCTCCGGCGGCCAGAAACAGCGGGTGTCGCTGGCGCGCGCCCTTGCCACCGACCCGCCGATCCTGATCCTCGACGACGCCTTCGCGAGCGTGGACACGCACACGGAGGAACGCATCCTTCAGAGTCTCCGCCGGATTCTCGAAGGGCGGACCACGCTTCTCATTTCGCACCGCATATCCACGGTGAAGCTCGCGGACGAGATCATCGTCCTAGATGAAGGCCGGATCGTCGAGCAGGGCACCCACGAGGAGCTGGTGGCGAAGGGCGGCCTCTATGCGGAGATCAACCAGAGGCAGCTGCTGGAAGAGGCCATTTTGAAGGAAGAGGGATAAGCAAGGTTATGCCTCCCCACGGCCACGGAGCATCTCAGTACGAGGAAGAGGATCTGGGCAAGGTGTTTGACGCGCACCTGGTCCGGCGCCTGAGCCATTACCTCAAACCATACGCAAAACTGGTGGCGGCGGCCATCTTCCTGGCCATCCTGGCGGCGGCATTGCGCGTTGTGGCCCCCCTGATCGCGCGCCATATCCTCGATTACTGTATTCCCGCCGACGTCCCGGAAAGGCGAACCGGCTTGACGCGCTATACCGTCTTGTACCTGGGGCTTCTGGCCGCCATGTTCGCGAACAACTATTCCCTCACCTATATCACGGCCTGGATCGGCCAGCGCGGCATGTACGACCTCCGCAAGGACGTTTTCCGAAAACTGAGTTCTCTTTCGCTTCGTTTCTTCGACCGCAATCCCACGGGCCGGCTGCTGACCCGGACCACTTCGGACGTTCAGGTTCTAAACGAGTTCTTCTCCGAAGGGGTCGTTTACATCTTCGCCGACTTCGTTCTTCTGTTCGGTATCATCATTGCCTGGTTCTACTTCAACTGGCGGCTGGCTATTCTACTTCTGCTCACGGGACCGATCATGGGGGTGGCGGCTTACCGGTTTCAGATCAAGGCCCGCGCCGCCTACCGAGCCTCCCGCGTCCGCCTTGCGGCGGTCAACACCTACCTGCAGGAGAGCTTGGCGGGGATCCGGACGGTTCAGTCCTTCAACCAGGAGAATGCCAGCCAGAAGAAATACGAGACACTCAATGCCCGCTACCGCGACGCACAAATCGACACGGTGAAGCAGTATGCCCGCTTCTTCCCCGTGGTAGAGATAATCTCCAACCTGGGCGGGGTGATCGTGCTTGCCTACGCGGGGTGGAGCGTGGTTTCAGGCAGCGCGTGGGGGAAAACGTTCACGGCCGGCGATATCTATGCCTACCTTCAATACATTGTCTGGTTCTTCATGCCGATCCAGGAGCTTGCCGAGAAGTACACTGTCTTCCAGGGCGCCATGGCTTCGGGGGAGCGAATCTTCATGCTCATGGACCAGCCAGTGGACGTTCCTGATCCGCCCCAGCCGCGCGAGGCCGCTGCATTTCGCGAGTCGGTTGAACTCCGGAACGTCTGGTTCGCATACAACGGCCACGGAAAAGATACCCCCGCTGCGCCTATCTCGGGCATGCTGGATGAGAGCAACAAGGACTCGGGCGCGCGCAAGGAGGAAGACGCGGCGTCCGGGGAGCCGGAATGGGTGCTGCGCGACGTGTCCATGCGGGTGAACCGGGGGCAAACAGTGGCGCTGGTGGGCGCGACCGGCGCCGGCAAGAGTACCGTGATCAACCTGATCTCGCGGCTCTACGACGTGCAGAAGGGCGCGGTGCTCTATGACGGAGTGAACGTGTGCGAATACAGCCAGGCCTCCCTGCGCCGGCGCATGGCGATTGTGCTTCAGGACGTTTTCCTGTTTTCCGGCACCATTGCCGAGAACATCAACCTCGGCAATCCCTCCATCACGATCGAGCGCGTGGAGCAGGCGGCGCGCTACGTCAACGCCCACGGTTTCGTCTCGCGCCTTCCCAAGGGGTATCAGAGCGAGGTGCTGGAACGCGGCGCGACCCTCTCCACGGGGCAAAAGCAGCTCCTGGCCTTCGCAAGAGCGGTCGCCTTCGACCCGGACATTCTGATCCTCGACGAGGCGACGGCGAACATTGATACGGAGACCGAAGCGCTGATCCAGGACGCGCTCGCCAAACTGATGCGCGACCGCACGTGCATTGTCGTGGCGCACCGGCTCTCCACCATCCAGAACGCCAGCAGGATCGTGGTGTTCCATCACGGGCGTATCCATGAGGAAGGAACCCACCAGGAGCTTCTGGCGAGAGATGGACTCTACCGGAATCTGTACGAGTTGCAGTACAAGGTGTGAGAGATGGCCGCAACAGGCGCAAGACTCATCCGGCCCTTGCGCCTCTTTGCGGCAACTTTTTTGTGAGGCTGCCCATGTTCGAACTCAAACCGGATTTCGAGGAAGTGCTGGGGCGCTACGAGGCTTGGTGGGATTGCGAAATCGTTGACCGTCCTCTCGTCTCGATCACGTTTCCGAAGCCTGCCTCCAAGCGGGTGGCGGGTCCGCCTGACAAAGCTTATCCGACGCTCCGCGACAGATGGATGGATACCGAGTACATGGTCGCAAGCACACAGGCGGCTCTTCGCAACACCGTCTTCTGGGCGGACTCCCTCCCCGTGGCATGGCCGAATCTTGGTCCCGAGGTTTTCTCGGCGTTCTACGGATGCGAGATGGACTACGGCGAGGAGACCGCCTGGAGCAGGCCGATCCTTGCCGACTGGTTTCCACAATCTCTTGAGAAACTGCAACTCGACTCGCGGAACTTTTACTACAAGAAGATCCTGGAGATGACCGATGCGCTCCTGGAGGCGGGCAAAGGAAAGTTCATTGTCGGCTACACCGACCTGCACGGGGGCGGAGACGCCATTGCGGCTTTCCGGGACCCGCAGGAACTCCTGATGGACGTCATCGAGCGCCCCGCCGAGGTCAAAGCGCTGTGCGAGCGGATCACAAGCGATTTCCTGCGGGTTTATGACCTCTATCACGAGAAACTCACGGGGGCGGGAATGCCGAGCACGACTTGGTGCCCGGCGACTTGCAGAGGGAGATACCATGTGCCCTCCAACGACTTTTCCTGCATGATCTCGAAGGAGGCGTTCGAGGATCTGTTCCTTCCCGGAATAATCCGCGAATGCCGGCGCATGGACCGCTGCCTCTACCACCTGGACGGACGCCAGGCGCTGCGCTTCCTGGATATCCTTCTGGAGATCCCCGAAATCCACGCTATTCAGTGGGTGCCCGGCGCCGGATACGACTACTGGGCCGACTGGATTGAGGTCTATCGCCGAATCCAGCGCAAAGGCAAGGCGCTGCAGATCCTTTCGATTCCGGCAAACGACCTTCCTCATCTGTTTGACGCGTTGCGTCCGGAGGGGGTGTGGATCAGCCACGTCTCAGGTATCACCAGCCGCGACGAGGCTCAGGCGGCTGTCGCGGCTGTCTCGCGGTGGAAGTAGCGCACAACCCAAACTGCGGCGCCCGCTTCCCTGGCCGGCCCGCGCGACACTCAGTTATAGGAAATCCCCTTGAGCCGCTCCTGCAGGAGAGTGGCGCGCAGGTTGTCGCGCCGTTCGGATGAGACCTGCCCGCCTTGCTTGCATTGGAGATGGCCGGGCAGCACTTCTATCATCAAACGGCTGAGGTCGGGATGACTCAGGGGCCGCACGAACCCGCGGTCTATCCCGAGGCGGATTTTGCTGAGGTGCGTGAGCGCCTCGGAGGAATCGAGGATGAGCGCGTTCTGAAGAACGGCCAAGGCGCGGCATATGAGGTCCTGGACCACCACGGGCTTCTGGTCGAAAAGGGCGTCGCGGGCGCCTAGCTCGCGTTCGACGACCTGCTCGGCCACCTTCTCCAGGGTGTTGCAGATTTGCGTTTCGGTCCTCCCGAGAGTGACTTGATTGGAGACCTGGAAGAAATCGCCGAGGTGCTCGGAATTCTCCCCGTAGATGCCCCGCACGGTCAGGCCGAACTGGTTCACGTTGCGGATGATCTCCTCGATCTTGTCAATCACGACAAGACCGGGCAGGTGAAGCATAACCGACAGGCGGAGGCCGGTGCCGACGTTCGTGGGGCAGGCGGTGAGGACACCGAGGCGGCGGGAGCGGGCGAAATGCAGGGCTGCGTCCAGCTGCGCCTCGACCTCGTCGCAAAGGGAGAGAACCTTGCGGAGCTGGAAGCCCGCGTCCAGGCACTGGATCCGGACGTGGTCTTCCTCGTTGATCATGATGGAAACGCGGTAGTCGGGGCTGATGTAGAGGACGCGGTGCTCGCCGCCCTGCTCGAACTCGCTGCTCAGGAGGTGGCTTTCCTTAAGATGGAGGCGGTAAAGGCTGTGGATTTCCGAGATGGTGATGGGGTGAAAGCCGCGGAAGAAAGAGGAGCTGTTGATCGCCGCAACCACCCGGTCGAGCACGTCGCGGAGTTGCTCGGGCTTGGCACGGGGAACGAATGGGAGATGGGGCAGATTGCGGGCATAGCGGGCGCGGCTGGACACGATGGAGTGATGCATCGGAGCGTCGCTCCGCAACCACTCGTCGCTTCCCTTGATGAAATCAAAGAGAGACATGGGCCGTTTCCTCTTTCCCTTTCGCACGTTCTCCAGCGCAAGAGCCCCTGGACTCCAAACGCCGGGCTCACGGACCCTTCTTGCCAGGGGTCTCTTTCTTCACGAGCGGTTTGATGTTTCGGCACCCGGGAAAACTCGAGCAAGCCAGGAAAAAACCCTTCGGACCGTGCATCACCTGCATAGGCGAATGGCACTTCTCGCAAAGGACTGTTTCCTTGGGTTGCACGCTTGCGAAAAGCCGGACCGAGTCCCGCAGCTTCGCCGCCCGCTCGAAATCCTCCTTCTTCACCGCTTCATCCATTTGCTGTCGCAACTTGTCCAGCGAGAGGATCAGACCCTGTTCGTCAATCCCCAGGAAATCCTCTTTCTTGTGCTCCTTTTCCGGCGGCTCCTCCTCCCCTTCTTCCACCCGGGCCGCCTCTTCCCCATCGTGAACGGCGGCCGCGGCGTCCGGGAACTCATCGGGAAGAAACCTCTCCTCATCGTCATCCCCGTGTGCGTAATGGCTCACCGCGCCGTGCATCTTCCGCAAATCGTTCACAAGGAGCCGTCCGAAGGCTTCGTAACAGTCGCTGCAGCCCAACAGGAGCGTCTTGCGGTACGCGCCGTAAGCCAGGCCGCAGTTGGGGCAAACGGGGCCCTTCTCGGTGAGCAGCTGCTCCTGCTGCTTCAGAATCTGGTGCAGGATCTCCACCAGGTTGGCCGGCGCCGCCTTCTTGATGTACGGGCTGAAGGTCTCGGCGTGTTCATCGCACAGGAACAAGTCGTAGACCTTGCCCTTGACGATCTTGGTGATCTTGTGCGTGGCCGGTTTGTCACACTTCATGCACTTGGGTTCGGGTGACATCTTCCGTTCTCCTTCCACCATGAGGCGCAGCTAGCTGCCGGGCGCCGCGCGGCGTTCTCCCCTTTGCCGCCTATGCCATCCCCCAGTGCCTGCCCAGTTTCCTGGGCCGGGAGCCGATCTCCGCAACGCGCGTGCCGTCCTGTGAAACCAGTTCCCTGAAGCGCTTGTTGAGGCGTTTGGTCAGGGGGCCGGGGCGGCCGTTGCTGATGGGGCGCGCGTCCAGATTCACCACGGGAACCGCCTCGGCCGCGGTGCCGGTCATGAAGCATTCGTCCGCGTCGAAGATTTCGAACCGGGTGAACGGCTCTTCCCGAACCTCAATTCCCATTTCCCGCGCGATCTCGATGATGCAGTCGCGCGTGATGCCGCGCAGAGCACCCAGGTACGTTGGCGGCGTGAACAATACCTTGTTCTTGACGATGAAGATATTGTCCGCGGTGCATTCCACCACGTAGCCCCGCGTGTCCAGCATCAGCGCCTCGGGCACGCCCGCGTTGTCGCCTTCGATCTTGGCCAGGATGTTGTTGAGGTAGTTGCAGGACTTGACACGGCCGTTGAACGACGACACCGGCGTGCGAACCGTGGCCACGGAGATGATCCGCAGGCCCTTGGTGTAAGCCTCCGCCGGGTAGAGCTTGATCTTGCCGGCGATGCAGACCACGCTGGGGGCCTTGCACAGCCAGGGTGCGATCCCCAGATCACCCACGCCGCGGGTAACTAGCAGCCGGATGTAGCCGTTGCGGAGGTTGTTGCGGCGGCAGGTCTCGAGGACCACCCATTTCAGCTCGTCGTGCGAGAGAGGGATCTTCAGCGCGATGTACTTGGCGGACGAAAACAGGCGGTCGAGATGTTCCTTGAGGCGGAAGACGCAGCCGTCGTAGAGGCGAATCCCTTCAAAAACGCCATCCCCGTACAGAAGACAATGGTCGAAAACGCTCACCTTGGCTTTTTCGGGCGGCACGAACTTCCCGTCAAGAAAAACGATATCTGACACTCGCGTTCCTCCTTGCGCCGGCGGCGCGCCTTGTGTCGGCCTCGGAATCCGGTTGCTCGCACACTCACCGATTCCGGCTCGGTTCCGGAGAGGCGCGGCAACCACCAGCCTCGACCGTAGCGTGCGGTCCGTCACGCTCAATCTCATTGTACAGACCGGGATTGCCGATTGTCAATGGTTCTCGTTCCGGGATTCCTGCCGCTATACTGAACTTTGGGGTTTCCACCGGAAGCCGATCCGGCTAATATATGCGTGGACCCTTTGCTGGATGGGGTTCATCCCTTGGCAATGCTTTTCTCTGTTTCGCCGCGGAGGCCGCTGTGAATCCTGGACTTTCTGCCTGTTTTATACTCTTCGCCGGAACCGCCGCCCTCTCGGCCGCGATCACGGGGCTGGCCGTATTCGTTGCGCGGCGGCTCCAGCTCCTTGCCCACCCCGTCGCGCGAAGCTCGCACGCGGTGCCCACACCCCAAGTAGGCGGCGTGGGAATCTGTATCGCGCTCGGGGTCGCTCTGGTGGCAGTGCCGGCCCTGGCGCGACGGATGGGAGAAGCGCCAACACCCGCTCCCTTTGCCCCGGATTATTACGACTCGCGTTGGGCGGTGATCGCCGTGCTGGCGCTGGGGCTGGCCCTGGGGCTCCTGGACGACATTCTGCACATGGCCGCCGTGCCTAAGCTCATGGGGCAGATTGTCCTGGCCGCGGCGCCGCTGCTCCTTGGGATCTCATTCGCCTACGCGGCTTTTCCGGGGACGGAGCCTTACCGGACCACCGGGTTGGCCCCCTCCGTACGTCTGGGGATCTGGATCGGCGGAGCCCTGGCTTTTCTCTGGATTCTCTTTTTCCTCAACGCCTTCAATTTCATGGATGGCGTCAATGGGCAGTCCGGTTTCTTTGCGCTGAATGCGCTCTTCTGGTGGGCCGTCATCTGGCTGATGCGGGCGTCGGAATCCGGTATCCGGCAGGAACTTGTCCTGAGGGAGGTGTTTCTGCCCCTGTCAGCGGCCGCGGGCGCAGTCCTGGGCTTCCTGTTCTGGAACTTCCCGCGCGCGAGGACATTCATGGGCGATTCCGGCAGTTTGCCGCTAGGCGCGGCGCTGGCCACCATGGCCGTGGCGGCTAGCATCTTCCACCTCGACGTTTTCGTCGCTTTTTGCTTTCCTCTCGCCCTCTTCATCTATGACGTGCTCTACACTCTGGCGTGGCGGGCTAGCCGAGGGGAGAACCTCCTGACCGCCCACCGCTCTCATCTCTATCAACGCCTGCTGATCGCCACCGGCTGGTCCCACGCCCGGCTCCTCGCGTTCCATCTGCCGTTCTATCTTTTCTCGGGTCTGGCGGGGGCGGTCTATTTCTCCAGCCTCGCGGGGTACCAGTGGGCCTGCCACAACCCGCGCGCGGGCTTGCGCCACTGGTTTCCCGCTGAAGGTATCCGCATTCTATGTCTGCTGTTTCTGTTTTTGCTGCTTTTGATATACACGCTTTTGGTGTGGCGTTTTGAAAAACGACGTGAGGAGGCCCACGCGTCATGACCGAGCAATTGGATATTTTCGGTGAGGGCAATCCAGGCGCTTCGGCGCGGAAGCCGGACCCGGCGAAGGTCCGCGCGCGCATGACGGAACTGGCGCGGGAGATCGAGCGGCATAACCAACTGTACTATGGGAAAGCCGCGCCGGAAATCTCCGACCGCGAGTATGACCTTCTCGCGCAGGAACTCCAGGAACTCGAGGCGCGTCATCCCGGCCTGGCCGATCCCAACTCCCCGACCCGGCGGGTCGGCGGCGCGCCCGCGGAAGGTTTCGAGACCATCCGCCACCCCGTCCCGATGCTCTCCATCGGCAACACTTACTCGCCGGAAGAGGTGCGGGAGTTCGACGCGCGCGCCCGCAAAATCCTGGGCGCCGCTTCTCCCCTCGCCTACCTGGTGGAGCTGAAGATTGACGGCGTGTCCGCGACCCTGATGTACCGCGACGGGGCGCTGGAATACGGCGCCACGCGCGGCAACGGAACCGAGGGCGACGTGGTCACGCGGAACCTTCTCACGCTGCCCCAGATCCCGAAAAAACTCCGCAAATGGAAAGCCCGCGCCCCGGCTGCGCTCGAGGTGCGCGGGGAAGTCTATATGGAGCGGGCGCCGTTCGAGAAAATGAACGAGACAATCGAGAAGATGAACGAGAGCAGAGTCGCGGAAGGACGCAAGCGTCTCGAGCCTTTCGCCAATCCGCGCAACGCGACCGCGGGGTCCCTGAAGCTGCTCGATCCCAAACTGGTTGC
>Ga0315274_10012502_pt1 | contig 12108 bp, 12 predicted proteins | sample YL17G02_20_MG_FD_203700 | JGI IMG/M metagenome (GOLD analysis project Ga0315274, IMG submission 203700) | Sediment microbial communities from Yellowstone Lake, YNP, Wyoming, USA - YL17G02_20 | ecosystem: Environmental > Aquatic > Freshwater > Lake > Sediment | place: USA: Wyoming | collected... | reverse complement strand
CAGGGGGTTTGGCGGGCTGGCTGCCGGCGGGCTTGCGGCTGCTGCGGCGCCGGCGCGACGCCGCCCGGGGCGGGTGAGCACGAACCAAATCATCGTAATAAATGAACTCGTCGCAGTTGGCGATCAGCAGGTCCGAGGTGGATTCCTTGACGCCCACGCCGATGACAATCCGGTTGTTCTCGCGGAGTTTGCTGACGAGCGGCGAAAAGTCCGAATCGCCGCTGATAATCACGAACGTGTCCACGTGTCCCTTGGTGTAGCAGAGGTCGAGCGCATCCACGACCATGCGGATGTCGGCGGAGTTCTTGCCGGACATCCGCACGTGCGGGATCTCAATCAGTTCGAAGGACGCCTCGTGCATGGCGGCCTTGAATTCCTCGTAGCGCGCCCAGTCGCAGTAGGCCTTCTTGACGACGATGTTCCCTTTCAACAGGAGCCGCTCGACCACCTTGCGGATGTCGAACCGGTCGTAGTGGGCGTCGCGGACGCCCAGCGCGACGTTCTCGAAGTCGCAGAAAAGGGCCATGTTCCTCGTTTCAGCCGCATGCGTCACGGTTGCCGATCCTCCATCCGGTGGCTCGCGCGACCGGATCCCCCTGGAATCCCCGTCGCGCCGACGCCAGGCTATGCCCCCTAGACTAACCGGAAAGGCTTCCGCCTGCAACAACGACATTCCGGGCGCGACCTTGGGGTGTAACCGCGGATTGTGGCACTGGCTGTGTTAGGCCCATTCATGGGCCTTTGCCCCGCGTTCGCGGGGTTTAGCCCCGCCATTTTATGGCGGGGTGACCGGCCGCCGCCTTCCCTTTCCTTTTCTTTTCCCTCTCCGCCCCGCTTTCAGCGGGGCGGAGGGGGAAAAGAAAAACATCAGGCTGTCTTGGCGCGCTTGCGAACCGGGGCTAAAAGCCCCGGTCTAAACGCCGCTTCCGCGGCGCCAAGGCGGCTGAAGCCGCCTCAAAACGGATCCGCATCAAACCCGTGCCACCCCAAACGGCCACACCCCTTGCGGCGAGTGTCGGAATGGCCGCCTTGACGTGCTCGGGGCAGGTTCCGACGGGCGTCAGTCGGCGGCGGCGCGGCGGCTGAGGCGCTTGCGGTCCGATTCCTTCAGCCGCCGTTTCCGCAGGCGGACCGACTGCGGCGTCAGTTCCACCAGTTCGTCGTCCTCGATGTACTCGAGCGCCGCCTCCAGGGTCAGCCGCCGCGGCGCCTTGAGCGTCACGGTGGCTTCCTTGGTCGAGGCCCGTATGTTGGACATTCTCTTCTGGCGGACGACGTTGACAGTGATGTCGTTGCCTTTGCCGTGTTCGCCGACGACCTGTCCCGCATAGACCGGTTCGCCGGGCGCGACGAACATGATGCCGCGGTCGGCGAGTTGGTTGAGGGCGTAGGCGGTGACCTGGCCGGTCTCGCTGGCGATCAGGACGCCGGTCGTTCGGCCGGGAATGTCGCCGCGGTAAGGGGCGTACTCGATGAATCGGTGGTGCATGATGGCCTGGCCCTGGGTGGCGTTGAGGAGCCGGTTCCGCAGGCCGATCAGGCCCCGGGCCGGAACGGTGAACTCCATGTGCGTCCGGCTGCCGCGCGCTTCCATCTTGGCCATCTCCGCGCGGCGGTCGCCGAGCAGTTGGATGACCGCCCCGACGCGGGCGTGCGGCACGTCGGTGGCCAGCCGTTCGATCGGTTCGAGCCGCCGGCCGCCTTCCTCGTGGAAGATCACCTTGGGTTTTCCGACGGTCAGTTCGCTCCCCTGGCGGCGCATGTTCTCCAGGAGGATGCCGAGATGCAGGATTCCGCGGCCGGAGACGACGAACCCGTCGTCCGTTTCTTCGACGGCGAGGGCGACGTTGGACTGGAGTTCCCGATGGAGCCGGTCGCGCAGTTGGCGCGTCGTGATGGGATTGCCCTCTCGGCCGGCAAACGGTCCCTCGTTGATGCGGAAGGTCATGTGCATGGTCGGCTCATCGACGTGGATGGTCGGCAGGGCGACGGGGTGCTCGGGGTCGGCGATGGTGTCTCCGATATCGACCTGTTCGAGGCCGACGACGGCGCAGAGGTCGCCGACGTCCACCCGGTCAACTTCGGTCCGGCCGAGCCCGTCGAAGCGGAACAGTTGGCCGACGCGGGCCTTGCGCTGCCGCCCGCGGCGGTCGATGACGATGGCCTCCTGGCCCGCGCGGATGGCGCCGGCGAAGACGCGGCCGATGCCGATCCGGCCGACGTAGTCGCTGTAGTCGAGCGTCGTGATGAGGGCCTGCAAGGGGGCCGTCCCGTCGAGGTCCGGCACGGGGACGTGCTCGATGATGGCGCGGAAGATGGCGTGGATGTCGCCGGTTCCGGCGGTCGGCAGGTGGTGGGGATCAAGGGTGGCCCAGCCCTCGCGGGCCGAGGCATAGACGGTCGGGAAATCGAGGGCGTGGTCGTGGGCCCCGAGGTCCACGAGGAGGTCGAAGACCTCGTGCAGGACGTCCACCGGCCGCGCGTCGGGCCGGTCCATCTTGTTGATCACGACGATGGGCTTCAGGCCGTTGGCCAGCGCCTTCGACAGGACGTAGCGCGTCTGGGGCATGACGCCGTCGAAGGCGTCCACCAGCAGGAGCACGCCGTCGGCCATCTTGAGGACGCGTTCGACCTCGCCGCTGAAGTCGGCGTGGCCGGGGGTATCGACGATGTTGATGTGGTATCGGCGGCCGTCGGCGGCAAGGTAGTCGATGGCGCAGTTCTTCGCGAAGATGGTGATGCCGCGCTCCCGCTCCAGGGGGTTGGAGTCGAGGATGCAGTCGCCCATCAACTCGCCGTGGTGGAACTGGCCGCTCTGCCGCAGCAACTGGTCCACGAGCGTCGTCTTGCCGTGGTCCACGTGCGCGACGATGGCGACGTTTCGGATGTCCTGTCGGGTCATCGGGTCCTCATGCCAGGGGAACCGTCCGGGAATGGAACGGGTCGGGTGCGAAGGGCGGCGACTTCAGGCGGCGGCAGGAAGGGCCGACCGATAGACCGCGCACCGGCGGCACAGCCTCTCGCGAAAATCGAGGCCCAGCATCGGTCGCGGATTGACCGGCGTCGGACTCATCGAACGCTATTCTACAGCCGCCAACCTGCGGTGTCAAGAAACCGTTACGGCCGGCGGACGGCCGGCGGACGGCCGGCGGCGGCGAACTGCTCGACCAGCGGGCCTTTCCGGAGGACCGGCCGCCCGCGCTCACCGGTACGCGTCGATCCACATCAGGCGCAGCGTCCGCCAGCCACGGACCTCCGGCGGCACGTGGACCTCGACCGTCACGACCTGGCCCTGCCCCAGGACGTCAGACTGGAGGCGGACGGTCGGCAGCCGCTCGTCTTCGGCGGGGCCCTTCGAGAGGGCGCCGCCGAACTTCTCCAGCCGCGTGAACGGCTTGTCCGCGGCGTAGCGGAGACGGACGGTCAGCGTCGCCGGCCAGTCGTCGGCCGCGGTGACCGTGGCGTGGCCGATGCCGGAGGGGCAGACCACGTCGAAGACCGTCCGCCCGCCCTCCTGCCGCGACATCAGGGCATCTTCGACGTGCTGGAGGTCGGAGACGGTGAACCGCAGGGCCGGCCGGTCGCTCACCACCGGAATGCACCCGGCCACGAGGACCGCAACGGCCGCCCACCCCATTGCCGTACGCACGCCTTGCCGGGTCATCGCACGCTCCTCTACACCGCCGCCTTCGCGAACTGCTCGACGAGGGTGCCCCTCGCGAGGACCGGCTGCTGGGATTCGAACGTCGGGCGGTCGCACGTGTAAAAGAGGCCGATCGGAATCCCGCCGTCCCACTGCATCGCCAGTTCCAGCGCCTTCATCTTGTCCCGCGGATCGTGCGAATCGGGGATGGGCTTACAGCGCTCGCGGTACCAGGCCCAAGTGTTGCGGCGGTTGAAGGTGATGCACGGCTGGAGGATGTCCAGGAGGGCGGTCCCGCCGCGATGCCGGAGCGCAGCCACCATCATCGCCTTCAAGTGCTCTTGCGCTCCGACGAACGAGCGGGCGACGAACGAACAATCCTCAACGATGGCGATGGCCAGCGGATTCAGCGCCCTCAGAATCACGCCGTGCGTCTGAAACTTCGTCACGAAACCCTCATCCGACGTCGGCGACGCCTGGCCCTTCGTCAGACCGTACACCTGATTGTTATGCACAAACATCTTTATGCCGATATTTCGGCGGAGGGCGTGGAGGAAATGGTTTCCGCCCTCGCCGTACATGTCGCCGTCGCCGCTCGTGACGACGACCTCCAGGCGGTGGTTGGCGATTTTAATGCCGGTCGCCGCGGGGAGGGCCCGCCCGTGCAGGCCGTTGAAAACGTTCGCCCGGGTGTAATGCGGCAACTTGGCGGCCTGCCCGATGCCGGAGACGAGGACCAATTGCGTCCGGTCCACGCCCGCCTCTTCGATGGCCCGGTCGAGCACCGTCAGGATGCCGAAGTTCCCGCAGCCGGGACACCAGGCCGGCCGATTGTCGGAGGGCGGATTAATCATGGCGAACCCTTTCGGCGATCTCGGCGCCCGTGAACGGCAGACCGTCGTACTTAAGGACGCGCTCGCACTCGCTTAGCGCGCCGACCGTCCGGAGGAGCGAGGCGAACTGGCCCGTCGCGTTGCCTTCGATGCAGAAGATTTTCTTCGGCGCTCGTTTCTTGTTCGGGGCGACGGCTTTCCGCACGGCCGCCGAGTCCAGCGGCCAGAGTTGGTGGAAGTGCAGCATCGCCGCGCTCGTTCCCTCGGCGCCGAGCAGGTCCACGGCCTCGCGGCACGGGCCGTAACTGGAGCCCCAGCAGATAAGCAGGCGCTCGGCGTCCTCCGGCCCGTAGCGTTCGGGCGGGAGCGCCTCGGCCCGCAGGCCGCTCTCCTTCCGCAGCCGCTTGTCCTGGAGCCGCACGCGCACCTCCAGGTCCTCCGTGATATGCCCGTCCTCGGTGTGCTCGTCGGAATCAACAATCACAAATGCTTTTCCGCCGGGGATCGCGCGCGGCGAGACGCCGCTCTCCGTCACCGCATAGCGGAGATAATTGTCCGGCGGATCGGCCAGGATGTGCCGGTCGATAGGCCGAAGGGTGCGGTCGAGCGGCGGCGTATCGGTTTCCATGTCCATGAGGAATTGGTCCGTGAGGAGGAGGGCGGGGGACTGGAACTTGTGGGCCGTTTCGAGGGCACGCCGCGTCAGGTGATACGCCTGCTCGGGGGTGCCGGGTGCGTAGATCGCCCGCGGAAACTCGCCGTGACCTGCTCGCAGGGCAAAAAGGAGGTCCTGCTGGGCGGTGCGGGTCGGCAGACCTGTGGCGGGACCGGGGCGTTGGCCGATCATGATGACCACCGGCAGTTCGAGCATCCCCGCGAGCGCGAGCCCCTCGACCATGAGGGCGAACCCGCCGCCGCTCGTCGCCACGAGGGCCGGCACGCCGGCGTACGTTGCGCCACATGCCATGTTCACCGCCGCGATTTCGTCCTCGGCCTGCTCGACCACGATGCCGAACTCGTCGCCCAGTGCCGCGAGGCCCTGAAGGACGCCCGTGCCCGGCGTCATCGGATAGCCAAAGACCGCTTTGGCGCCGGCCGATGCGGCGCCGAGGACGACGGCCTGCGTGCCGCTGGAGAGGGTGACGGCTTTGCCGCGCGGCGCGGGGGCGTCGAGGTGCGGCGGATCATTGCCGAAGATATTCGCGCCGGCCTCAGCGCATCGGCGATTGGCGGCGATCGTCTCGTCGCCCTTTTTCTTGAACTCGTCGGCGAGGAATGCCTGGAGCGCGTCGAGCGGATACCTCAGCACGCGCATGGCTGCGCCCGCGGCCACGGCATTGGCCATCACCTCCGACCCGCCGACGTCCTTGGCGGTTTTGGTGAGCGGCAGCGCGATGCACCCCGGCGCATCGGACGACTCGCCGTCCAGGAGGATGACGCCCTCCTTTTTCATGTGCGGCGCGAGCGTTTGGATCGCCTTGGGGACAAGGGCCAGCAGGAGGTCGGCGTCCTCGCGTCCGCTGAAGAGTTGCCGATCGGCGATGCGGATTTCGAACCAGTTAAGGCCGCCGCGGATGCGCGAGAGGTAACTTTGCGTGGCGAAGACCGAGAGGCCCATCCGCGCGAAGGTCCCTACGAGCAGGCTGCCGGTGGTCTGGACGCCCTGGCCGGCCTCGCCGGCGATGCGAAGGTTGAGGTCCATGGCGGTTCCTTCCGGCGTCGTGCCGGCGCGTCACCCCGCCTTTCGCTTCGCTCAAGGCGGGGCTTGGAGGCCGCCGGCGCGGCGCGCCTGCTATTCCTCGACGGGTTCGAAGTCGCTCTTGGCGGCCCCGCACTCGGGGCAGACCCAATCGGCCGGCAGGCTCTCGAACGCCGTGCCCGGGGCCACGCCGTTCGACGGGTCCCCTTTCGCCGGGTCGTAGATGTAACCGCACAGCGTGCATCGGTACTTCTTCATCCGCGCTCTCCTTTTTCACTTCCCGGTGTTCTGTTGATAACATCCCTCTCCACCCTCCGGCTCGTGCTTCGTAGCGAAGTAGCACTTCGCTACTTCGCAGAGTAGCAGGGGAGAGGGAGAACAAAAGCATGTTTTCAACATAGCAACTTACCGGATGATTATTTTTTCACGGGGGCCGGCCGATACGTCGGCGCATTTTTGTGCGTCGCCCCGCGCAGGTGCTCCTGGTAATAGGCGTAGGTGAGCGGCGGGCCGTCCGCGACCACCCGCCCGTCCACAACCTCCACGACGAACACCGTGTGCGTCCCCAGGTCCACGCGCTCGACGACCTTGCCCTCGAACACCGAGACGACGTCTTTCACGAGGAGCGGGACGCCCGTCACGCCCTCCCGGTGGTCCACACACTCGAACTTGTCCTTGTCGCGGCCGGAGCGGAATCCGAAAAGGAGGATCGTCTCCTTCGGCACAGTGAGTGCGAGGACCGAAACGCCCACCAGGCCGCTGGAGGCGATCAACTCGTGCGTGAGTTCGTTCTTGCTGATGCTGAGGGCGACGCGCGGCGGCTCGAGGGTCACTTGCGCGAGGGCGTTCGAAATCTGGCCGTTCATCCGGTCGCCCACACGCGACGAGACGACGTACATCCCGTACGACAGGCGGACCAGGGCATCGAGGACCTGTTCGTTACTCATCGCCGCTCGCCTCTCGGAGTTTCCGGGCGACCGTTTCGCCGAGGGCCCGGCACTTGGCGAGTGCTTCGGCGTCGGGGACGTATTGGATCTTGACGCCCTCGGCCACCAGGCGGACGCCCATCCGCCGGAGCCATTCCTCCAGTTTCCCGACCGACTCGCCGCTCCATCCGTACGACCCGAACGCAGCGCCCACGAGGTTCTTCGGCTTCAGGCCTTCGAGGTAACACAGCACGTCGGCCATCGTCGGGAAGATCTGATTGTTGATCGTCGGCGATCCGGCGACGAGTGCCCCGGCCTCGAGGATTTCGGCGGCGACGTCGCTGCGGTGCGCGGAGCGCATCGGCAGGACCTTGACCGGCGAAGCGCCGCCGGCCGCCAATCCTTCGGCGACCGCCTCTGCCATCGCCGCGTCGCTCTCCCACATCGTGTCGAAGACGACCACGGCCTTTCGCGTCGGCTTCTGCTCGGCCCATCGGCCATAGAGGTTCATAATCCAGCCGAGGTCCTTGCGATAAAGCGGACCGTGGTCCGGCGCAAGGACCTCCAGCGCCAGGTTCATGGCCTTCAGGGCGGGCACGGTCTTGGCGACCAGCGGCGAGAAGGGCAGGAGGATGTTCGCGTAATACTTCGCCGCTTCCTCGTACAGGACCTCTTGCGGGATCTCGTCTGCCCAAAGGGTCTGGCTCGCCAGGTGCTGGCCGAACGCGTCCTGTGAAAAGAGGACCTTCTCCTCCGCCAGGTACGAGACCATGCTGTCCGGCCAGTGGAGCATCTTCGTTTCTACAAAGGTTACATTCCTGTTTCCGAGGCTCAAAGTCGAGCCGTTCTTGACGGCCTCAATGCCGCCGCCCAGGTGGAAGTGCGCCTCGAGCGCCTTCACGCCGTTCGCCGACGCGAAAACCTTCTCGGGCTTCACGGCCTCGATGGTCTCGGGCAGGCAGCCCGAGTGGTCCATTTCGGAGTGGTTGGAGATAATGTAATCGATCTTCGCCGGTTCGACGACGCTTCGGATTCGCGCCATCATCTCGCTGAGGAATGGTTTTTTGACCGTGTCCACGAGCGTCACCTTGTCCGCGAGGACGAGGAAGGCGTTGTAGGTCGTCCCCCGGCTCGTGCGGTAGCCGTGGAACTCCCGGACCTCCCAATCCCTCGCGCCGACCCAATAGACGCGGTCCGTGACGCGGACGGCCTGGAACGCGTCGCTCATGTCGCGCCTTTCCGAGTTGGCTTGTGCGGCTCGGTGGGCGGCCCGCCGGTCGGCTCGAAGAGCGTCACGTCGATCGGCTTTTCGGACATCGGTTCGCCGGGGGTCGCGAGGGCCCGGCCGAGACGAAACGCTTCCTCGAGTGCCTGCGGGCGCTCCAGAATGTCGCCGCGCGCATCCGCCCGGTTGACGAACAGGTTGGCGAAGTAGCCGATTTCGAGCGCGTCGAACCAGTACTTCATCACGAGCGCGACGCTCTCGAACATCTTCTTGCTCCGCGAGCCGCCCACCGCAATCACCAGGCCGCGCCGATCCCGCCGCCCCTCCGGAAACAGCGGCGCCTTGAGCACGTACTTCCGCGCCCAGAGGCACTGGCACCGGTCGATCAGGAGTTTCGCCTGGGCCGAAACCGTCATGAAGAAGATGGGCGTGGCGAAGACGAGGCGGTCCGCCGACAAGAGTTTCTCGAAGACGGTCTGGAAATCGTCCTCGACGCGGCAGAGGCCGGTCTTGTGGCAGGAGTTGCACTCGACGCACGGGGCAATCGTGAGGCCGCGGAGCGAAAAGTATTCCGTCCGTCCGCCGGCGTCCTCGGCGCCGCGCAGGGCTTCTTTCAGGAGGCGGTCCGAGTTGCCGTCCGCCCGCGGGCTCGTCGAGATGCCCAGCACGTTCATGGCCGTCGCCGCTTCTTGCCGCCAAGGACGTTTTTTGGAAGAGCGCCGCGCATGGCCTTTTGTACTTGCTGCACCAGCCGGACCGCGTGACGGGCTTCCGCCATTGAAATCGGTTCGTAGGAGCCGGGATAGCGGGTGATGGTTGCGTAGGCCGTCAAACGGCGCTGGTCCTCGGGGGTCAGTTGCACGGCAACGGTCCGCGGCATCTTAGCAAGCAGCGCTTCGATGTCATGTGTCTTTGGAAATTCGGCGCCGCGCACCACCATCCAGGCTTTCAGGTATTTTTCGACGGCCTGCTGCGCGTGGAAGCACACAGTGTCCGTCGGGCATTCCCCTTTCATCTTGAGAAGATAGGCGGCCGCCTTGAGGTCGTGCTCGGCCTTTTCGAACCACTCTGCCGCCACAGGAATCGCTTCATCCGTTCCGGGCATAGAGCACTTTTCCTTCGCGATCCGCAGGGCGCTCGACCGTTCCGACGATCTCCTTTCGCCGCTGGAACTCTTCCGGCGTGACGACGAGGACGTCTTTGGGAACGGGAAAATCGTGCAGCGCCACGCCGATCTCAACGGCTTTTTCGCGCTTCGACCCTTTGACGGACATAACGACCAACAGGTCCACGTCGCTGTCGCCGCCGGCCTCGCCCCTCGCGTGGGAGCCGAACAGAATGATCCGCTCGGGCTCGAATCGCTCGATGATCCGGTCCACCATTTCCGCGATCTGCCCGCGGATTTCTGTTTGCGTTCGGGACATCGGTGTGCCTCCCAGCCGGTTGAGGGCGACGACCTCGCTTTCGCCACCTTTGCCCCGGCCCGTATCAAGATACAGCGCGCAGTGGGTGTTTACCAGAGGCAAAAACCGCGTGTCGAGGTCACCGGCAGTCCGCGACGGCGTCGAGAACCGCCCGATAATCCGGTTCCTGCGATGTTTCTTTCACGAGTTGGACGTAGCGAACGGTTCCGCCTGGGTCCAGGACGAAAACCGCGCGGGCCAGCAGCCGCAACTCCTTGATCAGCACGCCGTAGGCCTTGCCGAACGCAGCGTCGCGATGGTCCGAGAGGGTCTTGACGCGTTCGATGCCGTGCGCGCCGCACCAGCGCTTCTGGGCGAAAGGCAAATCCATGCTGATGGTGAGAACGGCGACGCCGTCGCCCAGTTTCGCCGCTTCCTCGTTGAACCGCCGCGTCTCGGTGTCGCAGACGGGTGTGTCGAGCGACGGCACCGACGAGAGGATCACCACCTTGCCGCGGAATGACGACAGGGCCACTTCCTTCAAGTCGTTGTCCACGAGGGTCACGTCGGGCGCGGCGTCGCCGACCTTGACTTCCTTGCCGACGAGCGTCACCGGATTGCCTTTGAGTGTCACGAGCCCCGTGCGTTCGGCCATGATTTTTTCCTCCTGAGGTTGTTCGCCCGGTGTCGGGTTCCGCTCGCAGGCGGGGATCGCCAGGGCGGTGGCGGCAACGAGCAGGGTGACGATCGCGATTCGCATGGCGACACCAGCCCCCTTGCGGGCCATGACGCGGCCGGAGCCGGCGGCCTGCCGGTCTTTCCGCCCAGGACTTCCAGAGACCGTGCAGGTTGCAGTATTTCCGCGCGGAAACCTCCTTGGCGGAGAGGTTGAAGACGTCCTCCGGCGCGCCGCTGCGGGCGGTTCGCCGTGAGGTCAGTCTTGCGAGTCCGGCCCGTCGGCGGGCAGGTCGAGTTTGGGGTCCAGCCTGGCGTTGGCCTTGACTATCTCATCCCACGTCACGGCGCGGCCCTCGTAGGCGGCGATGCGGCCCAGGATGGCCGTCAGTGTGCTGTCGGCCCCCTCCTGGGCCGTGTTGATGTATTCCTTTGACTTGATACTTTCGAGGAAGTTTTTGATGTTGGTGACGGCGCCGTCCTTGTAGATGCTGGTGGTCTGCCCGCCGCGGTAGCCGCCCCTCTTGGCCCGGATGTTCACCAGGCCGCCGTAGTGCGAATCGACCGTGCCCAGGTCCCCGTAGATGCGGCAGCAGAGGTCGCTGTAGCCCTCGCAGAACTGGCCGGAACTGAAGTCCAGTTTTACGTCGTCCGGGTACCAGTAGGTGACGACGAAGTGGTCCCAGCAATCGCCCACGTCGGTCCGGGCCTTCCGGCCGCCCGTGCCGCAGGCCTTCAGGGGGTGTGCGTTCAGGAACCAGTTCGCCACGTCGAGGACGTGGATGTTCTGCTCGACGATGATGTCGCCCGAAAGGGCGATGTCGAACACCCAGTTCCGCAGGCGCGCGGTTTGTGTGCCCGGCTTGGCGTGCAGGCCCAGGCGGCTGGCGTAATAGTATGCCTGACCGCAGACGGGTTTGCCGATGAGGCCGGCGCGGATCTGCTCGACGGCCCCCTGGTAGAACTCGTTGGCCCGCGTCTGGAAATCCACGAGGATGCTGAGTTTGCCCTTCGCCTTGGCGGCGGCATTGGCGATCGCCATCGCCCCCGGCACGTCGACCGCGATGGGCTTGGCCAGGTAGAGGTGTTTACCCGCCTCGATGGCGGCGACCGCCTGCTCCGGGTGAAAGTACGGCGGGCTCTCGACGGCCACCGCCTCGACCTTCCCCGCCAGGAGGGCCTTGAACCCGTCGAGGCCGGTGTGGCGGCGTGCGGCGTCGACGCCGAGTTTCTCGCCGGCCCCATTGGCACGGTCCTTGAAGTAATCGTGCACGGCGACGACCCGGGCGTTGCCGTTTGCATTGAAGAGTTCGCCGATCCACGCACCGCGTCCGCCGCAGCCGATGACGCCGACCTCGACCTTCGAGTTGGCCTCCAGGCCGCGGACGGCGTCCGGCTTCACGATGAGGAGTCCCGCGGTGGCCGCCACCCCTGCCGCCGTCTTCAGAAATCCACGCCTGCCCATACCGCCCGTTTTCGATTCGTCCATGGCTCGATCCTTTCGTCGAGTTGGCGCCGTCACGCCGCCCGAGGATACCCGCGGCGGGCCGGGAGTCAAGGCTCTTTTGTGCCTCGGCTGGGAAGCGCCCCAGACATCGTGAACCCCTGGTGAAGGGGTTGAGATGTTTGGGAGCAGTATGGAAAGAGCCGTTGGAGAGGGTGCTAGAGTCCCTTCGGGCCGGGGGCCTGGGGGGGAGAGGCCCC
>Ga0315274_10012500_pt1 | contig 12109 bp, 8 predicted proteins | sample YL17G02_20_MG_FD_203700 | JGI IMG/M metagenome (GOLD analysis project Ga0315274, IMG submission 203700) | Sediment microbial communities from Yellowstone Lake, YNP, Wyoming, USA - YL17G02_20 | ecosystem: Environmental > Aquatic > Freshwater > Lake > Sediment | place: USA: Wyoming | collected... | reverse complement strand
AGGGCTGCCCATAGCTAACCTGAGAGAGCGGAGCATCTCTGTAGCGCGAGGCCTGAAACCTGGGAAACCATCAACCATCTAACCGTCCCCAGTCTCTATGAGCTCTATGAACTCTATAAACTCAACGAACTCTATGAACCCAATAAACCCGACTTGTCTCTGCGAAGAAGGCAAAGCCAAATACCAGGTCAAAGCCGGCTGAGTCAGGCTCGGAATCTCATGCGCCAGTTTCTCATGAAACGTAAGGGTGAAGAGCATTATTGCCCCTTCTCATTATTGTTGGATTATGCCCAACATGATTTAATAAGGTCGCGATTTCTACATAATCGTGCAGCTGTCGATTACCAGTATAGGAGACAAGAATACGGAAGAACCTCGTGAAGAAGCTGACTTGGAGGCAAAACGCTATGAAGAATCCTGTTGAACCGTGTATTGATGTACGGGAAGTGAGGCTGCGCTGTCTCATTGATCTAGGCCTAAATTTCTCCGCAATGCTGCGGCTTTACAAGAAGGGATCGAAGGAAAAGTTCTATAACAAAGTCCTCGGCGAAATGCCGTCCCTGCTGCAAGCAGAAAATGAAGAGCAATTTCAGGTGGCTCACTCGTCAATATGCGAGTGGGGCATTAAAAACTTGCTAGTCAATGAAGGTTCAGAGTGTGCAAGTTATGGTCAAATCGCCAAGACTCTTGATGTGATTCTCAAAGTGGTTATTGACTATGGCCACATGCCTGATTGTAGTAAAGCTAAAGAAATGTCACCGTGGCTAAACTCAGCTGTTGATAATGAAATGATGAAGATGCTGAAGAAAGAATACCCGGACGCAATTGAACCGTGGCCAAGGAATATCCGACGAGTAAACAAAGAAAAGTATGCTGCAATACAAGGCTTGGTTCGCCGATTCAATATGGAGAGGCATAACAACCGAATAACCCCGGTTCAGTTTGATGACATTTATTGGTGGTGCCTGAACAAGCGTAGCAAATATGACGATAAATCTGCATCTCCCCCGGAGCAAATGGCAAGTGAGCCGTAGTGCACAAGAACGATAGTCTGGAAAATGCGGTCAACTCTGAATTCACTCAACTTGCTTCGTATAAAAAACCTTGGATTTCTCCCGACAACGTTGGGAACATCCTTGATACAACGCGGATAACATCTTGTCTGATTGTCTAGTGGCGGTCCAGCCTCATCTTGTTGGTGGTTTAATCCCCCTGGGCATAATCAGATATCAGATAGCTTCATTCTCGGCATCTGGTAAGCGGCTATTCCCCACGCGTTACTCCTGATAACACGCTTGAGGCTTTTGATATTCTCATCGGCGACTAGGGAATAACCACAAGATACTACAAGGCCTTTGACGCTGCTCTGTTCCCTGCAAATAACAATGGAATCCGGCATCTCGTTGCCGAATAGCCCGAGGCCTTTCTTCTGTTGGTAGTTCAGTTCATAGCAGGCGCAGTAATCATCTATATGCTCCCTGATGTGCCTAACATAAGTGCTAACTTGCTCACCGGCCTTGTGCCTTAGTTCGGGATTACGTCCAAGCTTCACCTCAATTACAACGAAATAGTACTTATCATTGGAGTCGCGCTTAAGAGATAGCAGGTCAACTCTCGACCAATTAGTATGGTCGGCTACCTGTCGATCTATAATGATGTAGTCTCGAGAAAGAGGATTATCTGTCACTATTACCTGTTCCATCGTGATCTCTTCACCGTTGTGTACCGATCGGATCCTGCCGCTTATGCGATTCAAGTGCTTCCTTTGGAAGAATCCATGCAGATTATCTGGCTGAATTCTGAACCTCAAATACCTATTGGAGTTCCCATCATTCGACGAATGTTTGATATCGGAGTATTTGTCAAGATCTTCAAGTAAATCTTTGACGAATTCACTATGGATTGAAGCCGTATAAGTGCCATTCTTATTTGGCTCTACTTTCGCGATTGAGTTTCCTTGGTAGTAAATGTTGAAACAGTCTTCCCGAAGCTGGAGGCTGTACTCGCCATACGAGCTGTTGATGAGCCTGATTACGGGTTTGAAATCTCTCTGAACCCTGTCATAATTCTGTGGTCGCAGATAACGTTCAATCACTGGTTTTGCTTCAATAGTCATGATTGCCTCCTGACACAATAATTTAACACTGAAATTCCCGTCCTTCTAACAGAGACTAATTGTCTGGCCATCCTGTACATGAATTACGTTTGAGAACATATCACTAAACTTCTCAGGATGAAAAGTGTGAATCGGTATAATCCACCGTGGTTTCAGCGCATTTGCCAGCATCTGCAGTTCGGGAATATAAGCGTGGCCGCTGGTGTGTATTTCTGTGAGTGGAATGTCATTCGATTCAAGAAACTCCTGGAGGTTACTTCTCTCAAGATAGCCATGCCACATCGAGAAAACAGCCATTGCTTTGCCACAACCCTTCAGTTTTGTGATTACATTGCGGAAATGGCGGCTGTCTTTGGCGAGAAGTACCTTATCATCAGGATTATCGCGGATTTCTTCAAACTCAATCTTGGCTCTTTTGTATTTGTAAAGGAGAGCCCTGTTGAAGTCTGCCAGTTTCTGAGCATGGTAGTAAGAATACAGCACTCTTATGCCTTCCCAGTCGAATTGAGGAATACGCGGCGATATAGCGCCAAGTTTGTCCAGAACGAATGCGGTATAGAGGTCAATGACCAGTGTCTTGCCACTGTGTCTCGCCGCAAGGTAGATAGACACAAGTCGGTCCAAGTTCTGTGAGGAAGTAAATACATAGCAAAGCCCTTTCTGAGATGCGATAAGGTCATACAACGCCCGCTCAACAGAAGTCTCGTCAGGGAATAGCCCTTCACATCTGCCCAGCATCGACCCTTCCATAACAAGATAGTTAACATATTGTGGAGGGTCTTTTGTGATTCTATCGAGCAGCATGCTCTTACGACCGTGACCGCGAAAATCTCCGGTATAGAAAATACGCTGTCCATCAACTTCGATGAGGAAGGCAACTGCATCAGGAGCCGAATGGTCCATCAAATAAGGCGTAATAGCAAATTCACCTATCTTGAATGTCTGCAACATCCTGAAGGTTTCAATCCTATCAAATTTGACATCTGTATTAAGAAAGACGTTTGATACCTCAGCCAGGCTCTTTGTTCCTATGCTCATATAAATGGGAATATCGGAATGCACGAAGCGCAAAAGTCCATAGTGGTCAAGATGCGCATGGGACAATACTACTGCCGAAACTGCTGGCTTATCATTTTCATATAATCCGTCAATTGACGGCACGATTTTCTTCTCTAGTAATTGGGGCAATGTAGATTTCCGATGAATGTTCCAGTCAAAAGGAGACATATCTTTGTTTACCAAAGGGAGCCCGATGTCGAAAATCATGCGACTGTTACCGGAACTTGAGCACAATTCGATACAGCTCCCGCCGATTTCGTGTGTGCCGCGATGAATCGTGAGTTCTGGACATTCAACCCCCACTCCATCAGAGATAATCGCAATAGAATCACACTTGACAAGCATCTGCAGCAGGTTATCAATGGTCTTTGCTACGTCAATGTCTTCAGGATGAAGGCTTCTGAAGCCAGCAATAAGGTCTTCAGTGACAAGAGCCTGCCCTTCTCTAAAGAACTTCTTGACCAGAGGAACTTGCGAAGTCCTGCCTACATATTCAGATAACTGCTGTAATCCGTGAATTGAAGCTAGATCACCGACATAGCCCCGGGCGTCATATAGATAATACCCCATCAGTTCACCTTCCAGACCGATCTCGCCAATTATGCTAATTGTATCTTAACATGCCGATTTGCGGATAGGGGGCATGTACAATCTTGTGAGATTGGCGGCGGCTTCCACGAAGAAGGCAAAGCCAAATACCAGGCGACAAATCTTGAGCCAGGTGGTAGTAAAAAGAATATAGAATCCAATAGCCAGCCGAAAATCCTCTGACTCCTGACCCCTGATTCCTGACTCCTGACTGCTGTTTTTAGCAGGAGCACCTGCCCGCCGAACAGATTCTCTGGCAGGCGGGTCTGCCTGAAGTCCGAGGCCATCGCGCCTGCCTAAACTTTTCGCCGCAAAGTTATCCACCGAGACAATGTTGGCAATAGCTCTTGCGTGTATTGGGAATATGAGGTTATGATACAATTAATGAGTGATAGCCCCCAATGGGCATGGCTAATATATCCAGTCAGATGAAGAACATAACTCGAACAGATACTACTTTTATTACTAACGAGAGAAATAAGAAGCTGAAGGACAGAATTGCTGAGCTGATCAGGCACAGCAAGGAATTGAAGTTTTTGGTCGGTTTCTTCTATTTCTCCGGAATTAGAGAACTTTATGACTCGCTAAAGAATAATCCCGATGTTCAGCTCGATGTCCTCATTGGCCTCACTGTTGATAAGACCGTCCACGGACTGACTGAATACAGTGATGATACCAAAGGATTAACGGACAAAGAGAAATTTGAGCAGTTCCTCAGGTCCGTATCAAACTCGATAAACTCCGACGACTTCGATAACCAGGTTTTCTATAACCAGGCTCGATTTTTTATAGAAGCTATCAAGCGCGATAAACTGAGAATCAGGAAAACCTACGACCCTAATCACGCGAAGCTCTACGTCTTTAAGATCAAAGATGAACTGGCGACCATAAAGAAATCCTTCTTCATTACGGGTAGTAGCAACCTCACAAGGGCGGGGCTCTCTCATCAAGACGAATTCAATGTGGAAATCAGCGATTATGGTGCCAAGGAAGCTGAAGGCTATTTTGACAAGCTCTGGGAAGAGGGCGTTAAAGTAACCGAAATCGCCGGATTCAAAGATAGATTGATAGATTTACTTGAGAGAAAAACCCTGCTAACCGAAGTCACACCCTATGAAGCATTTGCCCTGGTACTGAAAACTTACATAGAACTACAGGAGCAAAAGCAAATAAAGCTGAGCTTGCTTGAATTACTCAAGAAAAAGGGGTATCGGACATATAAATACCAGACTGATGCTGTGGCACAAGCCATATCTATCATCGAGCATCACAAGGGCGTCATAGTTGCCGATGTCGTAGGCTTAGGGAAAAGCATTGTAGCCGGCTTGATTGCCAGAAGTCTGGGTAAACGCGGTATCATTTTGTGCCCTCCGGGTCTTATCGGCGATGATAATGCTGCAACCGGATGGAGAAAATACAGAGAAGACTTTGGACTATATGACTGGGAAGTTCGTTCAGTCGGGTTAGAGAATCTAAAGAGGGCGTTGGAGCTTGTACGTTCCAATCATGAATACGAGGTTGTCATCATTGATGAAGTGCATCGTTTCAGGAATCAAGATACTGAGGCTTATGAAGTATTGAGCAACATCTGCAGGGATAAAATCGTAATCATGCTTACCGCAACCCCATTTAACAATACTCCTGCTGACATATTGTCGCTGCTGAAGCTGTTCATCGTACCGGGAAAGTCCAATATCACCCTAGCCAACGACCTGACTACCAGATTCAGGGCATATACTCAAACCTTTCGTCGCCTTTCTAATATAAGGAAAAACTGTAATTCGCTCGATAGGCAGAAAAGAAATCAGGCAATTGCTGATTACGAAGTAATGTTTGGGTCAAGCACCATAGATTTGAATAAGGTGAGGGATAGGACAAGATACCTCTCAAGAAGTATCCGCAACGTGATTTCACAGGTTACGATTAGACGTAACAGAATTGACCTGAAAAAAGACCCCGAATACTCCAAGGAAATATACGAGCTTTCTGAAGTCCAGGACCCATGTGAAGTCTTTTATGAGCTTACCCAGGAGCAATCTGAATTCTACGATAAAGTACTGCAGGATTACTTTGGAGAAAAGGGCCAATTCACCGGTGCTATCTATCAGCCATTCCTTTATGAAACAGGGCAACTGGAGATTGACGAAGAGACTTTGAACCAGGAGGAAAACCGCGAATCCCTGATACAAAGGAACCTGTTTGATTTCATGAGACGGTTGTTGGTCAAGAGGTTCGAAAGTTCATTCGGTTCATTCAGGCAGAGCATAATGAATTTCAAATCAGTCACCGAAAAGGTTCGAGAGTTTATTGAGAATTCCGGTGGCAAATATATCCTGGACCGTCCCTTACTGGAGAAGATATACGAAGCTGATATTGATGAGATAGAAGAAGCCTTGAAGGGCTTTGAACAGCGTATGGCAGAGGGAAACGTACCGAAAACAGAGAAGGTCTACAAAGTCAACGAATTTATTTCAAAGGGCAAGTTCTTGGGAGATATACAATCCGATATCGCCTTGTTTGACGGCATTTTGGATGAACTTGATGCCTTGAAACTGGTTGATAAAGACCCAAAGTTGAAGAAGCTGGCTACAGAAGTAAAAACAATCCTGAAAAAGAAGGATAATAATAGCGAGCCGGAAAGAAAAGTAGTTATCTTCACCGAATATATTGATACGGCCAAATACCTTGAGGCCTATCTTGAGAATGCCTTCCCTTCTTGCTGTATAACCGTTAAAGGCGACTTGAATAAAAACAAGATGGAAGAAATATTAAGGAACTTTGACACCACCCATAAGAAGCCGGAGGATAACTACAAGATACTCATTACCACGGATAAAATGTCCGAAGGCTTTAACCTTAACAGAGCTGGAGCCGTGATTAACTACGATATACCCTGGAATCCCACCCGGGTAATCCAGCGAGTCGGGCGTATTAATCGTATCAGCAAAAGGGTATTCGACAACCTGTATATCTACAACTTCTTCCCCACACTACAGGGGGCAACATACGTTAGAAGCCGCGAGATAGCCACCGAAAAGATGTTTTTAATCCACAACACATTGGGAGAGGACGCCAAGATATTTGACCCTGACGAGGAGCCATCACCCTCGCAACTCTTTAAGAGAATCATGGAGAATCCTGATAACATGGAAGAGGAGAGCTTCCAGACTAAAATCAGGCAGTTGTATGCTGGTATTGCCAGCTCTTCACCGGAAGTAATTAAGAGAATCGGCGAATTGCCACCGCGTATAAAAGTGGCCAAGAGATACGTAGATAATAACCTGGTTGTGTTTATTAAGAAGGGATTGGGGCTTTTTACCAGGGGTATTCTTGGTGATGGCAACAAGCCCGAAGACCTTGTTTTTGAAAACATGTTGGCGCTCATCGAGTGTAAGAAAGAAGAGAAGGCAGTTCCTTTCAGTGAGTCGTTCTGGGACAGCTATTACAATGTTAAGGAATTTAAGGAGACCTCCGGCCCTCCTTCCAGCGAGATAAGCATAGAGAAGAAAGCCTTGAACAATGTCAATACCTTGTTGCAGGGTAAAATTCCAGAACTGGAAAGCTACCTGCCCTTCCTGAGAGAACTCCGGGAAGATATACTGGAATATAAGACCTTGTCTGACTACACGTTGCGAAGAATAGCAAACCTGAACTCACTGAACAAAGACAAGGCAAAGATACAAAAGACGAAGAGTGAACTGGAGAAGCTTCAACAAGAGCTTGGGGCTAATTACCTGGATAAAGTAAAATCCAAGCTGGGGCAACTGGAGACTGAAGTCATTATAGCTATTGAAAACGTTAAGGAATAGATATGAACGAAGAGCGGCTGGGCAGTCTCATAGAGAATTTTAACTACAGGAACCTCAACCTGTTTTTCCGCAGCAAATGCGAAAACTATGCTGAAGCTCCGGAAGGCCTGTCTCAGTACGATGATGAAAAATTTAGTGATTTTCGGAAGCTGGGTGAAATCCGGTTCGATAGCGGTGACAAACTGGTTATTACATCGTCGCTGGTGAGCGATGACCTGAGCGAGCGATCCGGTAAAAAAGCCCAGTATGAAAAGGCAAAGAGAATACTTAAAGAGCTGGCAGTTTATGACGCCAGCTTTTTTATTTTCCACGATGATACCGGAAGCTTCCGTTTCAGTCTAGTTTACGCACAATTTCAGGGGACTAAGAGAACATTCAGCAACTTCCGGCGTTTTACCTATTTCGTGAGTAAAGCCCAGACAAATAGGACGTTCCGCATTAGAGTCGGCGGATGCACTTTTTCAAGTCTGGAAGCCGTCAAGGATGCCTTCTCGGTAGAGAAGGTAAACAAGGAATTCTATAACCATATCGCCAGGTTCTTTTATAGACTAACCGGCTATAAATGTAAAAGGGAGATGACCCTACCCTCGGTCAGCGATGATGATAAAAAGACATACCAAGAATTTGCCGTTCGTCTTATCGGTAGAGCAATATTCTGCTGGTTTCTGAAACATAAAAAGTCAGCGAATGGAGTATCGCTGATATCGGAATCAATTTTGTCATCGGAAGCGGTTAAACAGAACTCCCAGTATTACCATTCTACGCTGGAGAACCTGTTTTTCGAGGTATTGAATACTCCCCAGGAGCAAAGGCATAAAAACATCCTGCCGGATGCCGACAACATCCCCTTCCTGAACGGCGGACTTTTTGAACCTCATAAGGATGACTTCTACTATGGCGAACCTTTGTACAATCTGGTGATACCGGACGCATGGTTTGAGCAGTTCTTTGAAATACTGGAGCAGTACAATTTCACCATCGATGAAAACAGCACGGTGGATGCCGATGTCTCCGTCGACCCGGAAATGCTGGGCAGAATTTTTGAAAATCTTCTCGCTGAGGTCAACCCGGAGACAGGCGAGACCGCTCGTAAAGCTACCGGCAGTTACTACACGCCACGCACGATAGTAGACTATATGGTCGACCAGAGCCTCAAGCAGTATCTCATCACGAAAACAAAGATTGACGAAGACAGAATAACTGCCCTGCTTTCTTATGAAGCTCCGGATGTTATTCTGAGCGAGAGCGAAAAGGGCTCCATAATCTCTGCCCTTGATGAGATTAAGATTATAGACCCTGCCTGTGGTTCCGGCGCTTTCCCGATGGGTATTCTGCATAAGATGCTGCTGGTGCTACAGAAAGCGGACCCGGACTTGAAATTATGGGTGAAGAACCACCTGGGCAATATTGAGCCTGGAATTTTCAAAGACAGACTCCTGGAGCGAATAAGAAACGAGAACTGGGAATATGTCCGTAAATTACTCATAATCCAGAAATCCATTTACGGCGTTGACATTCAGACGATAGCGGTAGAAATCTCCAAGCTGAGGTTTTTCCTTTCGCTCATTGTCGACGAGCAGATAGACGACCTCAGGAAAGACAGGGGGGTCGAAGCGCTACCTAACCTTGAATTCAAGTTTGTAGTCGCAAATAGCCTGATTGAACTACCGCCGGTGATTAACCGCCAAGTTGGTTTAGGAGTTAATGAAGAGGTCACCAAGCTTAAGGAGCTGAGAAACAGGTATTTACGGAGTTACGGCAGGGAGAAGAAATCAATCGAAGAAGATTTCCTACAGACGCGCGGTAAGCTAATAGAACACAATATCAATTGGGGTGGCAAGGATGCATTCGCCCTGCAGTTGGCTAGCTGGAACCCGTTCTCTTACGAATCCTGTGGCTGGTTTGATCCGGAGTGGATGTTTGGCATTGAAGACGGCTTCGATATTGTGATTGCTAATCCCCCATATATCTTTGCGAGAAATAGCGAGATGAAGGGGCTCACTGACGAGGATAAGAAATATTTCTATGCCCACTACCAACTGGCTGAATATCAAGTGAACCTCTATCCACTCTTTATAGAGAAGGGTACGAGCCTTTTGAAGCCTAATGGCTGTCTTTGTTTTATTACCCCCAACAACTGGTTAACTATCAACACGAACAAGTCAATGAGAAAGTTTGTCCTTGCCCAATCGGATATCATAATAGTAAATTTTTACTCACGGGTTTTTGAAAGCTCTGAAGTGGATAGTTCGATAATCATTTATAGGAGTGCGTCAGACAATAGGCGATTAACTTTATGTGAGTATACTGACAGCCTCAAATTTATTAAAGAGTCCGAATGTAACTTTTTCCTTTCGCAGCGGGACCATATAATCAATATTGAAGCATTTAAGGACACTGGTATTGCCAACCTCATTGATAAAATAGATAGTCAATCAATAACTATTGATCAAGTGGCCGACGTAAAAGCTGGGCTGGTAGCATATGAGGTAGGAACGGGTAATCCCCCTCAAACCGAGGCAATGAAGGAAAAACGAGTCTATCATTCTACTCGTAAAATTAACAATAATTACATCAAGTACCTAGATGGCAAAGACGTTTGCCGTTATCGGCTGGATTGGAGCGGAGAATTTCTGAAATACGGCGATAATTTGGCCGCGCCCCGAAAAGACTTTCGTCTCTACTCAACTAAGCGTATTCTAGTCAGGCAAATTCCGTCTAAACCTCCATATTGTATTAACGCATGTTTAGTAGAAGAAACGGTACTTAACGACCGTAACTCTATGAATATCATAAACTTGAAAGAGTCGGCCGAATGCATTTTGGGTATTCTAAACTCAAGGCTTACCTCTTTCTGGTTTGTTCACAAGTTTGGCAAGATGCAGCGAAGTACCTTCCCACAATTCAAAGTCAATGAGCTCGCTAATTTCCCTTTGCCAAAGAATCGACAAAGCAAACAAGCAGACATTGCCAAACTGGTTAAACAAATTCTGACTGCTAAGAGGGTCGACCCTAAGGTCGACTTAACACGGTTAGAGCATCAGATTGACCAGATGGTCTATGAGCTTTATGGGTTAACGTCTGAGGAGATTGCAGTAGTGGAAGGAACGTTTAAGGACTAGATCAGGAAAGAGGGCGATGGTGAACCTGGCAAGCCTTGATATTAACAACACGAATCTCCCATACGTTAAAGGAGGATAAGGATGCGTAAGCTTGCCGTAGTAGCGATAGCATACGATTTCGACGGGACACTCTCTCCGGGTAATATGCAAGAACACAGTTTCCTTCCTAATATCGGGATGAGAGCTCGCGAGTTTTGGAAATTAGCGGAACAATTGTCCAAAAAGCACGAGGCAGACAGTGTTTTGACATATATGAACCTCATGCTGGAAAAAGCGAGGGAAGCAAAGGTGCCAGTACGTCGGCAAGACTTCAAGAATCATGGAAAGTCAATCAAGCTTTTCAGAGGGGTCGATACGTGGTTTAGCCACATTAACAGTTGCGGGAAAGAGCTCGGGCTCAAAATTGAGCATTATATTATCTCGTCTGGTCTCCGTGAGATGATTGAAGGCACCAATATTGCTGGGAAGTTCAAAAGGATTTACGCCTCGTCTTTCAAATATGACGCGAATGAGGTCGCCGAATGGCCGGCGCTGGCTATTAACTTTACGACAAAGACTCAATATCTGTTTCGCATTAACAAGGGCGCTCTGGATATCTTTGATGAGAAGAGAATCAATGAATTCGTAAAAATGGAAGACCGGCCTATTCCTTTCAAGCGGATGATATTTATCGGCGACGGCAATACTGATATCCCCTGTTTTAGTTTGGTGAAAAGCCTGGGCGGACATTCCATTGCTGTGTATAAACCTAAAACCAAAGGTGCAAAGGAAAAAGCAGCAAAGCTGGTCGAAGACGGGAGGGTAAATTTTGTCGTACCAGCCGATTATTCCAAAGACAGCCTTATTATGAATGTCGTCAAAGCGACACTAGATAAAATGGCGAGTGATTGCGAACTCGATTATCTCGGAATTCAAGATTGAGAGAGGTAAGCCAAATCCCAGGGACACCATAACAATCAGGCCTGCTACAAATCAGGCGCCGTGTCCCCAGATTATGAAGCGATCACTTATTGTAGATGTCGCCCCGAGGACCAATGGCAAGGACGACCACCACGTTCTTCTTGGTGTCTACTCCATACACAGCCCGCATACCGCCGATGCGCAGACTGAACAACCCTTCCAGCTCACCCCGGAGTCTCTTTCCACTGTGGGGCTTGGACTTGAGCCTTTCCAAAGCAACGATGATGCGACGTCTCATGGCTGGGGTGGCTTTTTCCAGTGTTCTGGAGGCATTCCGGCTCAGAACAACGTTATACATTTAGCTTTGCCTTCAGTTCCTCCAGAGAGATAAACTCTCCCTTTCTGTCCTCAGCCCATGCTTTCCGAGACTCCTTCACCTGCTGCGCCAGCTCCTCGTCGCCCAGGATTTCCCCTGTTGCCTCCCACTCCTCCCTTTCCTTGAGGTAGGCGGCGAA
>Ga0315274_10012499_pt1 | contig 12110 bp, 9 predicted proteins | sample YL17G02_20_MG_FD_203700 | JGI IMG/M metagenome (GOLD analysis project Ga0315274, IMG submission 203700) | Sediment microbial communities from Yellowstone Lake, YNP, Wyoming, USA - YL17G02_20 | ecosystem: Environmental > Aquatic > Freshwater > Lake > Sediment | place: USA: Wyoming | collected... | reverse complement strand
CCCGCGCGAATTTTCTTTCGAGTTCGGCTTCTTCACGCGCAAGCAAGAGCATAATGTCGGCAGGCGGACGTTGTTGTCGGATGAGGGACGCCATCGTTTTCATTGGTTGGTCAATGTGTGTGAAAAATGCTTTGAATCCCTCGCACAAGAAATTCAACCCAGGTTCACCATCGGGTGTGGTGAGAAGGCGGTCTTTGGGACAGCCGCCGTTGCAGATGAAACGCATGGGACATTCGCGGCAATAGCGCGGGAGCGTATCGCGTTTGTCCGTACCGAATTTGCGTTGTTGCGGTGAGGCGACCATCTCGACGAGTGGAATGTCCGCGAGGTTGCTCAGTTTCAAGCGCGGCTCGACGAAATGATCGCACGCGAACAAATCGCCATTGTGTTCCATCGCGAGCGCGTCACCGCACATTTCCGCAAAGATGCAGAGCGACGCGCGCTGACCCAGCCACACCCCGAGCGCAACATCAAACATCTGCACGAACACGCGCCCGACATCGCGTCGTAACCATTCGTCGAAAATCGCGACGAGGAAATCGCCGTACTGTTTGCCTGTCACCGAACGCGGTGTGACCACATTGCCTTCTTGGAATCCCGTCATGTTGTCGCGTTCGACAATCGGAATGAATTGAATAAAGCGCGCGCCGACCTGATCGCGCAAAAAGCGATAGACCTCAAGCGGATAATTCGCGTTCGCCGCGTGGACGGTTGTTAGGATGTTGAATTCGACCTGGTGTTCCTTCAACAACTCAACCCCACGCATCACGCGGTCGAACGTCGGCGCGCCGCCCTTGTCTACGCGGTAGGCGTTATGCAGTTCGCGCGGGCCGTCGAGACTGACCCCGAGCAGGAAATCGTTGGCGCGGAAAAACTCGCCCCACGCATCGTCGAGTATCGTCGCGTTCGTTTGGAGCGCATTGGAGACACGCATCCCAGGCCTGGCATATTTCTTTTGCACTTCAACTGCGCGGCGGAAAAAGTCCACCCCCATCAGTGTTGGTTCACCGCCTTGCCACGCGAACGTCACTTCTGATATCTTCGATTGCGCTTCAATGTACTGCCGCGTAAAGTTTTCAAGCGCGTCATCGTTCATTCGAAACGCGCTGTCGGGATACAATCTCTCTTTGGAGAGAACATAGCAATAGGCGCAATCCAAATTGCAGATTGCGCCGCGGGGCTTGAGCATCACGTGGAAAGACGGTGGAGCAGTCATGGGATTTCGCGGCCGGCTCAGTCCGTTGCGCGTGGATTGACCACCCCGATGGTCAGCAGAAGGTTCGCAAACGTGCGTTGCTCTCCAGTCGCAATGACGAGCGCGGTGTTTTTATCCCGGACTGCTTCATAAAATTCAGCGCGCCCTAATGATTCGAGTGCGACTTGCTTCGGCAGAAGTCTGCGAAATTCATCAAAGATGGCCGGTTCCTCACCTGACTCAGGCAGCATCACTGCCGCCGCTTCAATCGGGATGACTTCAAGCAGTGTGCGCAACACATCCGTTGACGAAACAATCCCCGGCGCGAGATTCAAGTAGACGGGTCGAGTGGACGCGCTGCTACCGGTCACAAACGGATAGTTGCCATCCGCGATCAGCACCCGCGAGCCATGTGCAGCCGTGGCGAGCGCGCTCAAGATCTCGGGGTGGGATAATCTTAATAAAGCTTTTTCTCAACCACACTCAACTCAAATTCTTATTGGATATCTTTTATCCAAACTCTCGCTGGTTTTTTCTTTGTGATTTCTAGCCTTAATAAAACGGGAGCATTAAGCTTAACATCGACAAATTGGCCCCAGGGTTCCCGGTGCCCGGTAAATCTTTTCATAAAACGAGCGTAGCAGTACGAACAACTATGCTGACAACCCATGTAGGGATTAATGACCTAGTGATAGACCTTCGATACGGATAGAATAGCTTTTGACTGTATTTCTTTTACAATCATAGTGCTAAAATTGGCGTTCTAAACGGATGAATGTAGATAGAGCCGACCTTCTCCTTGGCAAGTTGAATACAGAATGGCATCAAGGAGAGTGCCGTCTCTTCAAATTCCGACCTTCTGACTACCCTTAATTGGATGAAGAAAAACGTTAGGGAGAATGTCGTCTTTTCGTCTAATGAAAGGTGCTATCAAGATTGGACCGTAGATCCTTGGGTTATTAGTCTGGCCCCTACAACGTACATCTCTGACACTTGGGTATGTCTTCTAGCGTAACCTTGCGCTGGTTGATTCCCAAGAACCCAACGGGTTAGGATTCGACAAGAGCAGTATACAACATCGCTGTCGAAGGTCAACCTGTTGTAGTGACCAAACACCTGATCCGTCTTTGGTTCGACTGTGTTGGAACGCCGATTACGAACTACTGATAGCTTTTGACAGTGTTTGTGAGAATGCGTGAGGTAAACAGCCACGACAGCCTTAAAAGACCACATCACGATTGCCGGCGGGCGGCGTGAATGATTGAATACCATCACAACAGACGCGGACGAAGTTTTTGGTATGCCCAGGACAATTTCAACAAGCCCGGCCGCATCAGGGGATCGGACATAAGATTCCCAAGGGAGGCACATCGGTTCCTGAAAAGCGGAGAAAGGGAAAGTTGGCGCGTTTCCGATGTTGAATGGGTTACACCATACTTGCCCGCTGACAGCTTGAGCCACCATTGCCTGGACGTTTTCTCAACAACTTGTCAATTGCACCACAAGTTCGGCGGCCTTATGCAGTTCGCTGATAGCGATGTGTTCCTGGCGCGTGTGTACCATTTCGTAGCCAATACTGATCGGAACACAAGCAATACCGTTGGCATTGAACACATTCGCATCGCTCCCGCCCCCACTCGCTTTCAGTTGGGGTTCTCGTCCGATTCGCGCTATGGCTTGACTGACATACTGGATGATGGGATCTCGTTTGCGGAAGCGAAACCCGCTGTAGGCTCGAGCCACTTGCACATCCACTCGCGCTTTGTGTTTTGTCGCAGCGCGTTTCAACGCGCGCGTCATCGCGTTTGTCTGACGCGTCAATTTAGATTCACGTCGACTGCGCGCTTCGCCGATCAGTTCGCATTTTTCTGTGACAATGTTTGCGGCTACACCACCCTTGATGATACCAATGTTCGCCGTCGTCTCCGAGTCAATCCGTCCTAATCTCATCTCGGCAATTGCTTCCGCCGCTACAACAATGGCGCTGATGCCTTTCTCTGGTTCTGCACCCGCGTGCGCGGCTTTCCCATAGATTGTTGCTTCGAAATTGTCATGCGAAGGAGTTTGAAAGATTATCGTGCCAACCGGCCCGCGCGCGTCAAGGACAACACCCATTTTTGACCTAAACGACGTCAAATCGAGTCCCTTCGCCCCGAACAACCCGGCCTCTTCTCGTGCGGTGATCACGACTTCAAGTGAGCGGTGGTCGAGGTTTTGTTCAATGATAACTGCCAACGCCTCTAATATCGCAGCCACCCCGGCGCGATCATCCGCACCCAAGACAGTATTACCATCCGATTTGATGAGATCCCCCTCGATTATCGGCTGGATGCCCAAACAGGGCGCCACACTGTCCATGTGGGCATTCAAGAGAATGGGCTCGCCCCTGCCCTCAACTCGCGTGGTGACGTTGAACAGTGCGTCAGTTCTTGGCTCCAGTCCCAAGGCGCGCAACCGTGCAGCGACAACTTCTGCCGTCTTCCCCTCGCCGCCAGAGGGCGAGTCAATTCTGATGAGATCCATGAACGAACTGATGAGACGAGCCTGGTTAATCACAGCAACCCCCATTCCTCCAAACAGTCATGCCCAAGTGGCGCCGATTGAATTCTTCGGGTTTAGTCCGTGCATTGCTTGCGGTTTGCCGACCTCGCAGAGTCTCCCCAGACGTCAGGATTTCCTTGCTGGGTTCCAAAGATCGTTCAGCTCATCACCGGCAAGTGTAGTCAGCACGACCAGCAAGGTGATGGCCAAAGCCGGAAAGAAACCGATCCACCATTCCGTAAGAAAGTAGATCCGACTAACGCTGACCATGACGCCCCACTCCGGAGTTGGAGCGGTGGCACCCAGGCCAATAAAACCCAAGCTGGCTAACGAAAGAATCGCAAACCCAACATCCAAACTGATGCGAATAACGATAGAGCTCAGCATATTGGGCAGAATGTGCTTCCTAATGACGCGAAGCCAACTGCACCCTACAACATAGGCAGCCTGGACGAATTCCTCTTGTCTAAGCTGCAGTGTGAGTCCGCGCACCAGACGAGCATACACGGGCCACGAGACTGCCGCTATAGCCAGAACCGCGTTTTGAATGCCGCTCCCTAAAGTCGTTGCCACAGCCATGGCAAGGATGATCGCTGGAAACGCGAGCACCATATCGGTGATGGTCACGATGATTCGATCGATCCATCCGCCGAAGTAGCCCGCTGTCGTTCCAACGGATATCCCCACCACAGCGGCAAGCGCGATAATGATGGAGGCAGATATGAGGGAAACTCGTGTTCCATACAGTACCCGGCTATACACGTCCCTCCCCAGTTCGTCTGTTCCAAACCAATGAGCTGAACTCGGCGGCTGCAGTCTCTCTTTTACCGAGATCATCAGTGGGTCATACGGCGCAAGCGTCTCGGGTGATATGGAAAACAACACAAATGGCAATAGGGAGAATGCAGTCAGCATTAGGGGAATATGCCGGGACTGCAACCGGATGCGGAACCGGAGAGGTAGTGATTCAAGGGGTCCTGTTTTTGAGGCGACTGCGAACATAGGAATTCCGGTGTCTACCTAGATTGTTATTCGCGGGTCTGCCCAACGGTAAAGCAGATCAACGACTGTATTAGCTATCGCGAACATAGCCGATATGACAAGAGTAGCGCCGATCGCGGAATAAAAGTCGGAGTTCACCGCAGACGAGACTGCATAGCTCCCTAAACCAGGAAATGTGAAGACCGTCTCGACAAGTATGGTGCCCCCTAACAAATAGCCTATTTGAACACCGAGGACTGTTATCACCGGCAAGACAGAATTCCGAAGGGCGTGACGGTAGATAATCCTTTGTTCGGTCAACCCCTTGCCACGCGCCACGCGAATATAATCGCGTGACAGCACGTCCAACATGCTGCCCCTTGTAAAGAGACAGGCCACGGCAAACCGACCCAAAGCCAACGCCGTCACTGGAAGAATCAAGTGTTCGATGCTGGACCGAAATGCCACCCAATTCCCTTGTAGCAAGCTGTCTATGGTAAACATGCCCGTTACCTGAGGAGGAGGGGACAAGAGTTGATCTAGTCTCCCCTCAAGAGGTAACCACCCTAGCCACCGCCCGAACAGCAGTTGCAACACAAGGCCCAAGGCAAAGGGCGGAATACCCATCGCCGCGACAACGAAGACGCGGATGAGATAGTCAATCCAGGTCCCGACGTTGACGGCCGCTATCACACCAAGAGGAATGGAGATCAATATGATGACAAACGTGCTGACTAGTGCTAATTCTAGTGTGGCTGGAAAATAGAGCTTTAGGTCCTCAAGCACCGGCCGGCGGGTCCGCAGCGAGCGTCCCAGATCCCCTTTTAAAAGACCGGCAATATAGCTCTGGAACTGGACGTACAGAGGTTGGTCCAAACCGAGATCCTTGCGCATCGCTTCGATCTGCTCGGGACGCGCCTCAATACCTGCGGCAAGGCGGGCCGGGTCGGCAGGCACGACCCGTGCGAGAAAGAAAGTGATGACAGCCATGGCAAAAAGGATAAGGATCAGTGAAATTGCTCTCTCAACTAGATGTCTCATGCTCTTTCACTCTCGGAAGGAGTTTCTGTCCCATTCGATGCGCCCAAGCCGTTGGGATCCAGCAAAGAAGGCAGAGCAGGCGCCGGCATCCTCCGTTAGACGGACGCTGGACGCTCGCCCCGCCTTCGTTCGACATTACATGGATTTGACCTTGGACACCAATTGACCCTGGTTCCTCGGAGGCGGTAGCTGGCCTCTGTTTGCCAACCGTATGCAAGATGTGGGCCTATTCATCGAGAGACATCTCGTAGATATGTATGTCATACGGGTAGGAATACGAGTCAATCGGCGGGGATTTCAACTCTGCCCGGCGCAATTCGATATATTTGTTCACCATCACCGGGATTAGGACCGCGTCGTCGATCAGCATTTTCTGAGCCTGGCATAGGAGATCATTGGCTTTGCTGCTGTCAGGCGGCGAACTTTGAGCCTCGGCAATGAGCGCATCGAACTTAGGATTGGCATAGTAGGAATAGTTCCCCGCGGTGCCCTGCACTTTGGAATACCCAAGATTGTAGAGCATCGTCCCAGCATACGGCACGGGTGCACCTGGACTGGCACTCACGAAATCGTATGCCGTCTCGGGCTTGCTTTGGGCTTGCAGGAAGTTCGCCCAGGGGAGGTCTTCAAGGACGACCTGGACGTTTAGCTTGGCGAGCGAGGCCTGGAAAAGCTCGGCCGCGAGGCGTCTCACTTCGTTGGAAGTCCGGTAGCCTTGTTTCACCTTGAATCCACTACTGTATCCGGCTTCTGCCAGCAACTGGCGCGCTTGTTGCAGATCCTGCTTGGGCTCAAACGCCTTGCAGTATCCCACCATATACTCTGGAACAGAGGACGACATTGGCACCGCCATTTCTCCCATCACGTCAAGCATCTCTTTGTAGGGGAAGGCGAGCGTCATAGCCTTGCGCACCCTGATATCTTTCAGAGGTCCGCTCTGTACGTTCATCCAGTGGTAGAAAGTACTTGCATTTGATGCGCCGGAGAGAATGGTGACCTTGGGATTCGATTGCATCCGCCTGACGTCGGAGAGACCTGCCCAGTCAACAATATGGATGTCGCCCTTCTCCAGCATGAGCAACCGGCTGGACATATCCATGCCAAATCGAAGGATGTATCTTTGGATGTGCTTTCCCGTCCAACCCTTCCAATACCCTTCGAACGCAACCATCTGGAGCTGGCTACTGCGGTCCCACCGTTCTACCCGATAGGGCCCCGTGCCTACGGCGTTTTCACGGAAAAAGGCTTGCGCCCAGTCGCCACTCTTCCTGTTAGTAGCCAGGGCACGGGGGCTAATGATCTTAATGTTCGGAAGTCCAAACCAGAACGCCGTATCCGGGTTTGCCAGAGTAATCTGAACCGTCATCGGGTCGACCACTTTGACTTCACCTACTGCATCCAGCAGGAACGACACCCCCATTTTCATTGCCTTCATGCGGTCAAAAGAGGTTTTGACGGCATCCGCATTGAAATCAGTGCCGTCATGAAACTTAACACCCTCTCGCAACTTAAAGACATAGGTCAGGGAATCGTCAGAGATCTTCCATTCGCTAGCCAGAGATGGCTCGATCTTCCCTTGAATTGTGTAGCGTGTCAAGCCCTCATAGGCCGCGTTCACGATAAGACCATCTGTAGCCGCGGCGCTAACAGCTGCAGGATCGATGGTGAGGGGTTCACAACAGGTTCCGTGCACGATGGGTTTGGAGGCCCACGTCACTTGGGCTGCGGGTTTCGTTGGGAGCGCAGTGGGCTGGGTAGGGCTGGCCGCTGTCGGTTGGGCTACCTTCGGTGGCACCGTCGGCTCAGGGGGCGTGGTTGCGGTGGATGGCACAATCTTGGGGGGCGCCGCGGTAGGAGGCGGCAAGGGCGCAGGCGCGCAACTGGCAACAATGAGGATGCAGCTGACTAATAGACTCGTTCTCAAGATCTTGCTAGACATGTTTTCTCCTTCTGTAAGATGTGCGAACTCGGTCAAATGTCACACTGAAGAGTTGCAGTTAATCTCCTTTCGAGGGCGATTCCCACCAGGGGGGCACGAGCCCGGGTCGCCCGGCTTTCTCCCGTCCGGCGCTCTCTGCCGTCATGCCAGTTCCGCCTACGAGGTCGACGTGACGTTATGCGAACCGAGGCGGGCCTGACTTGCTCCGTCCAGCCATGACGAGATCCGGTGCAGGTCATACTGGTCGTTCAGGCGCCACTCGTCGATCTCGGCGGGCGGAGGGGACGCGTAGGCTCCCGTTTTGCTTTGTGCCCAATCGTAGCGACGCGCGAGTTCCGCTGCAAACTCGGCGTGTTTGAACGCAGCAATCATGGGGTCGATGACCGGCACGCCCAGCTCGCGCTGCAATTCCCTCCAAAAGCCATAGGTTGCGGTACACCCCAGGATGATTGCTTCTGCACCGTCGACCTCAACGGCCTGGTGCGCGAGGTCCCGCAAACGCTGGGTGGTTTGGCTTTCGCTTTGATGAAACTCGCGTACTGCCAGATCGAGAGACCTGAAGCTAGCCACCCGACGATCCATTCCATAGTGCTGCAAGTTCTGCCGGATCTGAGCGGTGGCTTTCTGACAGCCCACGAGAATGGAGAACCGGTCACACAGTGTCGAGGCGATGAGAGTTGAGGCCTCACAGGGAGCCGTCACTACGAGTTGGCGAGCGATCTCGCGGGCATCCTGGAGTCCGGTATCATAGAAACACCCTATGACTGCGGCATCAAACGCTCGTCGCTCAGCTTCCCGAATCAGGTTCAACAGATCCGGGAGCACGAGGGCTTGATAGTAGCGATAGCGGAGGTGTAAAGGCCCGCGCGGTAGATTGACAGCCCAGAGCTCCACATCCTCGCGGGTCTCGGACGCGAGATACTCGAGGGATTCTGTCGCACCGATGGCGCCGCTTGTTGCAATTGGATTGATGTAGAGGATCTTGCGTGTCATGCACTGACCTGGCGCTCAACCGCACGCGCCGCGCTAAACACCCATCAGCGCCTTGTCCAAGTCGACGAGTTGGGGATGGACGAAGCGGGTATCTCTTTCTACCAGCACCCCGTCAAACCAGACAGTGGGGTTCATCACGATTCCGTCCGTATGCCCAGGCGCGTTCCAGCCCTTACCTCCAATCAACTTGGCCTGTTTCCCGATTCCAAACACGTGCGCGCCGTAAAGCCTCTCGCTTTCCACGATGTATTCTGAGAGTTTCGCGCCCGGGTTAAAACCGAACGTAAAGTGCGCAAGCCGACGCATGTTTGGATCACCGAAACCATCCATCCAGCGTCTAAGGGCTTCGGCCTCCCGGCCTCCAGAAATCTCCGTGACGATCCCTTCCCTAATCCGCAATTCAATCGGACGCGAAAGCCGGTTCAACTCCTCAGGGTAAGAGACCATCCCATCAAATACGATGGTCCCGTTAATCGTCTCTTCCATGGGACACCAGCCTACTTGCCCACCGAGCATGTAGGCCTGGGCCTTCTTGGTCGCCAGACCATGATTGTGGGATTTGCGCCCGCCGTTCAGCCCAGTCAGGTCCGTCCCGGCAGGATTCGTCACACGCACCTGGTTTGCTTTGTCGGTGAGCTCCGACAACCTATCTCCAAGCTCAATCATCTTTCCATAATCCAGATCGATCGTTCGTATGAACCAATCGATTTGGGCTTTCGCGACATTGAGGTAGCGAGTCCCTGCCGCCACGGCCTCTTCGTAGGCCGCCGTCGTGAATATGGGGCGAAAGGCGTACTCGATCCAAACATCGCTCGCCTTGATAGCAGCGGCGAGCGGCTTGGGGGGCTCCATGTGGGCTCGAGGAGGCAGAGACTGTTTGACTACGATGGGCAAGGCACCCAGGCTCCGAGCTGCTCGGGCTGTGGCCTCAACAATCTCTTGGGTACTTCCGGTGTCAGCGGTGATCACCACGCTCTCCCCCGGCTTGACCAGCATGACATCTCTCACCAGTTTCATTGCAGCCGAAGCGAGTTCCCAATCATTGCGATTTGTCATCTTACTCCTTTTCTGCTTTGGTCAAAGCAAATCGAGATTATGATCAAAGTCCTTCTGTGAACAATGGCGGTGATTGACTTAGAAGACCAGAAGCAACATTCCTCTATGGGCGAGCAAAGAATGATTTTCCAGAGATTCTGTATTGGTCAACCAGATGTTGCACATCGCTTTTGACATAAATGAGGCAAATGGACGATCATCCTGCCCGTTTTGCCCGTGGCGCCCAGCATGGCGCGGATACTGCCCTCACGGATACTGTGCAACACCCCGTTGACTAGTACAGATTTTCCAGAGATTCTGGGCGAAAGGAGTCTCCGGTGGAAATTCGGGCCTTGGCACAGTCAAATGAACAAATGAACTAGCTCGCGGCAAGCCGCGAGGTATCAGAAGAGCGGCAATTCCCGAACCAGAAAACCAAAGACGCGGCAACCCGCGAGGTATTAGACCCGACCGGGAATAAATAGCGAATGAATAGCAATTAGTTACTATTTACACTGTAGCAATTCTACCAGACTTCCACCATTTTGTCAATAGTGGTGTTAGTGCCAAATAGAAATGTCACCCCTTTCTGTGATATAAGAACCTGCTTTGACATCACAGAAAGGAACCCAGCAGAAAGTGAGCGACATTCTACACATGAGCAAACAAGAACGTAGCCGCGCCCAGGTCATGCGTGAACTGGACGAAGGACGAATCAAACGACGGTGCGCCGCACAGCAACTGAATTTGAGTGTGCGCCAAATCATTCGGTTGTTGAAAATCTTTCGCCGCTTTGGCGACGAAGGGTTGATTTCCAAGAAACGGGGGCGTCCCAGCCATCATCAACTCGATCCGCACGCCAAACAACGTGCACTCGAATTGCTCCAGACACGCTACGCCGATTTCGGACCCACCTTCGCCCACGAGAAATTGACCGAAGTGCATCACTTGGCGTTGGGACGCGAGACCGTGCGCGGTCTGATGATGCAGGCGGGCTTGTGGCACCCGCGCCGCGCCCGCAAGCCCGTCGTGCATCCGTTACGCGAACGGCGTGCGCGGATGGGTGAACTCGTTCAGATTGACGGCTCGCCCTATGCCTGGTTTGAAGAGCGCGCCCCCGTCTGCTCGTTGCTCGTGTTCATCGACGACGCCACGGGACGCTTGCTCGAACTGCTCTTCACCGAAGCCGAGAGCACGTTTAGTTATTTTGAGGCGGCCGAACACTATTTCCAACGCTACGGCAAGCCCCTCGCTTTTTATAGCGATAAACTGGGCGTTTTTCGCATCAATCAGACCAATGCCGTGACCAGCAGCGGTCTCACGCAATTCGGGCGCGCGATGGAACAACTCACCATCGAAGTGATCTGTGCGAACACACCCCAAGCCAAGGGTCGCGTCGAACGCGCGAATCAGACCTTGCAAGATCGGCTGGTCAAAGAAATGCGCTTGCGGGGCATCTCCTCGATGGCGGCGGGCAATGCGTATCTGCCCGATTTCATCGCGGACTTTAACGTACGCTTTGCCGTGCCCCCGCGCCAGCCTGAAGATGCTCATCGCCCCTTGTTACTGCAAGATGACCTGGCGCGCATCTTGACAATTCAAGAGCCGCGCATATTATCCAAGAATCTCACCGTGCAGTATCAAAACGCGATCTACCAGATTCAAAGCAAGCGACCTGGGTATGCTCTCCGCCACGCGCGCGTCATCGTGTGTGAGAATCGCCGCCATGAAATCACCATCGAATACAAACGCAAGCTCCTGGACTACACCGTGTATCGTCCTGCACCGCGCCAAGCCCAAGTCGTCTCGAGCAAGCAGCTGACGATGCGACTGGACACCTTGACCTTACCTACCAAGTGCACCAAGAAGCACAAGCCCTACATCCCGCCATCTGATCATCCTTGGCGACGCTTCCGCATTCGCCCTGAGATGGCACAACCGAATCCGCCAAGGTGACATTTCTACTTGGCAGGAATAGGTGACATTTCTATTTGGGGCTAACACCCGTAAACGTGATCTTGACACCCACGCCTAATCGTGCTAGAATCCTGTCAACTGAAAATGCAAAGACGATGACGGAGACGAGTACGCGTGCGCTCAAACTCAGAGAGTCGCTGGTGGGTGAAAAGCGATGTGGGGACGCGCGGAAATCCACTCCCGAGTTGGGGATGATGAATCCAGCCGGTTTGCGCCGTTATCGCGCGATGAGATGGAATTGGATGTTAGAAATTGGAGATTAGATTTTCGCAATCTCCAATCTCTAGTCTCCAACTTCCAAATAAAGGTGGTACCGCGAGTCCTCTCGCCCTTGGGGGTGAGAGGATTTTGTTTTAGAGAAAGGATGTGCAAAATGTTAGACCGAAAGTTTGTGCGTGAGCATCCGGA
>Ga0315274_10012498_pt1 | contig 12111 bp, 3 predicted proteins | sample YL17G02_20_MG_FD_203700 | JGI IMG/M metagenome (GOLD analysis project Ga0315274, IMG submission 203700) | Sediment microbial communities from Yellowstone Lake, YNP, Wyoming, USA - YL17G02_20 | ecosystem: Environmental > Aquatic > Freshwater > Lake > Sediment | place: USA: Wyoming | collected... | reverse complement strand
TGTGATGTTAGACCCGATGTTCATGACAAAGATACCCACAGCATTGCCGGTGACGATGTTGTGCGAGATGACGTTGTCGTAGCACTCCTCACTACTGATGCCATTCTCAACATTGTCCGTGACGGTATTGTACAGGATGCGGGCACGATCACCCCAGTGCCTGATGCCACTCAGACTGTTGTTCAGGACTTGGTTGCCCTCAATCCTGCAATCATGACCGTACATCAGGATGCCGCAACGTGATGAATCAATAGACAGCCAGCCGTTGTGTGTGACGTGATTGATGACGACAGTTACGTTGTCAGAGTTCCAGTTCCTGACCCCGTAGTCGGTATTGCCGTCGATTGTGTTGTCTGCCACTGTGATGTACTCCGACCACCCGAGGGTGATACCACAGGGTGTGTTGTTGAAGATGTGGTTGCCATGAATGTAGACGTCCATCGAAGCATCCATGTAGATACCACACTGGGCGTCCATAGTCTGAGGCCACCAACCATTGTCTGTGACGTTGTTCGTGGCGACCTCACCATGGTGACTCAGGTACAGGACGATGCCATGATCCGAGTTCTTGTGTACAGTGTTGTCCTGTATGAGCGCGTACTCCGACTCCTCGAGGTATATGCCGTTTCTCGCATTCTCTACGAGTCGGTTTCTCAGAATGTCGCAGCTGTGTGACCGATAGAGATGGATTCCACATGCAGGCTCATCATTGTACAAGTTGTCGTGGATGGTGTTGTTCGCGATGACGCAGTCGTCAGAGAAGTGCATCAGAACACCGCTGCCCAGATTGTCGTATATCTCAGACTCGCGTATGACGCAGCCGTGTGACGACGCCACGTACACGCCATTCCGTTGCGAATTGTGAATCTCAGTTCCTACGACAACCGAGTTGTTCGAACCGGTAACAAGCCCCACTCCGATGAATCCGGCACTGGAGATTTCACATGTTTCCACTCTGAGGCCTTCAGAACCGACGGACCAGATTCCTGCTTCGGCACAAAGGTATACTGTGCACCCCTTCACGAGGGAACCGGGAGAGTCTGTGAGTCGCATTCCATAGGTCTTGTTATAGACCACCGTGTCAAACACCTTCCCGTGAGTGACATTCTGCCAGTCCATTCCAGTCCCTGAGTAGGACTCAAGACTGCTGTTGAGGACACAGCCGTGAATCTCAAAATACAGAGAGATGTCGCTGAGCACAATACAGTTTCCATCATATGAGATACTATAACCCTGAATTATGTATGGGTCCCCGATACTCCCCAGACCATCCCATTCCTCAGCTTCAGCATAGGTGTGAAGAGCATCGTCCCCTGAAATCACAATCTGATCATGTGCTTCATAGGTGAGATCAAAGTTCTTCTCAACAGACGGTCTTCTCACATTCGTCCCTACGGGAAGCTGGATGATCCCTACGAGGAGCAGGGGTGTTAGTAGTAAGGCTACACCTACCAGACTCATGGCGGGCTTCATCGTTCAGTTCTCCAGAACACACCAAGGTGTGTCTGAGGGAGGGCACAAGCCGGTTTATACCCTTTTTGCAGGTTTGGATTGCTCTGATGCAAGAGAACATGACCGAACTGGAGGCCTTGCCAGCTCACCCGACATGGCCAATCAAAACAAGACGAGAGCCGAGTCAGAGATAAAGAGAGTGCTCCATGATGCGTTCGGCTGGGCTCTGACGAAGGACCGAGCACTCTTTGAGAGCATCTTTGCAAAGGATGAAGACTTCTTCACATTCTATCCAGACTCCAAGAGTACTGTCAGAGGCTGGAGCCAGTTTGAGGAGTTCCTTGATAGGTGGATGGACCCCCGGAGTGTAGCCAAGGGTTTTGATATCAGGGACCTGAGGATTGTGGTTTCGAGGAAGGGAAACACCCCGTGGTTCTCAGCCATTGTTGACGATGAAGGTGAATTCGATGGAAAACCGTGGGGCACGAAGGATGTTCGGTGGACAGGTGTTCTCGAGCGACGGGGCGGAAGCTGGAGAATATGTCAGCAGCACATGTCAGAACCTAACGAAAAGGTGCCACAATAGCGGCCGAAGAGAGCTATCGCAGATACAAACCAGTAGCCTGTGGAGCCTCGAATCGGTGATTCGGACTGTCTGGATTGAGGTCACCGTATAGATACTTCGTACGAGGCCTTTCAGGCTTGCTCCACACAAACTAGAAGCTGGAGTCAAACAGGACAAGAATGAACATGAGTCCCGCGAAGAGTATGACCGCAGCCACTACCTCAAGCCCTCTTCGCTGGCCAGCGAGAAGAGGGACAAGGAACCCGACGTTCTCACGGTAGTGCGTCCAACCCTCCTGATACACGTTCAAGAGATGACGTTCCTCGAACAGGGCAAGTCCGACATACGCAAACATCATCACGAACCAGGCAGCAATGGTTTCCGGAACTCCAAGGAAACCAATGCCAAACGTGTGCTCAAGAATCCAGACGCTCTTGCCTGTCAATGCGCAAGTAAGCAGGATGAAGCCCAAGTACTGCGGGTGTCTGACGATCCGATATGGTCCGGTAGTCACCAATCCTACTGGCCTATTGCGACGGAGGAAGACTATCGAGTACACTGCAAATGCTAGGCCGAGGAGCAGGATGATGAGGTCGGGAATGCTCCCGCCGAAGAGAAGATACAGGGGCCCTTCCGGGTAAGCGGACAGATTGGTTACCATCATGATAAGGTAGCCAAGTAATGGAATCGTCATGAGACCCGTATAGATGTTCGGGGTGATTGCCACAAGGGGCATGATATACGCTGTTGCGCTCGTTAAGTAACTCTTAGCCCGCTCAATCAGCTCTCTGTTTCTCAAAGGTTTCGGGGTTTCGTCTTCGCCCACCTTCATCACCACCTGACGAGAAACTGATCCCGCAATCGGAGGACTAGCAGTTGCTTCATACATATAGATGGAACTTTCTGCGTAAGTGATATTTCGCATGATGCTTAGGAGGATGGATCCGAGCGCCTCTCCGCGGACCACGGGCTAGAACCGTTCTGACTGCGAAGTCTTCTCGAGCAATGAAAAGTGGCAGGGTCCAGTGAATGTCACGACGAGGCCCCAACACTGCCTGACAATCCACCCCTCACTGGTCATCATATTGATGACTTGTATCAGGTTTTCTCCTTTTCCCGTGTCCCAGATTATAGCATATCTCTGCTCAATTTCCTGCATCGACGGCTTCCCGCTAAGGATGTCAATCGCCTTGTAGCTATTACCTGTCATCGCAATGAGCCCCATTTCCGTCGTACTCGTCTTCCACGAGCTGTCACTCAGGAGCAACATAGCCAGACTCCAACGCAGGCTTGAGGAGGCCGGTGCGCAAAGGGCTGTCGCAAAGCTGTCTTTTGAGGGCTGAGTCCTTATCTTGCAAGCTTGGCACACAAGCCTGCGCTGTCATCTTCTTGCTTCGTTTCAGAGGCAACTGGTTTTTCTACGACGTGAGTAGCAGGACGTGGCTTTCGAGGTATCCAGCAGCTTTTTGGCTCAGTTCAGACCATCACTGCATCACAATCCTGGTCGAGCATTTCACATACCTTAGGTCGCTGCACGGTTAGTCGAAGCATGTTTGAGAAACAGCGAAATGAGGTCTTGAGGAATAGGCACAGGCTGTGTGTCTTTCGGCAACAATAAAACTCTTGTAGCTGATGAAGTCATGGGAGAAAGGGACTGGTTCCCTCATAGTGTTCCTACTCCGGACCCCGAATCGCTGTCCGTTAGTCTGCAATGATATCTGCCGCTCGCGTTATTTGCCTGCCTAATGGCCAGCCATTCTCCTCATTCGAACACAGCTCGACCGCAGATGGTTGACCCTCTTTGTTCATTGGTATCCCGGACAATCACCTTGGAGGTCACGCAGTCTTTTCTGGCATTCCGGTTTCGTGACCGGAAAGAGAGTTGGCTTATATTCTAGTTCTTCACATAATGTCATACTGAGTACCAGTCATTTGGCCGTATGGCCTAAGACTTGAGCACCGGTTGGCTCTGCGAATCTGCGACACCCGGAAGGAGTGGATTGTCGATTGAGGATATCTGTGATTATCTGTGTTGCAGCGTTGGCTCTGCTTCTCTTGGGATCTTCTGATGTGGGGACTGACTATCAGACTTCTCCTGTCGCCCTAGTAACTCCAGACAAGAGCACGTTGACTAGCGGCGACAGCCTGCTTGAACTCGATTGGGTCGCAGGTGATATCGGCATCGTCCAAGACATCTGCGTCTGTGACCTAGACAATGACGGCCAAACCGAGGTAATGACCGCCATCGAACCGTCGTACGGAGGCTCCGGGCAAATCAATATCTACGACGGAATGACTAAGACTCAAGAACGAACGTACCAAGTGAGTGTTGGATATCCGAGAGCGATTGGCGTGGCGGACATTGATGGCGATGAGCAGAGAGAACTCGTGGCAGCAACACATACTGTCTGGGAGGAGGGCGAGAAGGGTAGAATCTACGTCTTCGATGGAGCCACTGGCGATTTGGAGTGGGAGAGCCAAGACTGTGACGGCCTTGGGACGCTTGCGCTCACGGATGTGGATGCTGACGGCATGATGGAGATAGTGGCCATCGGTCACCGCGGTCGCTCGGGGGATGTTCCCGTACCTGGGCACATCTATGTCTTTGATGGATTGACACACAACCTTGAGTGGATGAGTGAAGGTTACGGTCACTTTCTCGGCGAACGTGGCTGGGTCGCTAACGTGGATGGTGATTCTGCGGCAGAGATAATATTCGGCGCTCGGTCTTCCTCATCCATGCCATACACAGCGAGCCTGTATGTGGTCGATGGCGCCAGTCACGCTACCCAAGCGATTCTCGATCTCGGCCCATGGCGGGTGACCTCTGTCGTCACGACTGATATTGACGGTGATAACGAAACAGAGATTGTCGCTGGGGGCGCCTATGAAGATGCAACACTCCCTTCGCTTAGAGTCTACGCCAACGACCTCAGTGAGCAATGGCGTCAGGAACTGGAATCTGGGATTACGCCTTCACGCCTGCTACCTGTGAATGCCGACTCTGACTCGTCTGTCGAGCTGCTCATGGGAGTCGCCGCTAGTGGCTGGCAGGGCGACTTCCGAGTCTTCGATGCAGACTCACGCTCGTACCTCTATCAGCGTACTTGGGAACAGATGGCGATTTCGTTCGCGGTTGGCGAGATCGATGCTGACGGCCATGTGGAGGTCTGTGTTGGATATCATTATGGTTGGTCGGGCGGAAAGATGGAGGTCTACCAGTTCTGCATGCCCCAACCACCCTATGGAGGGCCCTTCGTGGACAAGATCCTGTACACGCTCGCAACGGCTGAGGAGAACATCCAAGCGCTTCTTTCAGGCGAAATCGATGCCATTGGATGTCAGTTGGATTCGACGTGGTTGCCCGCTCTGAGTGCATCGGAGAACGTTCAGGTTGTTACAAAGCCCAGAAACGGCTATGGATACATAACGATTAAGACGGACAAGTATCCTTTCAGTATCACTGCGTTCAGAAGAGCGCTTGCCTTTGCACTGGACAAGCAGGCCATCTCCGATGATATCTGGGACGGACTGTCAGCGCCCCAAGACTCCTGTGTTCCGCGGATCAATCCGTTCTCAGTTGAAGGCCTCCTAGACTACAACTACTATGAGGCAAACGTCGAGCTCGGCAACCAGTTGCTTGATGCTGCAGGTTTCTTCGATGTTGACCTAGACGGACTACGCGAGGCTCCCGACGGGTCTGATTTCGACGTTTTTGTTGAGTGCCCATCCTCCTCCACTATCGGTATTGAAATGGGGGGTTTCGTCGCACAGGCGCTTCAGGCACTCCATGTTGATGCTCGGTCTCTACCAACTGACCTCCCCGAACTCTTTAGCAGGCTCTTTTTCCACGGAGACTACGACATGGCCTTCCTCGGTGTCAGTTTCCCCAGCATGGACGTTGACTGGCTTGCTAGCGAGTTCTGGAGCGAGAACGCCTATGAGCCATACTCGAACTTCCCATGTTGGCAAAACGCGACTTATGACAGCTGGAGAGACCAGCTGCTGAACAGTACTGACTATGGGAACGTTTACGAGGCCGCGATAGAGATGCAAAAGATATGGGTCTATGAGTGCCCTGAAATCATATGCTATGCGAATAGCCTAGTATACTCTCATCGGACAGACAAATTCGAGGGGTTTGTCAACGATGCAAACAGCGGTATACCTAGTTCGTGGAGCAACCAGCTGGTGCATCTGAAGGATAGTGACGCAGGCGCAAAAGGTGGTACCCTCAAATGGGGTGTAGAGTGGTTGCCTGACTCGCTGAACCCGTTGAACCCGGAACAGTCGGAGTGGTTTGTTCTCGACGAACTGTACGACACTCTGCTTCGCTATGATTCCAGTGGCAATCTCATCCCGTGGGTTGCTCAGTCTTACTCAGTAGAAACGAGCGCTGATGACCCTTCTCTGCCGTCTGGGCACATGAGAGTGGCTTTCGATCTTGCAGCTGATCGGATATGGAGTAACGGCTTGCCTCTGACCGCGCACGATGTGGAGTTCACTCTGAACTACAAGATCGCACACAGTACGGCGGATGTGCAGAAGACCAGAAACGAGCTCGTGTCCGTCCAGGCGCTGAATGACTTCACACTGGAGATCGAGTTCAATACCGAGTCGTACTGGGCCATCAGACACTTGGCGGACATCTACATTCTTCCAGCTTGCCAGTGGGGCCAAGTTCCCGACCCTGCTTCCTATGACCCGCCAGCAAGCATGTACATCACTTCTGGGCCATTCCGTGTCACGGATTTCCTGCCGGGTGAGTTCGTCGAACTGACACGCAGTGATATCGCATCGCAGTCAGCAGATATCTACTACTATGATGCTTTCTTTGCGTATAGCACAGATGGGCTTGCATCTGATTGGTCCCCGGGTTACGTAGAGGCAAGATCTAGGTGGTGTTTCTTGAGCGCATCTTCCTTTGATATGGTCCTGAGCAGTACTATTCCACTAGACCTCTCAGAACACCACATGCCGGCAGAGGTTGAAGTGTCCGGCGACACCTACTGGTGGCAAGACGCTGATGCCGTTGAGTTCATGATGGAACCAACGGTTTCCGTGTTCCCGGGGGTGACGGTGACGAGGACAACCAATGTGACTTACCTGAGCCCGGGGTGGAATGCCGTGAAAATGAGCGTTGAAGTCACTTTCATTTCTAACCCAATCGTAGATGGCCAACAGCATTCATTGACAGGGGGCTGGGTAGCGCTCCTTGAGCCCGTAACGTCAGACCTGATCTTTGATTATCTAACGACTGAATATCTTGCGTTCACTCCGGAGGTTGATGATGTTGTCCGTCTGGAAACTGTCGCGAGAGTTAACAACCCATACTCGACGTTCACGGCATTCATGCCAACCGTCACCCTGAGTATCTATCTGGATCAGAGGTTCTACTCACAGGGTGAATGTTCTGGCCGTAGTCCCTTGAGTTTCTCCGCCACAGGCCCAGTCGATGAACAACTCACTGTGACTGTGTCTTCTGCTCAAGCCTCATTCTTCGAGGTGATATCCAATCCAACTGCCGGGGACATATGGCTGTGGTGGGAAGGTCAGTCCTTGCCGTATTCTCACTATCTCCCAACACGGGATACAATCGTCTGGGAAACGTCGTCGAGCCCGGGAACGCTCGACCCACAGAGGCTGTATGACACGAGCTGCTGGATACTCCAGAACGTCTATGAAACGCTCTACACGAATCCATTGGATGGTTCTAGTGATGTGTCGTCGACACCACTCCTAGCAGAGTCGTTGGACATATCCGAGGACGGGTTGAACTACACATTCAGCCTCAGGCAAGGGACAAAGTTCCATGATGGCACGGATTTCAATGCCACATGCGTCAAGTATAACCTCGAGAGACTTCATGCCATCTTCGACCCCTCGGGACCCGCTTGGATGATTGCAGAACCTATTCTGGGCGGACGATCCATCGAGGATGCAGTCTTCTCATTTGGTCAGGGCAGCACCGAGCACATTCAGGCCTACAACAACTGGCTCTTGCTGGATTCGATTCAAGTCTTGGACACATACACGGTCAGAATACGATTGGAGAAGCCGTATGCTGGTTTCCTCCCGGCCCTGTCGTTCACGGTAGGCTCTATGGTCAGTCCCTCTTGGATCGAAGCCAACGGAGGGGTTCAGATAGGAGTGTCTAACGCCTTTGTTGACCTCTTCGCGTGCGGCACTGGTCCTTATCGCGTGACAGAGTATGTCCCAGGTTCATACATCGTCATGACAAGGAATGAGGGCTACTGGAGGAAAGCCGAGGCACAGTCGGTCAATCCCCAAGCAGGTTCAATCAAGAGAGTTGTTGTCAGGTTCAATGTGGGAACGGAGGACCAGATGCAACATATGTTGACAGGATTGGCTGACGGAGGTGAGTGGTCCTACGGGAATGCAGGACTGGTCTTCAATGGCTATGATGGCCCGTCGGGTGATGGCTCCATCAAGTCGCTGAGTCCATACTTAAAGGTCTGGTGCGGCGAACTGACATACGAAGTATACTCCTTTGGGTTCAACATGCATGAGAAGGTCTGGCAATCGGGACAACTCATTGACAGTCCCTTCAGAATCAAGGCCCTGCGAGAGGCCGTTTCGTACTCCTTTGACTACGACAGACTAATCTTAGAGAACATGTCAGGTTTTGGAGTTCAGATGCAAGGGCCAGTCCCAATCGGCATGTTTGGCCACAATGACAGCCTGTACAGGTATACGCTCAACATGACAGCAGCAGTGGAAGCCTGGAATGAGGCGATGAATCAAGGCCTCGATTCGATACTTGCGTCAGCATCGTACAATCTCGAACTGTACTTCAACAGTGGTAACGCACGTCGGTGTCTAACAGTGACACTTGTGAAAGAAGGTATCGAACGGATACTTGCAGACCCTTGTGCTATCCAGCCGACAGAGCCGCTTGTTGTCAGCGTTGTAGGGCTGGAGTGGGACAACTACTTGGAACGGGTCCGCAACTGGGAACTCCCCTTGTTCTTCATGGGGTGGGCGCCTGATTATAATGACCCCGACAACTATGTTTGGCCCTTTGTATACAGCACAGCCACATATCCCCTGAGAATAGGCTTGGCCGAATCGACCGGGTGGGACGCCGCATCTGTAGACTATTGGATCTCTCTGGCCGCCTCGGAACTGAATCCTGAGGAGCGAATCAGACTCTATGGACTCATACAGGAAGCCATTGTGGATCACGCGGCCTATGTGTGGTGCTATCAGCGCGAGAACTTTCATGTGGAACGGTCGTGCATGAACGGCTACGTCTATCGGAATTGCGTTGTCGCTGGATATCCATACTTCTATCACTATTGGAAGACACCCACGGAAGACTGCCTGCCTCCAGAATACCTCACTTTCAGGTACTTCGGGGGTCAAGAGGGCGTCGATGGGATGATCATCGATGGTACAGCCGACCTCAGTTCGGGGTTGTTCTCGGCAGACCTTGGATCCGTCGATGTAAGCCGCTATACCACGGATGCTACGCTGAGGAATGGCTACGGCTTCCTCACGCTAAACACCGCCAAATACCCACTGAACATAACCGCTCTCAGGAGAGCGATTGCATTCGCGATTGACAAGTGGCGGATATCGAACGAGATTCTAAATGGGGACGCTCGACCTCTTGATTGCGCGATTCCGGCAGTAGACGAAATCTACAGCTTAGAGGGACAGCTCAGCTTCTCCTACTACGGTTCTGACCTAGATACGGCTATCTACCTTCTCGATACAGCCGGTTTTCTCGACATAGATGGGGACGGTTTCAGAGAGGCACCCAACGGACAGGACTTCTCAATTGTGGTAAACTGCGCTCCTTGGTCTGCAGTTGCGGCGGGTGTTGCTGAACACACAGAGCAGTCATGCTTGAGTATCGGTCTTGATTGCCAGTTTGTGCCAGAGGATTTCTACACGTGGTATGAACGCGTCAGAAACCACGGCGATTTCGACATTGTGTTCTTCGGCGTTAATCTTCCCTTTGGAGTTGAATGGCTTGCGTCAGAGTATCACAGCTCGATGATTCATGAATATAGTGTCAACCTTCCGAACTTCGCCAATGCCTCCTTCGACTACTATGCGGGGCTACTGCTTGATGCGACATGTCAGGAGGAAGCCGTGTACGCAGCTGGAGAACTGCAGAAGATTCTTGCCTACGAATGCCCAATCATACCAATCTATGAGAATGTGCAGAATGTCGTATACAATGGACACTTCTGGAATGTGTTCATAAGCCCTGTGGAGGGCACAACGAATCTCGATACCTATCTCAATCTTCTCACTCCACATCCCGCCTATCAGACAGTCACCTCCGCTGTGATGGGCACTCGGACGCTGAATCCGTTTCTGACCAGCTGGTGGTACAAGTCTCAACCCGGTTCTCGTGAGTTCAACCCACTAACGATTCTGTATGAGTCCTTGGTGAGGGAGAACGCGTCGCGTCATATGGTGCCATGGCTTGCGTCCGACTACACAGTGGACATTGTCGGAGAAGGTTGTGATATACATGTGCAGCTGCAACCCGATGTGCTTTGGCACGACCTCGTGCTAATGACCGCACAGGATGTTGCATTCACTTTCCAATACTTGCTCACTCACCAGTGCCCTGCTTTCTATGATGCCGTGTCCTATGTGACTTCTGTCGATATCGTTGACGAAACGCACCTCACCATTCATCTCAGCACATCAAGATACTGGGATCAGATAGCTGTCATGCGAGTACCAATTCTGCCGAAGCACATCTGGGAGAGCATATCTGACCCGTACGCGATCGAGAACGACCATCCAATTGGAACAGGCGCATTCATGTTTGTAGAGTCAACTCGATTCTCCCAGTTTGGCCCGGCGCATCTAGACTTCGCTGCGGGCCAGATGGTGTCTGCTATAATGCCCGAAACTGCCACCATTCGCACAAGCGAGGCCGGTGAGTACCTGATTGGAGTCGACTACTTTGGGGGAGAACTCCCGATGGACTACACTATCACAATCAGCTACAGTGGCATTGAGCAGACCATCTATGGAACATTGACAGAAGATGATGTCATCTCTACGGGCGTTTTACCTGAAACGGCCCTCGATATCGAGAAGCTTCACTATGTCACACTACCTGAGAACACAGAAGTGGCCATTGTTGTTGATTGGAGCACGACAGCGGACCTCGACATCTACATGTGGTCGCCAAGCACAATCTATGTCGAGTTTCTCGACACCCTGACTCTCCAGAGATGGCATGACTACTACAACGCCCCGTATGAATTGCAGTCCCTTGAAACCGATGTCAGCATAACGCCCGCTTGGCAGAGCACAGCAGACCTCAGTGTCTACTGGCAGGTCAACGGACCGTATGATGTGTCTTCTGTGTCTGTTTCCTGGTCGTACAGCCCTGACAATGAGGTGTGGTCGTCCTGGGAACTGCTCACTGACTTGGGCGCTCAGCCAGCTGACAGCTCCGGATACATAGACTTCTCTGCACCCTGTGATCAAGGTTACTACCTCTTCCGGATCGAGGCTCTTGACGTGATTGGGCATTCAAGCTCATCCGAGTATGCCGGAGGCATCGACCTGCAGTGGCCTGTTGCCGATGCTGGGCAAGACTGGATAATCCAGCAATGGAGCTATCTCACCTTCAATGGCATGGGCTCGTATGACAACCTAGGTATTGCCAGCTATCAGTGGACGTTCCTCGATGTCGAAACTGTGACTTTGTGGGGTCCGAGTCCGATCCACAGGTTCACGCACGACGGTGTCTTCTTGGTCCAGCTCACGGTCACAGATCAAGCCGGACACCAGTCTGTGGACTACATGAGTGTCACTGTCGTCTATGATGTGGAGCCGCCCGAAACAACGGTGACTGGTCCTCCGAGCGGATCGACTGTCTCAGGGGACACAACATACTCGATAAGCGTCCAAGACGAAACCGGAGTTCTGCGGACCGACATCTACCTTGATGGGAACTTGGTCCTTAGTGTGGACTCGGCTCAAGTCGACTACACACTGGATCCAACCATCATTGCAGACGGTCAGCATGTCATCGAGATAAGGGCCTACGATATCTTTGGACAGGAAACCGTGACAGTCTATGTAGTATTCAC
>Ga0315274_10012496_pt1 | contig 12112 bp, 11 predicted proteins | sample YL17G02_20_MG_FD_203700 | JGI IMG/M metagenome (GOLD analysis project Ga0315274, IMG submission 203700) | Sediment microbial communities from Yellowstone Lake, YNP, Wyoming, USA - YL17G02_20 | ecosystem: Environmental > Aquatic > Freshwater > Lake > Sediment | place: USA: Wyoming | collected... | reverse complement strand
TATGCCTGAAAAGCTTTCTTCAGAGGGGATAAAACCAACGATCCCCTGGCTCTATGATTTTAAACTCGATTTCCGGTTTAAGTAGAAACTGCCAATGTAAAATAAATTGTATCATTAAAATCTCTGCCTTCGCAGGAATGACGCTATGTCTTGTCAATTATGGACTCCTTAGTAACTCTACTGGTCCCCTTTATCCAAGATGGCGACAATCCTGACAATAGACCCATCGCCCTTCGTCCAGCGAATAGGGAAGCCGGCAAAGGTACATCTCCTACCGGTTACCTTGTCCAGGTCACCACCAACGTTCTCATAGCCCATGATGCCGTTACGGAGCAGCAAGTTATGGCAAGGCTCCCACTCGGGGAAGTCTTGCAGCACATCGTGCCCAGTCACTTTCTTGTACTCAGCGCAGACATCCGGTCTCAGCGGGCCGGGCCCATGAGGACCAATGGCAGTGGCCAAAGGGTGGTCCAGGGCCTGCTGGTCAACACCAACACACTTCACTCCCTTTGCCACTAACCACTCTCCGGCCTCTTTGTAAAGACCGGGGGAGTAGCAGAAGTACTCGACGCTGTCAGAGTATTTGTGGTGCCAGGCGGTATTAATCATGACGATGTCATCCTTTTCAATCTTGGGACGTGCCTTCTCCAGGTCTTCCGGCATAATCTTTTCCCACTTTTTCTTGGGAATAGACACGGCGACTCCGGTGCCGTAGTACTTTTCCAGTGGAATCTCATCGGTGAACCATCCGCCCTCAAACACGTGGGCGGGTGAATCAGCATGGGTCGTGCAGTGCATCGTGGTTGTAATGACCTGAGAGAGTACACCGGATTTGGCATGATAGTGCATACGCTCAATCTTGACATCGGCAAAATACGGCCATAGAGGAACCTTGTCACCAAAAGGATGACTCAGATCATAAAGTTTTACTTTTGCCATAACAATGACCTCCTTTGTTTATAAAAGTGATTATCAATTTTTATCAATAAATGAGGAAATCTTACCTTCGAGACGCCATGATGCTTAATAAAACGTTACTTACATCGTTTACATCGGAATCGTTTCCTTTGGATTCAATAGATTTGATAGCTGCGGCAACAACTGCAGTTTTTCCAAGATAAGCGTGTAAAAAATAAGTGAGAAGTTTTTTCAGCTTTTACAAAGTGTCCAAACAATTTTACATCCATGACACCATCTTAATCTGGTGTCAGATCTTTTACAATACCTCACAAGTTAAAACTTGTCTTCCTTCTCTGGTCCCTCAAATCATACTTCATCAGCTTACAGGTGATCACTTAATCCCACGTAACTCATGGATGGAGATCAGCTTAGCGTCCGTAGGGAGCGTCTTGTAATTTCCATTGGAGACAAGCGCGCAATCGAATGGGAACTTTTTCCCCTTGACCCATTGAAGCCCCCCTGAAGGCACAATGGAAATGTTCTTCTCGTTGAATTTGATTGGCCCCTGTAACGTACTTAAATTAGTTGCAGCAAAGGCTTTCCGCACAGTTTCCTTATCAAGAGTCTGGGCCCGTTTAAGGACATCTGCCACAATTTCATAACCCCCATAGCATCCACCCAGAGGTGCGGTCCATTGTTTACCGGAGCCAGATTCATAGGTATCGGCCAATTCTTTTGCGGTCTCACCCGTCAGAGAAGACTTGAAGGGATAGGAGGGGTGCCATATGGCTTCCGTTGAAGTCCCTAATCCCAAATCACCGCCAATGGCTTCGACTGCAGTGGGGAACATGAGTGCTCTTCCAACGGTGCAGATTTTTGGGATGAAATTCTCACGGAAAGCCTGCCTCCAGACCCTGGTGAAATCAGGGGGTGACATGTTTGCGAACATGATTTCCACATTCTCTTTCTTCCACCCACTAATGATCGTACCGTAATCCATGGTTCCGGCTGGAAATCGACCTATATCAATGATCTTATACCCTGCGGATCCAAGGGCACGGTTTGCCCCGTCCGCCCAAGCGACTCCGTCGGGATCGTTCTGAGCCAAGAGGCCAACGATCTTGTTGGTCTTAACAGCATCCCACATCTGCAAGAAAGAGGCCATATAATCCCTCACGCTAAAGGAGGCATCGAAAGCCCAAGTGAAAGGTCCCCCCAGTAAAAACATTTCGACGGGCATCATGGTACTGACGCACGGTATCTTAAACCTTTCGCAAACAGCGGCAACGGGGCTCACCGTTGCTGGTGTAGCAGAAACGTACATGATGTCTACATTGTCATTAAGAACAAACTTGGAAGCAATATCAGCCGCCTTCGTGGGATCACTTTCGGTATCCATAATCTTCACTCTCACCGGAAGCTTCTTCCCAGCTTCTTTGATGTAGATACCACCCTCCTTGTTAATATCAGCGATCGCCTTGTTGTCAATCCATGGCGACACTGTGGTAAATGCGGACACAGGTCCTGTGATCGGCAGGGGCCGCCCAATGAGGATGTGGTCTCTAACGACTGCTCGTGCTGGCTTGAGGAATTTGGGAACGGTTGATGAGACCCCCACCGCTGCGGCTGTATAGCCTACCTTCTTAATAAAATCCCTACGACTGATATCCCGTTTCTTTTTCATATTCAACCTCCTCTTATTAATTTTTTAAAAATGGTTTTTTCATAATAATCTCTCCAAACGACCGGAACCATTCTCCCCGCGGATCTCTTTCACGATCAGAGCCTTTACAATGTTTTGCTTCAAGATTTACCGTCCCGCTGTCTCCTTAACATAAAGTTTGGGTAACAGGTCAGCAAGATTACCCATTTCCTCAATACAATGCCGCATAAGTCCAGAACCGAGCTTCTCATCGGCTTCGAAAAGCCAGAATCGGCTGCGCATTTCGCAACCGAAATCGGTATCTCGGACAAAATGAATCAGGTTACCTATTTGTTTATTCTCTTCAAGTAACCCAACATTTCCACAAATGGCTGCTCCGACCTTGGCCGCTTTGAACCTTGATGTGTCAAAGAATTCAGACGGTTCACGAAATGTGATCTTTAATTTGGCAAGCTCACCCCCGATGTATTCGTGGACAAGGTGACTTGCACCAATATAGTGGCCGGGGCTCCAGTGCTTGTCCCAGTCTCCAATGATGTGGTCCTTGGAATGCCACATCTTGTATTTTTTTGTGTCTCCCACATATCCAAACCACCAGTCTACCATTTTTCCAGCGCAATGGGGCATCCGGGTCAAGACGGCTATGTAAATGTGACCGTTCGCCAGTCGCATATACCCCGTCTCAAGCGGCAGATACCCAGGTTCCAAAAGTTTATTGACCTCTTTAAGTAACATGGCTTTCCTCCTGATCCATGTTTAATGGCGTAAAAATAGAACTCATTTTTAACTTCATTTTGCTTCATGGAATTATCATATGGCAATAACTAATATTATTATGTGATAATTTTGTCAAGAAAAATTAACTGGACTTTCCCCAAAAAATTTATGAGAGCTTTACATCAAAAGGCGGTAATTGCTTATTTACAAAACTACTATATAATATTACATGGGCAGGAGAAATAAGAGTCAAAATGTTTCATTAAACTATGGAACCTCGCCCCATATATCAGGAAAGCATCATAGATTAAAAAAGAAGAAAGGAGTTAAAGATGAAAAGGTATGCCGGGGGATATACTGGGAAAATCCTTCGAGTTAATCTCACCGATAAAACAACCAAAGAAGAAAAATTGCCTGTCGAAATAGCCAGAGATTTTATTGGAGGAGCAGGGTTTGGCGTAAAGTTTCTTTATGACGAAGTGAAGGCGGGTACAAATCCCTTAGGCCCGGAGAACAAGCTCATTTTTGCTCCCGGCCCTTTTACTGGGACGACTGTTCCTTGTGCCAGTCGGATCGCCATTACTGGTAAATCTCCTTTGACCAATGCTGTAGGAATGTGTCTGTCTGGTGGACATTTCCCTGCTGAATTGAAACATGCAGGGTATGATGTCTTAATCATTGAAGGGAAATCTGAAAAACCCACTTATATCTGGATCAAAGATGGGAAGGTTCGGTTTCGCGATGCGAGCAGGGTCTGGGGAACTCAAACCTCAGATTGTCAACAGATCATCAAGGATGAGCTCAATGACCAGAATGTACGAATTTCTTGTATCGGTCCTGCTGGCGAACATTTGAGCAAAATCTCCTGTATCATCAATGAAAGAAGGGCTGCGGGGCGTAAGGGACTTGGAGCGGTTATGGGGTCAAAAAATCTTAAAGCCATAGCTGTTCGGGGAAGTGGTTCTTTAAATATTGCCTCTAAAGAAAAATTCAAGGTGGCAAGGGGTCAGATGTTAAAGGCGATGAAGGAAAGCCCAGTCCTTTATCCTCAATTTGCCAATACGGGCACTCCGTCAAATGTTGATAATACCTGTGCCTTGGGTATTTTTCCGGCCAAGAACTGGTCAGCCACAGGGAAGTTCGCACCTGTGGATCAAATTGGGGTAGATGCTCTGGAGACTCGGCGGATCGGAAAGGAACATTGTTATGATTGCCCGGTTGGTTGTAGTCAGTTAAGATTGGCTCGAACAGGACCCTATGCTGGGATTTTGGCTGAAGGACCAGAATTTGAGACGCTTTACTCCTTTGGTGGGCAAACCGGTGTTGACAACATGGATAGCATAATTGCTGCTGACCGTCTATGTGACGAGTTAGGATTGGACACCATCTCAGCGGGGGTAACAATTGGCTTTGCCATGGAGTTGTTTGAGAAGGGAATCCTGACCCTTGCTGATACAGGAGGCTTAGATCTCAACTTTGGCAATCATCAGGCTATGAACACATTGATTCGACTTATCGCTTTTCGTGAAGGAATGGGTGACCTCCTGTCCGACGGGGTAAAGATTGCATCAACAAGAATAGGAAAAGGAGCAGAGAGGTTTGCTATGCATATCAAAGGTCTCGAGCTCCCTGGCTATGATGTACGGGGTGCTAAGGCTCATGGATTGGGTTATGCAACGGCCTTTACAGGAGCAGATCATAATCGTGGTTATGCCTTCCAAGAGATATTCGGAGTCCCTGTTCCCTACGCCGTAGATAGATTGAGCATCGAAGGCAAAGGGAAGCTTACCAAGTGGAACCAGGATGTAAGGACAGCTACCTGTGACTGTCCTACGATGTGTGTCTTTCTTCTGGATACAGCCATGGCCCCTACTGCAACCGAAAACACCGCAGCTTTGATGGAGGCTGTTACAGGTCTTACTCTTACGCCCGAGGAAGTTACCCAGGTTGGTGAACGGATAAATAATTTAGCAAGAGCATTTAATGTTCGAGAAGGTTTTACAAGGGCAGATGATACGTTTCCCGATAGGCTTATGACAGAGCCTTTGCAGAGTGGTGCGTCCAAAGGCCAATTAATCAGGAAAGAAGATCTCAATGCGATGTTGGATGAATATTATACGTTGAGGGGTTGGGATCTGAATACAGGTATCCCAACGAGAAAAAAACTTATTGAACTTAGCCTCGACTATGTAGCCGATCAGTTAGGCGTGTAATGATTCAGGTCCTCAGTGATTAAGGTCAAGGTCTATACCATCTTAGCATTAAAAAAAATCCTCGGTCAGAGGGAATTTGAGGTTTCCATTGCGCCGGGCAGTACAGTAAAGGACCTCCTCTCCTGGATGGTAAACAGGTGGGGAGATAAATTGTCCTCCCACTTGTTTCAACCGGGAAGTGATCGTCTTCTTCCTCATATCCGATTAATGGTGAATGGGCGTGGGATAGAATTCTTAAATGGTATGGAGACCGTCCTCCAGGATGGAGATGAATTCTTAATGCTTCCCCTTATAACCGGTGGATAAAAATAAAGAGTAAGAGCAGACCCTTCTCCTTTTTCAAGGATGAAATTTTTATTGACAATGTAATAGGTTTTGATGTAATTAAAAGCAGGCGGTAATAAGTTTCCTTAACAAGACATACGATTTATAAATTATGAAAATCGAAAGGAGGAAGGATAATATGTCAGAAAAGAAGACCATGAACCGAAGAGAGTTTATTAAGAAGGCAGGGACCATGGGAGCAGCGGTGGCCATTACCGGAGGTTTAGGTACCCTGGCCAGACCCGCCTGGGCGCAGAAAAAGGACTTTATCCTGATCGGTCACCCCAATCCCTCAACGGGTCCCATTGCTTCGTTTGGCGAGGCCTCCCCTTGGGCAGACGAACTGGCCATCGAAGAAATCAACAAACAAGGAGGAATCTTTATCAAGGAAGCCGGAAAGAAGCTTCCTCTCAAACTGAAATTGGTGGATACCGCCAGTGATCCCACCAAAGCTGCAGATGTTGCCTCTAAACTGATTCTAAATGATAAAATCGATATCATGGTGGCCCTTCATACCCCAGATACAGTCAATCCTGTAACCAGTATGTGCGAACGGTACCAGGTTCCTTGTGTTGCCCTCGATGCCCCCGTCGAAGCATGGCTCACGGGTGGGCCCTATAAGTGGAGCTTCCATGCCTTCTGGTCGGTCAACGACATCATCACCGTTTTCACAGGCCTATGGGATTCCATCAAGACGAACAAAGTCGTGGGAGCCGCCTGGCCTAACGACCCCGATGGCAAAGTCTGGGCCGAGATGTTCACACCCAAGCTTAAGGAAAAAGGATACAAAGTGGTGGATGTGGGTAGGTTCCCCTATGGGATGCAGGATTACAGCGCCTTCATCAACACGTGGAAGAAGGAGAAGGTGGAGATCATCACAGGGGTTCTCATCCCGCCTGACTGGGCCACCCTCTGGAGACAATGTCACCAACAGGGGTTCATTCCCAAAGCAGCGACTATCGGGAAGGCCATCCTTTTCCCGTCGGCCGTGGAAGCCCTTGGCGGAAACCTTCCCAACGGCCTGACCTCAGAAATCTGGTGGAGCCCCAGCCATCCCTTCAAGTCCTCCCTATCCGGCAAAACAGCCAAGGAACTCTGCGACGCCTGGACCGCAAAGACCAACAAGGAATGGACTCAACCCATTGGGTTCAAATATGCAGCTTTTGAGATCGTGGCCGACGTTCTTAAAAGGGCACAAACTCTGGACAAGGCCAAGGTTCGAGAGGCCATTGCTGCGACAAACATGAATACCATTGTTGGACCTATCAAGTACAATGAAAAAAATTACTCAAGGACCCCTCTCGTGGGTGGGCAATGGGTGAAAGGCAAGAAGTGGCCTTGGGAGATCATCGTTACCTATAACAAAGAGTATCCTAAGATTCCAACGGCTGGAAAGATGATGCCGATCGGAAAGTAATCTTCAGGTTGGGCCTCCTCGAATTGCGGAGGAGGCCTCACTTTTTTATACCTCTCTTCATCCTTTCAAAATCTATTATGAGATCTCTTAAAAAGTCACTTTCTTTCACCCTGAACTCGTTTCAGGGGCTGGCAACTCCTTGATTTAACTGGATGCTGAAACAAGTTCAGCATGACATTTTGGGTCGTTGCAAGGGCTTTTCAGAGATCTCATTATTTTTTCTTGACAAGAAGTTAAATGCTATTTTATAGATTTATGTTAATTTAAATTCTGTTAAAAATTTTAATGAGACTTTAGCCGAACAGAAACTGAGCCGAAAATGCCTGAGATCCTTACCATTCAAAATTTGGCAAAGACTTTTGGGAACCTGACATCTGTTGACAACCTCACCTTCAATGTTGAAGAAGGAGAGATCTTAGGAATGATGGGGCCCAACGGGGCAGGGAAGACGACGGTTTTTAATCTCATTACTGGCGTCTATAAACCCAGTGGGGGAAAAGTCATTTACAAGGGCACAGATGTAACCCATTGTTCGGCATCCCACCGATGCCGATTGGGAATCGGCCGGACCTATCAAATTCCAAGACCTTTCGAGAATATGACCGTTTTTGAAAACCTCTTAGTCGGGGCTGAATATGGGGCTAACCTGAAAGGAAAACAAGCCCGCACAGAGGCTACAGAGGTTCTGGACTTCACCGGACTATTGCCGAAAAAGGACATCTTTTCAGGAAAACTACCTCTCCTTGACCGAAAGAGACTTGAACTGGCACGGGCGCTGGCAACCAAGCCAACCTTGCTTCTTATTGATGAGGTAGCTGCAGGGTTGACCGAGGCCGAAGTTGAAAATCTTCTCCACATAGTTAAGGCGATTCAACAGAAAGGTGTCACGATCATTTGGGTGGAACACATCCTGATGATGTTGAACAGAGGTGTGGATCGGCTGTTGGTGATCAATGGGGGAAAGTGGCTGATGTGCGGAGATCCAAAGGAATGTATGGAATCGAAAGAAGTACATGAGGTTTACCTGGGAATGGAGGAAGAATAGTGACAAAAACCCTCCTCCGAGTTCAAAATATCGATGTCTTTTATCACGACTTTCACGCCCTCTGGGATGTTTCATTAGAGGTAGAGGAGGCCCTGGTCGTCTCCATCATCGGTGCCAATGGAGCAGGCAAGTCGACACTGCTGAATACCATTGCAGGTGTATTGAGCCCTTCCAAAGGGACCATCGAATTTCATGGCAAAAGGATCAACGGTTTGATGCCCTATCAAACTGTGGCAGAAGGGATCTCCATGGTCCCAGAGGGTCGGAGAATGTTTCCCCGATTGACTGTACTGGAGAATCTGGAAATGGGATGCTATATCCCCAAAGCCAGGAAAAGGAAGAATGAGGTTCTCCAGAAGATCTACGAACTCTTTCCGATTCTCGAGGAGAGGAAAAATCAGCTTTCCAGCACACTCAGTGGAGGGGAACAGCAGATGCTGGCCATCGGTCGGGCTCTTATGTGCGAACCCAAGCTCATCTTATTCGATGAGATCTCTCTGGGATTAGCCCCCCTGGTCATCAAAAACATCTATCAGAGGGTAAAGCAGATCAACATGGAGGGGATCACTGCGCTTCTGGTGGAACAGGATATCCAGAGGAGTTTGAAGGCGGCACACAAGTTCTATATTATGCAGTCTGGAAGAATCCGCCTTGAGGGCCGACCAGGGGAACTGTCCCAAGAGGATATTCGCAAGGCATACTTCGGATTATAAGTCGATGCTCTCCATCTTAAGCGATTTAAAAGGTCCGATCATGAATGGCCTTCTACTGGGGGGCCTTTATGGAATTGTCGGCATTGGAATGTCCATGATCTTTGGTATCGTGCGACTGGTCAACCTGGCCCATGGTGATCTGATTATTCTGGCCAGCTATCTTAGCCTCGTCACCATGACCTTCTTCCCGGTCAGCCCATTATTCACTTTGATCATTGTCATACCGGTAATGTGTCTCATTGGGTTTGTGATTCAATATTACCTCCTGAACCAGGTTCTGGGAAAGGGAATGAACCCTCCCCTTTTAATAGCCTTTGGCCTCTCCATCATCTTACAAAATCTTTTGATGCTGATCTTTACACCCGATGCACGGACGCTTCTCACCTCCATCTCCGTCAAAACGATTCCCCTTGGAAGTTTTCTTAACATTCCATTGGTCTATCTGGTGGATTTCATCTGTTCACTCATCGCTATCGTTCTACTGAGTCGCTTTTTTAACAGGACTTATATGGGAAAGGCGATCCGGGCGGCCTCAGATGATGAAGGAGCAGCACAACTCATGGGGATCAATACAAAAACCATCTATGCCGTTGCAATGGCCCTTGCCTCGGGGACAGCGGCTATTGCCGGAATACTGGTGGGAATGACCTTCACCTTCTATCCCCACACCGGCCCGGAATACCTCATCATCTCCTTTGGCGTGGTCATCATCGGTGGATTGGGAAGCCTTCTGGGGACTTTTCTTGGAGGGTTGATCCTCGGCCTGTCTCAAATTCTGGGTGCCCACTTCCTGGGCCCCGGGTTTCAACTGCTTTCTGGCTACTTGATCCTCTTGATCGTCCTGACCTTCAAACCAACAGGCCTTTTTGCAAAGGGATAAGGGAGATATGGAACTTCTTCGATCACGTCGGCTTTATGGAATCGTCCTAATCGTGCTTGCACTGATCACGCTCCCTTACTGGGCATCTCGTTATTGGGTCCTGGTCATGCTCCTCTTCTCCCTCAACCTTGCCCTCTCTCAGATGTGGAATCTCCTCGCCGGTTACTCCGGCCTCATCTCCCTCGGCCAGCAGTCCTTTATCGGCTTGGGCGGCTATGCCCTCGGGGTCTTCTCGATTTACTATGGTTTTCCTATCTGGCTGAGCATTATCATCGGAGGAACTGTTTCCGTCTTCTTCGCCCTCCTGATCTCTGCCCCTATCTTTAGAATGAGGGGCGTTTACTTTGCCATCGGAACATGGACCGTTGCTGAAGTGCTTCGAATCCTCTTCAGCAATTGGGAGTATGTGGGTTATGGTATGGGCCTTTTCATCAAACCCGCATATAAACTTACTTTCAACACCATCTACTTCACTGCTCTGGGGGTTGGCATTGGTTCGGTCGCACTCGTCTATTTCATCCTTCGGTCCAAGCTCGGTCTGGGGTTGATGGCCATAAGGGATGAGGAAACGGCATCTGAAACCTTGGGGGTGGATATCTTTCGCTGCAAGCTCAGCTGTTTTTTAATCAGCGCTGGCGTGACCGGCGTAGTTTCAGGCGTCCTTTACCTCCATAACATCTTCATTCAGCCCTATAGTGCCTTTGGAATCGATTGGACGATCCGATTGGTCTTCATCACGATCATTGGAGGAATCGGTACAATCGAGGGACCGATCATCGGTTCTTTACTCTATGTCTTTCTCCACCAATGGCTCTCAGAGTTTCCGAGCGTCAGTCTATTGATTCTGGGCAGTATTGCCATCTTTGTGATACTGGTTGCGCCCAAGGGGATCATGGGAACCATTCAAGAAAAGCTTGGGTTCGAAATCCTCTCCCCTCGCCGGAAATAGCCATGGGCGGAGATGAGAACGGAAAGGAGAACATCCATGAATGAGAAGGAAAAAAAATTGGAACGTTACAAAAAAACCTTCGAAAGCACCTCTGTGGGAAGACTAAAAGAAAAACTCTGGAACCTGTCTGACGAAGAGATCGACAATCTTCTAAAGGACTACGAAATCCCCTCCCCCGGGGAAAGGGAAAAACCGGGTTCATATATCCAGAACACCCTCCGGACGAAGCTGGTGGAGACAAGGAGGAGGAATGACATTGTGTTGATCCCCATCGGATCCACAGAGAATCACGGTGCCCATACGGTCAGCGGCTTTGATACACTGCTGGTAACCAGAATTGCAGAGGCGGTCCGGAGAAAGACAAAGAAGATGGGACGACCCATTCACATCGCCTCTCCCATCGAATATGGTGTTCATCCTCCATGGCACCAGGGAATGTTTGGGACCGTCATGGTAAGCGACGATGCCTTCGAGCAAAGCATTATGCACATCATGTATGGACTCTGGAACGATGGCTTCCGGAAACAGATCCTTCTCAACAATCACGCCCAGCAGAATGAGATCGAGAAGGCAGTCAAACGATTCATGAATACCTATCAACTGCCAGGGTTTTATCTGGCTCTGGAATGGCATCGTGCGGTTCGGGAATTTTTTGAAACTCGAGAGAAAGGCGGTTCGTTTGAGACAGCCTTTGTCCATGCCGATGAGCAGGAGACCTCTCTTGGCCTCCTCATGTTTCCAGAAATGGTTCAGATGAAGGATGCAGTGGACACGAAGCGAATGGATACCTTCCGCTACCTCCCGGACGGCCATTTTGACAACTCGGTGGATGGTTTCGGAAGACCAAGTACTTACAAACAGAGGGCTGGCGATATCCCCCTTGAGCTGGTAGCCACACCCGAAGGAGTGGTTGGAAAGGCTACTTTGGCAGAAGCTCATAAGGCCAAGCGAGCCGTTGTTGCGATCTGCGAATACCTCGTCCTCCTCCAGGAGGAGATTCTGCAGACATGGCTTGCTGGAACCGTGCCCGAACCGGAGAAGGTCACCTTCCGAACGAATAAAGAGATGGAGCCCTACCTAAAAGAACCTGGTTCACCCGGTTGGAAGTCGGTCTACAGCCTTCCGAAGATAGGACCCTATTGAGATGAAACGTCAGAGAGCATTGTTCGAAAAGATGGGAGAAAAGTTACGCCTGGAGCGGGTCGCTACAGAGATCCGGGATATGGCGATGGATAATATTACGAAGACGAAGTCAGGACATCCCGGGGGGGCCCTCTCTGTGACCGATATC
>Ga0315274_10012494_pt1 | contig 12113 bp, 10 predicted proteins | sample YL17G02_20_MG_FD_203700 | JGI IMG/M metagenome (GOLD analysis project Ga0315274, IMG submission 203700) | Sediment microbial communities from Yellowstone Lake, YNP, Wyoming, USA - YL17G02_20 | ecosystem: Environmental > Aquatic > Freshwater > Lake > Sediment | place: USA: Wyoming | collected... | reverse complement strand
GGGTAAATACCCTAACCTGATTTTATCTTTTCGGGATCGATCCCCAGGTGAGACAGGATGATGTCCAGCGGCCAGTGACGGTGCTCATTAAATGCTTGCCTGACAGCACGTAAAGCGCGGACACGCTCTTCCTTGTTGCGAGCGAATCGCCCGGGTAGAGGAATTTCGTCCAGGTATCTGGCGATCTCAGCAGGTTTGCTGTGGCCGTTTACAAAAGCCTCTTTCAGGTATTCGTGCAGGTATTGGTTGTAGAGCTTGTGATCCATATCACTTGCCTGTGAAAAAAGTGGTTCTTTTTATTATGGGCGCTAATATGCCCGGGCGAAGTAAACCTTTTCCTTGGCCGGCTGTCCGCATACGATACATTTCCCGTCACTGCCCGGTTGGTCGAGTGGGAAACACCGCGTGGTGGCTTTTGTGTCTTCTTTGACTTTCGTTTCGCACTCGAGACTACCGCACCACCATGCAAATGCGAATCCCTTTTGCACGGCCTCGGTCAATTCAGTGTAATCTTTTGGGTCGCAGGTGTTGGCTTCACGAAAGGCCAGCGCTTTTTCGTATAAAGAAGCCTGGATAGTCTGTAACATCTCAGCCACCTGGGCTGCCAGCTGCACGCGAGGGGCGAACGATTTACCGGCTTTGCCAGGCAGGTCGCGGCGGGCGAAGGCTACCGAGTCTTTTTCGACATCTTTTGGGCCGATCTCAATCCGCAGCGGTACGCCGCGCATTTCCCAATCATTAAATTTGAAACCGGGGGTTACTTCCTCGCGCGAATCCACTTTGATCCGGAAGTCTTTTAATTCCTCGGTGACCTGTTCAACTACCGGCATGACCTTCGATTTTTCCTCATCGTTCTTGTAGATCGGGATGACGATGCATTGAATGGGAGCCAGCTTGGGTGGCATGATCAGCCCCTGATCATCGCCGTGGGTCATGATGATCGCGCCGATGAAGCGGGTGCTCAGGCCCCAGGAGGTCGTCCAGCAATGCTGAAGCTGGTTGTTCCTGTCGAGATATTGAATTTCGAAGGCTTTGGCAAAGTTCTGCCCCAGGAAGTGCGAGGTGCCAGACTGCAAGGCGCGTCCGTCACCCATCATGGCCTCTATGGTGTAGGAGCGCGCAGCTCCTGCGAATTTTTCTGTCTCGCTCTTGCGCCCGGGGATAACGGGTATGGCACCATCGTTCACTGCAAAATCCGTGTAAACTTCGAGCATACGCAAGGTTTCGTCTTCGGCTTCCTTGGCAGTGGCATGAGCGGTATGACCTTCTTGCCAGTAGAACTCCAGCGTGCGCAGGAATAAGCGTGTGCGCATCTCCCAGCGCACCACGTTACCCCATTGGTTGATCAGTACAGGCAGGTCACGGTACGACTTGATCCATTTCGAGTACATATACCCGATGATCGTCTCAGAGGTCGGACGCACCACAAGCGGTTCCTCGAGCTTTTCACCACCACCGATGGTGACGATAGCCAGCTCAGGCGAGAAACCTTCTACATGTTCTTTTTCCTTTTCAAGGAATGACAGCGGGATAAACAGTGGAAAAGCGGCGTTGACATGCCCGGTGGCCTTGAAACGCCGGTCGAGAGCCTGCTGGATGTTTTCCCATAAAGCCCAACCATAAGGCCGGACAACCATACAACCCCGTACGGGGGCGTAATCGGCCAACTCGGCACGCTGGACGATGGTGTTGTACCATTCGGAATAGTTTTCGTAACGAGTGGGGAGTTTATCTTCAGACATTTCAGTTTCCGTTATTCTCTCTGTAAATTAATGGTGTTCGAGGAGCTGGTATCCGGGTTTGAACACCATCTTTTTTCTAATTCTTTGACAGCGGCCTCTTCATCTTCCGAGAAGGACAACCATTGGCGTTGGCTAAGGGGTACATACTCATTAAAGGTTCGGAAGAAAGCCTCGAAGGTGGCTTGCCAGGCGGGACCGATAAGGATCAACGGTCTGGATGAAATCGACTCGGTCAGCAGGAGGTTCCAGGTTAAGGCGATCTCGGTCAGGGTCCCGGGCCCTCCAGGTAACGCCAGGGCGGCCTCGCAGCCATCGATCAGCCGTGCCAGGCGGTCTCGCAGGGTCAGACAGCGCCATTCCTCCTGCACCCAGGCGTTCGCCTTTACAGACCGCCAGTGCTCGATATCATCACAGGTTACGCCGATCACGTGCCCGCCGGCCTCGGCAGCCCCGCGCGAAACGGCCTCCATTGTCCCGATGTATCCACCGGTGAGCACGGTGCAGCCTGCTTTTCCAAGCAGATGTCCCAGGCGCCAGGCCTGGGCATACGCGGGATCGCCAGGCCTGGTTTGCGAGCTGCCGAAGATTGTCACGCGTTTCGGTAGCATAATCAGGCTCCAGGCAAGCGGCGGTTGATGGCTGCTTTCACCGGGTCAAGCCACAGGCAGCGCATTTGCGGATATTGGGTCTGCAGCACGGAAGTGGGTATATTCACCAGCATATCCACCCAATTGATCAAGAAATTCCACAGCAGGGCATAATCCCACAGTACAGCCCAGTCGGTATCTTCCCATAAGTGATGGGATGCATTGGATAATCCCGAGCGGTAACACGTGATGAGCTCGTTCGGGGTGATGGGCAACGGGCTGAAATACCACTGGCTTGCCTGGATGAAATGGAACAAGTCCAGCACACCCGGACCAATCGAGGCTTGCTGCCAGTCATATACGATAAAATCATTGTCAACATTAAGTGTGATATTCCCGGGCCAGTAATCGCCGTGCAGCAGCGTGGCAGGCGCGGTACGCAGGGCCGCTGCGATCTTGTCGGCGTGTTCTACCAGGCGCTTGATCATGGAGATCAACTCGGGCTCGCGAGTAAGCAGGTCAGAGTTAACATGATCGGCCAATTTGCGAACTCCCGTGGTGGCAGCTTGAATATAAATAGCATAATCGGTTCCCAACGGGCGTGCCAGCCAGGGGTAAGTGGCAAGATCGCTACCCAGACCCCAAAATCGATCGTGCAAAGCCACCAGTCGTTCAACAGCAAGCATGTAATCACTCGCTGTCCAACTTTCAGGCTTGCGCTCAAGCGGCAGCATCTCCATGATCAGCCAGTCGCCATTCGGATGTGAAGCAAATAAGCGAGGGACACGCACGGGGAGCTGGTCGGCTAGATTCCGGTAAAAGGATACCTCCCGTAAGCCAGCACCCGCTGTGCCGGTGCGAGTGGAGCCCTGCGGTTCTTTTACAGCCAGGCGAAAAAACTTTTTACCGTCTGGCGATTCACAAGCAGCGTTCAGACCGCGGATACGTCCTATTGAGGGGCGTCTAAATGGAATGGTCATTTCATATAAATCGTTGATCACCAGGCTGGCATCATTGGTGTAGGCGCGTAATCCGGCGGTCAGCGCAGCTCGAGTGAAAGCCCAAGGGCGGGGATCATCGATAACAGGTTGTGAGTTCATAGGTGAGTGGTTGGATCGTTTAAGTGTCCAGTGAACGATTGTTCTGCCGGACCGGTGTCCCAGGTACGTTGGTAATTGCGTTCCAGCTTGTGGAGGATGGCCTGTTCGAGGTCGATCCCCGAAAGGCTAGCTAATTGTAACAGGTAAAGAGCCACGTCGGCCAGCTCGTCAGCCAGCGCTTGCGGATCGGTGGGAGTGTCCTGCCATTGGAAGTGTTCGAGTACCTCGGAGGCTTCGAGGTTGAGCGAGATGGCCAGGTTTCGCAAAGTTTGTGGACGTTTGCTGTCGGGGGCATACCAGCCCATATCGCCGACGAAGCGGTGCATGGTTCGGATGAGCTCATCTATAGTCACGCTGTGATTATACCTGCTAATTTTCTAACCTCGGTTACAATATCCTCATGCGCATTCTCCTTACCCATGAACAAGCAGATTTCGACGCCCTGGCCTCATTATTGGGAGCCTGGTTACTGGACGAGTCTGCCCTGGCTATCCTACCGCACCGCATGAACAGGAACGTGCGTGCTTTCCTTAACTTATATGGGGCAGAGCTGCCCTTCGTTGAACGGCGCGACTTACCCGCTGAACCGGTGGAAGGTATCACCCTGGTTGATACCCAATCCATGGTCAGCATTCGCGGCGTGGGATCCAGCACGCCGGTACGTGTTATCGATCATCATGCCCGCCGGGCCAACCTGCCCGACCACTGGATCATCACGACCGAGGATACCGGTGCCGCCACCACTTTACTCGTCGAAGCTCTGCGTGACCAGAATGGTGGATTGAGCACCACCCATGCTACCCTGCTCTTACTCGGTATTTATGAAGATACTGGTTCGCTGACCTATACCCGCACTACCCCGCGCGACTTGCAAGCCGCGGCTTTTCTGCTGGATGAGGGCGCCAGCCTTTCAGTGGCGGTGGATTTCCTCAACCATCCTCTTTCTCTCGAGCAGCAGGCCATCTACGAGCAGCTGCGTGCGAATATCCACTCGTGCACCATCCACGGGCACACGGTGTTGATCACCTGCGGTGATGCCGGAGAGATGGATGAAGAGCTGTCCACAATCGCCCATAAATTGCGTGATTTACTCGACCCTGATGCTCTGTTTACCCTGGTCAAGACGAAAAGTGGTGTGCAGTTTATTGCTCGTTCTACCAGCGATCATATCAATGTGGCTGAGATCGCCGCTCACTTTGGGGGAGGCGGTCACGAGCGGGCTGCAGCCGGGTTGATTCGTGATCGGACAATCGATGATGTCTGCATCGACCTGGAAAAAATCCTCCCTGACCATATCCGCCCGGCGATCACCGTAGCCCAGATCATGTCGCGCGATCCACAACTTGTCACGGCTGACGCGCCGGTGGAAGAAATCGCTCGCCGGATGCAGCGGTATGGCTACGAAGGTTACCCGGTTGTCCGGGATGGAAAATTGGTGGGTTTGCTCAACCGCCGCGCGGTTGACCGGGCGCTGGCGCATAAGCTCCATCTCACAGCTGCCAGCCTGATGGAGGCGGGCGAGATCACCGTGCAGCCGGAGGATTCCATCGAACACCTGCAACGAGTGATGACCGAAACCGGTTGGGGCCAAATACCTGTTGTGCACACCGAAACCGGCGTCATCCTTGGCATCGTCACCCGCACTGATCTGTTGAAAACACTCGCTCCCGAGCCGCGCCTGCCAGGCCGCCTAAACCTGGCGGAACGCCTCGAAGCCTCCATCCCGGCTGCCCATCTTGCGCTGCTCAAAGCGGTGGCTGCCGTAGCTCACGGGCTACACCTGCCTGTTTATGTTGTCGGCGGCTTCGTGCGCGATCTGATTCTTGAGCGCCCCAGCCTGGATTTTGACATTGTTGTTGAAGGCGATGCCATTGCTCTTGCCCGCACCCTCGTCCAGCGCTATGGGGGACGTCTGACCTCGCACAGCCGTTTTGGAACGGCGAAGTGGTCTTTACGCGAGGCCAGGATCGAGTATGAGTCTCTTAATACCGAACGGGTGAACGCTATCCGCCGGATGGACTCGAAACGCACTCCCATCCCAAATCCAGAATTCCTGGATCTCATATCAGCACGCACCGAGTTTTACACGCACCCTACCGCTCTACCCACAGTCGAGCGCGGTAGCATAAAACTCGATTTGCACCGCCGCGATTTCACCATCAACACCCTGGCATTGCGCCTCGATGGGCATCATTATGGCGATCTGTACGATTACTGGGGAGGTCTCGATCATCTGCGTAAAGGTCAGATCCGCGTCTTGCACTCACTCTCATTCGTAGATGACCCCACCCGCATGCTGCGCGCGGTGCGTTTCGAACAGCGCTTTGGTTTCCGGATCGAAGATCGTACCTTGCAATTGTTGTGTGAGGCTTTGCCTCTCATGCATCGCGTTTCTGGCGATCGCATCCGCCATGAGCTGGATCACATCATCGATGAAGATGACGCTGCACGCATGCTGGCGCGGCTGGATGATCTCGATTTGCTGGCAGTCATTCATCCGGAATTGAGGTGGGATGAGTGGGTTAACGAAAAGATTACCAGCTTACGGTTGGCTACCGAGCCCCCACCCGAGTGGGGACTCCCCAACCATTGGGGCCGGCAGCCTCTCGGGCGGGTTATCGTTTATGCGTTGTGGCTGATCCGCCTCACGCCTGAGCGCGCCCGCCTTGTGATGGCTCGCTTGAAACTCGCCGCGGCAGTCACCCATGATATCCTACAAACCTGTAAACTCTGGCAGATGTTGCCGGCTTTTACAAAAGCCTCAACGGCGCTGAGCATCCTTGGCGATAGCACCGGTCAAGCCCGGAATACCCCCAGCGCGCTTGCCACCCGCCTGGATGACTTGTCATCCCTGGCGTTGTATACTGCCTATCTTGCCACGGACGATCCCCAGGCCAAAGAATTTCTGTACACCTACATTACCCGCTGGCAAAACGTACGCCCTACCATCACCGGCGATGATCTACGCGCGAAGGGTGTCCTGCCCGGACCGATATACTCCCGTATCCTTACCGCGTTACGCAATGCCTGGCTGGATGCGGAAGTGTCCACAGCAGCCCAGGAAACCGAGCTGTTGGAGACGCTTCTACAAGAACACCTGGATGATTGCCAGAATAAAGATCCGCATTTGCCGGATGATATTGTTGAGTCTTGATAGATGATAAACATCCAGCTTCCAACCCGTAAATATAAACAGATATCCGTCCGTGCTGCAACCCGGTTTGATCTACCGGCCCTGGAATGGGAGGGTGAGTTGAAGCACTTTCGCCGCCTGTTTGCAGATGCTTATGAGCGGGTTGAGCTGGGTGAAGCGATCATCTGGATCGCCGAGTTGCCCGAAGTGGGGCTGATCGGGCAGTTATTCTTATCGCTGCAAAGCGGGCGTCTCGAGCTTTCAGATGGAGTTACCCGCGGATATATTTACGGCGTGCGGGTACATCCTGCGTACCGAAATCATGGGGTAGGTACGCAACTAATGTTGGCTGCTGAAACCGAGTTAATCGAGCGGGGATTTTGTTATGCCACCCTCAATGTCGGGCGCGACAACCCGAGGGCGCTGCGTTTATACGAGCGCCTGGGTTACCGCATGGTTGCCCCAGAAAGAGGTCGTTGGAGTTACGAAGATGAAAACGGTATCCGCCGAGAAGTGTATGAACCAGCCTGGCGGATGGAAAAAAAACTAACCGATCGACCTGAGAGACTCGAGAACCCTCTTGACTCTCAAGCTGCTTGAGGTTGTATACTGGGGGCAGATGATCATACATAGAACTCTTGCGCGCGGAAAACCAACTTATGATCCGAATTGGTGTCTTTAGCCGAATCAGCAGGTACCGGTGAGTACCCTGCGGTACTATGATGATGTTGACCTGCTCAAACCCATCGAAGTGGATCGCTTCACCGGCTATCGCTACTACTCGTTCGATCAGCTGCCCCGCCTGAACAGAAACCGGTGTGGGATGAACTGGACTGTGCGCTTGACAATAAAGGTGTTTTCACCGGGCCATGTTTCACACTTTATCATTCTGCAGAACCGCAGTGGGAGGTTGATGTTTATTGGGCGCTGATGGGGAAGGTGCAGCCCAGTGGGTTGATCAAGTTGTATGAGTTGCCCGGTGTGGAAACGATGGCAAGTGTGGTGCACATCGGTCCATTCATTGCCATTGGCGAAGCCTACAAAGCTATCATCCAGTGGATCGAGGAACGGTTACCGGATTGCTGGACTATGCCGTGAAATTTAATATTTGGGGTCTTATGGGCAGCGAATCTGCCTATAACACCCAAATTTTCATTATCTACCCTTACCTCTTGCGCCCACATACTGACGCGGTTACAATCCCCGCGCTATGACTGATAACTCTGCCTACCAGGCTACCCTTGATTATCTTTACACCTTCGTTGATTACAGCCTGGTGCGTAATTTTCACAACGCGCCGGGAAGGTTCGACCTGGCGCGCATGGCCGCGCTGGCTGCTGCCCTTGGTGATCCTCAAAAACAATATCCCATCATCCATGTTGCGGGAACAAAAGGAAAAGGCTCTGTGTCTGCGTTGTGTGCTAATGCCCTGCAGGCAGCCGGGTATCGTACCGGGCTTTACACCTCCCCCCATTTACGGGATTTTTCAGAACGGATCCAGGTAAATGGCCAGCCTATCCCGCCGGATGAGGTGGTAGAGCTGGTCAATTTATGTAAACCTGTGGTTGCTTCTATCCCCGAAGTGACCTGGTTTGAATTCACAACCATGCTGGCGTTTTTATACTTCGCCCGGCAGGATGTGGATGCCGCGGTGATCGAGGTCGGCCTGGGCGGGCGGTTAGATGCTACCAATATCGCCACACCGGAGGTAGCGGTGATTACCTCGCTCTCGTATGATCACATGGCAGTTCTTGGCGATACATTGGCCCAAATAGCGGCTGAGAAAGCAGGGATTATCAAACCCAACCTGCCGGTGGTGATCTCTCCCCAGTCAGACGAGGCACGACAGGTGATCGTCCGTATCGCGGCTGACCGCAATGCACCCTTGATCCAGGTGGGAGAGGATTATCAATTCAAGATCCTTTCCCAGTCTCTGGACGGGCAGACATTTAAGATCTGGCACAAGACCAGACCCCAAGAATCCACTCAACTGACTATTCCTCTTCTAGGCCGACATCAGCTCGAGAATGCAGCTACTGCTTACGGGGCTTTACAAGTGCTGCGAGCATCAAACCTGGCGGTAAGTAAAAGTGCCATCCAGGAGGGATTTGCCGCGACTGTTTGGCCGGGCCGGTTTGAAATATTACGCCGCGACCCACCCGTAGTGCTCGATTGTGCCCATAATCGAGATTCATCTCACCGCCTACGCCAGGCATTGGATGATTATTTCGCTGATTGGCCCATCGTTCTTGTGTTCGGCGCTTCAGAAGATAAGGATGTGGCTGGGATGTTCGCCGAGCTGCTACCGCGCGTCCGAGAGGTGATAGCCACCCAATCCATTCACCCGCGGGCGATGTCCCCAGCGCATCTGGTTGAACTGGCCCGGCCGTTTGGTGTCACCGTATCGGATGTATCCACGGTAGAGCAGGCTTTGGATGGAGCGCTGCGTGCGGCGGGTGATGATGCGCTCGTGCTGGTGACTGGCAGCATTTTTGTCGTGGCGGGGGTGCGCGCGACATGGATGCAAAAAGTTATTAACGAAAGGTAATGATGAAAGAAGATTTCTGGGATCTGCAAGACGATGATGAAAATTTTGGTGAGGCGCTGCATCGCCGCACGGAAGAACTGTACAATGTGCCGGATGCTGTTCCTGATGATGACGGGCTGATTACCTGCCCGGTGCTGCCGTTGCGTGATCTGGTGGTGTACCCGCACATGGTGTCTCCGGTGTTCGTGGGGACTGATGCGGCACTGTTGGCGATCGAGGAAGCGCAATTCGACGATGCCACTGTGATCGCCATTGTGCAGCGCGATCCCGAGAAAGAAAATCCAGAGCCAGGCGACTATCTGCCGGTTGGGGTCGAAATGGCAGTCGGGCGGTTGTTGAATATGCCGGATGGTTCCAGCTCAGCTTTGGTGCAGGGCCGCCGCCGGGTCGAGATAGTAGACTTTACACAAGTCGAGCCATATCAGATTGTCCGTGCACGACCCATTCGTGAGAATGCCAAAAAAAGTAAACAGATCGACGCCACCATGCGCACGGTGCGCGAGATGTTCCAGCACTGTGTGCAGCTTAATCGCAGCTTGCCCGAAGAAGCCTACCTGTATGCGATAAATATTGAAGATCCCGGTTGGCTGGCTGATATGGTTACCACCGCCATCTCCCCACCCCTGCCCGCCCGGCATGAATTGCTGTTGACCCTGGAGCCTCTCAAGCGCCTCAAGCGTGTTGTCACGCTGCTGGCGCAGGAAATTGATGTTCTCGAGCTGGAAGATGAAATACATTCTCGAGCCCAAAGCGAGGTAGACCGGTCTCAACGTGAGTATTACCTGCGGGAGCAGTTGAAAGCGATCCAGACAGAGCTGGGCGATAATGACCCGTGGACGCGTGAACTCAACGAGCTGCGCAGCCGCATTGAGGGGGTCAGCTTGTCTGAGGAAGCAAAAGTTCGCGTGATCAAGGAAATCGATCGCCTCAGCCAGATGCCTCCTATGTCGCCGGAGGTTGCTATCTTGCGAACCTATATCGATTGGGTACTTGAGCTACCCTGGGCGGATGCCACCGATGACAACCTGGATGTGAAACATGCCGCAACAATGCTTGATCAAAACCATTTTGGATTGCCGCGTGCCAAAGAACGTATCCTTGAATTCATCGCGGTCAAAAGCCTGCGGCCCAAGCGTTTTCGCCAGCCGATCCTATGTTTCGTCGGCCCGCCTGGCACTGGTAAAACCTCCTTAGGCCGGTCAATTGCCGAAGCGTTGGGGCGTAAGTTTGTTCGCCTTTCGCTCGGAGGTGTGCGTGATGAGGCTGAAATCCGCGGCCATCGTCGCACGTACATCGGTGCACTGCCGGGGCGCATTTTACAGACGATGCGCCGCGCTTCAACTGTCAATCCTCTGTTCATGCTCGATGAGGTGGACAAGCTTGGAAGTGATTTCCGCGGTGACCCATCCTCGGCGCTGTTGGAAGTACTCGACCTCGAACAAAATCACGCATTCTCGGATCATTACCTCGAGCTGCCTTATGATCTCTCGAAAGTGATGTTCATCACCACGGCCAATTCTACCGGGCCCTTGCCTCCGGCTTTGCTGGATCGCATGGAAGTGATCGAGTTTCCGGGGTACATTGAGGAAGAGAAGCTGGAGATTGCCAACCGTTTCCTGATCCCTCGCCAATTAGAGGAAAACAGCCTGGAGGAAGGTGAAATCCATTTTACTGAAGATGCTCTCAAGCGGTTGGTGCGTGAGTACACCTACGAGGCTGGTGTACGTAACCTGGAGCGCGAGATTGGCAGAGTGTGCCGGAAGATCGCCCGTTTGAAGGCGGAAAAGAAGCGTTTTCCCAGCCGTGTGACCCCCGCTCTGGTAGAGAAATTCCTCGGCCCGCCGCAGTTCTTTGGGTTGGAGGCCGAACGGCAGGATGAAATCGGTGTTGCCACCGCTGTGGCCTGGACAGAAAACGGAGGGGAGATCATGCCGGTGGAAGTACTGCTTATGGAGGGCAAGGGTAATCTGCAGATTACCGGACAGATCGGTAATGTGATGCAGGAATCGGCCCAGGCAGCACTTTCATACTTGAAATCGCGCACCCAGCAGTTTCACGTGGACCCAGAAGTGTACGAAAACGTGGATATCCATATTCACATTCCAGAGGGCGCCATCCCCAAAGATGGCCCCAGTGCTGGGGTGACGATCTGCACAGCACTGGTCTCAGCCTTCACCGGCTGCCCGATACGGAAAGATGTGGGCATGACCGGCGAAATAACCCTGCGCGGGCGTGTGCTTCCCGTGGGCGGCGTGCGCGAGAAGGTGCTGGCGGCTCATCGTGCCGGACTCAAAACTGTGTTGCTGCCAAAGAAGAACGTGCGTGATCTGGTAGATGTGCCAAAAAACGCTCGCAATGAGATGAATATCATTCCCGTCGAGCATATCGACCAGGTGCTTGATGCTGCTCTTCTGCCTGCTTCCAGCCCGTCTCCGGCGAAAAAGCTTAAGTCGAGGCGGCGGAAAAAGGACAGCAGAGACCAACCGGCTGAAGATCCGTCGCCGGATACCCAGAAGTCAGAAGGATGAAACGCGGTGCGTGTCCCGTGAGGTTGAGCGGAACACACCCTACGTATTAAAGGACATGCTGGGTTCTCCGATGGTCACCCCCGAACTGCTCAAACAGGGCATGCATGAGACCTTACACTGGTTCCCGGAAGATATTCCCCTCTCGCGGCTAGCCGCCGCCCTGGTGAGCATGGCCAATACTTCAGGCGGGCTGGTGATCCTGGGAATATCTCCACGCTCGGGAGAGGTTATCGGGGTACGGCAACCGGAAGAGGCCATCGACCGGGTATTGCAGGCAGCCCTGCTTGCTGACCCTCCGCTGGTGTTACCCATCCCGGTATCACAATCGGTGGGCGCAGCTCAGGTGGTATGCGCCACGGTGCCAGCCGGCCTGCCAAATGTCTACAGCCTGGACGGGCGTTACCTCGAGCGCGAAGGGCGGCAAATCAACCCGCTGTCTGCGCGGCGCTTACGGGAACTGCTCATGGAGCGCGGT
>Ga0315274_10012490_pt1 | contig 12114 bp, 10 predicted proteins | sample YL17G02_20_MG_FD_203700 | JGI IMG/M metagenome (GOLD analysis project Ga0315274, IMG submission 203700) | Sediment microbial communities from Yellowstone Lake, YNP, Wyoming, USA - YL17G02_20 | ecosystem: Environmental > Aquatic > Freshwater > Lake > Sediment | place: USA: Wyoming | collected... | reverse complement strand
GGAAAAAAACTTCTCCACCTTGAGCGTCCTCCACCAGTTTTCGGCGCAGAACGCGGCAGCCTCCACCGGCGTGCCCCCCTCGGTGACCTTGAGGAAGACGAACAGCAGCGCGGTCGCCAACGGAGCGAACAGCAGCTGGTCGCACGCGAGCTTGGAGAAGACGACGCGGAACTGCGAGGCCGAGCCCCGGACGGCGGGCGCGACAAAGCGGGCGTCGAGCGCGCGGTGCCAGAGGTGCCCCGCGGGCCCGCCGAAGACGAGGCCGAAGGTCGCGAGGCGGAGGTTGCGGGCCGCGTCGAAAGGCAGGCCCGTGGTCTGCTGCGCGAGGAGGTCGCCGAGGACGCCGCCTGGGTTTGGAGAGAAAGAAAGAGAGAGCGGGGGAGAGAGAGAGAGAGAAAGATGAGAGGGTGAGAACGAAAGGGCGCACCTCTTTCTTTCACCATCGAAGAGGAAGCTCCCATTGGAACGAAAAGAAGCACAACTTACCGACGAAGCACGTCACGCTCTTGGTGAGCATGGGCCTCTGCGCCAGCGCGTCCATGTACATCTGTGCGATCTTCTGCAGGACCGAAGGGGAGGAGGAGGAAGAAAGGGCACGGGTCTGCTTCTGCGAGGAGCGTTGCGTGCCCGCTGCCCCATGTCGAGACGCGGCGGAAGGTGGCGTCGAGCTCGCCGCGACCTTACGCGAAGACGCCGAGCTCATCGTCACCGGCAGGCGTCTTCCAGGGGAGGAGCTCTGCCTAAGGCCTCTCAAGACCGCTCTCATCCAGGAGGGGGGGGGGGGGGGGCACCTAGAGGGATTGAGAGAGAGAGGGGAGAGAGCGAAGGAGAGCAAAAAAGTGTTTTTCTTTCGCTTTTTTCTTTCCATCTCACTTTTCTCTCGCGTTTTCTTCCTTTGCCCAAAAGCAGCGAATTAAAACAACTCATGGTCCGTGTCTCGTTCAACCAGGACAGCTCGTGCCTGGCGCTTGCCGACCGGCGAGGCATACGAGTGTGGTCCCTCGGTCGTGGGACGGTCGTTTTCGAAGAGTCGCTTGGCGGAGTTCGGTGAGTTTGGTAGAAGGGCATCGACGAGCAAGGAAAAAGAAAAAGAAAACCTCAACCAAAAACCCTCTCTCTCACCCCGCCCCTGTTCCTTCTCCCTCTTCTCCCCCCTCCAAAAACAAAAAAACAGCATCGTCGAGATGCTCTTCACCTCTTCGCTCCTGGCCTACGTCGGAGCAGGTAAAGGGGGAGAAAGAGGAAGAAGGAGAAAGAGAGAGATGCGGAGCTCTTTCGGCTCTTTCCCACCCTCGCACCCCTCGTCAACCCGAAAAAAATCAAAAAATCAAAAAAACTCTCTCTCAGGCGACCAGCCCGCCCTGTCCCCTCGCCGCCTCTCCCTCTTCAACACCTCGACGCGCTCCGTGATCCAGGAGCTCCCCTTCACGGAGGCGGTGCTCGCGGTGAGGATGAACAGGAGGGCGCTCGTCGCCGTCTCCGGCAGCGGCGGTGGAGGAGGCGGAGGAAGGCAGGCTGCTTCCTCCTCCTCTTCTGCTGCCGCCGCTTCCTCGTCGCGGCCTGCCGGGACGCCGCGCCACGTCTCTGTCTTCGCGCTCGACACCCTCGAGCTCGTCGCCTCGTCGGAGCACGGAGCGGGCGCGAGCTCGCCCTCCTCCTCCTCCGCTCCCCGCTCCTCCTCGTCGGCCCCGGCGTCGTCGCCGGCGCCCCTGCCCGCGGGCTCGGCGCCCTCCGCGGTCGCCCTGAGCCCCTGCGCCGATCCCTGCCTCCTCGCGCTGCCGAGCGGCTCCGGCGGGGGGTCGGTGAGGGTCTACAACCTCGGGCCGACCGTCGACGCCGCGACGAGCGGCGGGAGCGGGAGCGGAGGCGGGGGCGGGGGCGGCGGAGGGTGCGGGGGCGGCGGGGGCCGCCCGGTCCTGCCGGCGCCGCTCTTCGAGATCCCGCGCGCGCACTCGGCGCCGCTCGCCGCCGCGGCCTGGTCCGCGGACGCGTTGCTGCTCGCGACGGCCTCGACAAAGGGGACGCTCGTCCGCGTGTGGGAGGTCGAGCGGCGCGCGAGGAGGGGCGGAGGCGCCGCCGTCGTGGGGAGGAAGCTGTGCGCGTTCCGGAGGGGCTCGACGCCGGCGGGCGCGACCGCCCTCGCCTTCGGCCCGCCGCGGGAAGCGGGCGGCGGAAGCATCGGAGGAGAGCAGCAGCAGCGGCCGCGGCGGCCGGAGCTGCTCGCCGCCGCGAGCGAGCGCGGGACAGTGCATCTGTTTCGCCTCCCTCGAGAGCGCGAGGACGAGGAGGAGGGCGGCGACGAGGGCGGCGCGGGGGAGCGCGGCGCGGTCGCGGCCGGGAGGGAGGGGCAGGGCGCGGGGCGCGCGGTCGCGGCCCTGCTCTCGTCGTCGTCGCGGGCGCTGCTGTCCGGGAGCCCGAGAGCTCCCCCCTCCGCGGCCGCCGCCGCCCGCCTCCCGGACGCGCTCGCGGCGAGGGCAGTGGCGACGGTGCGCCTCCCGGCCCCCACCGCCGGGGTCTCGCTGGCGCTGTACGCGAAGGGAGGAGGGGGAGCGAGCGGCGGGAAGCAGGAGGAGAGGAAGCAGACCGGAGCCGGCGGCGGCGGCGGCGGCGGCGGCAGCGAGAGCGACGGCGAACGCGACGGCGCGAGCAGCCTCGACGGCGCGCCCCGAGCCGAGCCCTCCTCCGAGCCTCCCGCGAAGGCGGCGACGACGGTGACCGTCCTGGGCCTGGCCGTGGCCACGGTGGAGGGCGCGCTGTACGAGTATTCCGTGGAGATCGACCGCGCGAAGTTCCGGGGGAGGCGAGGGAGCGGAGGGAGGAGCAACAGCGGCGGAGGCGGCACCGGCGGTGGAGGAGAAAACGACAGCGGCGTCTCCGTCTCCCTCGAGAGGGAGCTCTTTGTCGGGCGAGGAGCTGATTGAGAACTGGAGAAAGCTTCCCTTTCTCTACTTTATGTAAATGTAGAAACAACGGAGCCGGCAGCAGCAAGGCGCGGGAGTCGAGGGAACTCGGCTGCGTTGCAGTTTTTCCGGGTCGAGAGAGCAAGCGAGGGAAAAATCATTTTTTTTCCGTCGAAGAAGAAAGAGACTTTTCTCTGTCCCTTCTTCCATTCGCGCCCAGCCTCTGCTACTCTCTTTTCTCTTCTCGGAGCCCACACGCGCGGAGAGAGAAGAAAAGCAGGAAAAAGCCATGTCGTGGTACCAGTGGATGCTGGATTGGCTGCGAAGGTAAAGCGAGAACGAGAGGGAGAGGCAGCGAGAGAAAGCGCGAATGCCCTCGTCGAAGCATCGTCGTCGTTTTAAATGCTCAACGATCTTCCTCTCTCTTCTTCTTCTCTCTCTCTTTCTCTCCCTTCGAAAACACACCAGCCTCTTCTTCAACAAGGAGATGGAGCTCTCGCTCGTGGGACTCCAGAACGCAGGGAAGACGTCTCTCGTGGGCGTGCTCGCGACGGGGGCGTTCCAGGAGGTGCGATGCCATGTTTTTTCCTCTCTCGAGAGCGTCTTTCGGCGGGCGAAGCGGAAAAAACCCTCAAAACCTTTTTTCGACCCTCTTTTCCGCTCCCCCCCCAAAAAACTCAAAAACTCGAAAAACAGGACATGATCCCCACCGTCGGCTTCAACATGCGCAAGGTCACGCGCGGCGGGGTCACCATCAAGCTCTGGGACCTGGGAGGCCAGCCGAGGTTCCGCTCCATGTGGGAGCGCTACTGCCGCGGCGTCGGCGCCGTCGTCTTTGTCGCCGACGCGGCGGACCCGGGGTCGCTCGACGCGGCCCGCGCGGAGCTCCACGACCTGCTCTCCCGGCCCTCCCTCGCGGGCACCCCGCTCCTCGTGCTGGGGAACAAGAACGACCTGCCCGGGGCGCTCGCCGCGGCGGACCTGGCCGACAGGCTCGAGCTGTCGCGGCTCGGGGGGAGGGAGGTGGCCGCGTACAGCGTCTCGTGCAAGAGTCAGGCGGGGGTAAACCTGGTGCTCGACTGGCTGACGAAGCACGCCAAGTAGGAGGAGGGCCGAGGACAAGGGCGGGGGGCGAGGGAGGGGAGCTGAGAGAGAGAGAAGAGAGAAAAAAGAGAGAGGGCACTGCTGCTGTTTTTTTGCTTCATTTTTTTCATTTTTTTGTTCTTCTCTCTCTTCTTCTTCTTCTTCTATTTCTTCTTCTTCTTCTATTTCTTCTTCTTCTTCTTCTTCTTCGTCTTTCGTTTTCTTTCACATCCCGTGTGTGTAGTGATGAGAGAGATACGAGGGAGATCAGAGAGACGAGGAGGAGGAGAGAGAGAAGGAGAAGAGCCCCAGCCCGGAAGGAGAGAGAGAGAGAGACGGAGGGGTCGAAAAAAACCTCGAGGTCAAAAAAACTCGACAAAAAAGTTTTGTTCACAATTTTTCCTCTGTGAGCCGTCGTCGGCTGTCGTTGATCGGAAAGTTTCTGTCCACCATGAGCTCGGAGGACGACGAGCCCCGCGCGCCCGCCCCCTCCCGCGGCGGCGGCGGCGACTTTCTCAAGGAAGAAGCAGAGGACGAAAGGGCGTGGCTCCTCCGCCAGCAGAAGCAGCGGGAAAGAGGGGAAGCAGACAGCGAGGACGAGAGGAGAAAGGGCACCGCCGCCCAGATCCTCAATGTCGTCCCCACGGAGGGGCCGGGAGAGAACTTCGCCGCCGGCTCCGACGACGACGACGACGATGACGATGGCAGGCCGCGGTTCGACGCCAACGGCAACCCCATCATGTGGAGGCGGCAGCGAGGGATGGCGACGCACAACTCGCTGTTCAGGCAGGAGCTGCCATCGCAGCTCGCCCAGATGCACCCGCGGGAGCCCGCGGCGGAGCTCAGCATCGACTCGATGTCAGCGTACGCGCCTTTCCAGGGGTTCCCGATGCAGTGGATGTCGCAGGTCTACGACGACGCGGCGACGTGAGTTCTTGGTGGAGAGAGAGAGAGTGAGATGGGAGAGAGCAGGAAGAAGAGAGACTGCCGGCGCCGGCGACGGCGGTCGACAAGTCGTCGGCATGCACTTTTTGTTTCGGCGGCTGCCGTTTGTCACAGAAGGCTGTCGCTGGTCTCCGGCGGTGCTCTCTGGAAGCAATCGCCAGCCCCCTTTCGATGATTCTTGACTGTCCCGATGTCCTCGAGCAAAAAAAAGGGGAGGAAAAGGCCCATTTGGCTGGTTCAATCCGTGTCGAGAGCTTGGTCTTCTCTCTTGAGGACGACGACGAGAATTGGGCCGACACCAACTTTGTTTTCCTTCTCCTCTCGATCTCTTTCTTCTTATCTCTTTACTTTTCCTCCACCCTCCTTCCCCGATCCCTCTTTCCAAAACCGATCGCAGATACGAGGGCACCGAGTACATCAACGTGCCCCACGGAAAGGGAGTGTTCTACGCTGGAGTGCAGGGCGGCGGCCTCGGAATCAACGACGTGAGTTTGAACCCTTTCCCCCCCACCCCCCACCCGAAGACTGGCGGCTGCGGCGTTGAAAAAAACGAGCGACGACGACGACGACGAGGACTCGCGACGGAGGAAAAAACTCAATCCTCTCATCCACCCCCCCCCCAAAAAAAAAACCACCGCCGCCAACACCCCAACCAACAACAAACAGCTCCGCCCCGGGGACCGCTACGAGGGCGAGCTCTACCTCGGCTTCGCGTCCGGCCTGGGCATGCTGACGCGCCAGGACGGCCGCGTCTACCGCGGCGAGTTCCTCCTCGGCCGCCGCCACGGCTGCGGCGCGCAGGTCGACCTGTCTCCCTTCTACGAGGAGGTCGCGAGGGGCACCGACGCGGCCGAGGCGTGGGAGAGGACCAAGGAGGCCGTGGCCGCGACCGCGGAGAGGGGCACCTACCGCGGAGACGAGTTCGACATGGGCCCGGTCGAGGACGACGACGAGGGCGCCGCGAGGAAGCCCAGGGGCGGCAGGAAGGGCGCCAGGGGCAAGGGAGGCGGCGGCGGCGGCAGCCCCTACGGCGATGGCAGCGAGGGGGTCCTCCCCAGCGACCGCGAGCACCGCTTCTGCACGCTGGCCGAGGTCGAGGGCACCGTCGAGGAGGCCGAGCACCTCGTCGCGCGCGCGCGCATGTTCGAGCACAAGCCCGACGGCGCCGTCTCGACCTCGATGAGCCACGACGACGACGGCTCGCCCGCGCCGCTGATGCAGGACCCGCTGCACTATCCCTTCGGGACCAAGTGGATGGCCCCGGGCCCGCTGGGCCAGTGCTTCAGGCTGCCCGACGACAAGGCGACGCTCGAGGCCCTCGACGCGGCCGCGCACAACCACGAGCTCGTCTGGCGCGAGTTCAACCTCCCGCGCGTGATCGAGCCTGGCACGGACATGGCGCACGCGGTCAGGCACTCGGAGCAGGTCGCCGCCGCGCGCCTGCGGGAGCTGGAGCCCGAAGAGATGCTCCAGGCCGCGGAGAGGCTGGTGCGGGAGGCGCGCGCGCTGGCCGAGGCCGAGGCGAGGGCGCAGCAGGAGCGCGAGGACGCGGCCGCGGGGAAGAGGGCGCCGGGCGGCGGCGGCGGCGGCGGCGGCGGCAAGCCCAGGCAGAGGGAGAGGATCTCGGACGAGGACTTGGTCGCCGACGCTTCCTCGCTGGGGGCGAGCCGCGGGAGCAGCGGCGGATGGGGAGGGGGAAGCGCTTTCGGGTCCATGACGGCGTCTCTCTTTGGCCGCGGAAGAGGAAGCGGACACGGAAGCGAAAACCCGGCGGCGCTCCTGGCGTCGGCGCTCGGCCGCGCAGGCCGCGCTGCGGCGGCCGTCGCTTCGAGGGTCCCCGTCGGAGGGAAGAGGGGCCTCGCGAGGCCGAGCTCCTGCTCTTCCTCTTCGAGCGGGCGCGATTGAAGAGAAGAGAGAGAGGGGGGGGAGAGATAGAAAAGAGGGGGTGGGGGGGGGAGGGGAGAGCGACCGGGGGGGACGAGAGATAAAAAGGTTCAGAGAGAGAAAAAGGTCAGAGAGAAAGAGATTAAAAAAAGAGAGAGCGAGAGGGGAGAGAGGAAAAAAACTCTGTTTTTGTTTTTTCGTCTTTTTTGCAACAACACCAAAAATTCCCCTCCTCTATTAAACCAACTGACCACCTTTTACAAGCGAACAGAAAGAGGAAGAAAGGCCGCGACGCAGCTCCCCTCGCCGTCAGCTCTCCCCTCCCCCCTCCCCCTCCTCCCCCGCGGCTGCAGCAGCAGCTGCGCGCGCAGTCTCCCTCAGCAGCCCCGCCACTGCCCTGGCCGCCCTCGCCGTCCCGTCGCCCCCGCAGGCCACGAAGTCGTGCCTCTGGCCCGGGTCGAGCAGCACGCTCGCCAGCGGGGCCCGGGGGCCGAGCAGGTCGAGGTGGTGGGGGGGGCACCAGTGGTCTCCCCCTGCTCCTCCTCCTCCGCCGCCGCCGCCTGGGCCTTGGCCTTTCCCTTTCGCGCGCCGCCCGCTCCCGTCGCTCCCGCCGCCGCCGCCGTCTTCCCCCCCTCCTCCTCCCGCTCCCCCCCCTTCTCCTCTGCCGACGGCGAAGACGGAGGCGCGCCTTCCCAGCGAGGCCAGCGGCTCCCAGATCTCCGACGCAGACGCGACCGAAAACTTAAACTCGGAAGAGCCGCCCTTCCCCTTCCCCTTCCCCTTGTCCTCCTCCAACTTTTCCTTCTCCTTCCCCGCCCCTCGCGGCGCCGCCGAGGAGATGGCGAGGGCTCTGAACTCCGTGTCCGCCAGGAAGAGGGCGTGGCCGAGCCCCCCCGAGCGGGCAAAGTCCGCGACGGTCTCCCTGGCGTGCCTGGTCAGGGGGGGCGACGAGGCCGCCGTCGCGAGGCCCACGAGCGCCGAGAGCGCCGCCCTCGGCAGCAGCGCGCCGGCCGCCTGGGCCGCGAAGCACGCGGCGGCGCGCGCCGGCGGCGTCGCCGCGAGGAGGCGGAGGGCGCGCTGCTGGCGCGATCCCTCGTCGAAGGCGACGTAAGGCATCATGGCGCAGACGGCGGCGATCCTCGCCTCGCTCGGGAGCGGGAGCGGTGGGGGCAAGGGAGAGGGGGGCTTTGCCGGCGGCGACGGGGGGGCGTCCTCTGCTCTCCGCCGCCCCCTCTCCCTCCCGTTCCTCTCCCTCCTCCTCCTCTCCTCGACCTCCCTCACGGCCAGCGCCGCCACGGTCCCGCCGATGGAGTGCCCGACGACGGCCACGGAGGGGCCGCGGCCCCCCTCGTCGCCTCCTCCTCCCTGCTCGACCTCCGAGAGCAGCTTCTCGAGGAACGCCGCCGCGTGCGCGACCTGGCCGTCGAGGCTCAGGGGACCCTCCCTCTTCTTCTGCCTCTTCTTCGGCGTCAGCGTCTCGTGCCCGTAAAAGGACAGGGCCACAACTTCGGTCTCCCCGCCGAGCTCGTCGGAAAGCGCCTCGGCGAAGGGCGCGTAGAAGGCGGAGCACCCGGGGTTACCGGGCAGGATCAGGACGTGGCTGAAGCGATGGTGGTGCCGATGCCGGTGGCTTGGAGCCCTCGCGGGGACTCGGATGACCTCCGAGGGCGCGGAGAAGGATGTGACGCGCTCGTGGGCGTGGCGCCAGCGCCTCTGCTGCTGCTGCGGAGGCGGCGGAATCGGAGGAGAGACCATGGCGCAATGAGAGTTTCGAGATCGATTTCTGAAGTCAGAACTGCCGAGTTTTTTCTCCTTCTTTCGTTTGCTTTCTTCATCTCTCTCAGTCTTTCAACCCCGACCCAATTTCACGAGTTCACAGTGGCAGTTCTTTTCAAGTGATAAATGTACAATTCTCCTTTTAGAGCCCGAGCTTCTTCTTCATCTCGCGGAGCATCGCGTCAATTTCTTCGTCATCACTCTTTTTACCAACGACGGCAGCGGCAGCGGCAGCGGCGGGCTGCTGCTGCTCTCGCCCTTGCTGCTGCTGCCGTGCCGCCCCGTTGCCCCCGCTGCCCCCGCCGCTGCCGCCGCCGCCGCCGCCGCTCGCGTCACCTCGAACCCCCGCCGCGGAGGCCGACGAGGAAGCCGCCGCCGCCGCGGCCGCCGCGGCACTCGCGGCCCCGGCCGCGCCCTCCCTCGCCCTCCTGCCCGCGTCCTCCCCGGCCCGCCTCGCCGCCGAGGCCGCAGCGTCGCCGGCGGCCCTCGCCTCGGCGGCGAGCCTCTCGGCCGCCGCCTGCGCCGCGGCGGCGTAGCTCTCCCTGTCAGGCGCGCGGCCGTCGCCGGTGAGCCCTGCCTCGGCCTCGAGGAACTCGAGAAACTCTGCCCCCAGCGCTGCGAGCTCCTCCCAGAGGGAGCCCGGAGTCGAGCCCGTCGGTCCCGGCGACGAGGCTCCCCCGCTCCCGCTCCCGCTCCCGCCGCCGCTTCCCTCCTTCCTCCTGCCGCTCCTGTCGTCGAGGTCGTTCTCGAGGTCCCGAAAAAAGTCCGAGAAGCCGTAGAAGGGCTGGTCGGACCCCTTTTTCCTCGTCCGGGCGCTGGCGCCGTCGCCGCCACCGGGGCTGCTGCTGCTGCTGCCCCAAGAGGAGGTCGACGACGACGACGACGGCGAAGAGGAGCCCCAACCTCCCCCAGTTCCTCCAGTCCCTCCTGCTCTTCCTCCGTTCGCTCCGCCCCCTCGCCCCTCCATCAGCTCCTGGAACGCCATCTTGGCCTCCATGAATCTCTCAGTGGCGTCAGGCTGTTGGTTTCGTTTCGTTTCGTCGTCGTCAGTTGTTGGTTGGTTGGTTGGTTGCTGCCGGTGAGTTGCTGGCCGAAAAAGAAGTCGAGATCGCCTGCTGCTGTTCCTTTCACCGATTCCCCGATTCTCTCTCTCTCTCTCTTCCCTCGTACCGCCTTGTTCACGTCCGGGTGGAGCTTCAGGGCCACCTTGCGGTACGCGGCCTTGACATCTGCCTTCGAGGCCGAGCGCGGGACGCCCAGGACGACGTGGGCCGGGCGCGGAGAAGAGGAAGATGCGGCGGCGACGACGACGATGGCCGAGGTTCTCGTCGCCGTCGGCCTCCTCGTCTTCCTCTTGTTCCTTTGCTGGAACGACGCGGCATCAGCAGCTGAACTACTCTGCCGCCGTGGCGAGGGCACTTCCGCTGCGACCCGCGGCAGGACGCAGCGCATCGTCGCAAGCGCGCAAGCGGGAGAAACAAGGAGAGAGAAAACGAGGAGAGAAAAAAATGGAAAAAAGTCAAGAATTTTGGAAAAAAGGCAAAAAAAAGTTTTTCAACTAGGCCCCTCACTTTTTTTTTCTTGACCAGATCGAGGAAGGTTTTTCTCGCTTTCCCTCCCCGCAGCGCCTCCTCTCGAGCAGCGCCCTCCCCTCGCACCGCTCTCGCTGGCTCCAGACCCCACCATGGCGACCTTCGGCATGGCGCACGCTCGGTGCGTCGCCACGCGCTCGACGGCAGTCGTGTCTGCCGTCGCAAGGCCTTACTCTTCGTCGTCGTCGTCGGCCGTCGCGTCGACTTCGAGCGCCGCTTCCGCCGCCGTGAGGTCGATCAACTCGCGCTCCGTCATGGCCTTTGGTGAGTGTGTGGTTGCTTGTGTCTTCTGCTCTTTCGCGTGGGGAGCAGATGCTTTCTTGCCGAGAGGGAGCGGCGAAGAAGAGGGGACGATGCGAGAGAGAGAGCAAAACAAAAAAAAGAGAGGAGGAAGTTGAGAGAAAAGAAAATTGGCAATGCCATTTCGCTCCCGCTCGTTAGCCCTTGTCCACTGGCACGACGTCCGCATCTTTTGCACGAGAGGGACTCCATGATGCTCTCAGGAAACCTGGCGCGGTTATTGTGCCTCGTCATGGCTCCGAGAGTGAATACGAGACAGGCAAAGTGGGCGTTTTTTTTTGCTTTCCTCCTCCCTCCTTTGCCGCCAGCGGGAAGTTTCAGCCGCCGAGAAAAAAGAGAGAGCAGTTGACTCGCCCAGCGCGCTCATGGCGCCTCGTCGCTGCTCTCTTTTCGATCCCGAGAGCCGCTCTCGATGTGCTCAAGGCCGTGAAAGCGCCGGCGAGGAAAGCAAACACTCCCTGAGGCCCGAGAACGACGGGCGCTGATGAAGTCGCTTTTTTTTCAGTCTGGAGAGTTCGAGCGGCGACGGCGACGGCCAGCCGGGCTCCTCTCCTCCTCGTCGTGGCCCTTGCCTTCTGTTCAACAAGACCCTCCGAACTGACCTCCTCTCCCCCCCCCTCGCCCCCCTCCTCAACCATCAAAACCGCGCTCTCCCAGCCGCCGCCACCGCTGAGCCCTCCACCTCCTCCGCTTCCGCTTCCGCGACCCCCAACCCCTCCAACATCGGCCGCGCCTCCGACGCCTCCTCCTCCACCGACACCTACGCCGTCGTCGAGATCGGCGGCGTGCAGCTCTTGCTCGAGGAGGGGCGCTGGTACTCCACCGACCGCCTCGCGGCCTCGGCCGGCTCTACCTTGGCCCTGGGCCGCGTGCTGGCCGTCAAGAAGGACGGTAAGTTCTCGGTGGGAACGCCCTATGTCGAGGGCGCGCAGGTCGAGGCCGTCGTCCTCGAGGACGATGCCCTGGGAGACAAGCAGGTGGTCTTCAAGTTCCACTCGAAGAAGCACTACCGGCGCAAGACCGGGCACAGGCAGCCGCTGACCAAGTTCATGGTGACGAAGATCGCCTGAGGCGGGGGCTGAATCTGGGGAGGTGGAGAGAAAAAGAGCAGGGGGGGGGAGAGAGAGGGAACAGTGAGAGTGAGAGGGAGATTATTAACATTTTTGCTGGTGATTGTTGAAAAATTTCGTTTTCTTTTCTCTTCTTTTTGTTCCTTTCCAAAAACAGTGAAATTAAAAAGAGAGAGAGAAAGACACACTTTTGTTCGCTAAAAGGAAGAGAAAGAATAGAGAGCAAGCGGAGAGACGGAGGCGGCGTTTCTCTCTATTGAGGTCGAGCAATTTCTCAATTAAAAAAAGCTCGTTTCAAGTTTTTCATTTCTTGTTTTTTTTTAAATTGCAAGTGAAAGGCAGAGAGAGATAGGAAGTCAAGTGATTGCTAGTAAGGTAGAAGCAAAAATGGGGACGCAGGAAGGGATTCGCTGTATCAAGGCAGTGAAGTGGGACAAAGAAGAAGAAAACGAAAAAGCAGCAGAAGAAAAAATTGGGCAAGGTCTAGAGAAAGAAAAAAGAGAGAGAAAATCTTTGTTTCTTTTCTCCCCCCTCTCTCTCTCTTTCTCTCCCCCCCCCCCCCCC
>Ga0315274_10012489_pt1 | contig 12115 bp, 13 predicted proteins | sample YL17G02_20_MG_FD_203700 | JGI IMG/M metagenome (GOLD analysis project Ga0315274, IMG submission 203700) | Sediment microbial communities from Yellowstone Lake, YNP, Wyoming, USA - YL17G02_20 | ecosystem: Environmental > Aquatic > Freshwater > Lake > Sediment | place: USA: Wyoming | collected... | reverse complement strand
GGATGTGAAAAGCACGCTCAAAGAAATTTTGCTGTATCCAACCAACATTGGCACCATACGCGCAAGGGCAACATGCTCTGACCCAGTTTCTTCAGCAGAGAAAGCAATCATCGTAACAACAGGCACGACTGGCACTACAGGTACCACTGGCACCACAGGAGAATTTACAGTGTCTAGTTTTGATTGCGAAACATTTGGAAATGGTCGCAAGTGCATCATAAGTTACAACAATGGTCTCAGCGAGGACGCGGTTGTGATTTTCTTTTTTGTTGGGTCAAATGGAAGACGCGTGGGCAGCCCGACAAACAATTTGCCAAGGGGCTCTGGAAAAACATACGGCATTCAATTTTGCACAAGCGATTATGGTGAGTATAAAGTATCGTGGACTGCATTCCGCGCATCTGATGTAAAGTTGGCAAACCCGATTGCAAGCTCTACGTCGCAAAAATCTTTCAGCTGCTAGGTAGATGGAAGCAAGGTGAAAAAAATGAAAACATGCGAAAAAAGAAAAATGTTTGCATTTGCTTTGTTAGTGTTAACATTATTGTCATTGTCAGCCATATCGTACGCAATATTGCCAGCAACATATACAACGTATGCTGGTGGTGTGAATTGCCAGGATTGTAGTGTAGGAATGTGCACGTGTAGTGTGACAGGTTGCTCGGGAGGCCTGCTGAGAATTTGGAGAGCGGCTGATGATTGCACTGGTATGTGGGATTATGAGTATACTGTTGTTGGGGGTAGCGTTGATGCAAAGCCAGCTGAGACTGGTACCATGTATGCGCGCGTGTACGACGGCAAGCAGTATTGCACTTCTTGCGATTCGATCAATGTTAAAGAATCTTTTATAACAAGTTCGACTACAAGCGCAACTGAAACAACTAGTGAAACCACGGCAACAACAGGGACAACAACTAGCAGCGGGGGTGGCGACTCAACCATAACTATTTTTATCATATTGCTGATAATACTGGTAATCGGTGCGGTTGTCTATTACTTTTTGATTTTGAAAAAAAAGCCCGCGGCCGGCGGAGCTAAAACATACGAAGACCTTTACAGAAAATGGCCCAAGCGACATTAGCTAGTTTTTTAATCGTAGCTCGTTTCGATAAAACAGATAAACCCAAAACTTTTAAGTTTGGCGTATCAAAAGTAACATAGTAAGTAACATAATCAGCAATCGGAGGTGTAAACAAATGACAGAAGAGCAAGAACAAAGAGAAAAACAAAAAGCAGAGGATAATGTCATATATGTGGGGCGCAAGCCGAGCATGGCGTATGTTCTCGGTGTGATCATGCAGTTCAGTGACGGCCAGAAGGAAGTACACATCAAAGCCAGAGGCAAGTCGATATCAAGAGCAGTAGACGTGGCAGAGATTGTGCGAAGAAAATTTGTAAGCGACATACAGATAAAAAACATCAGCATCAGCACAGAAGAGAGAGAGCTCGAAGACAAGACAAAAATAAATGTGTCGGCAATATCCATAACACTAGCAAAATAAACAGAAGCAGCGGAGAAATTTTATATTTTAGAAATTTTTAAATTTTAAAAATATTTAGAATTAGTTTTAGAAATAGTTGGAATTGGTTAGAAAATTTTTTATCTGTCGAGCATGAACATCTTGCTTGGCATCTTCATCTCTTTTACTTCATGTATCAGCATATCCCTGTGCTCGCCCACGCCAAACACATTGTTTTCGTCCATCAGCTGCTTGACACGCTCGAGCTTGCCAACTTTTTCTGCATACACAGTGAACAGCTTCTCACCTTTCGTCACAGTATGCCCAATTTTTTTATACATCACGATTCCTGCACCCTTGTCCTTTGGAGCTCCGGCTGCTCTTGCTATCTCTATCACGCTGGTGTTGTTAATCCACATCACCACACCCTTGTCGCTCGAACAAAAATCCAAACCATAGTCGCCGATTTTTATATCCTCTGGCTGCACTTGCGGATTGCCACCCTGCGCACCGATGATCTCTCGCAACTTTTCTTCTGCCTTACCGGTTTTTATTACGTTCATCGCGAAATTCTGTTTTACATCTTTGCCTGCCATTCGCATTAATATTGCTGCGATATTTGTAACTTTGTCCGTCACGTCTAGCACATTGTTTTTCCTCATTATAATTTCTAGAGCTTCGCGTGCTTCCAGCGCCGGCCCTATACAATGACCAATAGGTTGCTCGCCATAAGTTACCGCGCACTGCGTCTGAATGTCTAGCACCTTGCCGAGCTCGATGAAATCTTTTGCAAGTAAGTCTGCATCTCCGATTGTTTTTATTTTTGTGCCGCGGCCTGTAGGTATATCAATGACCAGGTGCGTGGCGCCTACAGCTTTTTTCTTGCTCATTATAGATGGCAGGAGCAACGGATCGATCGACAGCGGGTACTCTACTTTAATAAAAATATCATCAGCCGGAGCCAGATCTAACGACCCGCCCCACACTATACATCCATTTGTTTTCTCCACCACTGCTCGCATCTCGTCAATATTCAGCTCCACAGGCATCAACACTTCAGCACGGTCAGCAGTACCTGCAGCAGAGGTAATTGCCCGCGATGAGCTCTTTGGAATCGTCAAACCAACCGCAGCAATTATCGGCACAAGCAACAATGAAGTCTTATCGCCCGCGCAACCTCCAATACTATGCTTGTCCACAATTATTTTTTTGCCCAGATCCAGCTGCTTGCCAGTTTTGTACATGGCCACACTAAGACTTGCTGCCTCATCCAGATTCATGCCCTTCGAATTCAGCGCGGCAACAAACGACGCAATCTCCGACTCGTCCAAGTTGCCTTGCACAACATCATTGACAATTGTAAATATTTCATCATAATTCAGCTTCCTGCCTTCGAGTTTGCTTTTTATAAATTGTAGTGAGTTTGGAAATTTCGCAGCATCCACTTGTACTTCTACATTATCCTTCAAACCCAAAGCTAACCTAACTTCTTCACAAACACCCATACAGCCTTTAGGTATCATTTTTTCTGTAGAATTGATAATTGCCGTGAGAGTTTTTTTGCCGTAATGAAGAGTTACTCTACCAGAGCTGTGCACACCAAGATCGTCAGCATCATCCTTATTCAAAATAACAATGGATTTTCCACCAACCTCCAATCCAATCAATTTTACTTTTAGATTCATTTTTCCACGCTCTTTTTTTAAACTCGGCACATGCGCACTATGTTTTAGCAACAACACACTCCCATTCCGAGCACAGGCAGACCGAGGCTGGCTTTGGCGAGAGCACTTGCGGACAAATTATTGTCTCCAAGCACTCTGGCTCTTTGTATGTTTTCAAATTCACGCACTCCCACTTTGCCCCCGATGTTTCCGGACAGCAGTTTGTTATCTTCCACATGCAGTCGTTGCCGCTGCTGCATTTCTTCTGAAAAAAAACATTTATCATGGTTAGTATATATTTTGAATTTTGGCTAATGTATATTCCTGCCACCACACACACTGCTAGTATCACTGCGAGAATAATCTTGACGTTCATTTTTCTCAGACCTCACTCATCAGCCCCATTTTTTTATTGCCTCGTTGAGCTCACGATGATTTTTAGCGTATGCATGCAAATCAATTTTTTTCATCACCGCGTCCACGGCCTGCCTAGCAGCCTTCGCGCCCTTCAACGTGCCCAGACTATGAATCCCGCCACCCATTTGTATCACCACATCATTGCCAAAAATTTTCACCAAATCAGGAATATTTAGTGGATGCAGGCCTCCGGATGCGACTGGCATGACTTGCTTAAACCTGTCCATTTTTTCTTTTAACACTTTGCAATTCTCGAGAACTTCTTGCTTGGTTTCATACATCTTGCCCATCGCAGTACCCACGTGCAGCTGATCCATGCCCACAATTCGCGTGAGCTTGGAGATAACTTTCATTGAAATGCCGTGCTTGGGATTTTTTGTAAATGCAGCGTGCTGAGCCCGATGCGCATGTAAAACAAGATTGAAATTTTTATTTCGCAATGTTTGCAACGCAGACCAGCCAACTGTTATTATGTCAACCATTGCATACTCATTGCCGCTGGCTTCAACCAACTTGGCCCTCCTCAACATCTCCTCAGACTCTGCCGTGATGTTTATCATGTAAATTTTTTTCTCGCCTGTTTGCTTTTCAGCTTTTTTCTTTGCGGCAAAAGTTTTTTTCAAACGGTTTTCAAAGCAATTAAAACTCTGCGACGACAAATTCTCATCATCCTTCACAACATCACAGCCTCCAGCCCACGCCTCATATGCAACCTTCGCATGATCCTCTGTGCGCAGGCCGAGCTTGGGTTTCACAATAGTTCCAATCAACGGCCGCCTCGCAACTTTCAGCAGTTTTCTTATTCCGCTGATTCCAAACTTTGGTCCTTTAAAACTTGTCAATAACTTTTCTGGAATGTGAATATCGTTGAGCCGCAAATTTCTCAAATCTTTCATACCAAAAACATTTCCAGCCACGCTGCTGAGTATGTTCGGCATGTTGCCAGGCTCGAACAACTCGATCGGGTACGCAATTTTTACATTGTTGCCTTTCATCTCAAACACAGTTGCTGCCAAATTTTCCATGTAGGATTTTGTAGTTGACGTCTCAATCCAAGTCCCTATGCTGCTCTCTGCTGCCACTGCTCCCGCTGCTCTCTTCATGCCTCCGCTAGCCGGCTCGACAAAAAATTCGCAAACCAAATCGCTCTTGCTTGGCTTGTAGCTCAAATTGACGTAATCTTCATATTTCATTTTAACATCCTCAAAATTTTTTTGGGCGACATCAAACCTTTTTCAGTCAACACACCACTCACATATTTCCACGGCGTAATATCAAAAGCTGGGTTTTCAATTTTTACTCCACGCAACTTCTTGGGTTCTATAACTTCCTTAGGATTTCTCTCTTCTATTATTATTTTTTTTCTTTTATCTAATTTAAGCAGCTCGCCCACAAAATAAACAGGCACATTATTTTCGGCCGCAAGCACTGCCAGCATATAACTACCAATCTTGTTGACTACACCTTCTCGCCGTATCGCATCCACTCCCAGCAGCAGCATGTCAGTATCTTTTATAAAATGCCCGGGCGCAGAATCATCCATGTACACCACAGGAATGTGCACAGCGGCCAGCTCCCTCGCAGTCTTCTCGCCTTGATACAGCGGTCGAGTTTCAGTCACCAACACTCTGAATTTTTTTCCTTTGGCCTTTGCAGTTTTCAGCAGCTCAACCACAACAGAACTATGGCAATGCGTCAGTATCGTAGTATTGCTCTTTATCAGATTATGATTTTTGTATGCAATCAGCGTGCTAACATTGGTAAAATAATACAGCAGGTCATTTATTGATTTCATAGTCCGCTCCTTCTCAACCTTCTTCACAGCATTATACACAGCAACAGCAGTTGGCCTAGCAGTCACGAGCAGCCTGCACGCCCTGTCAAATTTATTTCCGAATCCATCTTCAGCCGCCACACGCTTCAGAGTTTTCATACCAGCAATGGCAATGCTTCTCGCACCTTGGATTTTCAGCTTCTTGATGTCTTTTGCAACCTTTTCTACAAAATCCATAAATTAAAATTCTCGCGTGTTTAATTAAAGATTAATGCCCGATGAACTCGAAACTATGCTTGAAAAACAAAAGGAAGAACTAATAAGCAGCCTCGTGAAGCAGGGCGCGCTCAAATCAAAGTGTGTGATCGAAGCATTCCGCAAGCTGCCTAGACACAAGTTCGTCACAGATGATTACGTAAACTCGGCCTACATGGATATTGCTTTGCCGATAATAAAAAATTCCACAATCTCACAGCCGTATACGGTAGCTGTGATGACTGAAGCGCTCCAGCCAGCAGCTGGCGACAAAATCCTGGAGATAGGCAGCGGCAGCGGTTGGCAGGCTTGCTTGCTGGCGCATTGTGTTGGTGATAATGGTCTTGTTGTTTCGATAGAAATCGACAAAGATGTGCATGAGTTTGCGAGAAAAAATGTTAGCAAACTTGGCATAAAAAACATAAAGCTGCTTGTGAGCGACGGCTCGGTGGGCTGCAAAAAATTTGCGCCATACGACAAGATTATTTTTACTTGCGCCACACCAGACATACCCAAACCGTTCATCGAGCAGCTCAAGGTAGGCGGCAGGATTGTTGCTCCGGTTGGCTCACCTGCGAATCAACGAATGCTGCTGATCAAAAAAACCGCAGAAGACAAGCTGGAGCAAGAGGAGATTGAGGATGTGTCGTTTATTTTTGTGCCGCTGACTGGAAAGTATGGATATAAAGAATAAAAAATAAATAAAATTTATAGGGCCAATGAAATGTTTAATAAAAAAATTATTTTCCTGTTAATTATAATTTCTATTGTTGCTGCAAGTTTTTTCCTATACTATTTTTATTTTCAAAACAAAGAGTATAGTTTTAATATTTCTTTTAAATCACATCCGGATTGTGAAAAAATAAAAGATGACTCTTCAAGATTTTTATGTACAATAATTGTAGAAAATGATTTCAACAGATGCGAAGAAATTCAAAACGGAAGGGATAGAGATACTTGTTATGTAATAATAAGGGAGTATACAAATAACACAGATATATGCGAAAAAATCAGTGATAATAATTTTAAGATTTTATGTAGATCTAATAGTTTTAATGACTGCGCGAGAATAGAAGATTTAGATTATAAAGATACTTGTTTTAGTATTCTTGCTTACCTTATAAAAAATTATAGAATTTGTGAAAGTATATCAGACTCTATGCGTAAAGAAACATGTTATGGAAGCATAGCTATTGTTACAAAAAATCTCGAACTTTGTAAATATACGACAAACGAAAATTTATGTTTTAAACGAATTGCTGTTTATAATAGAGATATAAGTATCTGCAATAAAACTTTAGGTGAATATAAAATTGAGTGCGAAAGTAAAGTCAATTTGGACATTAATAAATGTAAAAATTTGATGGGAGATAAAATACAATGTTTGACTTATATTTCTATAAAAACTAATAACATATCTATTTGTGGTGAAAATGAGGTGTCTGTTTATAATGGACCTTGTTACAGTTATTTTGCAGTAAAAAATGGGGATTTAACTATTTGTGAAAATATAAATTCTACAAGTTATATTAGTAAGTGTATTTTTCAAACAGCTATTTCTAAACAAAATGAAAAAATCAGAATTTACATTTTAGGTGAGATTATAATAAGTCTAATATAAAAAATAAAATGGGGTTGGCGCGATTTGAACGCGCACTAGCTGGTGTCATCAGAGCTCCACTTAGCAACTACTGGAGCCAGCTTTTAGGTTTATGTTAATCATATGTCCTAGCCAGGTTAGACTACAACTTCACGCTATTGTCCCGTGTTGTTGTCAACCCCTCTAACAATTTCTTTTTGTGTTCTAGACCAAATCCGATTTCTTTATTGAATATACTAATGTCTTTACTTAAAATATTGAAACATAAATATTTTGTTTTTTCTCCATCTTTTCTTACATTTCCTTCCCCAATCCAAATTTTACTGGTCCTTATGCCAAACTTCAATAACATTTTTCTTAATGATTCTAAAAAATTAATCCCGTTTTTTAATAACTTTGAAGATTTATGTATCCTAAATCTAATTTTTCTTCTTTCAGAACCTTCTTTCCATATACTACCTTCACAATCAAACGCTACTTGTAGATAAGCTCTTGAAAATTCCAAATTTTTTTCTATCCATTTGGGCATAGAAAATGGAATTAAAACTTTATTACCTTTAGGAACACCAATAAACTCTAAAATTCTTGAGATTGGTTTGTTCGTTATTCTATACTCAAAACTAGTTCCATAATTGTTTGTAGGTATTTTTCTGAATTTACCAGTGATTCCAAACTCATTTTTTATTAATATCTTTGGCTCTTTTAACAACTGTTTATTCCCAGCAGTAAACATAAATACATTTCCATCCCATCTTAAATGTCCATCAAAAGTTAGGAATGAAAGTATTTTTGCCAAATTTTTGTTAGGGTATATAGGAAAATTTAATTTGAATCTATCTATTGACCTATCTGCAAATTTCTTTAATTTATATTTTTCTCTAAATTGTTTTTCAGTCATGAGTGATTTCATAAAATAAATATGTTTTTAGTATTTAAAGATTAGTATACAACCCCACTTAAATTAGTTTGTTATTTAAAATCAAAAGCATATAAGATTTTGCATTTAATAAAAAAAGCTACCCGATAATATATATACAATTATTTATAGAAGATTTAGGGAAAGTAAATCAACATGACAAATCTAAAAAAATTATTGGTAAGAATCCTATTTCTATTCTTGATTTTAATACCGGTGTTTTATTTTAAAGATTTTTATGATCATTTTTATGTCTATATCACAAGTAGCGTGATTACACATACCATAACTCAGCAATGGCATGTTGTGGTATTTTTCACATTACTTTTCCTGGCATTTTTGATTCCATTGTCGTTCAGAAGAAAGGCGAATTGGATCGAGTACGGTTTAGTCAGCGCTTTTTTTATTTCTCTGTTCGTAGAGATGTACGGAATACCTTTAGCAATTATTTTTACCTCGAAATATTTTTTTGACACAAGCGCCGTTCTACCAAATGTTATATTCGAATTTAATTTTTTGGGCGTTGGATTTGGGATGGATGTAGCAATGGCTTATGGATCGGTTCTAATGCTAATCGGTATGTTTTTAATCATTGTGGGATGGATAGAGCTTTACAGAAATTCCAAAAAGAGAGGGCTGGTCGTGAGCGGGATATATTCATATTCCAGGCATCCGCAATATTTCGGCTTTATTTTAATCATTATTGGATGGTTTGTCGGCTGGCCAACGATTTTAACAATAGTTTTTTCTCCAATACTAGTTTACAAATATATTCGTCTCTGCAAAACAGAGGAAAAAGAGGTATCAAGGAAATTTCCAGAATATAAAAAATACAAAGGCAGAGTGCCATTTTTTATTTAATCAATCTTGTCGTGTGAACCATAAGTTCATTACATATTTTTAAATACTTTAGCAATACATTTGTAAAAGCATTGGTTGTATAAGGTCGGTAAGTTTGTATGTTTGGTGATGGAATGGTTATGAAAGCTCACAGCAGCATAGAAAAGCCAAATCATGTAGCAGTTATTCTAGACGGCAATCGTAGATGGGCGCGAAAACACAGCATGCCAGTGTGGATGGGTCATAGATATGGTGGAAGGACCGCGGAAAAATTTCTTGATTGGTGCATAGAGCTGGATGTGCCGCAAGTTTCGCTTTGGGTCAGCTCGACCGAAAATTTTGGCAACAGAACAGAAAAAGAAGTCGAGGAGCTGTTGAATGTTTATTACAAATTTTTGAAAAAATGGGAGAAGAAGCAGCCGATTTTTGACAAGTATGAGATTAAGGTGAGGTTTGTAGGTAATCTCTCACAGCTTCCTCCGAAAATGGTTAAACTCATGGGAAAGATTATGCAGAAGACTGCCAAGTATCAAAAAAAGGTTTTGAATATTTTGGTGAATTATGGTGGCATGTTCGAAATTAAAGAAACCATGAAAAAGATTGCGGCAAAAGTGATAAAGGCCGGCAAAATCGAGATAATAGAGAAGGACATTGAGAACAATCTACTTGTGCCTGCACCCATTGATCTCGTGATACGTACAGGCGGCTACAAGCGGCTGTCCAATTTCATGATGTGGCAGATTGCTTACGCAGAAATATATTTCACAAAAACACTCTGGCCAGACTTTACAAAAAAAGAGCTGATAAAGTCTATAAAATGGTTTGGCGCGCAAAAAAGGAATTTCGGCATTTAGCTTAGATTTTAATTGATGCGCGTGCGATTTAATTTTAGGTATGTTATTATGTATGATGTCATCATAGTCGGCGCGGGACCAGCTGGATGTAGGACTGCTGAACTTGTTGCTAGACGTAGGTTCAAAGTTCTAGTTGTAGAAGAGCACGCTACTATTGGTAAACCAACGCAGTGCACTGGTTTGGTGAGCAAAAAAATTGGCAATCTGCCCGCAAGCATCGTCGTGAACAAAATAAAAACCGCAAAATTTTTTTCTGGTGATGGTTGCTTTGAGGTTAAATCCAAGCACGCTGCGTATGTTATCGATCGCACAAAGTATGACAGATGGCTAGCAAGTAGAGCAAAAACTGCTGGCGCAAAATTCAAAATGCAAACGAAATTTTTGGATTCGGATGTTGAACGTGGAAAAAATTGTGTAAAGGTAAAAACTAGCAGAGGTGCATACGAAACGAAGATTGTGGTGGGTGCGGACGGACCAAACTCTATGGTAGCGAAAAAATCTAGTATTGAATTGCCAAAAAATATTTTGTATGGTTTGCAAGTGAGAGTGGGGGCTAAGTTTGACGTGGGTGTTGTTGAGTTGTGGTTTGGCGATGATGTTGCTCCTGGTCTTTTTGCGTGGGTTGTGCCTGAAAATAAAAATATTGCTCGCGTGGGGCTGCTTACAAATAAAAATCCTGCTGCTTACTTAAAAAAATTTTTGACGAGGAGATTTTGCGGCGCGAAAATAAAAATTTCTGACAAGACTGGTGATGTGATTAGATTTGGGTTGATGAAAAAAACTGCTGGCGAACGGATGCTGCTGGTTGGCGATGCGGCATGTCATGTGAAACCATTCTCTGCGGGTGGTCTGGTGTACAACAAAATCACTGCTGAGATTGCTGCGCGTGCAATCGTAAAATCTCTGCATGCAAACAATTTCTCAGAGAAATTTTTTATTGCGAATTACGACAAAGAGTGGAAAAGAGAGTTGACAAAACCGATAAGGGGGGGTATGATGTTCAAAAAAATATTTTCCAAGTTTGGTGGGTCGTTGTCATTTAAAATTGTGAAAAAAATGCGAGTCGCAAAATTGTCTTCATTCTTTGACATGGATTTTCTTGGAAAAAATTAGTAAGGAAGAATATTTCATAAATTTCTATTAATAACAAAATCTGCAAGTCCACTGAAGAATTTTTTTGATTCTTTATTTATGCCCGGAATTTTATTCAAATTTTTCTTTGCAGTTTCAGCAAATTTTTTTGCTTCTTTTCTAGCAAAATCGAGTGATCCGCTATCTATTATTATACTTCTAACTTTGTCACACTCGTAATCACCAGAATTCTTATTTCCTATAACTCTGTCCAAAAAATTTATTTTTTCTACATCCTTTATTCTGCTGTAGGCATCATTAACAAACCAAGTCTTCTTGCCAAATTTTATGTCGTCATTGTTTGGTTTGCCTGTGTCTGTTGCTTTGCCGAATGTGCCGATTATGTCGTCCTGAATTTGAAAACCGCATGCCATAGGTATAGCATATTTTCTGAATCCGTCTATCTGCTTGCTGCTGCCCCCACCAAAAATAACACCAATCCTGATCGCAGCGTCGAACAACATCGCTGATTTCAGCTCAATCATATCCACGTATTCTGTGTTACCAATGTTTTTTTTCATCTCTTCAAATCGTATGTCTTTCAACTGGCCGTAAACAATCAACTCGTAAGCCTCACGCCAAACATTTATTGATTTTTGTATCAAATGATTGTCAAAACCAGAATTATTTAGAGTATCCAAAGCCCACACAATCAACAGGTTGCCGTCCAAGATTGCCATGCTGTCTCCATACAATTCTTTGCCTCTATGTTTTGCCAAGGAATTTTTTTCATAAAATTTCGCATGCCTCACGTGCATTGTGGGTTTGCTGTGCCTGAACAAGCTGCGGTCGATTATGTCATCATGCACCAGAGCTGAATTGTGTAAGAATTCTATGCAGAGGGTTGCCTTGGTTATTGCCTGCAAATCCTTGCCACCCACAGCCTTGTACGCTTCGATCATTGCAGCAGGCCTCAGCCTCTTGCCTCCGGAGATGTAATCCTCTATGTTCTCCAACTCTCCAACATTCAAAACGTCTGATAAAAATGGTTTGATGCAGATTTTTTTTCGCGCAAAAAATTTTTTTATTTCCCTGTTGACTGCGTCAGCATCTTTTTTTATTGTTGACTTGAAAAAATCAAGGGCTTTGTTCACATTGTTCGCATTATTCGAAATGAAAATCACCCAATTATTATCAAGTTACCCCCACTATTAGAGTGCCTATGGTCTCATCATCCAGCAGTGCTTTTTTTACATTGCCTTTT
>Ga0315274_10012487_pt1 | contig 12115 bp, 10 predicted proteins | sample YL17G02_20_MG_FD_203700 | JGI IMG/M metagenome (GOLD analysis project Ga0315274, IMG submission 203700) | Sediment microbial communities from Yellowstone Lake, YNP, Wyoming, USA - YL17G02_20 | ecosystem: Environmental > Aquatic > Freshwater > Lake > Sediment | place: USA: Wyoming | collected... | reverse complement strand
AGCCAGCGCGGCCGTCACCCACAACCATCCTGAGGGGATCAAGGGCGCCCAGGCTGTGGCGCTGGCAATCTTCCGCGCTCGAGCTGGCGCCAGCAAAGATGATATCCGCGGAGAAATCATAGAAAGATTTGGCTACGATCTATCCCCCACCCTGGACGATATCCGCCCGGACTATCAATTCGATGAGACCTGCCAGAGGACTGTCCCGCCAGCCATGATTGCCTTTTTGGAATCGGAAAACTTCGAAGATGCAATCCGCAAGGCCATCTCCCTGGGCGGCGACGCCGATACGCTGGCAGCCATTAGCGGGGCGATTGCCGAGGCGTACTACCAAGGGGTGCCGGAAGAGATCGTCGCACAGGTTCACCTACGCGTGCCGGATGAATTGTGGCAAATTGTAGAGAAATTCAGTCAGAGGTATCCAGGATAATCGGTGCCAGTATCTTTCTTGCCGTCCCGATTCTGGCCATCGTCGCCAGATAGCAACTCATGAGACCACTGACACATTCTCAGTAGAAAATTTCTCCGTTGGAACTGAGTGAATGCGATAAATTTATGGACAATCGGCGTTGGGGCGTGGAGCGTAAATGATCAAATTAACTTCAGGCAGTCTCACTTCAGGAATATAAGAACACAACAGGGGAACTGCCACACCCTTGACCCAGGCGTCATTCTCCTCGCCAAATACGTGCGTCCGGCCTTGAAGGGTTGTGTTTTGCGGGTTAGCAATTATCAGAGCGAAGCGTTGGTCGCGTAAATACTGGTGGAAACGCTGCAAATAAGCCTGGTTATTACCCATCGCCATTTCCATCAGGAAAACGGTTTCATGTTCGGGAACCAGGCGGACTCCGGGGAGATCGTTAAACGTGAGGAGCTGTCGCTGCGAAATAAAAAGAATCTCGCCTCCTGCCTCTGCCTTGGGGGTCAGCTCGTTCCGCAATACAGTGAGTGCTATTTGCGTATCCGCAGCGTTCTGAGTGGGCATTACACCCCCCGAAGCAAGCGCGAACCCAAGGGGTAGAACCAACCCTAATCCAATTGTCATACGCCACCAACGCCCATCGAAAGAAACTGTGTTTCTGGCCGCGTCAGGAAGCTCCGCCCCCCGGTCAGGTGCAAACTTCCCCATCATCACATACCCGGCTACGAGCAGCAGCAACACCCAGAACGCGTCCAGGTTGTGAAGACCCTTACCCCCACCGATCTTCACGCTCACAATCAACCCGCCCGTAAATAATATCGCCAACATTGCCAGCAGGCTTGACCAGCGTAAGAAGTGAAAGCTGCGCCAACGCGGCGCGACATAGAGGAATAACGCCAGCCCCAGCGGGAGCGCATAGAGCAGTGCAGCCGGCAGTACACCGAAATGATCGGTGACGCTAGGCAACAGGCGATACCAAAGCAGATCAGAGGTGAAGCTTGAGCCAAAATATTCCCGCGGGTTACCCGAGAAGAGCTTGTAAGCTGTTTGCGCAGCGTAACCGACGGCTGCACCCAGGGACACCCAGATAACAGGAGGAATCAGATAGCGAATCGCAGATGATATACGACGTTGAGGCAGTGGGATTTCGAGCAGGTAAATCGCGGCTGCGAGTAAACCGGGCATAGGCAGCCAGTTCAACCGGCTGAGGCCGGCCCATATCGAAGCGAAGCATACCACGACCAACGAACGCCAGAAATGCCTGGCATGGAAGCCCCATAAAACAAGGATGGGGATTACCAGGAGATGATAATAAACAGGCGCCTGGAGCAGAAAGAGGGCAGCCCAGATCGTAAGAAGTGTCCCGCGAGCAGGATTGCGCACCCCAGGATCAGGAGCCAGCCAGGAAGTCGGCAGAGCACTCGCCGTGTGTGAAACCGATCCCGCTTCTGCGTGCAATCGACGGAGGAGCAGGAAAGCGGTGAGCCAACTCGTACCTACGAACAGGAATACCTGCCACAGTCGGTGCAGCCAGATCGGTACGCCAGGGATGAGAAATGGCGCTGCTTGCATCAGGTAACGGGCTGCATGCAGCACTGAGGGCGGCGCGTCCACCCCGTAGAGGGGTCGTGCTAGCCAGAGCGAGGCGTAATAATACCGGCTGGCCTCCGACCAACCCAAAGAGAAGGGATAATTACTCACATAGCGAAACAATGAGGTGTTTTCAGCCGCCAGGAGCTGAAAAACCGCTCCACCGATGAGCGCAGCGGTTGCGACGGAGACAGGCCACCCGGCATTCGGTTTCCAGGCCCGCAGGCCTGCAGCCCCAAGCGCCGCCACCGCTGCAAAGAGAAGCACCCGCAATAGGATGTGTTCGAAATGCTTACCTAATGGCCCCAGAATAAGCCAGAGAAAACCTGCCAACGCTGCTACCCAGAGAACCATCAGGCCGATTGCTTTCCCTAGATAGTAATTTTTCACAAAATTTCCTTTCATTCCCTGTCCGGACCCAAGCCGTCAAAGCACTTAACTCTCATGATTGGCCTTCTTCCGGTTTCCAGCAATCATCTCTGGCACAAATAACGCTCCGGGCAGGCTGGCGAGCATGGGCAAGGCGCGCATAAACAAAGCCAGCGCCAGGGAACTATCGCTGGAAATACCGACAAAACGCGTATACAAAAATGTAATCGCCAATTCTTGCGTGCCGATGCCATTGACAGAGATGGGCAGCAGGGTAATGAAATAACCGATGCTCCACAAACCTCCGATCAGCCAAAACGAGGCAGTTTGGTTCATACCTCCTAAAATCAAGGCCACACTGCCAAAGGTGCACAGCATGTGAATCAAGGTGAAAACCAACGCCAATAGTAGTGACATTGGACGTCCGATCCATCGAGTTAACGCTTCCCACAGATGGCGTAGCGCAGCGCCCAACCGATGTACCCAGGGATGTTCGCGCCAGGTTCCTACCAGCAGCAACCCCGGTAATGCGCCCATCTTTCCCTGGGTTAGCGCCGAGGCAGGGATGCCCAATAGCGCCAGCGGGACTGCCAACGCCATCCCAGTCATACCAACCAGACGATCGACTACCAAAGAAGCCAGAACGATGGCACGGTCATACCCCAAACGGATACCACCACCCAAACGGACGAGATCACCTCCGATAGTGGTTGGCAAGAAATTAGAAGCAAATAACCCAGCAAACGTGATGCGCACCGTTTGGGCATAACTGGTTTTTATGTCTGCTCCGCGCAGCAGGGCATGCCAACGCCCGGCCACTGCCAACCGCGAGATCAACGTTAACAGCACAACCAGGCCAAGCCGCCAGAGAGCAACTTGCCGAAAAGCAGCATAAATATCACCCCATCCTTCAGCGGTCAGCAGCCAGATCAGGAGCCCGATGGCGAGAAGCATAACAAACCAACGTAAGATGGTGGCCCATTGAATATTTTTCATATGCTTTTCCCCAGCTTCTCGATGATACACAATCCTACTGGCAATTAATCTTCCTCCTTACCGTATAAGTCCGCTTATCCTGGGACTCATGATACGTGCGCGCCACCATCTCAGCCAACAGTCCCATCAGAATCGACTGGAAACCCATCGTAAAGAGCATCACACTCAGGGTGAGCAATGGATTACGATTGAGATGCACCCCGGAGATGAAAAGCCGGTCAATGATCGCATAAATCAACGTTAGAAAGCTACCTCCCATTAACAAGAATCCCGCCCCGCCAAACAAATAAATCGGTTTAGCGGCATAGCTAAGCAGGAATTTGACCGTAAACAAATCGAGCACTACCTTGAGCGTGCGTCCTAACCCATATTTGGCTTTACCGAAGCGCCGCGGGTGGTGACGAACCCTGACTTCCAGGATTTTCGCACCCACCATACGCGCATATACTGGGATAAAGCGGTGCATCTCACCGTACAGACGAAACCCGGTGATGACCTCACGGCGGTAAGCCTTGAGGGTACAGCCGTAATCGTGCAACTGCACTCCCGTCACCATGGAGATCAGCCCATTGGCGATCCGCGAGGGCAGGCGGCGTCTAAAGGTATCCTTGCGTTTAACGCGCCACCCGCTGATCACATCGAAACCCTCATCAAGCTTTTGCAGCATCATGGGGATGTCCGCTGGATCATTTTGCAGGTCAGCATCCATCATAACGATAATCTCCCCCTGGGCATGGTCAATCCCTGCTGCGACGGCGGCTGTTTGCCCGAAATTGCGCCGAAATTCCACGACGCGAATGGTCCCCGGGTCAGAGGCAGCCAGCTTTTCGAGTACCTCAACACTGCCATCGCTGCTGCCGTCATCTACAAAAATCACCTCCCAGGGCCGCGACAGGCCATCGAGAGCCTCGTGCAGCGCCTTATGAAGCAGCGGTAAATTCTCGACTTCGTTATATACCGGGATTACAACCGTAAGATAGGGGGGCATATTGAGCGCTAACATTGCTTTGATTATAGCACGTGACTATAATGACAAAAACATCTCATCTGTGGTACGATTTCCCCACATCTGGCACCATGAATGAAAAAACAATATAAGATTAGTCCGAAAATCAAATAGGATGAAGAATAGTAAGCCGGACAAAAAAATTGGGAATATGCCCTCTGGATTATTATCTTTTTTGATCCGCGATATTCCCATCCACGGCGATCTGATCCTCGCGCCCATGGATGGCTACTCCGACCTGCCGTTCCGCAGCCTGTGCCGCGAGCTGGGCTCGGCCATGAGTTACACCGAGTTCATCAACGCCCTCGATATCCTCAATGGGCACCCTTACCTGCCCGAGAAGCTGGCCTTCCGGCCTGAAGAGCGCCCGGTGGTCTACCAGATCTACGATAACGACCCCAACCGACTGCTGGCGGCAGCACTGCGCCTGCAAGAACGCCAACCCGACATCATCGACATCAACCTGGGTTGCTCGGTGCGCACCATATCGGGCCGCGGAGCCGGCGCCGGGCTGCTGCGAGATCCAGAAAAGATCGCCGTCATCTTCCAGGCACTCACCCATGCATTGCAAATCCCCGTCACCGCAAAAATTCGCCTTGGATGGGATGAAGCCAGCCGCAACTACCGCCAGGTGGCGCGGCTGTTGGAGGATAACGGTGCGGCGGCGATCGCTGTACACGGGCGCACCCGCGCCCAGGGGCTGTGCGGCCAGGCAGATTGGGATGCAATTGCCGAGATTCGCCTGGCTGTCTCGATCCCGGTAATTGCCAACGGGGATGTGCTTACAGTGGCTGACATCGAAAGGATCAAGGTCCATACCGGCTGTCCAGCGGTGATGATCGGCCGCGGGGCGATTGGCAACCCATGGATTTTCTCCCGGCTGGACCGGGACCAGGTGCCACCGGAGGCTGTGCGCCGGATAATCCGCTCTCACCTGGAGCGGATGTGTGATTTCTACGGTCCCGAACATGGCCTGGTCTGGTTCCGCAAGCACACCACCCGTTACTTGCGCCCGTATGCGTTATCGGCGGAGATGCGCCAGCAGTTGGTGACCACGGAAAAGGTGGATGAGTTTCTGTCGCTGATCGATCTCGTTTTCCAGACTACACCATAAGACCCTTACTTCTAGCCGTTCTCACGGATGTGACGCTTTCTCAATTTCTCTACCAAATCTAAGATTATATACATCGCATTTTAATCAAGATCTGATAGTGTGAGGTTATTATTACTGGTCGCCTGATCCACGGGCGTTTCCCCTGGCTTGTAATCCTATTCTGGAGTATTCCATGCATTACCTTTCCATCTTATCTACCTTCGTGACCCTCATTTTCGCTATTGCTGTTTTCGATCGCTACCACCGTCGCGGTGGGAAGCACCTGTTCCTGTGGGGTATTGGCCTGGTTTTATATGGGCTGGGGACCCTCACGGAAGCCATCCTGGCGTTCACATTCAATCCCCTGGCGATCAAGCTGTGGTACCTGTGCGGCGCCATGCTTACCGCTGCCTGGCTTGGACAGGGGACAGTTCATTTGCTGGTGCGTAAGCGCGGCACCGCTCCGGCATTGACCATATTGATCGCGGTTATTTCCTTGATCGCCTTCGGGCTGGTCCTGTTAGCTCCTGTTACCCCGACAGCTGTGGGGTTCGACACTTCCCAGCCAGTCTCTGCCCAATATAAAGATATTTTGACCCGCAACGATGGCATCGTAGCCCTGACCTTTCTGCTCAACATCTACGGCACGCTGACCCTGGTGGGCGGCGCAATCTATTCGGCGTTCTTGTTCTGGAGAAAGAGAATTCTCGTTCACCGCATGGCAGGGAACATCTTGATTGCGGTAGGGGCACTGCTGCCGGCTATGGCGGGTTCATTTATTAAGATCGGTTTGGTCGATATGTTGTATGTGAGCGAGTTCATGGGCGTGGTGTTGATGTATTCGGGATTTATACTGGCGACCACGCCAGTACACGTGGGGGCAGCGGTAGTCACCTCCGCCCCGGTCAAGTAATCCGCATTCCGACGAAGGTCCGCGGGGGGCAAACCAGAATAAGACCAGGAACCTATTTTACGCGTACCATCCAGCCCAGCCATCTCGCCAGCGCGTTTCTGCGCGTTGCGGGTATAATCATCCCAAACGGAGGCGGTATGCCCAACCTTATCCAATCCATCCTGAATAATCATTCTGTTTCACGCATCCGCAGGAATCATGGTCTTGAACACGCCACACTCACCATCCTTGCCCAACGGTTCCCCAACACGCCGATGGCAGGTCGTTCCAGTACCCGCGGCTTCTGGCTGTTGGGGGAAGTGTCCACAGATGCAGTTCAGGAGGCTGCTACAGAAGCCCTCAACCGTATGAAGGCCGGGGAGCATCACCTGGCTGTTCACCCCCACTGTGGAACGAATTACGTGATCTCAGGTACATTGGCAGGCATGGCAGGGGCAACAGCCATGTCGGGTGTTGGCCCGCGCTTTCGTGATAAACTGGACCGCATCCCGCTGGCTGCCAGCCTGGCTACCCTGGCTTTGATCGTATCCCAGCCGCTGGCCTCGATGATGCAGGCTCACCTCACCACCTCCGGAGAGCCTGGGGATCTCGAGGTGGTTGAGATTATTCCCACGCGACGAGGCGGGATCATGGCACATCGTGTGGTTACGCAGGGGTAGGCGTGGCGGAAAAACCCCCGGTTGTTTATATTCTTCATGGCGAAGATGAATTTGCCGTCAGCAACTTTTTAACGGCTATCCAGGCTAAGATGGGGGATGCGACCACCGCCGAGATGAATACGACCCGCCTGGAAGGTCGTTCCCTGTCAATCGATACACTCACCAATGCTGTCAGCGTGATGCCTTTCCTGGCTTCACGCCGTCTCGTTATAGTCACCAATCCCCTGGCTAAATTAAACAGCCCCACCCTTCGAGAGAAATTCGTAGCACTGCTCGAGCGAGTCCCGCCCACCACGGCGCTTGTGTTGGTCGAAAATCGACTGCTCACCGAAGAACGTGACCGGCGCAAAGGGAAAATCCATTGGTTAGAGGAATGGGCGCATCAGGCAGGTGACCGCGCGGTTATTCGTACTTTTCTACCGCCGCGCGGGGAGGTTATGATCCGATGGATCCTGGATCGGGCGAAAGCGATGGGAGGACAATTTACCGCCGAGGCTGCTGAGCGGTTGGCGGATCAGGTGGGAGATGAACCTCGCCTGCTAGATCAGGAGATCCGGAAAATCCTCACGTATGTAAATTTCAAGCGTCCGGTTGATCCAGATGATGTGGAACACCTGACCCCGTTCTCTCGCCAGGGGGATATCTTTGCGTTAGTGGATGCGCTCGCTAACCACAGGGGTAGAGAAGCACAGGAGATGCTCCATCGTCTGCTGGAGGAGCAGGACGCGCTTTCGATTTTTGGAATGGTTGTGAGGCAGTTCCGATTGTTGATACTGGCGAGGGAAGTGATGGATAAGGGAGGCCGCGAGCCAGACATCGCCCGTGAGTTAAAGATTACCTCGTTTGTGGCGGGGAAGCTGGCTTCCCAGTCTCAGCGTTTCACACAGAAAATCCTGGAAGGCATCTATCGGAATTTGTTGGAAATGGATGAATCCGCAAAGACCAGCCAGGTCGAGGGCGACCTGGCATTGGATATGCTGGTGGTATCTCTGACAAGCTGAAAGATGCGGGGGTACGGGGTTATATGATATTTAAACCAAGCCAGAAGTGGTTCGGCAGTACAGAACGGGAGGAACGGACTTCGATGCTGCCAGCCTTGAGTGGACTGGTTTTTACCATGCTGGGGTGTACAAAACACAGGTTCGGAGTCTGCCCGTATTTATGCCGGTAGTAATCCACCGCCCGGTTGATTTTAACCGTGATATCGGCCTTGGGATCATTATCAAACCACAGCATTCCTACGTTCATGATACCACCTCCTCTACAGCTGGGATCCAGAACCTGATCCAGTCCTCATTGAACAGCACGCTGAACTGTGCTCCCACGATCACATCGTTCGATCGGTTCTCTTCAGAGCCACTTAAGTAATTTACAGCCTCGTTTGACTCCATGGACCCGATTAAGCGTGTCCCAAAATGGTTCAAAAAGTCAGGATCTATTGAAGTAACATCCTGCGAATTGATGGTGGCTATCGTCCATATCTGGACTTCGGGTCCAACCTGGACTAACCAGCGTAATTGTTCCACCATCTCATCATCCATGCCGGATAAAAGACAGGTAAGGTCGTCAACGGCAAGAATAATGGCACTCCCGGATTGCTGGTTGTTGCGGCGGTAATCGGCTATCTCGGCCAACTCATAAATTAGATCAATTGCTTCGCTGGTATCCGTCGCATGCGCTTTATAACATTGGGGACGGTGGGTCAGGTATTCTAATCCACTAATATCAGGCGCGATTATGGCATAACGAACCCGTCGAGGAGAATTGAGTATGGCGGAGGAATATAATATCGAGTCCAACAGACGACTCCTGCCGCTTTGATCATCCCCAGCGATCAGGATGGAGCCAGGTGCAGGATCAGATAAATCCATGAACAGGTGGGAATGATCATCACACCCACCAATGATAATCGAATACGGTGGAAGCGGTCCAATTTCTTGAATTAATCCCTGGAGATTGGGCGGCGTTTCAACTGAATACTGTGATAACGACCCGGATGGTCTGGCAGCATCTGGGGAATAATACTGCGATGATCTGGTATTGATAGGGTAGGGTTTTACCAGTGTTTCCCAACTTTGCTTGATGCGGTCGATGAAGTCCATATTCACCTTCCTTAACACAATAATCGAATATTTGTTCTATATATTCATAATACCAGAACATACGTTCTGTGTCAAGACCCTAATTTTACACTTGACTTTTCATCTTTACCTGACATAATGTATCTACCCAACCATTTGAACATTAGAGACATCATACTACTCACCCCCCTCAACATGCCAATACTTTATGGAGCCCCATATGCCTGACTACATTCTGGAACCTTTCCGCATCAAGATGATCGAACCTATCCGGCTAATCGACCGCACCGAGCGTGAAACCGCGTTACAACACGCTGGATATAACGTTTTCAGTATCAAAGCCGAAGATGTTTTTATTGACCTACTCACCGACTCAGGCACCGGAGCCATGAGCCAGGATCAATGGGCAGCCATGATGCGCGGCGACGAATCCTACGCTGGTGCTAGATCCTACTACCGGCTGGTTGAGGCAGTTCAACAGGTATTTGGATTTCGATATTTCGTACCTACCCACCAGGGCCGCGCCGCTGAAAATATCCTCAGCGCGCTGCTTGTAAAAGAAGGCAGCGTAGTACCTTCCAATATGCACTTCGATACCACCTACGCCAACATCCGCGCCCGCGGTGGACGACCCGTTAATCTTGTGATCGATGAAGCGGCCGAACCCACCAACCGCCACCCATTCAAGGGCAATTTAGACCTCAATAAATTACGAGCCTTCATCAAAGATACAGGCCCCAGTCACATCCCGTTTGGGATGATCACGGTTACCAACAACGCCGGCGGCGGGCAGCCCGTCTCGATGGAAAACCTGCGCGGGGTGGCGAAAATTTACCACGAATCCAACATACCATTTTTTATTGATGCCTGCCGTTTCGCTGAAAATGCTTATTTCATCAAGCTGCGTGAACCGGGTTATGCCGATAAAACCACGCTCGAGATCGCCCGCGAAATGTTTGCACTTGCCGATGGCGCCACGATGAGCGCCAAGAAAGATGCCATTGTCAACATTGGCGGTCTGTTGATGATGAACGATGAAAAACTCTACCAACTTGCCTGCAACGAGCTGATTTTACGTGAGGGGTTTCCCACCTATGGTGGTTTAGCCGGGCGCGACCTGGATGCGATCGCAACCGGGTTGTGGGAAGGCCTCGATGAGCAGTACCTGGCATACCGGTTAGGGCAAACTGCCTACCTGGCAGAGCGTTTGCTCCAATCTGGGATCGGAATCATCGAACCCCCTGGAGGACATGCTGTTTATGTAGATGCCGGGCGGATGTTTCCTCGAATCGCGCAGCACGCCTTCCCAGGCCAGGCACTGGCAGTGGAGCTTTACCGCGAGGGAGGCATCCGTGCGGTGGAAATCGGTTCGGTCATGTTTGCTCATCCAGATCCCGAAACAGGTGTGATGGTTTATCCCAGCCTGGAGTTGGTTCGGCTGGCGATCCCCCGCCGGGTTTACACACAGAGCCATCTCGATTACGTGGCTGAAACCTTGACGCAGATATCTTCCAGGCGCGAGCATGTACGCGGCTATAAATTCACCTATGCCCCCAAACTGCTGCGGCATTTCACGGCCAGGTTTGAACCGTTATAAGAATATATCACCTGTAGTGACAAAGTCGCATCTAAAAACGATTTTCAAAGGAGTGTAAAATGAAAAGAGCTTCTAGTCTATTTATTGTTCTTTTCTTCTTATTCAGCCAGAGCTGCCAGGTGTCCGGCGGAGGCAGTGGACAAGGGTATATCGTCTATAACGCGGTGGATCAAGATGGCAAACCTCTCCCTGAGATGATCGTCCTCGATGCGAGCGGAAAAGAATTACGCCGCATTGCGCTGCCAGAAGTTGACGATTTCACCAACATGTATTCCCCGCTACCTTACCACCCCAGCCACCGGATTTTGGTGCAAAATGTTGATGGAAAATTTTATCTGGTAGATGTAGACTCGGGAAAGTTTAAGGAACTTATTGCTAGAGATGCTGAAACCGATCGTTTTAGCGCCTGCCCTTGGGCACGTGGGGGAGGTAAACATTGGGCGTTACTCTGCAAGGGGAACATCGCTTACCTCGTCAATCTCGAAACCGCAGAAATTTATAACGGTTTACCACGCCCACCTGCAGATAGGCTGGTATCATACGATATGTATTTCTCACCGGACGAAAATTACCTGGCGATCCGAACGCAGGAGGATTTCTCTATCTTACCCACCGCCAATCCGGATGAAATCCGCGCATTAGGCAAATCAGATGGAATCTTCTATGTTGATTTCTCTGCGGATAGCAATCAGATCACCTATGTGCGGATGATCAACACCCAAAGTGCGGAGGTGGTGGTTGAAAACGTGGATGGTTTGAAATCTAGTGTTGTGCACGCTGGCGATCGACATACGCAAGTCTTTTTTGTACCCGGCCAAAAACAACTGCTCGTGTTGGAAAAGGAGAAAGTGCTGCTTCTTTCTCTTACCGGTCACGCAGAACAAGAATTCCCTGTGCTGCCTGGTCTCCAACTGTCCCCAGTCTTTGCACCTGATGGGGAGAAAGTGTTATTGACTTATAACAATGATTTCACCGATGAGCCAACAACCTGGCAGTGGGCTGATCTCAAACGTGGCTTCACCGAGGAGGTGAAGGAAATCGAGGGATATCGTTTCAACCGGTACAACCAATACCGGCTTGTGCAGGGAAATCGCTGGTTGGTGATCGACGATTTTATCAGGGGCAGTGAACAAGAGAGCATTCACCTGGCCAGGATCGATTTAACAAATGGCGAAACCAAGCAATTACTCCAGGTGGAAGATGTAGAAGATGTATACGAATATTACGAAGCAAGTACTTCTTCAGACGGCGAAGCCCGATTGTACTTGTTTTATGGAAAAACACAGAAGGCGCGCCTCTGGCTGGTGAGATTATCCCAGGGTGAAGCGCACCTGGTGGCGGAGGATGATTCGGTTGGCGGCTCCATATCTCCCGACGGAAAACGGGTTGT
>Ga0315274_10012485_pt1 | contig 12115 bp, 10 predicted proteins | sample YL17G02_20_MG_FD_203700 | JGI IMG/M metagenome (GOLD analysis project Ga0315274, IMG submission 203700) | Sediment microbial communities from Yellowstone Lake, YNP, Wyoming, USA - YL17G02_20 | ecosystem: Environmental > Aquatic > Freshwater > Lake > Sediment | place: USA: Wyoming | collected... | reverse complement strand
CGCTCGTGCCATCAGGTCCGCGCGTGCGGAATTCGCTGATGACCAGGTAGGCTGGCGCGATCGGCGTGACCGTGGCCATGTTCCTCGGCGTAGCTGAGTTCGTCGGCGTAGCTGAGTTCGTCGGCGTTGCAGTTTCCGAACCAGCACATATTGTCACCGGGCTGGACGAATTTTGCGGATCGCTAGGAGAAAGTAGGGAAAAGTCAGCCGAATTGTCATTGGTGTCGAAACAGCTGCCAGATGCGCCTCCAGGCTTACGCTCATAGCCACGATCTTCATCCGTGCCCAATGGCGTCAGGGTAGTGCCTTCCCGATATATTGAGCCGCTGCTAAGCCCAACCTGATCGGCAATGGTTATGCCATCTGCCTCAACCAGGGCAATGCCACCATCATCGGTTACTTCTGACGAAAGCAGCGCTCCGGATTCTCCCATCACTGAACCGCTGTAGGAATTACCGACAATCAAATAATGTCTCCCTGGAAGAAGGTTGGTACTGGGCGGTAGTGTATATTGCAGGCTGGAAACGCCCGCATTATTTGACACCATAATTTGCCAATCACTGACATCTATGGGATTCCCGGTTGGATTGAACAATTCTACAAACTCATCCTGTACACCGCCCGGTCCCCGCGTTCGGAATTCACTGATGACCACGTGGGCGGCCGGACTGCTTGCTTGCTTTAGCGGGGCGGCGCGGGCGGTTTCACCTGGCTCCGAAGCCAGTTGCCCAATAGCAATACCCAGGCACGCTCCGGCCAGGAGTACCCCTACGATAAACCTCGTACAAGAAGATCTACCATGCAGCATGAGACGACCACCATTGCCACGCATTATTGATACCCTAACTCCCGAGAACTAAGCTGTATCATCGAGCCCGTCGCGAGAACTCGCGTCTTGTCACTGTCCATAAATTATGAACACCTCCTCTGGAAGATCTTTTACTCTGTATATTCGTACATATTCTACGCCATGATACCAAATAACATGTTCGGGTACAACCTCTTGCAATGCTGCCAGCAAATGAGGAGGATCATTCTTCCTGCGTTGGCGATCATAGTATATTACCAAATAATCATATTCTCGTAGATTCTCCAACACATCCTGATCATCCCCCGCAGACGGAATAATACTATCGGCTATTCCGGGAAAATAATATGAAAAAGGCCCAGTAGCAAACCAAGACAATACTCGCAACTGATCTGCCGCAGGTTTGTTTGATAGATAGACTGCGGCTTGTTCCAACACCTCAGAATAATTATCAACAGGATGCTGCCTTCCTGGTTTCAACGCTTCCTGGATGGGGTTATAGTAAGTGTAATAGTAGGGATAGAAACTCAAAGAGCTGATCGTTTGTGACAACAATATTATTAAGAATAACACATATCTAACATATGCTCTTCCACGCAACAGCCTTGCGTCAAGCCACACAGCCGCTAGAAACCAACCGATAGCAGCTATCACGTCCAAACATAAAAAGACCGATAGCAAATAATGAATACGCACAGAAGTTTTTGACAAGATACCCGATCCATAAACAAATAAGAATCCTAACGCAACCAATCCAGATAAAAGGAATATCAGATTTAGATACTTATTGTTTTTCCGGTTTTTAATATGAGAGAGGGACAACACAAAGGCGAGAATTACACCAATCCATATGACCGGTGTTGTTTTCCATATGAGCATACTCAATTCCCATGATAGGTCTTTAGCGTTTACCCAGGGAAAATGAGGGGCTTCTTGAACACCCACGGGAAGCAGCTGAAGAGTAGACAATCCAAGAGTATCGAAGAGCAGCAACTTCAGGGTTCCAAGCGGTTCGACCCACCTCGCGGGCCACAACGCCATGTGGACGAAATTGAATATGCTTGACCAACAGAGGAATTTTATAGCGGCAATCCCCAAGAGCTTTATGAGGGGCTTCTTCCTGGCCCGCCAGTCAATAATGACCCGTATCCCAAGAATAACGAGTGTAAATGGGAAAAGAAAAATAGCCGGGGATTTGGATAGGCATGCAATTGCGGCAAAAGCGCCAGACAGGATCAGAAAGATAGCTTTTCCATCCTTGAAGAGGTATACGACCCAAAACAAGATTGATAACAACATGAAGATTGACATCATTGCTTCGTGATTAAGCAGACGCGCATTTCCCAAATAACATGGATCATAAGAAATAAGCAGGATACAAATAAACGCGAATTGTGTCCCTATCAAGCGCCGGAACAGATAGAACAAGATTAACAACGCTATCAGAATAATGCCCACTTGCACTGAGCGTGCATATACCAGGATATTCAAGGGATGAATTCCATGCTGCAGAAGGAATTTCTCTTGTTCCGCATCACCAGGGAAATATGTTCCAATCCCCCGATATTCAGGAAAAACCACTAGAAGGACACTTGCGACGATCTCGTCCGTTGTAATTCCTGGATGAATATAAATACTGCTATAGGTTTTCTGGAAATCGCGCTGGCCAAGCGCATAATAAAAGTTCCCACCATTCCTGAGCCAGGTTGGCTCATCTGTGGTGACAAATTTATCAATTCCAATAAAGAATGGGGGGGCAATTATGAGAATCAAACCGAGATAGATAAGGATATCGTTCCAATATGTTCTTTTCATATTTTCTTGCTCGCCTGTAGAAAGCGTGAACGAAATCAAGAAAGAAGGTGTGTGAAATTCCAGAATGGGGATACGAGAAACGTCTCCGGACCAGAGCTTCCTTGTTGGTTATATGTTCGAAGATGCGAAGCCTGCAGGAATCCGTTCAGCCGCGTGCGAGCACGCTTAGCCATCCATTGTGATGAATTGGTGAATGGAGCAAGAAGATTAGCGAGGATCGACTACGAGCTTGATGGCTGTGCGCACCTTGTCTTCGATCTCCACGTCCACGAACTCTGGCACGCACACGATCTGGATGCCGTCATTCTTGAGATAGCCGGTAGCGAGCACCAAAGCCTTGACCGCCTGATTTACGGCCCCCGCCCCAATCGCTTGAACTTCTGCATGTTTATGCTCGCGTATCACACCCGCGATCGCCCCAGCCACAGCCGATGTACGGGAGGTTGCAGCGACTTTGATCACATCCATTTCGAATCTCCCTTTGATGAACAACGAATAAAAGGGGCACTTTCACCATGATTGTACAAGATTTAAGCCTTAGATTCAAGCGGTATTTGTATATATTATGAATCTTAGTAATAGTAGTAGGGCTTGTGGAAAAGTGGAAAACACGCCGGCAGCCTCTACCGGCGGCCGATCTGCGCCGGTCTTCCCTGCATATGGGGGTTTCGTGACGAGCTGGGATTTTCGCGCACTGTGGAAAAAAAGAGAATACCAGGCATGAGATCCAGGGCTTGAATTTCGACAATCCATATTTCGGGCTTGCTTTATTCAGTCCCCCATATCTGGGGGTGCATAATTCGAATAATTGTTCCGGTTCTCCACAATAAGCGCGGGTTATCCACAGTTTTTCGCCAGTTATCCACAGCTTTGGCATTTGTCCACTTGCCGGGAGACTCCCAAATATGGACATGACTATACCCCGTTTACGGTGGCCATACCCTCCAGTAGTTCTTCGATGCCATCTAGGTACTGATCCTATCCCTGCAGACGCTCCTTGAACGCCTTTCCGACCAGTCCCAATTGCTGGCAGGCGGATTGCCAGGCGGCCTGCCTATCCAGTGGGAGGACGGCCGCGGCTAGGCTCCAGGCGTGGATGAACGGCCAGAGGAGGGCTCGCGGATTATGGCTGCTCAATAAGGCCTCGAGCGCCTTTTTGTAGTGCGCCAACCGGGCCGGGTGGATGCGTCCCTCGACCTCGGGCCTGCTGGCCGCCTCCTGGAAGTCTTTTTCCCACTCGGGCAGGAAGCCGGCCAGGGCGAAGTAGTCCACATTTGGAGCGCCCAGCAGACCGAGCAGTCCGGCGGTCAGGCCGGGGCGACCGGCCGCCTCGGCCCGCTCTGTAACAGGAGTCGCCGTTCGGCCAGTGGCTTGCCTTTCAAGATGGCGACCGCGTTGGCGGCGTGGTTGACTGCTTTGAGGTATTTCAGGATGAGCGCCGCGCCGCTCTTGGATGGAGCTTGCAGCCCGTTACACATCTGGCGGGCGTGTTTGGCGTTGCGGCGGGCGCGCTGGAGGGTGTTCACCGGCTCGTGGAATTTAACCCGCAGCCCGGCCTGGACGAATTGAAAGAAGTGCTTGGTTTTGTATAACAGCAGCGGGTCGTACACCTCCGGTCCCAGCCTAGGACGCACGCGCAGCTCGCGCGGGTGGCTGTATTCGCGGCGCGGATTATGCTTGATATCCAGGTGGATTTCGGGCGAGAGCGAGACGATCTCTCGTCTGGCTTTGGGTTCTTGGGCGCGAACGAGCCCCAGGTCAATATCGGCTGTGTCGCCCAGGAAAGGGTCCTTGTCCAGCACCGAGCCGGTCAGGTAGGCGGCGACGATATCGTGGTTGGAATCGGCGCGATGGAAGGCCGCCTCCCTGGCGATCTGGATCATCGATCCGAGCATCAGGCGCATGGGGATCCCTCTATCGCTTCTCGAGGGGCAGTTCTGTCTGGAACGGTGGCAGGCTGAGGGTCTGGCGGATGCGGTTCTCGATCCGCTTCAGGTGTTCGCTGTAACGCACAAAGTCCAGCGAGTTCGTGTCTATGGTCAGGACGGGGGTGTCATCGTACGGTTGGGAGAAGAATTTCTCGTAGGCCCGGTTGAGTTCTTCGATGTAGTTGCGTTCCATGTTGCGCTCGTAGGAACGGTCGCGCATGGCAATGCGCTGCATCAGTACGTCGGTGTCGGCGCGGAGATAAAGGATCAGGTCTGGCAGGGGGATTTTCTCGGCCAGCGCGGCGTGGACGCGGTGGTACATTTCCAACTCGTCGCCCTTCAGGTTGGTGCCGGCGAAGAGGGCGTCTTTGGCGAAGGTGTAATCCGAGAGCAGCGATTTTCCCTGCGCCAGGATGGCTGGAACGGCGCGCCGCTGCTGGTGATAGCGGCTGAGCAGAAAGAAGATCTGCGTTTGGAAGGCGTAGCGCTCGCGGTCGGCGTAGAAGTCGGAGAGGAAAGGATTTTCCTCGAAGACTTCGAGCAGCAGGTCGGCGTCAAAGGCGGGTTGGAGCAGCCGCGCCAGCGTGGTCTTTCCGACGCCGATGACGCCTTCGATGGCGATGTACATGGTTTCTCCTGAGGATTGAGTTGGGTTAAGGATACCATATTTTGAAGGATGAAGGCAGAAGGCGGAAGGATGAAGCCGCAGGATGTTGATGTTACACTAATGGCTTGACTCACTCGCCACACCCGCGTATAATTTCCCTAACTCCGGAAGGAGTAGGCGACCGGCAGGCTGATAGAGAAGGTGTGGCCGAAGGTTGGAAGCCCCCGCAGAAATGCCGCCGCTGAAGTCGTCCGGTTGAATGCCGAAGAAAGGCCAGTGACCAGTCCTCAGTAGCCAGTGGTCAGTGGGCAAGTAGAACGGCACGGGTGCGCCCGTTACAGTCGCAGGCCGGTGATGGCCGGTCACAGAGTGCGCTTTTCTTATCCCTAGTGTTCTTCATGGATGAGAAAGCGAAATGAGGTGGTACCGCGAAGGAAGCGCCTTCGTCCTCATGTGGACGGAGGCGTGTTTTGTTTACTCTCACCCCCGTCCCCTCTCCCGATTTCGGGAGAGGGGTGCAGGGGTGAAGGCAGGAGATGTCATGCGCATCCTGGCCATCGTCAACGGCGACTACGGCCACAGGCACGTGGAGAACCTCCGCAAGCAGATGCCGAAGGAATGGACTCTGGAAGTCTGGGAGGCGGCGAGGGCGTATCCGCAGGTGATTGACTACCCGGAGGATTACCTGCCCGAGTCGCTTCCGGCCGCGGACCTGATCCTGCAATTCGGCGAGCACAAGGGCCTGGCCGAGTTGCTGCCGGATATTACCCAAATGACCGGCGCGACAGCCGTCATCGCTGCGATTGACAACGAAGCTGTCCTGCCGCGCGGCCTGGCGCGCCAACTGCGCGGCTGGCTGGAAAAGATGAACATGGCCGTCGTCACCCCAAGGCCGCTGTGTTCACTGAGCGAGACGCATTACTGGTTCTCGCGGCGCGAGAAGGCGACTTACGATAATCCATTGATCCGCGAGTTTGCCCATTATTTTGGGATGCCGGAGTTCAAGATCACAGTTGACCCGCAGACTCGAGCCATCGTTTCCGTGGAGGTCGTGCGGGATGCCGTCTGTGGATGCGCCCGCTACGCCGCCGAACACCTGGTCGGCGTCTCGGCCGACGACGCCGAGGAGAGGGCCGGGATGCTGCACCACCACTATCCGTGCTGGGCAGCCATGGGTGTCGTCCTGGAATACGATGATACGCTCATGCACGTCTCCGGCAACATCATGCGGGACGCGGTCGGCGAGCAGGTCAAGCTGTATAAGCAGATCCAATACATCGCGCCCGGATGGAGGAGTGAGGAAAGCGATCAGTCATCAGTGACCAGTGATCAGTGACTATAGGAGAATGTATCTTGAAAGTGAAACATTTTTGGAAAGCTATATTGATTGCCCTAGCATCCTTACTTGGCCTCTGGTTGCTGTTGGAGGTCGTCATGCGCTGGTACGTGGAATCGCCGCTGGAGACAGATTTTTACAGTTCTATCCCGCGCGATTCGATCCCGCAGCGCCAGGCGCAGGTCGGCGTGCAGGTTGCCAGCGGAACGGGTTGGATCCATTTGGGGTGGATTGCCGACCCCGAGCGGGAAACCTATCGCATCGAGAAGCAGTCCAACGGCGAGTGGATGGAAATTGGCTTGGTCGAGTTTGGTTCGTTCCTGCTACGGGAAGGCGGCGGGACATTCCGGGTGTGGGCGCTGCAGAAAGACAGCAGCCAGCCCCGGGTCCTGGGAGAAGCGTCCGCCGCGCCGGAGGAGGGGACTCTGCCGGTCTACATCCCTGTCATAGCCGGGAAGTGGCGGATGCTCTTCAAGCCGGAGAAGTCCGGTTACTACATCAACGATCATACCATTTTCCAGGACGCAGACGGGAACTGGCGGCTGGTGGGTATCACCTCCAAAACCAACGGTGATTTCAACCAGGAGAAGTACTTTGCCGTGGGCGTCAGCGCGGACTTTCCGCCAGCGGACGGCATGACAGAGGCCGAGCCGGTCGCTGATTTCGGCGAGTTGGCCTGGGCGCCACACGTCATCCACAATGGCGAGCAGTATGCCATGTTCTGGTCGCCGCACAAGCTGCACCAGATGACTTCGCCGAATGGCATCACATGGTCTGACCATCGCTTCACCATGCCCGCGCCGTATCACAAGTTCTTCCGCGACGGGATGGTGCTGCAGGCCGCGCCGGGTCAGTGGCTGCTCTATACAACGGCTCGCGGCGCGTATTACTCGCAAGTGGATGTTTACCAATCCTTCGACCTGGAGTCGTGGCAATACATCGGCACAGCGCTGCGCAGCGGATGGGAAAGCGAGCGCAACTCGCCGTTTTCCTCGATGGAGTCGCCTTTCATGACCCAATACCAGGGCCGCTATTACCTGTCGCTGACCTACAACAACGATTCGTTCTTCTGGCCGGGCATCCTGATGCTGTTCCAGATCTGGCCGAATCCCGCCAGCTACAACGACACGCTGGTCTTCCAGGCGGACAATCCCTATGATTTTGGCCTCTACCGAGGCCAGGCCACCTCGCCCACGCTGCTGACGAGGCTGGATACCCACGCCCCTGAAATCGTCTATAACCCCGACACCGATAGCTGGTACATCACCACCGCCGGTTGGCCATGGGTAGCTACGTTGACCTCTGGCGAGGTGGCGGTCGCGCCGCTGAACTGGGAGCCTGCGCCGTAAGGCTGGTTGAGTGGGGCAACGTTCTTTGTTGCCCGTATCGAAACCAGCAGCGACTTGGTCTCGATACGGGCGGAAGAACACCGTCCTACTCGACCAACACAAGAATTTCGAGGAGATACTTATGTCTATATATGACTTACCCAAAGCCTACGACTTTAAATCCACCGAGCCGCGCATCTACGAGATGTGGCTGAAGGGTGGCTACTTTCGTCCGTCCAACGACCCACTAAAGCCGGGTTTCGACCCGGCCAAGAAGCCGTTCGTGCTCTCCATCCCGCCGCCCAACGTGACCGGCGAGCTGCACTACGGCCACGTCATGTTCGTGGCGATGGAAGACTTGATGATCCGCTACCACCGCATGAAAGGCGTCCCGACGCTGTGGGTGCCCGGCACGGATCACGCCGGCATTGCCACGCAACTACAGGTGGAGAAAGACCTGCTACGCACCGAAGAAGTGACGCGTGAAGAGTTGGGTCGCGAGAAATTCCTGGAACGCGCCTGGGCGTGGAAGGTGAAGTACCACAGCATCATCACGCAGCAGATCCGGCGCCTAGGCGCCTCCTGCGATTGGGAGCGCGAGCGCTTCACCCTGGACGAGGGCCTGTCGCGCGCCGTGCGCGAGGCCTTCGTGCGCCTATACGAGAAGGGACTCATCTATCGAGGCCCGCGCCTGGTCAACTGGTCGCCCGGCCTGAAGACCGCTGTCTCGGACCTGGAGGTGGAGTACGAGGAAGAGGATGCCACGCTGTATTATTTCAAATATATACTCGCGCAGACTCCCGGAGACTTGCAGTCTCCGGGAGTCTCAACCGGGTACATCCCCGTCGCCACCATCCGCCCCGAAACCATCCTCGGGGATACCGCCGTGGCCGTCCATCCCGAGGACGAACGCTACAAGAAATATATTGGCAAGACCGTCATCGTACCGATGCTCGGCCGCGAAATCCCGGTCATTGCCGACGAGTACGTCTCGCGCGAGTTTGGCACGGGAGCGCTCAAGGTGACGCCTGGTCACGATCCCAACGACTACGCCATCGCCCAGCGCCACAACCTTCCGGTGCTTTCGATGCTCGACGGCGAAGCGCGCGTGACGGCGGTGGGCGGCCCGTATGCGGGTCTGGACCGTTTCGTCTGCCGCGAAAAACTATGGGCTGACATGCGTGCCGCCGGCCTGGTTATCAAGGAAGAACCGTACCACACCACCATCCCGCGCTCGCAGCGCGGTGGCGAAATCGTCGAGCCGATGATCTCCACGCAGTGGTTCGTGCGCATCCAACCGCTGGCCGAAGCTGCGCTGGCGGTCGTTAAAGATGGCCGCATTCGCATCGTGCCGGAGCGCTTCGAAAAGGTTTACTACAACTGGCTCGAAAACATCCAGGATTGGTGCATCTCCCGCCAATTATGGTGGGGCCACCGCATCCCGGTCTGGTACTGTGCCGATTGCGGCGAGCAGACCTGCGCCCGCGAGGATCCATCCCAGTGCGCCCATTGCGGTTCGGCAAAGATCGAGCAGGATTCCGACGTGCTGGATACCTGGTTCTCGTCCGGCCTGTGGCCGTTCTCGACCCTTGGTTGGCCCGATCAACCCCCCGACCTGAGTTATTTCTACCCGACTACCATCATGGAAACCGGCTACGACATCCTGTTCTTCTGGGTGGCGCGCATGATCATGATGGGGCTGGAATTCACTGGCGAGGTGCCTTTCCATACCGTGTACCTGCACGGCCTGATTCGCGACGAATTTGGGGTGAAGATGAGTAAGAGCAAAGGGAACGCGGTTGACCCGCTGCCAGTCATGGAAGATTACGGCACCGACGCCCTGCGCTTCACCCTGCTGGTCGGCTCCTCGCCCGGCAACGACATGAACTTGAGCTTGAAGAAGGTGGAAGCCAACCGCAATTTTGCCAATAAGATTTGGAATGCAGGGAGGTTCGTGATTTCAGCGATTTCGGCCCTCACCCCCGGCCCCTCTGCCAAAAAGGGGGAGGGGAGCGAATGGACATTGGCCGATTCATGGATTTGGGCGAGCCTGCAAGCCCTCATCCGTGACGTGGATCGCCTATTCCAGTCCTACCAATACGGCGAGGCCGGGCGGCAAATTTACGAGTTCTTCTGGAGCGATTTCGCCGACTGGTACGTGGAAGCGGCAAAACGGCAAGTGCAGAAGGATGAGATACGCGAGCAGACGATCATCACGCTGGTGAGCGTGCTGGATATGTGCCTACGCCTGCTTCATCCCTTCACTCCGTTCGTCACCGAGGAACTTTGGGGACACTTACGCAAGGCATTGATCGGTTCACCACTGGCGGACCTGGCAAAAGATTGGCCGGAAGCGCTGATCATTGCCTCCTGGCCGGAACCGCGCTCCGAAGAAGACTGGGAAGCCGAGAAGATGGCGGAGTTCACTTTAATTCAGAACATTCACACTGGAATACGTAATTTACGCGCCGAGAAGAAAATAAATCCGAGGGAAAGACTATCTGCTACTTTTGTGCCCAGTAAGAAAATAGAAATGTTGAAACAACAAATAGCTGGTACTGCTTATTTTTCAGGGCTAGACCCCGAAAAAGTAGTTGTAACTAACGCGATTGAATATAACCCTGATGTTCATTATCCACTTGTAGTTGACACAGTGGAAATATACTTCTCTGCTAGCGAATGGGGAATTTCTCCCAAAGAACGTGCTCGCATCCAGAAAGAACTGGCCGATTCTCAGTCGCAGATTGACCGCCTGGAAAAGCTGCTGGCGAGCGATTTTGCCAGGAAAGCCCCCGCGCAAGTCGTCCAGAAGGAGCGAGAGAAGCTGGCCGCGTATAAGGAAACCGCCGGGAAGTTGAAGGCGCAGATAAAGTAGCTAAAAATCCATTCCTCCCATCCCCATATCCGCGCCGTCCATTCCTCCTTCCCCTAGATCGGGGACTTCCTTCTCGATCTCCTCCGGGCTTTGACCTTTCTCCAGCCGGTCCACCACCTCGTCGAATTCGGGGGGTATCTCCTCGCCTAGCTCGCGGCCCATCTTGCGCATCATGCGACCCATCGCCTGCGGATCATTCTCCAGCCCGGCCAGCGCGGAGGGAATGGAGAAGTCGCCCGCCAGGTCGTCCATGCGGCTTTCCTCGGATTTCGCCACGCGGACGCGGGGGACGCGTCGGCGGACGTTTTCGCTCTGGCAGTGGGAACAGGCAACGGGTCGAGCGCCGTACTCGCTGTAGGGCATGAATACGTCAAAGCGTTTGTGACAGTCCAGGCAGATGTAATCGTAAAGTGGCATGTCCCAATTCTAACGCGATTTTTTCGATTTTCCCACCTCGGTTGCCCTTCTTGTTTCGGGTACAATTGAGCCATGGCTTCCGACCCCGATTTCAACCTGTACAATCCCCAGCCGCTGCTGATCGTGATCTCCGGGCCATCCGGCGTAGGCAAGGACACCGTGCTTCAGCGCATGAAGGAGCGAGAGCTGCCTTTCCACTTCGTCGTCACGGCCACCACCCGCCCGAAACGCGAGAACGAAGTGCACGGCAAGGATTATTTATTTGTCTCGAAAGATGAGTTTGCCCGCATGATCGAAGCGAACGAACTGCTCGAATACGCCATCGTCTACAACGACTACAAGGGCATTCCCAAGCAGCAGGTACGTGAGGCGCTCGCCTCCGGCAAGGATGTGATCATGCGCATTGATGTGCAGGGCGCGGCCACCGTCCGCAAGCTGGCGCTGGAGGCCGTGCTCATTTTCTTGACCACCACGAGCGAGGAGGAAATGGTCAACCGGCTCAAGGCGCGCAAGTCTGAGAACTCGGAGGGGCTGGCGCTGCGCATCGCCACCGCCCGCCAGGAACTCAAGCGCATTGAAGAGTTCGATTACGTGGTCGTCAACTCGGACTTTCACCTCGACGAGACGGTGGATACGCTGGTCGCCATCATCCAGGCTGAGCATCACCGCGTCGGTCCGCGCAAGGTAAATCTATAAAAGATCATAACGAAGGACACAAAGTACACGGAGTTTAAGGTATCCACAAAGGAGAATCGTGAGCCAATATCCGACTCCCGAATCATATTCGCAACCACCGCGACAGGCGCTTGTGCGCGTCAGCACGCCCACCGTCAAGCCATACGTGACCTATATCCTGCTCGCAGTGACCGTCTTTATTTACTTACTGCAAGTGGGAACGCAGTACCTGCTCGGAACTGATTTGCCATTCCAACTCGGAGCGAAATACGGACCCTTGATCCGCCTCGGCGAAATCTGGCGGCTCATCACCCCGGTCTTTCTGC
>Ga0315274_10012484_pt1 | contig 12116 bp, 9 predicted proteins | sample YL17G02_20_MG_FD_203700 | JGI IMG/M metagenome (GOLD analysis project Ga0315274, IMG submission 203700) | Sediment microbial communities from Yellowstone Lake, YNP, Wyoming, USA - YL17G02_20 | ecosystem: Environmental > Aquatic > Freshwater > Lake > Sediment | place: USA: Wyoming | collected... | reverse complement strand
GCAACGGACAGCTCAGAAATTTACTTTTGAATTTCTGCATGCCGTTCGGGGCACTTTTATTTTCAAAATTTTAAAAAGATTTATAAAAGAAAATAAAACTCAGTGTTAAAAACATGAAGCGTAGCAGTCGTCGTTGGAAGAAGAAAGGGCAGATGCGCTGGAAGTGGCAGCGCAAGAGAATGAAAAGAGAGAAGAGGAAAAGAAAGGCTAACCAGTAAATTAGAAGAAGTTATTTATTCTTTGTTTCTTGGAATTGTCTTTGCTTTTTGTTTTTTAGTTGTGAATTCCCGGATTATTCCTTCAGGAATGTTTTTGCTCTTGTATTTTCCAAATACTATGGTAGTGTCGTATGAGTTGATTAGCCCTTCTAGTTTTTCTCTTAGCTTTAACAGTATTCTCCTGAATTCATGGTTGTTTTCTGCTTGGATGTTAAGCTCAAAGTCCCAAGGTCCCATGCACCTTACTATGTGCGAGATGTGGGGGATTTGCTTTATCTTGTTCAATAGCTCTTTCTCGTATGTTCCTGAGCATCCGCGCAGCTCCAAGATTAACTGATACCAGCTGTAGCCAAGAGCTGCAAAGTTTATCTGGGTGTGGAAAGCCCGGATTATTTTTTTGTTAATCAGGCTTTTTATGCGGTACCTTACAATATCAGTCGATATTTTGAGCTTAGCGGCAATGGCGACCGGGTTTGTTCTAGAGTTGGATTGTAGCTCGTCCAGGATGCTGATGTCCGTAGAGTCTATTTTTTCCTGTTCTTTCTCTGCCGCGAATTCGTTTAGCACGGGCTTGGTGAGGCTTGGCTCTTTTGTTTCCTGAAGGTTTAGGTAGAATTCGTTTATGTTGAACAGGCTTGCTGTTTCGTATTTCTCAACATTATCTCCGATAGCAGCCAGCACATCTTCAAGCCTAGATTCAAATTCAAGCATGTTTTTTGCTGCTAGCACGAACGCCATCTCCCATCTTCCTTCGCACACTACCATCCATTTGGTAAAGGGATGCTTTACTATGATGTCAATGATTTCTTTTTCCCTTTGCTCTGTGAGGTTTCGCAGCCTTAGATAAACTCCGAAGGTTGAGTAGCCGAGCTTGGTGAGGTCGCAGCGTATGGTGAAGCCGGTGATGACTCCCTTCTCAATAAGCCTCTTTATTCGGTAGTCAACTACTTGTTTTGAGAGCCCTACTTCTGAGGCTATTTTTGACAGCGGTGTTCTCGCGTTTATGTCGAGGATGGTCAGTATCTTCCTATCCTTCAGGTCAAGTTTAAGCATTATTGGAATTATGTGATAAGTATTATTTAAATATTACTATTTTGTCAAAAAAATGTTCTAGGAAGTTTAATATTGTTGAGAGTATTTCTGTGTATTAAGAAGATTGAAATACATTGCAAACCACTAACCTGAGGAAGGGAGAACAAGGACAGACTGGCTGATAAACAGGGGGAAATCGAGCTTATCAGCGTGTAAAGAACCCGAAAACTTTATAAATGATATAGAAATACTCACTAAAAAGTAGTCACATTTCCATGTGAGCTATGAATGGAGGGATAAAAAATGGTAACAAAAGAAAAAGAAAAAGACAATAGGTTTGAAATCAAGAATATTGATTCAGAGAACCTGCAAAAGCTCAGAGCAATGCGACAACGAATAGACGAAGGCGTCTATAAGGGATTGGATGCAGCGCAGACTGCTTTCAAGAAGCTGGACACCACAACCGTGGAGAAAGCAAGACAGACCCAGTCAAAACTGGACTCTGGAATCCAGCAGTTTTCTCAGTTCAAGGAAACAATAGCAGACCTTGCTGTAGGGCTGGCAGACGGCCTTGAAGGTTACACAACCTTTGTGAAGAAGCAAGAGACTTACCAGGGACTTGAAAAGCTGGTAAAGGTTTTTGCGCCTAGCAAAGCCCGCAGGATGCGAGTGCAGCGTGTGAAGATGCAGAATCCTAAGCAGAACCTACAGTTGATTCTGGACTACGGCCAAATGCTGGTGAAAGAGATTCTTGAAGTAAGAGAAGACGCAGTCAAGGCTTACGATGGACTGGAAGTCAACACAGACTTAATAGTAGCAAAGATAAGCGAGTTCCAGCCAAAAGAAGAGGCATTGAAGGCAAAGCTCGAGGCAATGGAAGCAGAATACAAACAGCTCGACGAGCAAAGCAAGACTGCTGATGCCAAGACGCAGGCAATACTCGAGAACCAGAAGAACGACATGCACAAGGATCTGCTTGAGATAAGATTAGAGTATGATTCAGTGCTTACCACATACAAGCAGGCACAGGAATCACTTGAAGCCAACAGGCAGTCAAGAAACGCATTCGAGCAGATGATAAGAGACCTGGGAATCCAGGCAAAGCAGATAAGAGAAAAGCTTGACGACATCACCCAGGTTTACCTTGTAGCCCCTGAAGCTATTAAGATAATGATGACAACCAAGGGAATGTCAAAGATTGACCAGGCCATGAACGTGGCCGCAGACCAGTCTGTTGACATGATTGTCGCATCTGCAGAAGGCGTCACTGAAGAGACCACAGCAAGAGCCAGCAAAGCCATTATTGACGAAGAAAAAATCCGCCAATACATGGACAGGATGGACCAGATGTTCTCAGCTTTCAAGGTCAACTTGGAAGATATGAGCACAAGCGCAAGAAGGTCTCAGTCAGAGAGGTATGGAAAATAAGAGCCTCAGCAACTTTTTTTGTTTTTTGTTTTTTTTAATTTTTTATTTTCATGAGTTTCATAAAAAACCCGAAAGAGGATGCGATAAACCATGAGCTCAATCATAAACGGCAAGACAACGCTTGATAAGCAGGAAGTCGACCTAGCAATAGGCGATAACTTCGCGACACTGGATGAGAAATGCACCCAGACGCATCTTGACACTTTGAGCAAGATGCTTCGCGTTCTTTCAAGGCTAGTGTATGATAAAATGCCTGATGCAGGAGGAGGAAACCCTTATCTTCAGGAGTACATGCTCAGGATTGCCAACACAATTGATGCCCTGGCAACAAAAAACAGATTAGAAGTGGCGACGCTGGATGCTACTGTTCGCTCATACTGCGCGATTGACCCGACAGAATCAGGCTTCCCTATAATAGTAAGGGACTTCTACCTGCTGGAAAAAGACAAGGAAAAAGCGCCGGAGATGCTCAAGAGCCTGCCTGATGATGAAAAATTGGTAAGAGATGCGCTCTTCACACTTTTCAGAGGAGTTTATCCTGAGGACGTCGTCCTGAGAAAGCTCCAAAGGAATTATTTTCAAATGCTGAAAGACCTAGAGCTGGCCCAGCCATTAAAATCATATTCTGAAGTTTATGTCAAGAAAACAGGTACTGCCCATTTTCTTAAGAAATCACTTGAAAGGCTTGACGAGAACAACAACCTTCCAAGGTTCTACACCATTTACTTTAATGTTACTCCTAGTATATATACTAGCTTTGACTGGCGCAATGAGCTTGAGAAAAGGATAATCAGCGGACTATCATCTGTTTCAGCATTCGAGCTTCCAACGCTGGCCAAAAAAATAGAGGACATTGACGGAATCACCCTTCAAATGTTGGAGAGATTTGACATCGGCCCATTCTACAACAAGAACACCATCAACCCAGAAGCAATAGACCTGCTATTGGATCAGGCTCACGAATCCAATGGCATCCTTGCATTCAGAAGGTATTTCGTCCAGAGAATGGATGAGACAGCAAAGCAGGGGCTCATTAAGAGGTTCAAGGGTTACATCTCAGGTGATATGTACTCAGGAGTATTCTCACCAGTGATTCAGTCGCCAAAATTCATGCTCATGCCGCAAAGATTGATACAAAGGGCTTACAACTTGAACCCTGATTTCAAAGACGAAGTAAAGCTATTCGGAATAACTGCGGGAGGTGATTTCCTTGGTTGAACAAAACCAGCCCATAGATATCACAAAAGACATGGCGTATTTTCATCAGGAACAAATAGAAAACGGACTTTCAAATTTCCCATACAGCGGGAAGAGATATGATTTGTCTGACTTGATAAGGCAGATAGACTTGAAAGAGCCTAAGATAATGAGCAATGTCGAGACAGAGACCTATCTCGCAATAAGGGAAGGAATGCAGATTTTCAAGACAATATCAGACATGCTCGAGGACAAGACAGGGGCCAGGAAGAAACTGCTCAGTACTAAAAACACAGAACTGGCCACAGACCCTGAACTCTTAAAGCTCAACGGGTTCTGCCACAACTTTGCAGCCTATGCTGCTTCAGCCTACATAGTGAAAAAGGTTGAGACCGCGCTGATGAAAGATCCTGAATACAATGCTGAGAAAGCCAAGGATGAAAAGCCAATGGGGCTTGACAACCTTCAGCTTAATGCTTCTAAGCCAGCAGAGGGCGTCATCACCCAGCTGGTAGCGCCCATCTATGCCAACCTCGTCAATCATGTGGAAGGCAAGAAGGACGTCTTCAAGGCAAAGCACGAGTTCCCATTATATGTAAAGGATGTTTTCGAGAAGTACGCATCAATAGCTAAATCCAGGAAAGATGCTCACCCTACATTAGACCGCCATATCAATGGTTACAGGTGGAGAATAATGGATGATTATATTTCAATTGAAAACTGGGAGGACAAAGGCGTGCCTGTTATTAAGGCAACAGAGCAGAAGCAATCATTCAGGCCAATAACCCCTAAAGAAATTGTTGGTAACCACTCAAGCAAGAGAAAGATTACAAGATACATTGAGAGGCTGGCATTGTATGACCCAAAACAGAGGATGAACCCCATCTTAGCAATGGGAGGGCTTGCTTGGAGCGCGCTTCTCGACGGACCGCCAGGAACAGGTAAGTCATCAATGTTCAGGCTGGCCATGACCATCCTGAGTGAAAGATGCGGCCAGATAGGAATGCCGTTTTACATATTCACAATCGACCCGTCAATAAAGGATGAATATTATGGAAAAACAGGCAAGATTCTGCTAGAAAGGCTTGCGGTGACTAAAGATCAGAATGCTATCAGCCTAGGAATCTGGGATGACCTTGACCTGCTCACAACCACGAGAAGGGAAGCCCAGGGAGCTGATAATGATATTAACAACATCAGCATGCAGTATTACGATGGGATATACACGCTCAGGCTTGGCCATGTCATAAACTTTGCAGCCACTAACAAGCCGACAGGGCTGGATAATGCTTTTAGGAACAGGTTCAACGACAGAATGCTTGTTGAAGGGCCAGTCACTGCAGAGGACTTTGCTGACATTGTAATGCTTGAATTAGGTGGCATGGTAAAGAACAAGAAATTACTCATTGAATCAGGCAAAGGATATGTTCCTTTCGCCACTCAGGACATCAAGGATGAAAAAGGAAAATGGACTGCTACTGACGTTGTATCATACATGGCAGAGAAGTTCGAGAAGTACAAGAAAGCATCAGTCATTGATTTTGGAAGATTCATGGCAGAGCTCAAGAAACAAAACCCAACCATTACCGGGCGTTCAGCCAAGGCAATAGATGAGTCAATCAAGGAGAGATGCGCAGACTTTGAGATACCAGAAACATGGTTTAACAATAGGGCAGAGTTCTTTGAGCAGCCTTATGATAGGAAAGTGAAAATGCTTGGAGAGCTTTACAAGCCGATATCTCCACAAATCCTTTTTGAGGAAGCCCAGAGGTATGCTGACTCAGAAGCAAGGTATGCAAGGAAAGAGGCAGAGGAAGAGATAGAGCGCGGCTACAACAGCAGAATCTGGAATATCCAGGCAGAGATAAAGCTCCTGGAGGAGCAACTGGCGAAGGGAATTAACTGCGACCTTGGCAGGTTAGGATTCCTCAAGTCAGAGTTAAATCAGTCGATTGAAAAATCAGCAGAAACAATACGTGAAGCCTACATAAAAGCAGCAGAGCAAGAGGCAAAAGAAAAAGAAAAAGGAAAGAGATGATTCATTTACGGTGAATTATCATGAAAAGAACACTCAGAAGCGAAGGATTGGTCGGGAGCAAGCTGTTCAGCGTAGCTGGAGATCTGGTTGCTGGCTATAACAGGGCTTTGAAAACCATTACAGGCAAGGAGATTGCTCTGACTTCATTTTATATTGATAAGGCAGGAGCATCTCCTGAAGTAGAAGCAGAGCTTGGAAAGGATTACTTGAGATGCGGCACTCCTAACAGGTATATAATAATAATTTCGCCTGAGCAGATGAATGCAGAGCTCCTTCGTGAAGAGTTTTCCTTTGATAACTCAATACTGAACTTCCTTTACTCGCAGCACCTGCCGGGCATAGAGACTGTGACCAGGGCAGATTGCATGTACGGCCCAATAGATACTGGGCTTAAGACGTGTGAAAGCATTGATGATTTATTGTTGTTGCGTAATGTGAAAATTGATTTACAAACACCTTCAGGATTTATAAAAAATGCAAGAGAACTGCAAAAGCTGGCTAAGAAACTTGAGGAGAGCCCGGACCTTTTGGTAGCTGATGACAGTTCCCTTCCCAAGCAGATGCTTGAATTGGTGCAGAAAGTAGGGGATGTCAGGGGGTATAATATCAGTGATTTCAGTGTGCAGCAGGAAGTTGGTAATTTCTATTCCTCATTCTTCGGAGGCATTTATGTGTTCAGGGAAGAAGACAACTTCATGAAAAGGAGCAAGACAGATTGCGGCATTTTTGTTCCCTCCCAAACCACTGTTGTTTACAACCCTGCTAGCGTGGAAACCAGGCCAGAAGATGGGCCAAGAACATCTTTCGCTCCAATAGATGATATTGAAAGCGTGGTTAGCTTTTTGCTGAAAAAGAAATGCGCGCATTTCTCAGAGAAGCTGATACTGGCAAGATTAGGTTTGCTTGAAGACCTCAGCCTTATCCAGAACGGGTATGATGTTAATGCTCTGAGCCCTGAGGAGAAGGCAAGATACTTGAGCAAAGTCACACCTAAGAAAGCGCACGCGAATTTTCATGAACTGAAATCATTGCACACAACCATAGCAAAGGGATACTCATCAAAAGAGCTGATAAAAGAAGCAACCATCTCAACCAAGGCAATGCTGCTTGAGCCATCAACTGGCAATCCCTATGTGGATTATGTTGTTGGCAAGCTCTTAACTGAGATATGGCCTTATGATTATGCAGCCATGTATCAGTACAATAAGAACTGCTTAGAAGAGGCTTTTGACAACTCAGATGACATAACCCGGAATTACATTGTTGGTTTACTAAAAAATCAGAGTCAAAATTAATCAAAAACTAAAGAAAGAATCAAAACAAAACAAAAAATCAGAAATAAAAACAAAACAAAGGTGATGCAAAATGTCAGTTGAAACAATGCTAGGAGACGCATTTCAGCATTTTGGTGCAGGAATGGTAGTGGCAGGTTTGGATTATGCCACATACATGCTGACCAACTCAAGACAGGACAGAATAGAACTAAAGAGAGACTGCCTGAAGTCAATAGAATACATGCTGGATGCTCAGGCTCAGAACACTGAAAAGACAGGAGTAACAGATGCTGCTAATAATAAGCCGGCAGAAGGAGATGCTGAGAATGCAGAAGCACCAGTGGCTGCTAGCCCAGCTCCAAAAGACACTATGCAATACGCCCAGAATGCGGCTTTGGCAATGGATTACTTCACAAAAATGGGCTTGGTAAAGAAGGATACCTCTTTTGTGCAGAAGGTCAAGAACTTCTGGTATGACTTGTTACACACAGAGAGAATCAACAACTTGTCATACGCTGGAAAGTTTGCCTTTGCAATAGGAGCAGAAATACTCTACGACACAGCAATTGGGTTTGCGCACTATACCCAGGTAAAGGGCCACACACCCATTGGTGCTTGGGCAACCAACCTATACCAAATACCGTTCTTCTTTGGAGGAATGGTAGCAGGTAATGGGATGAAGAAAGGAGTAAACTGGTTCCTCACCTCAAAAGAGGAGAAGAAGCTCAACAAAGCCATAGACAAGGCAACAAGGAACACTAACATCGTTGACATTGTAATGAACTATGAGCCTCCGCAAGAAGTAAAGCAGCAGTTAGAAAAGATGGGCGTTAAGGCCCTTCCTTCCCAACTAACCAAACAAGGTAAGAAGATATACGGCAAGGCCATAGAAGGCTTGAAAGACGGCTTAGCATACATACCTAAGAAATTCGACACTTACAAGAAAGCCAAGGAAGAGGCTCACAAAGCAGAGAAAGAAGCTCGTAAGAAGAGATTTGAAGAGCTCACCAAAGGGCACTAAAATTTTTTAATTTTTTATTTAATTTTGGTTTCATATTCATAAAGAGCATAATCAAAGCATAAAACGAGGCGTCGAAAATGTCACCAAAAGAAACTGATGATTTGATATCACGAATGGAAGATAAGTACTTCAGTCCTAAGGATGATAAGAAGAAGGACAAGAAGGAAAAAAAGAAGAAAGAAGAATCAAACTCACAAGACTCACCAGGAAAGAAGAGCAAGATAAGGACTCTTTTTGATACTGGAAAGAAGAAGCTGAAAGGTATTGTTATCGGAGGAGCCATAGCAGGCACCCTGCTCTTAGGCTACGGCGCATTTGACTTTTTCACCAAGAGGCAGGATTATCCGGTCAGGAACGTTCTCTACAGGCTGGAGCAGACCATCAACATTGCTGGAGGAGACAAGAGGCTGGATGCAAAAAATGCTGACAGAATTACAACCTATCATATTTACCGTGGAGGATTAGAGGGGGGGCAGACTAAGGTAGAGGATATCCTAGCGACTGCAGAGTACCACCTCACTGATGAGGCTGAGACTTTTAACCTTAAGAAACAGGACAACACTAGGCTTGCTAATGCTTATTTCAAAAAAGAAAGAGTGCAGGCAGGCATAAGCCTGGCAGGGAGCAGACTCTTCACAGACCAGTACGGCACAGTAATGAAAACTAGTACTAGCGGCGTAAGAGAAGCAGGTGATGCCAGGAATCCATTGATTGAGGAAGACGCTTTCCTGGCCTACAGGATTGAGCCTGAGCGTGGGAAATCAGAAGTAGAAATCAATGTCCTGCAAATAGGCGGAAATAAACAGCTCACCAACAGGCTGGAAGAGATAAGAAGCTTCCCACTCGGATGGCTTTGGGGTATTAACTTCAGGAAAGGAACCAACCTTGAGTATTACAATATTTCAGACAAAGACCCTAAGATGCAGGAATTATTCAGGTTCATCGCAGAATTCAACAAGACGCAAAGCACTAATCAAGGAATAAGAGAAGATCTAATCAAGAAGATAAAGGAACTAGAACAAAAGATTCCAAGACGGACAATATACAAAGATTACGAGGATGGAATCATAGATGTTAACTTCCAGGAGAGCACCCTCTGGCTATGCCAAAACCCATCGTGGCTGAAAAGGCAAGGATTTGCTATCGTGGATTTCCTTGAGCAGGCAAAGGAGAGGCTAACCCTTGGCCTCTTGGATAAGGCAGTGCACGGGGAAGGGATTTATAGAATAGAGAACCACTGGAATTTGCTACCAGGAAACATTCCGCTTCTTAACAAGTTAAAGTATAGCACAGCAACAAGGACATATGACCCTTTCGGCAAAACCAATAACGGAGGATATGAAATTATAGATGACAGAGGAACATTAGTCCTTGTGAAAATAAAGGACTTCGCTAAGAAATACGGAAACGATTTGTTGTACTTGTACTATCTTGACAAGAACGGTGACGGTAGGATTGACAAGAAAAATGAGCTCATAGGCCAGGTGTTGCACCACATGACTTATGGACAGAAGGATACTACGTCAGAGGAGATTGGCAAGGAGAAAGGCAAGAAAGACATAACCTATAACGCGAAGCTAACATTTATGGGAGGAAAAGAAACTGATGCTGCTAAAAGGTACAATGACTTCCTCTTATGCGCTTACATCGAGTCATTCATGCCAGACCAGCTTAATAGGGGATATGGCAAGCACTCAATATTAGGAATAATTAATGAGGCGCGTAGCAATGTTATCCTCATGAATAATCCAACAATATTTGAGAATCTAAGCAGGGCGTTAACACCTGAGAATTCGCTTGTCGCTGCGCACGACATATATCGCGTGCTCAGAGCAGGCCAGAGGCCATTTGCCCAGAAATTCCTGGAGAAATCAGGCATCCAAATACATTATGTTGACCCGGAAGTGCAGCAAAAGGTGTTGGAAGGCACGAACATTCAGATCAACAAATAAGATAAAACAAAAAGCAAATATCAAAAATATCAAAGAGAACACAGGTGATAAAGATGAGCACTGACCAACTTAACAAACTGAACGAGAGCCTCGAGCTTTTACTTTCAAAAGAGAGAATGCTGGCTGTGAAGCCTGCGCTTGAAAAACTCGGAAAAGACTTGTGGCTGATAGACAGACTTCAGAAATTATCTAGTGACCAGTCTCCCAGCAACGTTACACAAATAATTGACATATTAGAATATGTTGTGCTGAAAGAATACAATATGGATGACCCTACAGTGCTTGGCCAGTTTTATAGAAGCGCTATAGGAAAGGGAAGGCGCTCAATGATAAATGATTACGGTGCTATAGCCGAGCACACCCAACAGCTTGCTGAGAAAGAGCCGGCTCTGATGGCATTTGGGCTTAAAGAAGCAAATGTGGCAGAAAGCGTAAACCAGCATAATAAAGGTTATGAGTACTATAGCCCCTACTCTTATGGCGAGAACAGTTACGGAGCAATGATTCAGAGCATGCAAGACGATGGTTCTAGAAAAATGCCTCTAAACGAAGCGCTTAACGCTTTTAAGGACCACTTTGAAAACCTTATGGAGAAGGATATTGATATTATGAAGCTTATTGGCCAAGGCTACTTGAAGACGCTCAGTAAAGTTTACAGTAGGCATCATGAGAAGCAAAACGCAGAAGCAATAGGAACAGAGTTGGGTAAATTAAGCAACACACTTGAACACCTCGATGCTAAGGGATTCAATGTTTACAGGAGCCAAACTATAAACGCCCTGGACAACTATGCTGCTAACAATCAAATCGAGGAGCTTGAGAGGATGGTTGACAGCTGCCACAGGAACTACATTATATTAAAGCTTGGCATAATGCTTAAGGAATAAGAAAAGAAAAACACATGATAAAAGACACGGGGGTGGCAAAGATGAGTTTGACAGACAAGTTAAAGGAAATAAAAAAGAAAGCAGGAGAAGAAGCCTTCAAGATAGTGGAGGAAGTAAAGCCGGCTGTGAAGAGCGGAATAAATAAAGGCAAGGAGTTTGCTTACAAGACAGTTGCTATAGTGGAGAAGAAAGCAGGAGAACTCGGAGAAAAAATTGAGAAAAGAGAAGGGGTCCTCGGCGACATTGCTAATGTTGTGGAAGGAGCAACTCAGACAGTGAAGGAGATTCATTACAAAGTGCAGGAGAAAGGCGGGTACAAGGCTGTTGCAAAGGATGCCTTCCAGAAAGCCAAGGGCGCGGTCGAAGAGACTTATTCCAAGTTCGAACAAGCAATCACAACCAATGGTAAATACGACTCTGAGAAGGCAAAGGAGCTCCTGAAGGACAGTGCAAATGCAACCAGGCAGTTCGGGGAGAAAGCAGTGCACACCCTTGCAGACTTAGTTAAGCAAGGGGCAAGGAAGCTTGGCGATGACTACAGGTATGTTGTTCCTTCAAAAGAAGAGCGCGAGACAAAATACGCAGGTATAGGCACCAAGTACGATGGAGTACTTTTGAGAAAGCATTACGACAACTGCCTCAAGTTCTATGATGAAGCAGGGAAGAAGCTTCCCAAGAACTTGAAGTACAGGGATGAGATACTCACTGACATAAAGGAGAGCGCCAGCGGAAATGCAAAAGAACTGAAGAACTTTTACTTCTGGGGCAGCGTTCCGCATGCAAAGGAGAAAGAAGAAAGAACCGTGAAATACCTTTAAACTTTTTTTATTCAATTCTCATCTTTACTTTTTCTTTTGCTTTTATATTCAAGCTTGTATGTTTAAATTGAATTTTTTTCTTATCTCAAAGATTTTTTTGATTGTAGCGCTCTCTCCAGCCATGATTATTTTTTCACATTCTTCCTTGCCAGGCAGAAGTTTATAGCCTGGGACTGGCGGCTCAATAAGAACATAATTCCTTTCAGCTATTGTCTTTAGTCTCAGCCTGATTAGCTCCTCCATAGCTGCTC
>Ga0315274_10012483_pt1 | contig 12117 bp, 10 predicted proteins | sample YL17G02_20_MG_FD_203700 | JGI IMG/M metagenome (GOLD analysis project Ga0315274, IMG submission 203700) | Sediment microbial communities from Yellowstone Lake, YNP, Wyoming, USA - YL17G02_20 | ecosystem: Environmental > Aquatic > Freshwater > Lake > Sediment | place: USA: Wyoming | collected... | reverse complement strand
AAAAGAAAGAAAATGTCATGCTGAACTTGGTTCAGCATCTAACAAAATCAATGTGTTACGAGACCCTGAAACAAGTTCAGGGTGACAAATCAGGACTTTTTACGAGACCATTAAATTTGCATTTTGCAATAATTTTCGCAAACCAAAAGGAGTAGATCGATGCAAATCGGGGTGACATTTCGACATATGAAAACCGATAAAGGGGTCAAGGATTATGTGCAGGAAAAGGTGCAAAGGTTACAAAAATATATTGTGAATCCAGGAGAGGTTCATGTGGTGCTTTCTGCAGAAAAATTTCGGCATATTGCAGAAATCACCATCACAGGAAATGGAGTGACTCTCAATAGCCAGGGGAGGAATAGCGATCTTTATGCAGCCATCGACCAGATGGTAGAAAAGGCTGAGCGTCAAATCCGTGAAAGGCGGGGGAGGGCGAGACGGAGAAGATCTAACCTCTCTTCTCCGAAGGCTCCTGCCCGACGGGGTAGAAGAGTCTCCAAAATGAGAGAGGAAATGGAGGTTCCCTCCGTCACCCGAAGAAAACACACCCTTGCCAAACCCATGCCTCTTGAGGAGGCAGTGGCTCAAATAGATCTTTCACAAGAGGATTTTTTAATTTTTATCAATTCGGATTCTGGGCAGATGAACGTCCTCCATCGCGGGAAAGATGGAGGTTATGAGTGGGTGGAACCCTACGCTGAATAGAAGAAAGGTTAACCCCGTTAGAAATTCCAATGGGGAATTAACACCGGCGGAATGGTTGTTAAATCAAACCCCGCTCCATGGTTCGACAGGCTCACCATCCTGAGCTCGTCGAAGGAGAGCGGCGGGGCATTATTTCTAACCGGGTAAATGAGGGAATGAGGGAATGATGAAGATCATGGACTATTTAAAAGAAGAGTGGGTCGTTCCAGACTTGCAGGGAACAGATAAGCGATCCATTCTGAGAGAGTTATCGAGTGTCTTAGTAAAGCCATGCCAGGTGGCCTCCGCAGAAGAATTGCTTCAGGTGCTCCTCGATAGGGAAAAACTAGGATCAACAGGAATTGGAGAGGGGATTGCCATTCCCCATGGCCGGCTAAAAAAGTTGAAGAAATTTTTTATCTCATTTGGTCGTTCAAAAAAAGGGATCGATTTTGATTCGATCGATCGCCATCCCAGTCAACTCTTCTTTTTAGTCATGGCTCCGGAAAATTCGGCGGTGGACAACCTGAAGCTTCTGAGTCGTATTGTTACTCTATTGAAGGATGCTTCTTTTAAGAAACAATTGATGGAGGCTTCGTCCCCAAAGGAACTTATTAAAATCATTTCCGAAGAAGATGAAAAATATTAATTGAATTTAGGGATTGAGGAATTGCAAATTAAATTCCTCAATTCCTGAATTCCAGAATTATTTATGAGTTTGAATTCATGAACAGCTTTTTGGTTCAAGAATTGGAGCAAGATCGAGAGCACGATTTGGGCCTGACCTTGATGGCTGGGAGGAAAGGCCTGAAAAAGAGGGTCGCCTACTCACAGGTTCAAAAAATGGGATTAGCCTTGACCGGGTTTGTCCAATTTATCGAGCCTGAACGGCTTCAAATCATCGGCATTACAGAGATGGCCTACTTCAGTACCCTCTCCCCTGAGCAGCAGGAGGAGGTAGTCCATAAGATCTGTAGCTTAGACCTGTCAGGTTTGGTGATCACACGAAACCTGGAGATACCTGACCTCCTTCTACGAGAAGCGGATGAAAAGGGAATCCCTTTGTTTCGGACGAACCTCACCACAGCCGATTTTATTGAGCGGGTGACCCCGTATTTAGAAGAGAAGCTAGCCTCTACCACAAGCATCCATGGGGCGCTCATGGATGTTTTTGGCGTCGGAATCCTCATCCTTGGTAAAAGCGGAATTGGGAAGAGTGAATGCGCATTGGATCTTATTCTTCGGGGGCACCGATTAGTAGCGGACGATATGGTCTACATTCAAAAACGATCTCCCTCTTCCCTCATTGGCAGTGGGTTTGACGTTATTAAACACCATATGGAGATCCGGGGTTTGGGGATCATCAATATTCGGAGCCTTTTTGGTGTGGAGGCTATTCGCGAGCAAAAGAAGATCGATTTGGTCCTGGAATTGATGGAATGGGATACGCACCAGGAGTGCGACCGCTTGGGATTTGAGGATGAAAAATACTCTATTCTGGGTTTCGAACTTCCGATGTTAAGAATTCCAGTCACACCAGCTCGGAATTTGACGACGATCATCGAAGTGGCCGCCCGAAACCACCTCCTCAAATTGATGGGATACGATTCGGCACTGGAGTTTGAAAAAAAACTCCTTAGCAAGATGGATAAGGGAGAGGGAGGCAAACTCGAGGTCGAGGGCGAGGGCGAGGTGGAGTGAAGAACATCCGGGTGATTCTTATCAGCGGTCTTTCAGGGTCCGGGAAAACAACGGCTATTAAGGCCTTAGAGGATATTGGCTTCTACTGTGTGGATAACCTTCCTATCCTCCTTTTACCCAAATTTATAGAACTTTGTGAACAGTCTAGCGGGAAGATTCCCAAGGTAGCCGTGGTGGAGGATATACGGGGAAGTGTATCGTACCCTACCTGGGAGGAGTCAGAAGTTGCACAAGGAGGGAATGATTTTTTAGAGGATTCGAGAAGAGTCATCCAAAATCTTCGGAAGGAGGGCTATACGATCGAAATTCTCTTTTTGGAGTCCTCCGACCCGATTCTGATGAGGCGTTTCAGTGAAACCCGTCGTCAGCACCCCTTAGCGGTGGGAGGGTCCATCGGGGAGGGGATTCGTTTGGAGAGGGGGCAGCTTCAAGGGATACGGGATATGGCGAATCAGGTGATCGATACCTCCCATTTTAATGTCCACCAATTAAAAGAGAGAATCCAACGGTATACCCAGGAAGGATCAAATTCAGGTCAGATGACAGTCACCCTCCTATCATTCGGATACAGTTTTGGGGTCCCTTTCGAGGCCGACCTCTTGTTAGATGTCCGGTTTTTACCGAATCCCTACTTCGTCGAAGAACTGAAACGATTAAAGGGAGAGGATCCCAAAGTGACGAAATATGTTCTTCAGTGGGAGGAGACGAAAGAATTTTTACTGCACGTTTTAGAGTTCTTTCGATTTCTTCTCCCCCTCTATATCAGGGAGGGGAAAAGTCATTTGACCATTGCTGTGGGATGTACCGGTGGAAGACATCGATCCATCGTAATCGTTAACCGATTGGCAGAGATGCTCCGAGATGAATGGATGAAGAGGGGAGTATTTCTATCTGTGCGACACCGCGATGCGGAGAAGGGGTGAGAAAGAGATGGTGGGAGTCGTCGTCGTGACACATTGTCATTTGGGAAAGGAGCTGATCTCAGCTGCCGAACTGGTAGTAGGAGAAGAGTTGAAACAGTTTCAGTCTGTTTCGATCGATCCGAAGGAGGGATCAGACGAGATCCGTGAGAAGATCATCGCAGCCATCCGAAAGGTTGATGAGGGGCAGGGAGTCCTCATCCTGACCGATATGTATGGGGGAACCCCTTCCAATATCAGTCTCTCCTTACTGGAGGAGAAAAAGATCGAAGTCATTACTGGGGTCAACCTTCCCATGCTGTTGAAATTGGCGACTTACCATAACGAAATGGGTATCGAAGCATTAGCGGTTTTCATTACCGATTATGGTCAGAGGAATATCAACCTGGCCAGTGAAGTGCTTAAAAAACGGATCGACAAGAAGAAGTAGGGAACGGTTTAAAACCCTGCCTGTCCGGCAGGCAGGCGTTCCGTACAAGAGTTCGGAGTTATGAGTTCAGAAACGCTATGCGCTATGCTCTATGCGCTTTGCCTTTAACGGATATGGAAATACAGACCTTTACAATTAAGAATCGATTGGGGCTTCACGCCCGTGCCGCTGCCCTATTGGTGAAGACTGCCAATCGCTTTACGTCGGAGATAACTCTTGAGAAGGACGGCCTGGAGGTCAATGGGAAATCCATCATGGGGATCCTGATGTTGGCCGTTTCCAAAGGCTCGAAGATCACGCTGAAGGTGAATGGAAAAGATTCAGCCCAAGCGATTCAAGTCTTAGGCAGATTGATTGAGGATAAATTTGGTGAGGAGTGAGGATGGCCATTCAGCAACAGATCAATAAATTCATTCAAGGAATCGGAGCCTCTCCAGGGATCATCATCGGAAAAGCCTATCTGATTGAACGGTCCCAAGTTCGCCTTCCACAGAAGGGGATCCATCCGGATCAGGTGGAGGAAGAGGTAAAACGATTCCTTAAGGCGATACAGGAGTCCCGGAACCAACTGATGGAGATTAAAGAGAAGATTTTGGATCCAGAAGTGCGCCGGCATTCTTTTATCCTCGATGTCCACGTAATGATTTTGGATGACCAGATGCTGATTCAGGATACCGTGGATAGGATCCGAAAGAAGAAGGTCAATGCAGAATGGGGCCTGGACCTTACGTTAGAAAAGCTGGATACGGCATTCAAGGCCATCGAGGACGAATATCTGAGGGAACGACGGAGTGATCTTCACTATGTTTCGGCAAGAATCTTTCGGAACCTTTTGGGAAAGAAGCATGACGATATCACCAAGATCAAGGGGAAAGTGATCGTGGTCGCCCATGACCTTTCTCCAGCGGATACGCTCCAGATGAATCTGAAATATGTGGCAGGGTTCATCACTGATATCGGAGGGAAGGTCTCCCATACCGCTATCCTTGCCCGATCCTTAGGTATCCCGGCTGTTGTGGGATTGGAGGTTGCAACTTCCCTCATCAACGGGGGAGACCTTCTGATCATTGATGGAGAGACCGGAGAGGTCGTTATCAATCCCGCGGAAGAAGTCTCCCAATCCTTTATTGAAAGGAAACAGAGGACCCGATCCATGGAGCGGGAGGTCCTTAAATATGCCTCTCTGCAAGCAGAGACACGCGATGGCGTTCAGGTCCGCCTCCAGGCCAATATTGAAATGGTAGAGGAAGTCCCCTCTGCAAAGATGCATGGAGCCGAAGGGATCGGGCTTTATCGCACCGAGATCCTCTATCTCAATCGGAAGGATCTCCCCACAGAAGAAGAGCATTATCAAACCTATCGACGGCTGGCGGAAGACATCTCTCCTGCCTCCGCAACAATTCGTACATTAGATATCGGAGGCGATAAGTTCCTTTCCAATTATTCGATGGGCAATGAGACGAATCCAGCGATGGGTTTAAGGGCGATCCGGTTCAGTATCAAGGAGACAGATATTTTCAAAACCCAGTTGAGGGGGATTTTGCGCGCAAGCGCCTATGGAAAATTGAGGATCCTTTTGCCTATGATCTCAGGAATTGAGGAGATCCGACAAACAAAGGCCATCTTAGAAGAGGTAATGAAGGGTTTGATCAAAGCGAAGATCCCTTTTGATCGAGGTATCCACATTGGAGCCATGATTGAAATTCCCTCTGCCTCTGTCACAGCCGATATTTTGGCCCGAGAGGTGGATTTTTTCAGCATCGGAACGAACGACCTGATCCAGTATGCGTTGGCTATTGATCGGCTTAATGAACATGTCTCCTACCTCTACGAACCTCTTCATCCGGCGGTTCTGAGGATCATCCGGGGGGTAGTTCAATCTGCCCATGAAGCCGGGATCCCAGTAGCCATTTGCGGCGAGATGGCGGCAGAGCCCGCCTATGTTATCATCCTGTTAGGCTTGGGATTAGATGAATTTAGCATGAACCCGGTATCCATTCCCAAGGTGAAAAAGATGCTTAGAAAGTTGCGATTTGAAGAGACCCGATCTTTGGTAGAAGAGTTGTTCCAATTCCAAACAGCCTCAGAGATCGAGTGCCATGTCCGGAAATGGATGAATGAACGATTGCCCAAAGATTTTATCTAATGGCCTATAGAAGATTTGAGGGCATAAACCCATCACATAGAAGAAAAGGAGGAAAGATTACATGGCAATGACAGATTTTTTATTCACCTCTGAATCGGTCACCGAGGGACATCCCGATAAGGTGGCTGATCAGATTTCAGATGCAATCTTGGATGGCATCATCGCCCAGGACACTAATGCAAGAGTTGCTTGTGAAACAATGGTGACCACAGGGATGGCGATCGTTGCAGGAGAGATTACCACTTCCTGTTATGTCCACATACCGAGTGTCGTCCGAGAAACGATTAAAGAGATCGGATACAATAACTCGGGTATGGGGTTTGATTGGGAGACCTGTGCAGTGATTACGTCTATCGATGAGCAATCCTCTGATATCAAGCAGGGGGTGGACGAGACGAAAGAACATGAACAGGGAGCAGGAGATCAGGGATTAATGTTTGGCTATGCCTGTAACGAGACACCGGAGTTAATGCCCATGCCGATCATCTATGCTCATCGACTGACTCGGAGGTTGGCAGAGGTGAGAAAGAAGAACATCCTCGATTTTTTAAGACCGGATGGAAAATCTCAGGTGACGATCCAATATATCAATGGGAAGCCCGTTCGTGTGAATTCAGTAGTGATTGCAGCCCAGCATTCAGAAAATGTTTCCAGTGAGAAGTTGAAAGCAGGGATCATCGAAGAGGTGATCTTTAAGGTCATTCCTCCAGAACTGCGAGACAAGAACACAAAATACTATGTGAATACAACCGGACGTTTTGTGGTTGGAGGACCGAAGGCCGACTGCGGCTTGACCGGAAGAAAGATCATCGTCGATACTTATGGAGGGGTTGGCAGTCATGGAGGAGGGTCTTTTTCTGGAAAAGACCCGTCCAAGATGGACCGAAGCGCCTCTTATATGGCGAGACATATTGCCAAGAACATCATCGCTGCAGGGCTTGCAGAAAAATGCGAGGTTCAGATTGCCTATACCATTGGGGTTGCTCAACCCGTTTCATTGATGATCGATACTTCAAGAACTTCCAAAATTCCCCCTGACAAGATAGCAAAGATCATCCAGGAACACTTCGATTTAAGGCCGAGGGCCATCATCAATTATCTCGACCTTCTAAAACCCATATACAAAAAGACTGCGTGCTATGGCCATTTTGGTAGACATGAACCTGGGTTTACCTGGGAAAGCACTCACAGGGCGGAGGAGTTGAAAAAGGCGGCTGGACTTTAGGATAGAAAAAGATGGGGTGATAGGGAGATAGGGTGATGGGGGGAAAAATTCCAAACTCAAAATCCCAAAGTCCAAAATGATTTGGTTTGAATATTTGGACATTGGGAATTTGGATTTATTTGGAATTTGGATATTGATGATCTCGTAAAAAGTCCTGATTTATCACCCTGAACTTGTTTCAGGGTCTCGTAATACATTGATTTTGTTAGATGCTGAACCAAGTTCAGCATGACATTTTCTTTCTTTTTTGACTTTTTACGAATTCATCAATATTGGGATTTGGAATTTAGGCATTGAATCCAACTAAAAGGTGGTCACGTCAATGGAATATGATATCAAGGATATTTCACTAGCGGAGAAAGGACGGCTCCGGATGGAGTGGGCGGAGATGGCCATGCCCGTTGCGAGGTTGATTCGGGACCGTTTTGAAGAGGAGAAACCTCTCAAAGGCATGCGTCTTTCTGCCTGCCTCCATGTGACGACAGAAACTGCTGTTTTGATGAGGACCCTTGCGGCTGGAGGAGCCCGATTAACTCTGTGTGCATCCAATCCTTTAAGCACACAGGATGATGTGGCTGCCTATTTGGTCAAGGAGCTAAACCTTCCTGTCTTCGCCATTAAAGGGGAGGACAATGAAACCTACTATAATCATATTCAGAAGGCATTGGCTTTTCTTCCCCACATGACCATGGATGATGGAGCGGATCTGGTCTCCTCTCTTCATTTTATGGCCTTGGGAAAGTGGGGAGAGCTCTCTCCGGCTGTTCGAAATTGGGCTGAAGGACTTTCCCCTCACCAGAGAAAGGAGATGATCCAGGGGGTGATCGGTGGAACCGAGGAAACGACGACCGGAGTGATACGACTCCGTTCGATGGAGAGGAACGGAGTATTGCAATTTCCCATCGTTGCCGTCAATGATGCAGAGACGAAACACTTTTTTGACAACCGATACGGAACAGGACAATCGACAGTGGACGGGATCATACGGGCAACCAACCGTTTGATCGCAGGGGCGACCTTTGTTGTCTCAGGATATGGGTGGTGTGGAAAGGGTCTTGCCATGAGGGCCGATGGGATGGGAGCCAATGTCATCATCACAGAGGTTAATCCTCTGAGAGCACTGGAGGCAGTAATGGATGGATATCGAGTGATGCCTATTTCTGAAGCTGCAGAAATGGGAGATATCTTCTGCACTGTCTCTGGCAATGTCAATGTTATTCGGAAGGAACATTTTTTAAAGATGAAGGATGGAGCCATCATTGCCAATTCGGGTCACTTTAATGTGGAACTCGATCTCGGAGGGCTTGACGAAGTGACCCTCTCCCGCAGAAAAATCCGCGACTTTGTTGAAGAGTTTCAGCTCAAGAATAGTCGAAAGGTTTACCTCCTTGGAGAAGGAAGATTGATCAATCTCGCCTCTGCAGAAGGTCATCCTTCCAGTGTCATGGATATGAGCTTTGCCAATCAAGCCCTTGCTGCCGAGTATTTGGTAAGGCATCATCGGAATTTAGAAAAAAGAGTTTATCCTGTTCCTTCTGAGATTGATCAGGAGATCGCCCGGATGAAACTTCTGTCGATGGGTATCCAGATCGACCAATTGACCGAAGAGCAGAAACAATACTTGACCTCATGGGAGAAAGGGACATGATGAATGAAAGTCATCCTTCGATTACGTCAAAAAAGGCTAAGAAGACCTGGCGCTGGGTCATCCTGATCATCCTCATTGGCGTTGGGGGACTGATCCTCTATCGAGGGTGGGCTTCTACACAGAAGCGGTCGGCTTCTCAGCGCGTCGGTCGTGGAGAGATCCCCGTTCAGATTTCACCGGTTGTCCGTAAAAACCTGACGTATTCGCTTTATATCACTGGAGATATTGCCCCCCTGATGCAGGTCGATCTCTTTCCAAAGGTGTCAGGGTATCTTGAAAAGATCTACGTGCAGATTGGAGACTCGGTGCGACTGGGACAGATAATCGCCCAGATTGACCGGGCCGAATTCCTCCAGAAGGTCAAGGAGGTTGAGGCAAAGGTAGCTCAGGCAAAGGCCCAGTATGCCGAGCTTGAAGCAGGGACCAGAACAGAGGATATCCGTCAGGCGGAAGAGGCAGTCAAACAGGCCCAATCCCGATTCAATAATGCGAAGTTCCAGCGTGAGAGGGTAGAGGCTTTGTACAATAGGCAGGTTATCTCCAAAAAAGAGGCGGACGTCTCTGAGATGGACTACAACGTTGCGGAAGCTCAGCTGGCGTCGGCTGAACAACATTTAAAGATGTTTAAAGAAGGAGCCCGACCCGAAGTGAAGGCAGCCAGCCTGGGGAAGTTGAAAGAGATGGAGGCTATTTTGGCCCAGGAGCAGATTCGCCTTCAGAATACGCAGATCGTTGCTCCTTTCTCCGGTGAGATCGTCCGAAGGAATGTTGATAACGGGGCTCTGGTCTCTTCGTCCACTCCCCTGGTGACGCTCGTCCACCTGGAAACCCTGAAGGTAGTGGCCAATGTGCTCGAGAAAGATATCGCCTTCGTAAAGTCCGGGATGAAGGCGAAGATTCTAACCGAGGCCTATCCTGAGAAACCATTTGAAGGCACCATCGTCCGTATCAACAAGGCTCTTGACCTGGCAACCCGTACTCTTCAGGTGGAGATCAATATTCCCAATCCCGGTCATCTGCTGAAGTCGGGCATGTTTGCTAAAATCGACCTGGCCCTGGCAGAGAAAACCGAGGCCCTCGCTATCCCGATAGAGGCCGTGCTCGAAGAAGGAGGAAAACAGTTCGTCTTTGTGATCGAAGGGAACCAGGCCTTTCGAAAACCGGTGGTCACTGGTGTTGAAAAGGACCAGTTGATTGAGGTCGTCGAAGGGTTGAAGGATGGAGACAAGATCGTTGTAAAAGGACAGGGATCACTCAGAGACCAGTCCGTGATTCGCGTGGTCGAAGGGAGTTAAGACGTTATGGATATGATTCGAGGGTCGTTGAAGAACCCTGTGGCACGCTTTATGTTTGCCACCGGAATTATCTTATTGGGTCTCATTGCCTTCTCAAATCTCGCCATCGATCTTTTCCCGGATATTTCCTTACCTGTCATCACCATCGAGACCGAATACACCGGAGCGAGCCCGCCAGACATTGAAATTACCATAACCCGGCTGATCGAGAAGCGGGTCAGCCGGATTCAAAATGTCCGTTATGTCTCTTCCCGATCGAGGGAGGGGACTTCGCGCGTGACCGTCGAGTTCTATTGGGGGACGGATCTCAATGCCGCTTCAAACGATATTCAGCAGTCCATTAACCAGATCTTAAATCGTTTTCCGGAGGATGCCAAGCAACCGGTCATCCGCAAATTTGATCCTTCTCAAATGTCTGTGATAAACCTTTCGGTAACGGGTCCGATGGATGAATTTCAACTCCGGCAACTGGGAGAGGACTTTATTGCGCCGAGACTCGAAACTCTTAAGGGAGTGGCCTCGGCGAATGTCTCTGGCGGTAGGATACGAGAGATTAAGGTCGAAGTGGAACGGGCTAAACTGGAAGGGAACAACCTTTCCCTGGACAAAATATCGCAGGCAGTACATTCAGGACATATGGACCTTCCTGGAGGGAGCCTGAAGACGACACAGAAGGAGTACGGGGTGCGGACCCTGGGTCGTACCCCGAATATCAAAGACATCGAGGAAATCGTCGTTGCCAGTAACAACGGTGTCACAGTCCGTTTAAAGGATGTTGCGAAGGTAAAGGATGGGTTTAAGGATAGAGACACCATTGCCGGCATCAATGGGGTCAAAGGTGTAACGGTCGGTGTTCAGAAGCAGATCGGCGGCAATACCGTGTCCGTTGTGGATGCCGTATTGAAGGCCCTTCCCCAGATTCAGAAAGACCTTCCGAAAGGAGTTAAGCTTCAAGTCATTTCAGACCAGTCCCAATTCATCCGTAAATCGATCAAAAACCTTCAGCACGAAGCAATCATAGGGGCCCTCCTGGCCGTGGTCATCATCATGATCTTCCTCGGAAGCGGGACAAGCACCCTGATCGTTGCCCACTCCATACCTATCTCGATCTTCTCAACCTTCGTTCTTCTCCATTTTGGCAATTTCACGTTGAATATTATGACCCTGGGAGGACTTGCGCTGGGAGTGGGCCGATTGCTCGATGATGCCATTGTCGTCCTCGAAAATATCAATCGACATATTGAAGGGGGAGAATCTCCTGAGGAGGCATCCTATACAGGTGCCAGGGAGGTGAGCAAACCGGTCGTTGCGGCCACCATCACCAGCATTGTGGTATTTATTCCTTTGGCCTTCGTCAAAGGGGTGGCGGCGCTTCTTTTCGTTCAGATGGCCTATACCGTTGCTTTTTCACTCATGGCCTCTCTTTTCGACTCCCTCACCCTCGTTCCTGTTCTCACGGCAAAATTCCTCAAGCCCAGGCCAAAAGAAGAACAAAAGAAACTCTCCTTTGCAAAGAAGATCTATAAGAGGACGCAACCGATCTTTCTCAAGATCGATGGAAGTTACCAGAATGTCCTCCATCTGGCACTGTCCCATCGAAAGACCGTCGTCTCATCGGTGTTCATGATTTTTATAGTTACCATGTCCTTTTTTTTCCTCGGCCTCACCAATGTCATTCCCTTCATTGGCACCGAATTCTTTCCTGCGACTGACGAAGGTCAATTCAGAATTGCGGTGAGGCTTCCTGTGGCCTCTCCGGTCGAAAAGACCCAGGGGGTTGTGGAACAGGTCGAAGGCATTGTGTTCGAAGAAGTGCCAGAGATCAAAGCCCTGGAAACAAGGTCAGGCGTAGGAGGTATGGGCGGAAGGTTCTCGGGCCCCCATGTAGGGAACCTCCAGGTGATGCTGGTAGATCAGTCGGAACGAAACCGATCCTCAGAGAATATCGCCCGGATCTTGAGGGAAAAGGTCAGAACCATTCCTGGAGCTATCATGAACATTTCTACCGGTGGGCTTATGTCCAGGATCATGTCGTTTGGATCCGAAGACCCGATCGATGTGGAAATCC
>Ga0315274_10012482_pt1 | contig 12117 bp, 22 predicted proteins | sample YL17G02_20_MG_FD_203700 | JGI IMG/M metagenome (GOLD analysis project Ga0315274, IMG submission 203700) | Sediment microbial communities from Yellowstone Lake, YNP, Wyoming, USA - YL17G02_20 | ecosystem: Environmental > Aquatic > Freshwater > Lake > Sediment | place: USA: Wyoming | collected... | reverse complement strand
CAGCTCAAGGCTTCGAGATGACTATATTCCTTATCAAGACGGCCCTGCTGCGCTTCGGCGTAGTCATTTCCGAAGTCAAATTCGACGTCGGCGGTGAGAATATAGTCGTGAATTACTCGCTTCACGGCAGTAAGCGGAGCAAAATCGTACCATTCAGCGAGATCGAGAGGCTTTTTAACGCCTCACAGGACGCTCCAGGAGACCCTGACCCGCGAGATGTGGGGCATTAAGGCCCCTCAGTATGGGTCAGGCATAATAACGCCTTAAAACCGCTCACAGACACAGCGATTTTTGCGAAACGTTTTTTTTCTTGACTGTGGGAAAAACGTATGCTAAAATACCGGTGGTGGGTGGCTCACTAAGCTAAAGACTAGCTTAGTGAGCGCAAAACGTGCGCTCTAACTAAGCTAACTTCTTATGGTTATGAAAAGGAGGCCGCTAAGGCGGCTGGAGATTAAGAGTCGGCCCCAGCGGCCGAATCGGCCACCGGCTGTTCAGTGAACCTTCGCAGGCCCCGTGCCGGTAACGTAAAAAAATTTTGGAATTCTGAAATTTTTATTTGACGCCGTGCGTCTGATATGATAGATTGTGATTATGGACATTCAGATGAATAACTTAAACAACAATTCAAACCAGCTACAGAACCTGCCGGGATCTTCAACGCACAGTTTGGCAAGTAAATCTTCAAGCCACATAAGTTCGTTTGAGTGTCCAACCCGGCAGGTTCCGCCGCTTTGTGAGGTGTTATCATGAAACGTTACAAACAAAACCAAAAAGAGGAATTAATTATCAAAGATACGCATCCTATTGCGCACGATGGTGCTGAAATTGCAACTGATGAAGTGCTCAAGGATATGGCCATTACTGACGCTCTTGATGATTTCGACGAGGATTAATATGGCGGCCTATAACCTTGACAAAATAGCGATTAAAGGATTTTGACAAGGATATTATTGGAACTTGAAAAAAGTGTTATAGGACCAGGGAAGGCCATGGCTAAAGAAAAGACAAAAAACGACATAAGAACCGGCCCCTTGACGGAAATGCACCCTCTGCCTCGAAGATTTGAAGAGGTCAAGGAAAACGGGGAAGGCAAGGGTATATTTTATTTCCATGTTCCTGGCGATTATTTACACGGAATTTTGCTATCTAAACAGACCGTTCAGACGCTGCACTATCCATTCACGAGTTTTTTGATTAAGGCATTCGACGGCCGGCAGGATGGCATCGACCTTGTAATTCCGGAGAAAGGCCAAGTGTTCGAGATCCCCGCGAATTGGCTGCCTCGACGGATCATCGACGACAACGAGCTGATCGGCAGCCTGATTGTAGTCAAGTATAAGGGGAAAAAAGGTCAGAAAAAAGATTATTATATTTGGAAGGATACCGGGACATTTTACAAGAACGAATCACGGCAGCTTCCAAAAATCCACAAGAAAAGAAAAAAAGAGGAGTAAAAAAAATGTTTGAATGGTTAAAAACCGGCGTGCTTAAAAAGAACTATGAAACGGACAGGGTCAAAAGATTGATCGCTGGAATCAAACTCGATCAATCTGAGTTGAACTGGATTTATATCCAGATCGTCGATCAATTATCCAGAGATGATATAAGAATGCTCAAAAAAGCATTCGGCAAAGGTGACGAAATAAACTGTTGGGACCTTGCGAAAGAAATTTTAGAATATAAAGGAGTAAAAAAAAATGCCTGAAAAAGTACAGTGCCCGAATTGTCTCGGCGATGCCGAAAAAACAGGTGATAAAATTATCTGCGTGACTTGCGACGCCACGTTCAAGATCACGCGAACGGGTGCGGCGGCCGTCGTCAAGATCGGCCAAGTGGAAGCGCTCGAGGGCCGGGTCAAGGCGCTCGAGACCAGGCTGACAATGACGCAGCCGGCAGAGCCAGGTGAGCCGGATCCGGCAGAGGAAGATATTCTGTGATCTGGATCGCGGGAATATTTTTCGTGATATGCTGTTTTTTGGCCGGCTTTGTATTAGGCCAAAGAAAATTGATCAAGGATGAAAGTAATGTCGAAGAAAAAAATAAAAAAGAAGACCACGAATACGGCGAAATCCCGTTTATCTGCCCAGTTGAATGGACAAATTGTCCAGGATCAGATTACGACGGTGAAATCTATGCCGACTGTGACGCCTTATCCAACGGCGGGGCGGAAGGTGACGGAGTTTGAGGAACGGCTCGATGCCCAGTTAGCCGGCAGTAAAAAGCCGGCCAGGGGACCGGGCGGCAAGTTTTCTTCCACGTCGCCGGCGGCGGGTCCTGAAATCGATATTTCGGTGATCGGCCAGGTAGTGCAGATCCCGTTCGATCTATGGTCGGTGTCCCAGGGTGTGCCGGACCTGAAAATATCGTCCGAAGAATCGGTAATGTTAGCAAAACCGGTCAAGCAGCTCCTCGACCATTACGTTCCCCAGGTCCCTGAGATCACCTGGGCCTGGATCAGCCTCAGTGCGGTCTCATATTCGATAATGAAGTCACGGCTTGCTTTGATAACCGAGATCAAAAAACAAAAACCCTCCTCCGAACGTGGGATGGATGCAGCTCGCGCCGCAAACTCCTCAACTAAGACGCAGGGGCATGGAGGCTCCCATCCATCCGACGTTTTTCCGTCCCTGGATCAAATTCAAAAACCTGCATGAAATGAGGTGAAAAATGGAAACGAAAAATGCTGTTGTGACATCCACATTGTTAGGATATGAAGATCACGGCATATTGACTTGTCAAATCTTTGTTAATTACGACGAACATTCTTCACAAGGTTTTGGCAATAGAGTTTTGGATATCGAATACATAAAAAACATTCTATCAGTATTTGGTGTTCGGAAGTGGGAAGATTTGAAAGGTCAATTTTGTCGTGTAGGTATTAAAGATGATATGATTATTCAGATAGGCCATGTTTTAAATAATAATATTTGGTTCGATGTATGAGCGAAAAAAAGATAACTAAATTAAAGCTTAGTTTGAGTTTAGAACAATGGTTATTGTTATACATGATTTTGGAAATTTTTTCAGATCATTCAAAAAAAGATTATAAAGAAAAAGTCGAAAGTTTGAGAGATGAAGTTCAAAAACTCATCAATAGATATATAGAAAGTTTAAATGTAAATGTCTGAAAAAAAGATAAAGCTGATATTCGGTAAACGGGGGACGGGAAAAAGTTATCTTGCCAACAAACTTATCGGGCAGGAAAAACGCCTGTTGGTCTTCGATACGCTCAGCGAATACAACAACGGTGTGATTTTCGATGCCGAGGATCCTGAGCGGTTCCTTGAATTCTGGCGGCACGTTTACCGCGGTAATTTCCGCCTGGTTTACCGGCCGCTGAACCCGGAAGCCGAGATCGACGATATTGCCGAGCTGGTCTTTGCCCTGGGCAATATGACTTTCCTCGTCGAGGAGGTCGATTGCTACTGTACATCGTACCAAATCAGCGATGCTTTTGCCCATATCATCCAGCGCGGCCGGCACAAGGACATTACACTGATCGGCGTGACGCAGAGACCTATCGGGATTCACCGGCTCCTGACTTCGCAGGCCAAAGAGATTTATGTTTTCGGCACGAACGAGCCTCGGGACCGGGAATATCTGAAACTTTTGCTGGGCGAGCAGATCGAGCCGAAGCTCGATGCGCTCCAGCAGTACCAGTACGTGCGTTGGCAGGAAGGAAAAACAGAACTTGAAATCGGAAAGGCTTGAAGATGAAAAAAAAACACGAATCGGCACCGATTCTCATTGAACTGATCGATCCAAAAAATGGACATGTTTATTATAAATCGCATTATTGGACTGTGCCGGAAAAAGGTGGGATCGTGACGTACAAACTGGGGAAAAGGAAAAATGATTGGTGGTTAAGGATCAAATGGGATTGAAATCGGGAAGGCTTGATGCTGACGGAAAATGAACAGGCCCGGATTGCGTGGCATTTGTCGATGCCGGTATGCCGAACGAAGCGGGGCTCGTTTACGCACTTGAGATTGATAAGCTGTGCCGACCTGTTTCTTTTGTGCCGGCATTTCAATTGTGGTGTTGTCGATATAGATGAAAAGTTTTGGTCGGGATCAAAAGCTGAAAGGAAAAATCACAATGGAAAATTTCGGATCGATGGAAACGATAGATCAAATAAAGATGAAGCTGCTATCTATGGAATACGAGGACCTGATGGAGCTGCTGGCGATCTATCAATGCCCGGTCGGTGAATTGGCTGCGAATATCGCGAAGGCCAAGGGCCTGAAAGATTCACAGATCGCGGCGGGTAAAAAAAAAGGCCAAATGGATCTGGATCACATCGCGATTTGCAGGACAGTCTATTTAGCCGACGAATTTCACAAGGAAAAATTAAGAAGTAACCAGGTGATCGAAGGTGTTTTGAAGGATATTGAGGGCGGGATCACTCGGATCGCAGAGGCCCTGGAGAAACGATAATCTTTTCAGCCCGGTTCGTGGCGGGGGCGGGCGTCCCTCCTTCTTTGCCCGTCCCCGGCCTTTATTACGAAAGGAGAAAAATGTCGGAGGAAAAATTAGACAATATCATCAAGGTCATTGACCTGCTGGAAAAAATCAAGGCAATGCTTGCGGGCTTAATCAGTCATTCCATGCTGATCAATGAATCGTTAAAAGCTGTGATCGGTGATTGCGAGGTCATAAACCAGAATATGCGTGAAGCTGCGTTGGGACTGAAAGCTTTGGCGGCGGAGGCAACGAAGGATGAATCGGCTCAAATCGAGCAGGGCGATCGGGCTTTGGAAAAAAATTCTTAAAAAATTTCAGCGTAACCGATCCCAGGGATCAACAAATGGATCCGCTTGGAGCTGAAAAGATCGGGTACAGGGTAAGATGATGCGTTTTTATGGTGAAATCAGTTATTGCCGCTGGTGTAGCAATACATATCGTGCGAAGAAAGCGACACTTAGGGATGGTTTTTGCTGTAAAAAGTGCAAGGCGGCTCTTTACCGGGCTTACAAAAGGAGCGTAGCCAATGTTGCCAGGCAAAAACCTGCGATATCGAAGATCGGTTACGCTCGGAAGCGCAGGAAGAAAAAAAAATCATTGACAAAATCCTGAAATATTTGTGGTCTAAGGCAATGTTCTTTTTCCTTAAGGAGTCCTGGCATAACGATTCCGTTCGGAATGCCAGGACTTTATAAAATGTAAATTAGAAAGGAGTCTTACAATGGCATTAGACCTGAAAATTCCATCGATCAACCAGTTAATCACGCTTGCGATCGCCCTCATGGTCATTTCATTCGTAGTGAAAATGCTCCCGGCAAGCGTCCAAAACCTCTTTAGGGTATAACTTTAAGTATATTACTTAAAGGTAAATACCCAAAACCTGAAAGGAGGTTTTGAAACATGAAAATTCTTGAAAGAGAAATTTCAGCAATTACTTACGCGGCGAACCAGACCCGGACGATTCAACTGCCGCGAAATTACGCCTACCGGTGCATTAACATGCTGCTTATCGCGGATATGTACCGGGAAGCGGGTGCTACACTCGGCACGGGCAAAGACAGCGCTCCGGCCCAGCTCGTGAAGAACATCATGATCAGGGCGAACGGCCGCGATGTCATAAAGAACATCGATATGGAATCCCAGCACCGGATCAACCAGCTTGCCCACGGCACGAGGCCCGTAATCGATGCCCCCATGTGGGGCGGCGGTGCCGCGATCGTGGTCGGGGCCAAGGTAGTGCAGGTCGTTTCAGCAAGGATCGATTTCGAGATGTGGCGGAGTGTACGCCCGATCGATACACTGCTCGACTCAGCAGGCCTGGCGACGCTGGAGATGATCATCACATGGGGCACTGGTAACGATACGATGACTTCCGATTACAATCCGGCCGGTGTCGGCGTGACAGTCGTCAATGCCCAGCTTTTCGTATCGAGCGTCGAAGAGGTCGGTGTGCCGGAAGGCACGCAGTTCATGATGAACAAGGAGTACATGATCCGCAGCCAGGTTACGGCGACGAGCAATCGTCACCAGATCCAGCTTCCGGTCGGCAATCTGTACCGCTGGCTGATCCTGAAGATGCACAGCGTCGGCTTAAACACATGTGGGATCATGCCGTTTACATTGGCGCTCCAGAACACGATCACGCTCCAGGCGGGCACCGAGGTCTTCAAGTACCGAATGGCCGGTGCCCTGAACGCGGACAATCGGCTCGATTATATGACCGAGGTGCCGGAGCTGCTCGCAAGTGCGGCTGCGCTCAATCACAGGCTGCTTGAGAACGGCCTGGAAGGCTATTATGTGCTGGAGTTCTGCAAGGATGGCCGGCTCACCGAGTGCCTGGACACTTCGAGGCTGAGTTCGCTCGAATTGATCCTCGATGTTGTGCTGCCGGCGGGCTCTACGACTGCGTTCATTGACATCTATCCGTGCGAAATAATTCGACCGCCGGTATTAGCGGCGTAAAAAAAGAAGGCCGTCAAGAGGGGATAAAGGTTTGCGATGGCGATTCTTCGTGCGGAGAATCGCCATTCTTTTTTAGGGTGACATTATGGGAAATTTCTTCGAAGATATTTTCGTCAATCCGGTCAAAAAAGTTGTCGAGGAAGTTTATCGGCCGGTTGTAAAAGTTGCCGAGGAAATATATCGGCCGGTCGAAAAGGTCGCAGCGGAAGCCGTCAGGGAAACAAAGGATATAGTGGCCACGGAAAAACGCTGGCTCGAATCGGATCAGTTCAAGGTTGCCGCTGTTGTAGCCGGTGGGGCATTAGTGGGGCCTGTTGTGCTCGATACGCTTCCTGTTATTTTGGATAAAGCCGAAAAAATTTGGACTGAGATTGGAAAAGTTTTGGGTAAGGAAGGCCAGGAAACAGTTCCGGTAACGCAAAATAAGAGCACTACGCCTTCGAGTTCATCACCCGTGATAAATTTGACTATCCCACCCCAATCGACCGGCGGGATCGTATTGACGACGCCGGCTGCCGAGCAGCCGAACACGATGCTTTATATCGGGCTTGCAATTTTAGCGATTATTTTATTTAAAGGACTTTAAAATGCTTATCATGGCACCGGGAACTTCAAAAAACGGGATCGGGATCATAACATCCCAAATCGGCAAAGGGGCCAGCCCGCACAGCGGCAGCGCTTTCTTCACGACGCCCCAGCGGTCGAAGATCAAGAGCGAGCTGACCCAGTCAGCGGCGAACATGGGCAAAACGTTCCGCTCGGTTCGCCCGGAATTGCAATCGGTAATTCTCACTAACTTTTACCGCGCCCGGGGCTGGGTCGGCAGTCCGTACGCCGCGAATATGGCGATTCCCATCAAGCGCAAGGAAGGCTTGAGCCTTTCCAAACTCATTCAAAGGTGACAAGAGGTGATAAAAAATGTCCACGATCCAAACTTCACTGATCGATCAGAAGCAGCCGTTGACTGGCGGGCTCGGCGATATTCTGGATTCAATAAGTACTAACGTCTCGAAAGTCGTCACGATCTGGGACAAGATCCAGACGATCGGCAAATCCCCGGAAGTTGTCGTCGAAAAGCCGCGTGCGGGATCGCCGGAAGGAACGAACGTCCAGAACGTCGATCCTAAGGCTGCGGACCGAGCGGCCGATACGATCACGAAGATCCAGCAGATTTACGATCAGGTCAAGGGCCTGTTCGGCCTCGGCTACCCATCGACCGAATCCCAGCCCACGGCCCCGGTCACGACGGAAGCAGGCTCCGCCCTGCCGTTCGGCCTGTCGATGGGAGCCCTGGCGGTTATTGGCCTGGTGATTTTACTCGCGGTGAAAAAATGAGTGAAAAAATGAAAAATCCTCCAATTTTAGATACGTTTCAGTCGAAGATCGAATACGTTCGTCGCGGCCCGATGGGTGTGCCGAGAATGCTTACGATCGATCTCGCGGCTCCGATAGTCGATCAGCAGTTCAATATTTCCGGCAATATGTTCCAGGTCTGGAGTATGCCGGATGAATCGAGCTACGTCACGATCAAGGTGAACGAAAGCAACCAGCCTGCGATCCCGTTCCAGGCACACACGGGGATGCGGACGCCTTTCCACAAGCTGCTGATTACAACGCCGGCCGGCCAGGTGGGCGAAATGCTTTTGCTTTACGGCACCGAAGCCCCGGACATGCTGGAAATGATCGACATGCGGTCCACAACCGTCGCGGGCGTCAGCGGTGTTCTCGATGAGCTCCGCGGAGATCTCACGCCGGAAGCCTTTACAGGTGTAACGATCACGGCGGCTCCCGGTGCTACGCTTATCGCGGCGGCCAGGGCGGCTCGAAAATCTATCGGTATCCAGGCATTATCAACGAATGGCGGCAGCGTTTTCCTCGGCTTTGCCAATACGGTGACGGTCGGCGGGGCACCGGGAATCTGGTTTAGAGAACTCCAGGCGGGCATGTCCTGGGAATGCGATGATTACCGCGGCCCGGTCTATGGCATAGCAACGGCCCAGCAGGTTGTCGGAATGGGGGAGGTCTAATGCAGCATACATCGGATCCAAAGGCGGCCAATGTAAATATACCGGCACAACAACCTTCTGGAAAATTATATTTAAACGCATTGCAAGCGGGCATTCCCGGTGATGGTCTTTATCATCAAATTTTACTCGATACCATTATGGCTAATTTTACTGATGGAATCGAAAATACAGTCAATCACACAATCACGCCTGGCGTGGCAGGGTATTATCAAGTTAATGCCTCTATGAAAATTGATCATCCGGTTGTGGGTGAGATTTATTGCCTGCATGTTCTTCGAAATGCGGGCGGTAATTTGATTTTACAAAGTATTGGTCATGCATCTTCAGCAGCAAATAATCTCATAGTAAATTGTTCTGATATTTTATATCTGACAAATTTGCATTTCCTTGAAATGGGTATCGTACATTGGGTCGCGGCGGGTGAGTCAGTCACTGTTAGTTATATGTCAACTTTTTTATCCGTCCAGAGGGTTCGATAATGGCTTTGCAGAGAATCGAGATCGATAAGGACAAGCCCTTGAATCCGGGCGATGTGATCGAGCTGGAGTACAGGTGCACCGGGCTTGTCTGGATCACGGCGGCCCAGGTCGCCCTGATCGAGTGGCGGATCGGGAAACGCGATGACTGGGAGATCATCTCGAACAGCCTGCCGGAAAACAACAGGATCACGTTCAGGATTTTGATAAAAAGTGCCAAACCACAGGGGCCCGTTCTTCAAACTGCAGGTGTCAACGGTGCGATTATTGCGAAAATAATTCTTGCGGCAACTGTTGGTTTAATGTTATGGCTTTCGCTCGATAAAATTTATCAGATCGTTGAAAAAATTATCGAATCGCCGGAAGGCAAAATCGCCGTCGCCGGAATGGGTGCGGCGGGCATAGCCGTTTTGATAATCGCTTTATTAATGCTGACGAAAAAATGACATGGGCTTGGAAGATACGAACAATTTGCGGGACTGGGACAAAAGGCTGCTCGAGCAATATCAGCGAGGCTGGGACAATTATCTTCGGCGGCGGATCCACCTCGACGTCGCGAGGGATTTGGATTGCTGGGGAATTTGCGGAGAATTCCTCACCGTCGAGTCGGTCAGCAGCACAGCGGCAATCGGCTCGATCCGCTTGAATCGAAATACGAACGATTCGATAGATCTCGAAGTCGGAACTGTGGTCAAGACGATCTTCTGCCAAATCTTCATTACCCACGCAGCTCTCCAGGGCGAATGGATAGACATAGTCTACGGTATCAATTTCGAATATTACAAAGCACAACAAGTAGCGGTAACATTGGCGGTTCCAGGAGCGGTTACGATACAGGAGCCGCTCAGCGTCGATGATAATGGCGGATCCTTGACGGTCGATGGTGTCTTCTGGCAGGCCACGCAGCCCGTCTCAGCTGCTGCACTTCCCTTGCCGGCCGGGGCTGCAACATCTGCTTTGCAGCTTCCGGCTGGTCATGCTGTGACGATCCAGGAGCCGCTCAGCGTCGATGATAACGGTGCCTCGCTTACGGTCGATGGTGTATTTTTCCAGGCCACGCAGCCCGTCTCGGCTGCTGCGCTTCCCTTGCCTGCCGGGGCCGCAACATCTGCTTTGCAGCTTCCGGATGGCCATAATGTGACGGTTGACAATGCCGGCGGTGCCGCCGCCGTCAATATCCAGGATGGCGGCAATGCGATAACGGTCGATGGCTCTGTCACGGCAGTCGATAACGGTATAGCACAGCCCTGCATAACGATAACGAACGCCAACGCAGATCAGAACACTGTCGGGGCCAACCACGCCTGCAAGCGTGTCCTGATCCGGGCACATACAATCAATGTGGGCCTTGTCTGGGTGGATTTCAATAACGCCGCGGTCGCCTTAGCCTGCTATCCATTATCAGCCGGCGACTCGGTGGGTGTGCCGCTCACGAATACGAATTTGGTAAATTGTCTTTTCAAAGTTGCGAACGAAAAAGTCACTGTGGTCTATACGAATTAAAAATGGCAAACGATTTTTCATTGGATGCGAATTGCAAGGCCCTGTGGCGTCTTGAATCAGGCGCGTTGACCGCGGATTCGAAGGGCGGCAATACCTTAACGAACGTCGGCGTCGCCGAGGACCTGGTCAATTTCAAAGAGGGTGCTTGCAGCGGCGTTTTCGTTCGAGCCGATGGCGACCGATTATATCGAGCCGACGCCGGCCTTGACGCCGGATTCCCGCTCCGAAGCGATGCGGCGACAACATCATTTTCATTTGCGAAGTGGATCAAGCTGTATGCTATCGGCTTAACTCAGTACATACTTTGCAAAACAGGTGCAGCCGGTACAAGGCAAATGATTATCATGGTCGATTCTGCCAATAAAGTAAATCTGCTCGTTTCCGTCGATGGCACAGCTTGGGCATATTACATCCACGCCTCGGCACTGGCTGCCAATATTTGGTATCACATTGCCGTGACACATAATGATGCCGATCATGCTTACCGGATCAGAATTTGGGACGATACGGCCGGGGCGATACTCGGCGTCGATAAGACCGGGAATACGGTTCACCCGTTTTTGAGTGCTGCGACATTTTATTTGGGCTACTCGTCAACAATTTTAACTTTAGGCGGCAACGAAGATGAAGTGGCCGCCTTTAACGATGTTTTGAGCGTCGCGGAAATCGATGCAATCCGGGCCGGGACTTATGGCGGCGGGGCTGTGGCTGCCGTTTCGAAGTTCGGCAGTTTGTTCAGCAGTGAAAAAATCGAGCAGGAAATTGGAATGTTTGCAGGAATTTGAGAAAGGATGGTCGAAAGTAGTGGCAAAGCGTAAAAGAACATCTTATAATCACAATGTGAGAGGTAAATCATCACGAAGAAAAACATACAAGAAAAAAGGTACTGCGAAGCGTGCAGCCCGCGGCCGGTCGGTGTATAAAGTCAGGGGCGGCTACCGAATCAGCAGGAAGAAATAATGCCGGCCGGCGTAACCGATCTTGCCGGCGGTTTGGCGATCGCGGAATAAAAAAAATGTCACAACGTGAGAATCAAGCTGAAAACGCATTTTTCGACAAAACGCCTGGTCGGCAGATCTGAATTTGCCTGGTAAGATCGGTTACGCTCGCAAACAGTTGAAAACACCCGGACATTATATCGGCCCGGGCCGAGATCGTGCCTTGCAGCCGGTGCTGTGAATCGGAAATTTCAAGTAAAGGAGCAAAAATGTTAAAGGTGAGTTTTTTAGCGGTTGTGTTAATGGCAGTAACAATGTTCGGCGGCTGCGAAGAGCAGCAGCTCGAGCGCGCAGATCAGATCGTTACCGATGTGAACAGCGTGGTAGCGGCGGGGGGGGCCGTTCTGCAATCGCCGGCCGGTGCTATGCTTCCGCCTGGTTTCCAGCTCTATGGTGCCGCTGGGCTCGCGGTGGCCTCGGTCCTTCTTAACGCCTGGCAGAAAGTGAGGGCAAATTTGTTGATGAAAACCACGAAAGCAATAGTCAAGGGAATCGAAGCATCTGAAAAAGAGATCACGGCTAATCCCACGAATCCAGTTAAGGCCGCGATCGCCGAACAGTTGAAGTCGCTTGGCATTTACAGCCAGGCTGATGATCTCATTAACCAGCTCAAGGCTTCGAGATGACTATATTCCTTATCAAGACGGCCCTGCTGCGCTTCGGCGTAGTCATTTCCGAAGTCAA
>Ga0315274_10012478_pt1 | contig 12118 bp, 4 predicted proteins | sample YL17G02_20_MG_FD_203700 | JGI IMG/M metagenome (GOLD analysis project Ga0315274, IMG submission 203700) | Sediment microbial communities from Yellowstone Lake, YNP, Wyoming, USA - YL17G02_20 | ecosystem: Environmental > Aquatic > Freshwater > Lake > Sediment | place: USA: Wyoming | collected... | reverse complement strand
CTAACTAAAGATTGCAGTGACCAGTTTATCATTAAATTCGTTCTAGTCTCTATCATAATCTTAACTCCTTTTTACTTTTCTAACCTCTATTTCCATTACAATTTTGCAGACATTTTAACACATAACTTTTTATTGACCAGCCAGCCCCCGAACTGACTCCCCAGGTTGCTTAGGGGGCAACCCCCGAGTCAACCCCCGAACCAACTCCCCAACCAACTCCCGAAGCCGCTCCCCAAGTTGTCCCCGAAGCTGCCTCCCAACCCGCTCCCCAACCAACCCCCCAACCAACCTCAGAAGCGACTCCGGAAGCGACCTCCGAGGCTACTCCCCAAGCCACCTACGGGGTCACCCCCTAGGTGGTACCCCCATCTTAAGCAATTTTCAATGTAAAATTTTCAATTTCAAATAGTTAGGAGAAATTTTGGCTTGACTAAAAGGTTAGTTATAACTAACCTTATAAGAGGTAATTTTATGTTTATTTTCACTAAGGAAATGGCAGAAAAACTAACTCAATAATTGAGAATATGGTTTATTCGTTCCTGATAAGCAGCGAGGTAATTTAACCCTCTTTGGGTCAGTTTGGTTTAGTCGAATCGACCCTTCGTCGAGAAGACCCGACTCGGGAGAATATTATTAGTGACTTAGAACAATTTTTTGATTTACCTTTTGACCACTTGATTCTAAGCGTAAGAAATAAATCCCAGAGCTTAGTTTAACTCTCTGGTCATCTTTACAATCCCAATCCATTATATAAGTGCCGGGATTAAATAGTTTGTCGAAGACAGTACAGACCTTCTTGCCCATATTATCGTAGACTTGCAGAAATGCCCGTCCTTGCTTTAACGCTTGCCAGCGGATTTTTGTTTTTCCCTTAACAAAATTAGGATAGACCAAAGCGTTAACTGCCTGAGGCAGTGCCGAGATGTGCTTCAAGCACTCGGAAATTCCCGGTAATCGGTGTAACTGAATATCAAGAACGGTTGGTTCATTTGCCGGCACTTGAACACTGTCAATTTGAGTCGTTTCATAGCCTGGAGCAAGAAACTCCAGAGTATAAAAGCCCGGTTTAAGAATTCGGCGATACCGACCAAAATTCACATCCGAATATCTTGGCGCAATCGTATCCGATGGAGCATATGCTTCTAAAACCCTAACTTCGGCTACAACCGGCAGGCTTGTAGTTGCGTCCGTGATATGTCCGGTGATACTTGGCCCTAAAATTCTTTTGAATAGGTAATAAGAACCATTTATAACCTTCTGGCAAATCGAATCAACCCGATAACCGGGCGGCTGATAGCTTTGACTTACTTCCATCGTGAAAGAGAAAGTGCCGGTTTCATGATAAAACCAATTTCTTGCTAACCCGCCATCGGTTGCATTGCCCCAAATTGGAACATAGGGGGCGTTACCCAGGTCATTGATAATTCGATAAGCGACAGATTCGGCAACTTCCTTAATATGTGGGTAATCTGGAGAAAAGGGATTACCCCAACGCCAGGGATAATAGACCGATTCACCAAAGGTTGGGTCTTTATCACCATGGTAGCAGATGTCAAAGGCAAATTTTTTCGCTAAGGTTAAATCTCGAATCGCTTGGGTCTCATTTTCGGAAAAAGGTGACGCTCCGCGGTATTCTCGACTGGGCGGATTCGGGTCACCATTGTTCCAAGCGAAGTCGTAGTTGCGATTTAAATCAACGCCATCGTATAGGGAGTCAAATTGACCGTTGCCGTTGTTGTCGCGGGCATTCTTGCGCCAGGAATCCTGAACAACATTAAAGGTAATATAATGCCCATCTGGATTAACCATCGGCACCAGCCATATCTCATTAGAATCAATCCAGGCTCTAACTGTTAGGCTCGTATCATATCTTGGTAGTAAATCATGCATCATATAAAGACAAATCTCGACGCCAATCAACTCGCAACCGTGATGAACGCCGTTAAAAAGAAATCTTGGCTCGTCTTCGTTTAAATCCGGATTGTCCGAAATCTTCATTGCGAGTATTGGTAATTGATAGAATGATGTATAGCCGATTGTATCGAGCCGACAGATTTCCGGATACCCCTGGGCGGCTGCAATCATCTCATCGGTCATTTCGCCATAGGTATGATACCTGGGGTCAACTGCAGAAACGCTGGATACTAAAAGCATAACGCTAAACGCCAGACGCCAGAATTGGGCGTATAGCGTATAGCGTATAGCGTATAGCGTCATTAATGATTAATCGCTATCTTTTTAACCATGCTCTTTTGTCCTTCGTTTGTCTGATATAATAAAGCGGCAAAGTAAATACCGGAACTCAATTTCCTGCCTGAATTATCTCTCCCATCCCAGACCAAGCAGTTACTGCCTGAGGCAGTGCCGGGATGTGCTTCAAGCACCAAGTTTGTAACTAACTTTCCGGCTGCGTCGTAGATTTTTAAGCCATGAATTTCACCCTTCGGTATCTGCCATCTTATCAAAGTTTTTTTAACAAATGGATTTGGTACACATTCGAGTTTGGAATTTGGGATTTTGGATATGTCATTTTGGGCGAGTATCCCAGGATTACCATTCAATCCAATCGACAGATACTGAATCGTGTTGTAGCTCGTGGCACTTATTACTAAGCTAAAGTCTAAAATCGTATCCGAAGGAGTTGTGCTAACACTGAAGAAGTATGGCTGACCCGCATTATTAGCTTGTCCCTGTACGGCAATTGTTCCAAAATCAGCCAGCGAGTCGGTCACGGTCGCATTATGGTCAGTGTTAATTAGCTTGGCACTAACATTTTCCGCTTGTACCACACCGCGGTTGGCTAGAGTTATAACTAATTGAATACCTTCGCCCGGTTCAGGTATTCGGTTATTGTTACCGCCAATTGAATCATTGACTGCTATACTTAAAAGAGTCAGCCAAGGAGAGTTGGCGTTTGGCCCCCAAGTAGTGAATCTAACCGCTCGACCGGCATTGAGTGGGGCTGCGGTTGCGGCATAGTTGTTATTAAATAAATATTGAATCCCGTCAGTCTCGTTATAATTCTCAATGCCCACCGTATTGCCGGAAGCATCCCCTACGGTCTGATACTGGAAAATAACATCGCCATCACTGGTCGGCGTTGGATAATAAACCGGGTCTAAAAGAATCGCCTGGAAGGTCTCACGCACTGAGTTACGGTCATAATGTGCTACATCTTTGAATTCAAAAATCCAGCGGTGATTATCGTCATCAAAGTACTGGTAAACATCACCATTACCACCATGGAGGGTATCATTGGCATTCAAGTCATCCCAGAACGGTGCAATCATTGCGTTGGGTCCCACGGTGTCTGGAATTGGTGAGTTGTTACCATTCCGATAATTGGTTCGTCCGGCGGCTAAAAAACCATTAATGGCTACCGTTACTTCATTGTAGTTCTGTCCGTAATAACGGAAAGTGAACGGTAGAGTTAATGTATCAATCCCGGCATCACTATTGGTGATTTGGGGAATTATTGAGCCCGGTCCAGGTGGCGCAATCTCATACCAATCATAACTCGGTGCCCGACCCGAATTAACATCGGTGTTATCATAGCAATAATAACCATAAGCATCCGGACCGGTTGGGTCAGAGCTTTGTCCTGGTTCGGAATATAAGGTGAATGTGAAGGTGTTGAGATAGGTATAGGTGCCGCCATTACCATGAACATAAACCGTAAATAGAATCGGATAATTCCTTGGTAAATCCGGTGCGGTCGAAACAGCAAAGGGGTCGGCATTGTTGTTACCATTGGCGCTACCATCAATTGTGCCAAAATAACCAAAAGAGTCGGTTATCGCAATATAAGGACTGCTGGTTCTAAGCTTCGTATAGACTTCAGTCAAACCACCTAATCCTGCGTTATTGACGGTAAGGCGAAGCCGCACATTTTCGCCCGGTCCGAGCTGACCGTTATTATTTCCACCCGGAATAGAGTCACTAACTTGACAGGTGTTATATACTATTTCACCGGCTTCGACGATTAATGAAAATGGACTGTCCCAGGTATGGCTTGAATCATCGGTGATATGTAAATTGAAATTTAGCTCATGACGGTTCGTGCAGCTTGGTGCTACCGAAAACCGGAACGGAGCCGAACCGCTTGCGATATTTCCGGGCTCTATATCACCATAATCGCCAATGCTTTCGACAATGGTCACATATGAATCAAAGGTCCGCAGTTTGGCGATAACACCATTTGCCGCTTGCGTACCGGAATTGATTAGATAAACGGTTAAATTAATCGTCTCACCCGGATTGATTAGACTGTCTTCATTGCCTGGCGGCGGGTCATTTATCGTTGAGTGATGATAGCGAAGATAGGGCAGATTGCCTGGTGAAACCTGCACGCTGCCTTCATAGGGAAAATAATTGTGCGCGGTCACGGTTACCTGTAAAGTGCCGATATGTTGCGGCGTAAAAGAAAGCGTCACCATTCCGTTATTATCAGTGTAGCCATAACTATAGACCGTAGAATCCTGAAGCACACAGACTAAAGCGTTACGCACTGGATTGCCGCTCGTGGTCACCAAAACCGAAAAATTGGTCGGTTGCAGGAAGACTAATGTATCATGATTGACCGTCAACTTCTGAGGCTTTTTGGTCCAGACATTAAGTTCTGGGTCGCCTAACAGATTCCACTCCTTATAGTATGTCTGATTCGGGAGTAAGGAGTCCATAATAAATTTTCCTCGCTTTGCCGCACCGCCTAAGGTAAAGATACTGTCTTGGTAGAGTGCCCGGAAAAATCCTTTGGTGACGGCACTTCGATATTGGGAGCAACTCCCGCTAACCACAGTCGTGCCAAAGAAAGCGACCGCGCCTTTCGGATTTTGCACGGTGCCAGCACGGACAAAGGCATCGCCGAGCATATTTTCTCCCGGGTCTAAAGTCATTGTTGCACAGGTCCCCGAGACGACAATCGGTAATTTATAGCCATTATTCGTGCTATTAGGATCAACATTGAATGGCGACCACCAGTAACTAACTGCTTGACCACGATACACCACAAATGCCCGACCATTATTAATCGCATTGATTACATCATTTTGATTGTGACCCTGGGTTGAAAGAAAACTGTCAACATGGGTATAACCAGCACCAAGCCAAAGGGTTCGGATATAACGGCAATCGGCTTGGTAATAAGCATCAGGTGGATTATCTTCTCGGACAATGGTTGCCCCTTTAACAAACCAGGTAGAGTCATGCATTGTCTCGCTCTTCTCATAACCGATACTTTTTGCCACCATCAGACTACATTGGGCTAAAGTGGCACAGTGAAATCTGCCAATGCAAAGCTCAATTTGGTAACTGCCGGTCATATCTGCATAGTAGTCATCCGTTTGATTGTTTGAAGGCAGTAAATCCGGACTGCCGACTAAAAGCACAAATTCCGGTCTTGGATTCCAGGTGTTATAGGCGTTCTGGATATAAGATTTGATTTGTGTAGGTGTACTGCCGGTTACCGACAACGGCACGCATTTTGCCGGAACTCCTTTTTTTGTTTTCCAGTCAACTAAAGGTTTCACCACATTAACAAAATTATCATGTGAGATAACTAAATATTTAGCCCCGGTTTGAGCAAAAATGCTTGAAGCCAAAAGCAGAATGCTTAATGCCAGATTCTTACGCAATGCGTTGAGCGTGTTACGTAAAACATAAAAAATCAATTGCTTCATTTTTCTTCCTTTCCTAGGTAAAAGATATTTTTATCTATTAAATTATAGATTAGACTGCCTGAGGCAGTGCTTCAAGCACTAATCAGCTCGAATTACCTTCTTATTAATTATAATTTTATTCTTTTCATTGGTCAACACCAGGAAGTATAATCCTTTGGGAACTGATTTACCGTTTCGGTCTAACCCTTCCCAGTTGTTTGAGCCGGTTCGCGAGTCAAGTTTCAAGCTCGTAACAAGTCTTCCAGTCGCATCAAAAATTCTCAAATCTAATTTTGAACTTCCCAGAACTGGAATCTGCCATCGAAGCAAAGTTGATTTTGTAAACGGATTCGGTACACATTCCAATTTCGGTTGAAGCGAGATTGGGAAACGATTGTTATTAAAATTCGCCCCAACTCCAGGACTGCCGTTCAGACCAATCGCCAGATATTGAAACGTATTATAGCCAGTCGCACTAATCATTAAAGTAAAATCGAGTATCGTATCGGTTGGCGTTGTACTGACGTTAAAGAAGTATGGCTGATTTTCGTTATTGGCTTGTCCTTGAACTGGTATCGTCCCAAAATCAGCCAGCGAATCAATTACCGTTGCATTATTATCAGTAGAACGTAGTTTGGCACTAACATTCTCGGCTTGGACTGAACCTCGATTGGTCAAGGTGACCACTAATTGAATGCCTTCGCCTGGCTCCGGTATTCGGTTATTGTTACCATTAGTCGAATCATTGATCGTTATACTGAGCAGGGTTAACCACGGTGAGGTAGCAGTCGGGGCTAAAGTAGTGAATCGGAGTGCCCGACCGGCATTCAGTGGCGTTGCGGTCGCGGCATAGTTATTGTTAAACAGGTATTGAATTCCATCAGTCTGACTTAGATTCTCAATTCCTACGGTATTACTCGATGCGTCGGACACGGTTTGATACTGGAATATAATTTCACCATCGTTAGTTGGGGTTGGATAGTAGCTTGGGTCCAAAAGGAAGACCTCGAAGGTCTCGCGTACCGAACTCTGGTTGTAATGCGCCACGTCTTTGTATTCGATAATCCAGCGGTGGTTCGAAGCATCGTAGTATTGATAGATATCACCATAACCATTACTCGCTTCGTCGGTATTCAAATCATCCCAGAACGGGGCAATCATTGCACTCGGACCGGAAGTATCCGGGATTGCTGAATTATAGCCCCAGCGATAACCGGCTCTGCCCATTGCCAAGAAACCATTGGTTGCGGCGGTTACCTCATAATAGTTTTGACCATAATAACTGAAAGTAAAAGGCAGAGTCAAAGTGTCAAGATTAGCATCGGCATTAGTAATCTGGTCTATTATTGTGCCTGGTCCAGGCGGGGCGAGTTCAAACCAGCCAAAAGTTGGAGCTCGTCCGGAATTAACATCAGTATTATCATAGCAATAATAACCGTATGCATCCGGGCCGGTCGGGTCAGTCGTCTGTCCCTGTTCCGAATATAAGGTGAAAGTGAATGTGTTAATATAATTATAAGTGCCACCATTACCATGGACATAAACCGTGAATTGAATCGGATAATTTCTTGGTAGGTTCGGTGAGGTTGAAACAGCGAATGGATCTAAACTATTATTACCGCTGGCACTCGCATTGATTGTGCCAAAATAACCAAATGAGTCGGTTTGCGCGATATAAGGACTATTGGTTCTCAGTTTCGCATAGACATCAGTTAAATTACCCATTCCTGAATTATTGATAGTGAGACGAAGTCTCGCATTTTCGCCTGGTCCGAGTTGACCGTTATTGTTTCCACCCGGAATAGAATCACTTACCTGACAAGTGTTATATGCCAACTCACCGGCTTCTACGATTAAAGAAAATGGACTATCCCAAGCATGGCTCGAATCATCGGTGATATGCAAATCAAAGTTTATCGCATGACCATTGGCACAACTTGGCGCAACGGCAAATCGATATGGATTCGATGCGGTCGTCATCCCACCGGCTGAAATATCGCCAAAATTTCCGATGCTGTCGAATATCGCAACTAATTGGTCAGAGGTTCTCAGTTGAGCCGATACACTGTAAGCTGGCTGAGTGCCAGAATTAAATAAAAAAACTTCAAGATTAATCGTTTCGCCCGGATTAACTAAGCTGTCATTATTACCCCCTGGGGGAGGGTCACCAATTGTACAATGATGATATTGGACATTAGGTATATTCCCAGCCACCACTTGAGCCGTTCCTTCGTATGGGAAAAAATTGTGACCAGTCACCGTAACTTGTAGGATTCCGATATGCTGGGGAGTAAAATTGAAGGTAACTTGACCTGAGTTGTCGGTGTAACCAAAAGTGTATACGGTGCTGTCCATCATTACACAGACTAAAGCATTTTGTACTGGTGTAGTGTTCGAATAAACCGAGACGGAAAAATTGGTCGGCTGAAGGAAAATAAGGGTGTCATGAGTTACGGTTAATAGTTTTGGTTTAGTTGTCCAGACATTAAGTTCCGGGTCACCCAGTAAGTTCCATTCTCGATACCGGTCTTGAATGTGGAATAGGGAATCAAGAATAAATTTTGCTTTTTTGGCAGCGCCGCCCATTGTATAGATACCATCCTGATAGAGTGCACGGAAAAATCCTTTTGTCACTGTACCCCGATACAGAGAAACACCACTGCCGATTAAACTTGTGCCAAAAAAACCAACCGAACCTTTAGGATTTTGGACAGTGCCAGCACGGACAAAAGCATCTGCCAGCATATTTTCACCCGGGGATAAAGTTAACGTGGCACAAGTTCCCGAAATAACAATTGGTAATTTATAGCCGTTATTAGTTAAATTTGGGTCAACATCGAACGGACCCCACCAATAACTAACCGATTGCCCCCGATACACGACAAATGCCCTGCCATTATTAATCGCGTTAATTACATCAGTTGCATTGTTACCTTGAGTACTTATAAAACTATCAACATGGGTAAACCCTGCGCCAAGCCACAGATTGCGAATGTACCGTGAATCGGCTTGATAATAGGGATCAGGCGGATTATCCTCTCCCACAATAGTTGTTCCCTTACTAAACCAGCTTGAGTCATACATCGTTGCACTCTTTTCATAGCCAATACTTTTTGCCACCATCAAACTACACTGGGCTAAAGTAGCACAGTGAAACCGTCCAACACAGAGTTCAATCTGATAATTTCCGGTCACATCCGCATAGTAGTCATCGGTCGAATTCGAGGAAGGCAGTAAGTCAGGACTACCAACCAAAAGTAGATACTCAGGTCTCGGATTCCACGTATTATAGGCGTTCTGGATGTAAGATTTGATTTGGGTCGGTGTACTGCCGGTTACCGACAACGGCACGCACTTAGCTAAAACACCTTTCTTGATTTTCCAATCAACTAAAGGTTTAACCGCATTGACAAAATTGTTGTGTGAGATAACCAAATATTTTGCTCCGGTCTGAGCAAAAACGCCTGACACCAAAAGTAGAATGCTTAATACCAAATTCTTGCGTAATTCGTTAAGCGTTTTGCGTAAAACGTACATAACCAATTGCTTCATTTTACTTCCTTCCTAATTTAGGGGATTTCTAATTTTACCCGAAAATCTGTTATCCTAATTATTTTAATCGGCTCGAATTATTTTTCTTTTAATTATAATTCTATTTTCTTTCTTATCAGTCAAAACCAAAAAGTATAACCCCTTGGGAAGTGACTTGCCAGTCAGGTCGGTCCCATCCCAGAAAAAGCAGTTTTTATCAGTTTGGGGCAAGTGATTTACAACTAATCTTCCCAAAGTGGAGTAGATTTGAAATTTCAGATGCGAAATTTTCGCAGCTGGAATTTGCCATTTAATTAAAGTCTTTCTAGTAAATGGATTGGGTAAGCATTCCAATTTTGAATTTTGAACTTCCGGAGGCAATCCGCGGTCAGCCTCAAGCAGTCCAATCACGCCGGCAAGGTTTAAACTGAAGTATAATACCGTTGAATAGTTGCCGCTATTGGCATCAAGGATTAGCGCAAAGTTGGCAATACTGTCGGTCGGGTTACTTGATATTTGGGCTAAATAAGGAACTGAATTATTAGCGCTCGCGCCTGGTTCAATATTACCAAAAACCGCCAGGGAATCTAAAATTGTCACGTCGGCGTCTTGATTTCTTAAGACCGAGTTAACATTTTCTGCCCTCACCTGACCAATATTTTGAATCGACAGGTTAATGAGGAGATTCTCACCTGGTTCGGGTAAACCATTATTATTGCCCAAGGAGTCGCTAAAGCTCATTGAATATAATCCCAGCCAGGGGGCTGGGGTCGAAGTCGGCAGTACCGTAGTCACTCGAGAGGCTTGGCTGGCAGCGATAATGGTGGCACTTGGGTCGTATTCACCATTGTAAACCAGCTGGATACCGCGGGTTTGGGTCCGGTCACAGAACCCAATCGTATTCGAACTAGCATCAGCGACGCTCGCATACTGGAAAATAATTTCACCGTCACCGGTCGGCGTTGGATAATAGGCTGGGTCTAACAAGATGGTTTGGAAAGTCTCCTGGGTCCAGCGTGAACCGTAATGGGCTGCGGCTAAATACTCGATGATATAGCGATGGTTGACGGCATCATAGTAGCGATAAGCATCGCCATTGCCGCCTTGATGCTGCCTCATATCTAAATTGTCCCAGAATGGTGCAATCAGATTTGGACAGCCATTGAAGATTGTATTGTTTTCGCCGGAATTGAATAGCGTCGTGCCTAAGGCTAAATAGCCATTGGATGCGGCGGTAATCGAATCATAGTTTTGTCCATAATAGCGAAAAGTAAACGGCAGAGTGAACGTCGCGATGGCATCGTTGGAATTGGTAATCTCGGGTATCGTCTGCCCGATGGTATTAATCTCTACCCAGTTATAAGTGGGCGCCTGTCCGGAATTGATATCAGTATTGTCGTAAACATAATAGCCATAAGCATCGGGTCCGGTCGGTGCATTGGTGCTGCCCTGACCAACCGTCACCATTAAATTGATTGAGTCATTCGTTTCGTAAGTTCTACCAATTCCTTTTTCAATTACCTGCACCGATGCCCGATAGCCGGAATAGGCTTGGGGACTTATACTGAGCGCAATCGGGTCGTTGGTATTGGTCTTAGTTTCGCCGGCTAAAACCCAATCGAAATGACCGGTCGAATCGGTTATGGTCAGAAAGCGGTCGGTTGTGCGTAGCTTTACCTGAACATCATAGAGAAGGGCTGAACCGACATTCTGCAGAGTCAGTAATAGTTGACCGCTTTCACCCGGATCAAGTCGTCCGTTGTTATTACCACCGGGACTGGGGTCGGTTACGCTGTAATTTTGATAAGCGAGCTTTCCCGCATGAACGACCAGATTTAGATTTTGGCTGTAATTGCCGGCACTGTCCTGAATCGATAAGCTAAAATTGAGATACTGCTGGTTGGTACAAGCCGGTGCAATCGTCATTGCATAACCCGGTTGACAGTAATTGATACTGTCGGGTTGTATATCGCCAAAGTATTGTATGCTGTCAGTAATTATTACTTGGGGTTCGGTACTGCGGATGGTTGCCATAACATTTTTTGATATTTGGCTACCGACATTTTTTAGCCCGATACGCAGATGAATCGCTTCGCCTGGATTAAGGTCGCCATTATTATTGCCGCCGGGCATCGGGTCGTCGATGAAATTACTGAAATAAATCGGATATGGTCCAGAGCTGGGTACAATCTGGGTTATGCCTTCGTGGGGTAAACAATTCCGTGCGGTCACAGTTACGGTCATATTGCCTAATGTGGTTGGGGCAATGGTCAAAGTAACCTGTCCCGAACTGTTGGTATAACCATAAGCGTAAACTTCTTGTCCTTTCGTCACACAAACTAAGGCATTAGTTACTGGTATACCTCGTTGATTTACCGTTACTGAAAAATCCTGCGGTGCGATTGGGACAGCATTGGCATAACTGATATCTAAAGATTGTGGCGCCGCGGTCCATAGACACAACTCCGGGTCACCTAATAGATTGAACCCTTCGTATTCGTACTGGTCAGCAAATTCGGTCCATATCTGTTTTTTGCCGGCAATTACCGATGTGCCAAGATTCAGGTTCGAATCGGTAAACACTGAATAAAAGAAACCTCGTGTCATCGCACCCCGCTTTGGCGCAATATTGGTTCCGGAATGAGTATTGCCGACGAACGCTACCGCTCCTCTTAAATTGCTTGGATTTCCTGCCCTTACCCAGGCATCGCCGACCATCGATTCGCCGGCTGCTATCGTCATCGTCGCGCAGGTGAATGAACAGATTACCGGTAGTTTATTGCCGTTATTAGTCAAGCCCGGATTCACGGCAAAGGGCGAATACCAGTTACCTACTCCTCCACCTCGATATAAGACAAAGGTTCTGCCCTGGGTAACCGCATTTACGACATTGGTTGCACTATGCCCATAATTACGCGAAAAAGTATCGA
>Ga0315274_10012477_pt1 | contig 12119 bp, 13 predicted proteins | sample YL17G02_20_MG_FD_203700 | JGI IMG/M metagenome (GOLD analysis project Ga0315274, IMG submission 203700) | Sediment microbial communities from Yellowstone Lake, YNP, Wyoming, USA - YL17G02_20 | ecosystem: Environmental > Aquatic > Freshwater > Lake > Sediment | place: USA: Wyoming | collected... | reverse complement strand
GAGCATATCCTGCCCCAAAATCCAGAAGAAGAGGGTTACTGGGCGGATCATTTTACTCTCGATGAGAGAGAGAAATGCACGCATTTGCTCGGAAACTTGACCCTGATTGAAGAAAAAGCCAACATCTCACTTGGGAATAGGCCCTTCTTGACGAAAAAAGGGGAAATCGGGCAGAAAACTCCTTGCTATGCAAATTCCAACCTGAAGATCGCCCGTGAGCTGGCGGCTCCGGCTCTGGAGGATTGGACGCCGCAGGAGATCGAAAAGCGCCAGCAACGATTGGCGGAATGGGCAAAGAATCGCTGGTATGTTGAGCCGGTGCCCATTGAGCTCCAAGAGGATGATAAGGCTAAAGCCCAACTCAGGAGGGCCGAGCAAAATGGCGTCCTTGCCGAATTTGAGCGATTACATGAACTGGCCTTGAAGGTCGGTTTGCGACCTTCTCCGCGTGAGCATTGTATGGTTTACAGCCCGCCTTGGACCTTCGTCAAGTCCGTCCTAACGATTTACACCTGGCCGAATGTTTTGGACATACGCCTCAGGCTGCACAACTTCCCAAAGTATCCAAATGTGAGCCCGGAAAGGATCCAGGAGATCTTTCAGAACAAAATGTATTTCTGGCTGCCTCTTGCCCAGGCCGCTGATTTCATCTCGCGGTTTCAACTGCTTGCAGACGAAATAAGCTCAGAATAGATGTTCTAGGCAGCCATGCGTGTATTCACCACTTTGCAGAACTCCACCCGGTCCATGAATGGCAAAGCCGTCACAGGCCTGTACCACTCGCCGGGATGGGATCGGGATTATCCCAAGCTGCAGATCTTGACGATTGCGGACCTGCTCAATGGCGCGGAGGTCAAGATGCCGCCGGCGGCGATCACGTTCAAGCAGGCGGAGAGGGTCGGATCGGGAGGAAAGGCCAGGCAAGAGGGGCTGTTCTAGGGGAATTGGAGACATAGTCTCAAAACCCACAATAGATATTGTGGGACACCATCCAAAGCAAGCATAGGAGGTCTGGTAAGGAGCGGAGTACGGAACGAGATTCAGCCGACCAATCGAGACTTGGATGCGGCAATGCAAACATCACAGCACGCGGCAGAGTCCACAAGGCGGGCGCATGAACGCTTGGAACGGCTAATCCAGGAGTCAGGAGGATGCTTGACTGCGAATGCCAAGCTGCTCACTAAGCTGTTCGTCGATGACTTGATTCATGCGGTCAGGATGGATACAGCCAGCGCAATGGAGCAAGCCGTCGAACAAGTCAGGAGCCAGGGCTAGATCCCGAAAGAGTACCCGCCTATCCGGCTTTCACATTTGACTGGTCCAAGCAGCAAAAGAGGCTGCCCTCAAGCGTGGCAGATGCGCCCGTACGGGACTTGGGCGCTCACTCCGCTCATTGTGACGGCAGTTGTGGAGACGACGTGCAGCTGATCTGAAGTCCACGATCCTGGTTGGAGGTGTGGAGATGCACAACAGTGACGAGACCCCAAAGAAACGGTCGACCCTCGATGACTTTGGCTGTGACACCAATGACCCGCCGCCTCCGGCGGCGATGGGCCACTATGACCCCGTCTGGTGGCTTGACTACTACGAGGACTACCTACGCACGGTGGAAGAGTTCCTCAGGAAAGAAGCAGTGTCGCTTCGAGAGAAGTACCACGAGATGGAGAGCGCGATTGGCGGCTCTTCGAATGTTGAGGAACACTTGGATGCAGTGCAGCACTTTTTCCCAAGCTTGCTGCGCAGCTCGCTTTTCCTGGCTGTCTACTCTTGTTTTGACGGAGCCATGAAGCACACATGTGATCTGGTGCAGGAACAGCGCCATTGCCCAACTGGTGTCGATGGGGAGAAAAAAGGGTCTGACCTGGAAAAGTACAACCGCTATCTCCGACGGATAGCAGGTGTGCAACTTGACCGGTTAGCGGGATGGACCGATCTCACGGACTACGCTAAAGTACGAAACTGTGTCGTTCACTATGAAGGCCACCTAGACTGCAAAAGGGACGCGAGTCAGTATCTGATCAAGCAGTATATTCCACGGAAGAGCTCTCTGTCCGTAGCTTGTGGGTTCTATGGTCCTCAGATCCAGTTCAACCAAGGCTTCTGTGAGGAAGTGATATGTACCGTCCGTGGTTTCATGGACGAACTCAACGTAGGGCAGTGGGTCAAGGGGTACTCGGTCGAGCCCACGGAATAGCAGCCACAGTCACGAGCGGTCTCCTGCGAATGATGCTATGCAGACCCCAGGGACCGATCCGTGCGCCTATCGCTTCCGGAAATGTGCATCTCTGGGACGTGGACGCCCATCCCGTTTGTTGCGGGTCCAAGTCCCATTGCCCCCCATAGCACTCAACGAATGACTGTCCGAGTCCTGTGCGGCTCACTCGCAGAGCAATTATCCCCCTGCCCGGCGGGAGTCCTTCGCAAGTGCTCTGACAGCTCCACGTCCAGATGGGCGTGGAGCTGTTGCATGATCGGCTGCTGGGTGGTAGAATCCAACGCAACTGACGATCCTCGAGAAAGGACGACGACACGGAATGGCAGATAGTCCTTGGGCTGCGGCCCAGTCTCGATACGTCTCGACGGTCCGGTGGTCGATATGAAGTGATCACCGGTGGTTCTCAGCCTTTCAGACCTGCCCAAGGAACAAATACTCCCCGCCGATAAAGTCCTTTGACGGGCAGGCGTCATGGCTTATAATGGAGTCAGGTTCCCCACACAGGATGACATGGACACAGATTGACATGAGCCTGGCAAAAAGACCTCTTCATTTGCACAATGAAAAGAAGCTGTTCATTTTCTGGATTGTCTTAATGATCCTATGGCTTATTATCACTATTGTTTCACTTGCTTTCAAAGACAATACAGGACGATTATTAGCGGACTATTATGACCGCTATGTCTATTTCGAGAGGGGAAAATGGTTCCCTGAACATAAAACCCCAATCAGTGAGTATCCTCAAGTTCCAACCCTTCTGTTCGGTATCAATCACTTAACTTCAATGTGGGTTGATAAAGAGTTACAGCCAGCGGTATATATTGCTCTTTTCTCGCTTGAAATGTTTATTGTTCTATTTTTGGTTCTGAGAATCCTGCTAAAGTTGCTGCCATCAGAATCGAGCGACTATGCCATCCTCATGTTACTACCGCCTGTCTTGTACTTTGTATATAACCGATTTGATATCCTACCAGCGTATTTATGCTTGGTTGCTTACCATAATGCTACAAAGAAACGCTGGACCATTGTTTCGATAGTACTGGCAATAGCAACATTCACAAAATGGTATCCCATTTTGCTTTTCCCAGGTTTTCTGATGTATGCAAGCGTGCTCAAAGCGAAATTCCAATGGAAAATGGTCTTAATGTTCATAGTGACAAGTGCTTTGATACTTTTACCAACTTATATTCAGGGAGGAATCGACGCAGTTCTTGCGCCCTATCAATTTCATTTTATGAGGGGTATGGAGTCTGTAGCATTACCCGTATTACTTGATAACCTTCTCCAATCTATCTTTGACATCAAAATAGGCTTATCCTATTTTTCTCTTGCTTTCCTTGTCCTACAAGTTTTCGCGCCTGTTATGAGTATTTTTACGAGAATGGACTCATTGGACGCATTAGTATATTATTGCATTATCGTTATTGCTCTTTTTGTTCTTTTTTCAAGAATTTACTCTCCACAATGGTTCCTCTGGCTATTGCCTTTCTTGGTGATCTCAGCGGAAAACAAGGTCGATGTGGTCTTGATTATCGCTTACAGTTTTACGACTTTTCTAGGCTATCCTGTATTCTTTGATATATATGATGGTGCAAGTAGTATTCCATTACAACTTGCAAGCTTAGCTACATATTTGATACTTGGCGTGATTATCTTCCGCGCAGTTGGGAATCTGAAATGGAAGTCCACAATCCCTATAGTTTCCGCTAACTGACCCCTTGGCTGGGTTGAGTTACAGCATTTGCCGGAACCGCACGCCGGATTCAGGTGAGAAAAAGGGGAACTGGTCACTATGGAATGGCAGATCCCGGATGATGAGCGGGCGTACCTGCGCGAGCTGGCCGGCAAGCAGGCCGAATATGCCGCGCTGCCGATCATGGCGCAGCGCAAGCAGATGTGGTACGACCTGAATGATGGCCGTCCCGGTGCACGGCCGCCGGTGATCGTCGAGACGTGGACCTTTGACCGGGATTTCCTGCCGGACAGCGTCTTCCGCTGCACCTCGGAGCTGGGCAAGGGCCTCGAGCGGCAGCTCTTGCGGAACATCCGCAACCACGAGCTGATCGACGACGACAAGGTCATGCCGGAGACCCTGGACATTGGCTGGTTTGTGGACATCGACGAGCTGGGCGTGCAGATCGATCGAGAGACGGTCCAGGACGCCCAGGGGATCGAAACAGGCTATCGGTTCCTGCACCCGATCCAGGATCTCAAAAGGGATTTATCCCTGCTCAAGCCGGCCGTCTGTCGCGTGGACCGCCAGCGAACCATGGCCTGGAAGGCGTTCCTGGAGGACTGGATGGGAGACCTGCTGCCGGTGTGCATTCGCACGGGCACCCCTGGCGGCACCATGCTGACGCACCGGGTGGTCGAGCTGATGGGCATGCAGGCTTTTTTCACGGCCATTTATGATATGCCCGACGAGGTGCACCAGTTGATGGGTTTTCTGCGCGACAATGCGCTGCGCGTGATGCGTTGGGCAGAGGGCGAGGAATTGCTGCGGCTGAACAATGGCAACCAGGACAGCTTTGGCTCCAGTTTCAACTTTACCACCCACCTGCCCGGCGCTGGCTACAACGGCGGCCCGGTGCGCCTGCGCGACATGTGGGGCTCGTCGAACAGCCAGGAGACGGTGGGCATCTCGCCCAAGATGTTCCACGAGTTCTGCTTTCCGTACTACCGCGACGTATGCGCGCCGCTGGGGCTGCTCTACTATGGCTGCTGTGAGCCGGCTCATCCGTTCTGGGACGACATCCACCAACTGCCGCACCTGAAAAAGGTGTCGATCTCGCGCTGGTGCAACCAAGAGTTCATGGGCGAGGCGCTGCGGGGCACCGACATTGTATTCTCGCGCAAGCCGAACCCCAACTACCTCAGCGTGGACGTCCGGCTCGACGAGGCGGCGTGGGCGGCCCATATCCGCGAGACGCTGGCGGCGACCCACGGCGTGTCGGTCGAGTTTATCGTCCGGGACGTGTACACCGTACACGGCAACCTGGATAACCCACGGCGTGCCGTCGCAGTGGCCCGCCGCGAGATCGACCGGCAGTACCGGAGCTGAGGCCAGGGGAAACCGATGCGCCAGGTGCAGATCGACACGCGTGCTCTGCTGCGCTGGATACAAGAGTGTAACAACTATGCCCCAGAGCCCTTTGTCGACTGGGTCGTCGAGGGCGCTGTGGTGGGAGCCATCCACAAGGGCCGGCTGGGGCTGATGCGACAGCAGCCGGAGACGTTCCAGGTCCTCGACGATCGCGTGACCTTGCACCCGCGGCTGAACAACGCAGACGCTCGCACGCATGCCGTGGAGCAGGTGCTCCGGCACTGGCATGCGCAAGGGATCTTGACCGGGTGGCGTGGCGAGCGATACGCCGTTGCGCCGACCTTTGAGGCCAGGCCCTACCTGGCCATCGAGCGCAGCGCTGCGGGTCTGTTTGGCATCCGGCAGTATGGCGTGCACATCAACGGCATCACCCGGAAGGGCGGGCAACCACACCTGTGGGTGGCGCGTCGGTCAGCCGACAAGCCCGAATACCCAGGCCGGCTGGACCACCTGGCCGCAGGGGGCCTGGCGGCCGGCATGAGCACGTCCGAAGCGGTGATCAGGGAATGCCGGGAAGAGGCGAATGTCCCCAAGACCCTGTCTGCGCAAGCGCGCCCCGCCGGGCTGGTCAGCTATCACCGGGCTAAAGGCATGGACTCGGGGCAGGTCGTGCTGTTTGTCTATGACCTCGAGCTTCCGGCAACGTTTGTGCCGGAGAACAACGACGGCGAGGTAGCCGAGTTTTACCTTTGGCCCGTCGAGCAGGTCATTGAGGTGGTCACGCAGACGCAAGAGTTCAAGACCAACTGCAACCTGGTGATTATGGACTGGCTCGTGCGTCACGGCTACCTCTGCCCGGAGGATCCACACTATGTGGAGATCGTCCAGGGTCTCAGAGGATTCTGTCTCACTCCCGGTTGGCGCACCTACTGATGCATCCTCCAACCGCCGCCGACGTAGAGGAGTTGCCCGGTTAGCCAGTGCGCTTGCTCGGAGGCAAGAAAGACAATGACATCGGCGACATCCTCGGGTCTGCCCACTCGGCCAAGCGGCGCATCGGCACCGATTTCCGCTTCCTGTTCTGGTGTGAGCCAGCCGGTCTGTATCGGACCGGGCGCGACAATGTTGACCGTGATACCGTACTTGCCCATTTCTGCCGCGGCAGAGCGGCTGTACGATTCGATGGCATGTTTGCTGGCAGCATAGCTGACGTTGGCTGTGTGGGCGTGAGCGGCGTCTGTGCTCACATTGATGATCCGGCCTGATTGAGCTTTCCGCCGCAGGTAGCGCTGGAGATATTCAGACATCATCAGGGCATAGGCGCGAGTATTGATGGCCAGGTGAGCGTCAATACCGGCGGCAGAGACCAGGTGGACCCCGCTGCCTCGATCCGTTACCAGTGCCGGGTCGAATGTCTCGAGAACGCAATGCGTATGGTTGTTGACCAGGATATCCACCGGGCCAAGCTCTGCTTCGCACCAGTCAAATAAAAGCGGGATAGGGTCCGGATCGGCGAGGTCCGCCTCATGGGCAATGGCGACCCCACCTTGTGCACGAATAGAGTGGACAAGAGGGTCAGCCGTTTGCTGCTGCATGGCACAGTAGAGCACATCACTGCCAATGCCCGCTTGCTGTGCCTGCTTGAGCTCCTGTTCCGAGTAGCGGCAAGCGCCACGGTAAAAGGTGATGAACACCTTTGCCCCCTGAGCTGCAAGCGCTTGGGCTGTTGCCGCGCCGATGCCATGGTTGGCACCTGTAACCAGAGCGACCTGGTTTTCAAGCCGTGGGTCAATCACGTCTCTTGCTCCTCTCGTTTGGGCCACCCAAACTGGGTTCGCCCTGACTGGCCCGCCTGAGAGCCACCGTGATCTCGTTTCGGTTGTGAAACAACTGGCGGGCACCCATCACGGTGTAGCATCTGCGCAGCACGTCGAGAGCCGAAGCAGCGATCCTCTCTATTCCCCTCTTTGGCAGCTTGAGTGTCAGCAAAGCCCAACCACTGGCCTTCAGGTTCCTGACCGCCGATACCATAATCCGCGCCGAAACCCGGGCATCCATCCGCATGTCGTTGAGAATGACGTCGAACCGCTGATCCGTCGTCGGCAAGTAGCTCTGCGCGGTCTGACGTACATGCCTCACCGCCAGGTCCGAGATGAAGCGCTGATCCAGATCCGCCGTGTCCACCGCTACGACGCTCATGTCGTGATTGCGCAAGACCCGCGTCCATCCACCCGGAGCCGCTCCCAGATCCAGCGCCACACCATGGGCCGGGAAACTCAGCTCGAACAGCTCCAGCGCCTCTAGCAGCTTGAACTCGGCCCGGCTGATCTGTCCTTCCTCTGCCATGAAACGCCGGGCGCCGCCCGCCCAATCGCTCAGGTTATCCGCAGCACGGGATAGCCCAAGGTACCCTTGATCAGGAGTGAGAACCACGGAGAAGACTTGCTCTGGCCGACGCACATCCAACGGAACCCCCTGGCCCATTAGCTCCTTCGACAGCCTTTCATTGACATCGTATCTGGCATAGGGCCACCCACTTGCCATGAGCCGTGTCTGTACGGAAAAGGTCTGTGCCAGGTTCAGCTGCGGGAGTAATTGCCTACTCACCTCTGCCAGATCATCCAGGTCGGCCACATCCTGCTTGAGCGGTATGTGGACCTGTACCGGGCAGATATGGCGGCAGAATACCGGCGGTTGCTCCCGAAAGCGCATAGCCAATGAGTCCCAGTCTATCCCCAATTCCACCCACCCGACTCCCGGTGCCAGCCATTTGCGCAAACGCGAGCCTGGGTCGATGGATCGGACTTCGCTCAAGGCAGCACTGCCGGAAGCCGGATGTGCTGTCAGTATCATACTACTTGTCGCCCTTGGATTTGTCTTTCAGCCTCGGATGCGTGGTTCCTATTTTGAAACTTCGCTCGGCGGGATACCCAGTGCGTCCGCTACCCCTTTGCCGTAGGCCGGATCGGCCTTCAGGCAGTTGCCTATGTGGCGGATCTTGACTTCCCTCGGCGCATCCCCCAAGGCTCGGGCCGTGTTACCAAAGAGCGCCTCCTGCTGATCGGCACTCATCAGACGGAACAGAAGCCCGGGCTGGCTGTAATAGTCCTCATCCTCCCGATGGTTCCAGTGATCGGCGGCTCCCTCCAGACTGAGCGGCGGTTCGGCGAACTCCGGCTGCTGCCTCCACTCACCGTAGCTGTTGGGCTCGTACCCGAGAGTGCTGCCGTGGTTGCCGTCTACCCGCATGGCCCCATCGCGGTGGTAGCTGTGGAATGGGCAGCGTGAGGCGTTCACCGGGATCAGGTGATGGTTCACGCCGAGACGGTAGCGCTGGGCATCCCCATACGAGAACAGGCGACCCTGCAGCATCTTGTCCGGCGAGAAGCCGATGCCGGGCACCACATTGGCCGGGTTGAACGCCGATTGTTCCACCTCGGCGAAATAGTTCTCTGGATTGCGGTTCAGCTCCATTATCCCCACCTCGATCAGGGGATAGTCCTTATGGAACCACACCTTGGTCAGGTCGAACGGGTTGTACGGACAGGTCGCTGCATCCTTCTCCGGCATCACCTGGATGAAGAGCTTCCACCGCGGATAGTCACCCCTCTCAATGCTTTCGTACAGGTCGCGCTGGTGGCTCTCCCGGTCCTTCCCAATGAGGGCCTCGGCCTCCGCATCGGTCAGGTTCTTGATGCCCTGCTGGCAGACCCAATGGAACTTGACCCAGTGCCGCTCGTTCTTGGCGTTGATGAGGCTGAAGGTGTGGCTGCCAAAGCCGTGCATGTGGCGGTAGGTCGCCGGGATGCCCCGGTCGCTCATGACGATGGTAACCTGGTGCAAGGCCTCGGGCAGAGAGGTCCAAAAGTCCCAGTTGTTCTTGGCACTGCGCAGGTTGGTACGCGGGTCCCGCTTTACGGCGTGGTTGAGGTCGGGGAACTTGAGCGGATCGCGCAAGAAAAACACGGGAGTGTTGTTCCCCACCAAGTCCCAGTTGCCTTCCTCCGTGTAGAGCTTGACCGCAAAGCCCCGGATGTCTCGCTCCGCATCCGCCGCGCCGCGCTCCCCTGCCACCGTGGAGAAGCGGGTAAAGAGATCGGTCTTCTTGCCGATCTGGGAAAAGATCTTGGCCTTTGTGTAGCGAGTAATGTCGTGAATGACGGTAAAGGTGCCGTACGCCCCGGACCCCTTGGCGTGCATCCGGCGCTCGGGAATGACTTCCCGGTCAAAATGGCCGAGCTTTTCCAGGAACCAGACATCCTGCAGCAGCATCGGCCCGCGAGGCCCGGCGGTCATGACATTCTGGTTATCAGGGACCGGTGCCCCGGCGTTGGTCGTCAGCTTCTTCTCGTCTTTCATGGTCGTCCTCCCTTCCAGGATGATCACCCCCCAAACAACTTGCCCACCATACCCATAACATCGTCCAGGGCCGAACCATCACGATTCACATCCAACAAGCTGTTCAACACGCTCATCATATCCGGATTGGAGTCTTGAGTCGACTGCATGCGCTTGTCAGCCCGCTTGATCATCTACATCCCAGGACCATGACCTGACATCTTCTATCTGGGCAAAAGTCAGCCATCCATTTACTGGCTTTTCCATCGTATAGCACTGGATGAGGATATCGTTAATGTACAGCTCCATCATGGTATGACGTAGCAGCAACAGGAGGCGTTTCCGTTTACCGAAGGAGATTTGCCGGTCTACACGTTCCAGACATCTGCACTCATCACCAGCCGCTATCCCCAACCCAATCTCGACAACCGAGTCCTCACCTATGCGAATATCGGTTGTGTTTGAGCCTTCATGCCCAATGATCAAATGGCCAGATGAATCTGCGGTTCCCTCAAACAGAAGGCCATGACCGGGGTCGAAGCGAAGCCCTGCCGTGTCGTACGACAGCGCGAGAGGACGAGACTTTAGACGGTCGTTCCCGGGCCACCAACACAAGTACAGGCATTCGTCAATGATTGCGGCCTTCTTCAATGGAGCATAGTACACGACGCAGTGTTCCGCACTGAAATCGCCCTCGGCAATAGAATGATGGTTCACCAAGATACCATCTGGCGACTGCAGAAACCGTGTGAAATAGGCGTGCATCCTGCTCTTGTTCTGCAGAAGCGAATAGTTCTTGGGCGATGGCCGGAATGGTCCCTGAGGTCCGTCCGATACGAAACTGAACATGCCGCAGTTCACCGATGCATAATCCCCAAGCATGGCATAGTATCTGCTGCCGATTCGTTCGACTCCGCCAACTTCGATAAAGTACATACTGGGCGTACCGCCCCAGTCGATTGAGGGAGGTGGCTCCGCCTTCCAGTGAAGCCCATCAGGACTCGTCCCGTACCCAAATCCCAGACAGTCTCGGGGCGTAGCTGTCCAATAGCCATGATAACCACCCTGGGCCGCTGGTACCACACAGATGCCGTCCCAACGTGGATCTTCCCAAGGACCCTTGGCGTTGGGTTCTATTCGCCGGTAGTACTTTTCGTCTATTCTGAAGGCAAGGTCATCGCCGGCTTTGTGCCACGTCAGGAGATCGTCGGAAGCCGCGAAAAAGATACTCTGTACGTTCCTTTCGCCATCCATCCGCCATTCAGAGTAGTTGCACAGGAATCTCCTGCCATTTGCGGGATCGAGATTCCGCCATACTGAGCCAGAACCCAGATACCGGACCATCCTGTCAGAGTGACCCAGTACCCAGCCGTGATCCTTCCAGGCCACTCCGTCCGTTGAGGTTGCGACCCCAAAGCCGTCACAAACATAGCGCTCGCTGATGAGGTAGTATTGGTAATAAGTGCCGCCATGGTAGTAGATCCATGCGTCCCAGGTTTTTGGCGACGTCTTTGATCGGAATAGCATTCCGTACTCCTATATTACGTGGCACCCTCGTTGGGCGGTCCAACGGACTGCCCTTCAGCCGCACGCGGGTGAAACGACGGACGAAATCCTTCCTCCCACAAGAACCGGAACGGGCCGGTTCTAGCAAGCGCTGGTTAGCCGCCATAGCGGACTCTAGGATGCCACATAGTTCTCAAGCGCTACGGTCATCTCAGGAAACTGCTCCAGAATCTGCCGATCAACAGTCACCAAGGGCACATCCAAATCCTGTGCCAGCGCCACGAACTCGCAGTCATACGCCGAACATGTACTTGCAGCCACCAGGTTCAACACGTGCGTTGACACTATGTCATACTCCTGCCCCAGCATCAGCCCCGTGGCTTCATCCATGATCTGCTGCGCTTCTTGCAGCCCTAGAATCTTTCGGCGTATGTACAGCGCCAGTACATTGCGGAACTCACTCCGCCACAGCAAAGGCGCCGCCCATTGCGGGTCTTTCAGAAGAGCTTGCTCGGCCTGCATGGACCGCTCGCTGGTCAGATACAAGTAGCCGATGATATGGGTGTCCACAACAATCATGAGCGACCCACCACCTTTGCTGTTGTAAATTCCCCATCATCGATCCTATACCCAACCGTCTTTTCACGTAACCGCCGCGCTCTCGCCAAGACCGCTTCGGGACTTGTCGTTCGACTCCGCAGTGCGCGCTCAATACATACTATGACCTCGCTATTGATGCTGCGGCGGTTTACCTCGGCAGATTGCCTTAGATGTTCATACAGATCATCAGGGATGTTCTTTACAGTGATTGCGGGCATGGTCTTCCTCCATGATGGTTTCGTTTTGGAACTATTATGGGGGCTTATCGGCAAATTGTCAAGACGCGCTTGAGATAGACTATCTCCGGATCTCCTTCATCTATCGTTTCCGCTAACTCCAGGGTAGCTTGGAAGAAACTCGAGCAAGGCCATATGTCCCAAGAAGCATCAACACTGAATCTGGGACAGGAACTTTACA
>Ga0315274_10012476_pt1 | contig 12119 bp, 10 predicted proteins | sample YL17G02_20_MG_FD_203700 | JGI IMG/M metagenome (GOLD analysis project Ga0315274, IMG submission 203700) | Sediment microbial communities from Yellowstone Lake, YNP, Wyoming, USA - YL17G02_20 | ecosystem: Environmental > Aquatic > Freshwater > Lake > Sediment | place: USA: Wyoming | collected... | reverse complement strand
GGCTTGTCACGCGGTGCTCGCGTGGAATGAGTCCGATCCCGAAGTTTTGAAGAAACTGGGGATACAATAGGGAGATTTTTTCGATGTACTGCTCTGTCAGAGACTGCATGGTGATGTTGGACGAGTTCTCGAGTCCCGTCGAAGGAATGCGGCGTCTGGGTGTGGACGCCATGGAGATTGCGCTCTCGAACGACCTCAAGGTCTGCGCCATGGACTCGAAGGAGGACATCACGTTGACCTCGGACAAGGACGCGCGGGCTTACAAAAAACGGCTCGACGGTCTCGGCATCCGCGGTACGGCGTTCCTGACGGTGTGCGACTTCAGCGGCGGCGATTTTGAGTTGAACGTGCAGTGGGTGGCGCGGGCCATCGAACTTGCGGACCTCCTGGGCATGCCCGCTCTCCGGATCGATTCCGCGATGCGCCGCGAGCGGGAACTGGATTTTGGGGCGCGCGTGGACCTCTTCGCGAAGGGTCTCGGCGCGGCGCTCGAGCGGACGGAGGGGTCAAAGGTCGCGCTCGGCATCGAGAACCACGGCTACCAGGGCAACAACCTTGCCTTTCAGCTCAACGTGTACAAGGCGGTCGGGTCGACTCGCCTCGGATCGACCATGGACACGGGGAACTTCTACTGGCGGGGTTATCCGCTCTCGGAGGTGTACGGGATCTTGAACATCCTCGCCCCGTACACCAAACACACGCACCTCAAGAACATCAAGTACCCGCCGGAGAAACGAGAGGTCATGCGCGAGGCCGGATGGGAATACGACAAGTACGTGTCCCCAATCGAGGAAGGCGACATCGATCACGCCAAAGTGCTGCGGCTGCTGGCCGATGCGGGATACGAGGGCGATATCTGTCTCGAGGATGAGTCGCTAGGCCATTTCAAGCCGGGGCCGGAACGCGTAGCCGTTGTCGAACGCGACGTGGCTTATATTAAAGCCATCATCGCGGAAGTAGCCGTATAACCACGAAGCTCCCGCCGAGCGTACAGGCCGTATGGGTTCAGGTCGTGGGGATTGGGGATCGCGTTTTGACTTGAGGGCACGGTAATGCTACAACGCAGCGAAATGGCCGTGTTTCTGTGAGGATATCGCTTATGTCTCAACTTCCCGAAACGCACGGCGATCCACGTCAGATTGCGAAGTGGGCCGAGCGTTACGCGCGGAGCCGGACGCTTCCGTTCCTTGTGCAGTGGGTTTTCATCGTAGTGCTCGTGGTCGTGATCGGCGCACTGGCGTACGTGACGTTGCTTGCATATAAGACGCACCGGCAGACCCTGCTGTGGATCTGCATGGCGGCGGTCGCCGCGGTCACGGTCGTTCTGACCTGGTTCAGTTCGTCCAGGTGGGGCGGCGAGCTGATCTGGCGGATCAGTCAGCGTCTTTACGGCAAAGAGGGGTATGCGGAGTACAGCGGCGGCGAACGCGCCGAGGCAATCCGCCGTGCGTGGTGGATTCGGCTGGTGGCGTTGGGCCTGGCGGTTTACCACTTGGGCCTGGCGCTATTGGTGGGACTGCATTACCTTTCCGTCGAATACCTCCAGCCGTGGTCGGCGCTGTACATGGCGCCGTTTCTCATGCTCATGGTTGTAACGCAGCGTCTTGGATTCTGGGCATGGGTGTGGCCGGGGCTGTATGCGCTGCACGCCGTGGCCATCCTTATGGGAGCGCCGCATTTCAGGGGCCAGTGGTTTGCGCTCGATGTCCTGGTGCCGATTTTCGGCTACGGCTTGATATCGATCATCGTGGGCCACTTCTACAGCCGGTACGCACTGCGCAGGCTGAAGGCGCTTGCGCGCGCGGGCATCAAGGACGATCGCGGCGATTCCGGAGTTCCGACCGAATGAATGATCTCGACCGCACGATCCATGAGCCGGCGCGGCTGAGGATTGTCACTATCCTCTCCGGAGTGGATGTTGCGGATTTCAGCTTCCTGCTCGAGACGTTGGGGCTGACGAAGGGGAATCTTTCCTCACATATGGATCGGCTCGAAAAGGCCGGCTACGTCGAGGTCATCAAGAGCTTCAAAGGCAAGATCCCGCACACTCAGTTCCGCCTCACCAAAGCGGGCCAGGACGCCCTCGCGGAATATTGGGCCGGCCTGGATCAGATCCGCGCGCTCCGCGACAAAACCGGGGAGCAATAGGTGGACGCGCGTTTGTGTCTACCGTCGCGAATGACAACGCAAGCTGAGGGTACTACATCCCCCTAACTCCCCCTTCAAAGGGGGACTTCCTAAACTCCCCTTCAAAGGGGGACTTCCCAAACTCCCCTTCAAAGGGGACTTGTTCGGTTCAGTCCGATACCGAATTTCATGCGGCGTCAATGGGTCACCGAACTTGCAAAGAAGACTGTTTGGGAAGGAATGCTTGGAGGACGCGGCCCGCTGATTCGTATTCTTGGATTGGGAATGGGCCATCGAAGACGAGTACTGGTTTGGCTTGCACTTGGCTGCCGCTCGAACTCGAGAGCACGTCCATGAATGAAGGGCCGGAGATGATAGACCCGGGGTCGCATAACGGCGGCAGTTCAACCCAACCCTCTGCTGCACCTCGCCACTCGAGCGCGCGAATAGCGCCGGGCTGCGTGATGATCGCGACAGGCCCGTCCGGTCCCCCGTGGAACCCGCAGATCGAGATCGGGCCGAGACGCGCGCGATGCCACTGACCGGTTGTCGGGTCGCGCCACGCATGGTAGACACCCTCCTCGGGGCTGTCCGAAGGAAGGGGTTCGCCGTACTTTCGCTGGTTCCACATAAAGATGACGTGCACGGCGCCGGTCTTGTCCACGAGCATGTCCATCGCATAGGCCGAATGACCTACGGGGCAGTCCGCGACCTTTTCGCGGCGCGCCGGGGCCGCCGTGCCCGGCGGATAGAACACGTACCACACTTCGTTGTAAGTATTGCCCTCGCTCCCATCCGGACAGTTCGTCGCGACGACGTGCAAGCCTTCGGCCGTCGGGAAAAGGATCGGATACGTCCATGCCGTCTTCGGTTTCTGTTTCACCTGGCCTTCCTGCATTACGATTGAAGGCGTCCACTCGAGGCGGCTTAGGTTCAGCATCGCCAGAAACATCGTGTAACTCGGCTCGGCGAGGTAACCGAGGTAAAGCGTCTCGTCGCGGACGGCGATCCCGATGTAGTACGCATTGAGCATATCAGGCGGCGGCGGGATCTCATCGAATGCGTCCGCTGACCCTGGTTTCCTCGAGCGGAGGAAGCGGGCCGGTTTTTCCTTGAGGGTGTAAGCAACGACGAGTCTCTTGTCTCGATCCAGCACGAGAGTCGGCGGCTGATAGATGTCCGGCAGACTGGCGCCCTCCCGCCATTTGCCGCCATCGAGGCAATAGAGGACTCCGTGGGCCGCGTCGGGACTTGCGCCCCACAGCCCGACCGTGTAGTAGGTGTCCCCGTCGAAAACGATCTTGGGCGTGTTATAGCCCCAGTAAGGGCTGACCCAGGAAATCCCGCGCGCGATCTCGCTAATGGGCGTTGGGAGAGGCGTGCCCTGCGCGCATCCCGCCAGGCAGGCGAGAATACACGCCGTCAGCATATAGAATCCGCGCGATTTCACAATTGGTGCGTTTCCCCACTTCGTTCGGGACGCGAAATCGTTTGCAGTCACTGCATTTTGAGACTGAAGAAGAGCAATGCCCGGAGCGGTTACATCTTCTGCATCATCGCGAGAAATTCCTGGTTGCTCTTGGTTTTTTTGAGCTTGTTGATGAGGAGCTCGGTGGCTTCGGCGACTTCGAGGGGGCTCAGGACGCGGAGCAGCAGCCAGATGCGCTGAAGCTCCTCGCCCTCGATCAGGAGTTCCTCTTTGCGGGTCCTCGACTTGAGCACGTCCATCGCGGGGAAGATGCGCTTCTCCATGAGACGGCGATCGAGATGGAGTTCCATGTTGCCCGTGCCCTTGAACTCTTCGAAGATAACATCGTCCATGCGGCTGCCCGTCTCGATGAGGGCCGTGGCGACAATCGTCAGACTTCCGCCTTCCTCGACGTTGCGCGCAGCGCCGAAGAAGCGCTTCGGGCGCTGGAGGGCGTTTGCGTCGACGCCGCCGGAGAGCACCTTGCCGCTCGCCGGCACGATGACGTTGTATGCGCGCGCGAGACGCGTGATCGAGTCGAGCAGGATCACGACGTCGCGTTTGTGCTCGACGAGGCGCTTGGCCTTCTCGAGCACCATCTCGGCGACCTGCACGTGCCGTTCGGGCGGCTCATCGAAGGTTGACGCGATCACCTCGCCCTTGACTGAGCGCGCCATGTCAGTGACTTCCTCGGGTCGCTCATCGATGAGGAGCACGATGACAGTTGTCTCGTGATGATTGGTCGTAATGCTATTGGCCATTTTTTGCAGCAGGACGGTTTTGCCCGTGAACGGGGCCGCCACGATCAGTCCGCGCTGTCCTTTCCCGATCGGGCAGATCAAGTCCATGATGCGCATGGCGACTTCTTCTTGGGTCGTTTCGAGGCGCATCCGCTCGTTCGGATGGAGCGGCGTGAGACTGTCGAAGATGATCCGTTCCCGTGCAACTTCCGGCGTCTCCTGGTTCACGGCCTCCACTTTGAGGAGCGCAAAGTAACGCTCGCCCTCTTTCGGTGGACGCACGTGGCCCTGGATCGTGTCGCCGGTGCGCAATGCGAACTTCCGGATCTGCGAAGGAGACACATAAATGTCATCCGGTCCGGGCAGATACGAGTAGTCCGGTGAACGCAGAAAGCCGAAACCGTCGGGCAGGATCTCGAGCGTGCCTTCGCCGTACAGCGAACCGGTTCGCACGATGCTTGCCTGGAGGACCTTGAACAGGAGGTCCTGTTTCTTGAGTCCGCTGAATCCCTCGATATTGAGCTCGCGCGCGACATCCACGAGTTCCTGCATGGGCATCGCCTTGAGGTCGCCGATAGCCAGTTCGGGACCATTGCTCTGTGGGATCTCCTCGGGCTCGACGTCGTTTATGACGACGTCCGTGTGCGGCCTCGGATTCTGCATTTGGTGCTGTTGAGGACGGCGGTTCCTGCCTTGTTTTCCTTGGGGCTTACCCATTGGCCCCTTTCTGCCACCTCTGGGTCTGCCTTTGCCTTGATTCCGGTAACTGTTGCTCATGTCCGCCATACGTTTTCCTTTCGTTACAGGCTGTAGGCTTGTAGGCTGTCGGCGCCTTTAGGCTTCCTAAGCTCTTTTCCTCCAGCCTCTCTTCCTCCAGCCTCTTCTTCTCAGTGAATTTCCGCCCAATTGCCGCCGATCCCCACGTCCACCTTGAGGGGAACGTCCAACTCGATGGCTTGTTCCATCATCTTCTTCATCTGCGCCGCGAGGTGTTGTGCTTCCTTCGCGGGGCTCTCTACGACCAGTTCATCATGCACCTGAAGCAGCAACCGCGCCCCCGTTTTCCGGAGGGCTTCGTCGATGCGGATCATGGCGAGCTTTATGACGTCCGCGGCGCTGCCCTGTACAGGGGTGTTGATCGCGGCGCGTTCGGCGGCCTTGCGCGTGACGTTATCCGTACTGTTCAGCTCCGGGATGTAGCGTCGCCGGTTCAAGACCGTGGTCACGTATCCGTCTTTTCGAGCGCGTTCAAGCGTTTCCTCGATCCAGACCCGCACCCTCGGGTATTGGTCGAAGTAGTTGTCGATAAACTGCTGTGCCTCAGTGGTCGAAATCCCGACGTTCCTCGAGAGGCCAAAGGCGCTGATGCCATACACGACGCCGAAATTGACCGCCTTCGCTTGCCGCCGCATCTCCGGGGTTACATCCTTTTGAGGCACTCCAAAGATGCGGGCGGCGGTGTCGGCATGGATGTCGGCGTCCTTCTGGAACGCGGCCTTCAGGTTTTTATCGCCGGCCAAGTGCGCCAGGATTCTCAATTCAATTTGCGAGTAGTCCGCGGAAATCAGCCGCTGATCGCGGCCGCCGGGGACAAAGCCTCGTCGGATGGCCCGCCCGACCTCTGTTCGCACGGGGATGTTCTGCAGATTCGGGTCACTGCTGGACAGGCGCCCCGTGGCGGCCACCGCCTGATTGAATGATGTATGAATCCGTCCGGTGTCCGGATGCACGAGTTTCGGGAGCGCTTCGACATACGTATTCAGCAGTTTGTCAAGAGTCCGGTATTCCAGGATTTTTTGCGGAAGCGGATGCTCCTGTGCGAGTTCCTCGAGGACCTCCACATCCGTCGAAAACCCGGTTTTGGTTTTGCGCTTCGGGGCCAACCCCAGTTTCTCGAACAGAATGGCCTGAAGTTGTTTGGGTGAATTGATCTGAAAGGATTCACCAGCTTCTTCAAATATCGCGGATTCCAGGGCGCCCAATCGAACCGTGAGGTCGCGCTGCAATCTAGCAAACACGGCGGGGTCAATGGCAATTCCCGCCATTTCCATCCGCGCCAGCACGGAAATCAAAGGGAGTTCCACATCTTGGAACAGCGGCCCGAGCGACCGTTCCTGCAATAGCTTCTGGAACACCCCGTTCAACCGCCACGTGACGTCCGCATCCTCGCACGAGTATTCACATGCGCGATCAACGGGGACTTTGTCGAACGTGACAGTCTTCGAACCCTTGCCGATCAGATCGGCAATCGGGATCATCTTCCTCTTGAGGTATTGAAGGCTTACTTCGGTGAGATTATGCCTTAATCGGGAGGGGTCCGTCAAGTAGGAAGCAACCATGGTGTCCATGGCAATCCCGCGGAGCTGGATTCCCGCCCGCGATAACACAATCAGGTCGTACTTGATGTTGTGTCCTACCTTGCGGAGGTCAGGGTCTTCGAGCAAGGGACGAAGCATATCGAGGGCCTTCCGGCGCGGCACCGACTCGATGTGCTCCGCAAAGAGCTGGTCCTTATCCTTCCTGATGGCAAACGCCTCCGGGTCGTGTCCCACAGGAACGTAGTACGCCGCCTCGGGGCGACAGCTCATCGAAACGCCCACCAGAGTTGCGCGCATGGGATCCGTCGAGGTGGTCTCCGTATCAACGGCGAACATGCCGGCTTTGCGCATCTCGTCTATGGACGCCGCCAACTGCTTTTCGGTGAGCACGAGGGTGTATCGAAGGTTCTCCTTCGCGCCGGCGTCGGGCAGGAACTCGTGCAGCAGCGATGAGAATTCGAGCTGCGCAAACGCTTCCGCCAGGCGCGCGCGATCCAAATCTTTGCGCCGGCAGGATTCAAGGTCGATGTCAACCGGCACGTCCGTAGCAATGGTGACGAGCTTGCGGCTGAGATAGGCCGATTCTTTGTCTTCCATCAGCCTATCGTGGACCTTTCCCTTGATCTCGTCGACATGTTTGTACAGGGCGTCGAGCGTACCGTATGTCTCGAGCAGCTTGGTTGCGGTTTTCTCGCCAATGCCCTTTACGCCCGGCACGTTGTCGGAGGCATCGCCCATGAGGGCGAGGATATCGATGACGCCTTCGGGCCCGACGCCAAAACGCTCACGAACCACTTCCGGCGTATACCAGATTCCGGCGTCGCCCTTTGATGGGTCATACACGGAGATGCGATCCGAGACAAGCTGAAGGAGGTCCTTGTCGCCCGATACGATGACAGTTTCCATGCCTTCAGTTTCGGCACGGCGCGCGAGCGTTCCTATGACGTCGTCCGCCTCGACGCCGGGCACCCGAAGCATCGGGATGTCGAACGCCTCGACCAACATGTCCATGAGCGGCAATTGCGATTTCAGTTCCGGGGGCGTCTCCTGGCGCGTGGCTTTGTACTCGGCGTACATCTTATCGCGAAAGGTCTCTCCGCCCGCGTCGAACGTCATGACGACATGGGTCGGTTGCTGTTCACGGAGGATCTTCAGCAGGATGCGGACAAACCCGTAGACGGCGTTTGTGGGCTGGCCCTTCGAATTCGTCAACCCTGACCGGATCGCATAAAACGAACGGAAGGCGAATCCTGTTCCGTCGATCAAGAACAGCCGGGGACGCGCGCCGCGAGACGCCTCGTCCTCGAGGGGTCCTTCGGTTTCAGACTTTTCTTTTCGCTTGGTCACGGATCGTGTCTCCTTTCGCCGACCCACCATCAACATCTCCAGCGATTCCCCCTTCAAAGGGGGACACCACCTGCTTTGTTGTCATCAGCTTGAGTATCTCGGAAGCTGCGCGGGCCGACGCGCCAGGTCCTCCAAGCTTCGCACGGACCTCGGCGAGATCGCAGATCATCGCGGCGCGCCGAGGTGTGTCGTCGATCAACTCCAAGGCGGCGGGCAGTATGCGCTGGGCGCCGGCGTCTTCCTGAATGAACTCCGGCACAATGCCCCGGCCCGCCAGGATGTTTGCAAGGCCGATATGCTCGATGTGCACAAGGCGGCGCGCGATCCAGTAATTGAGAGGCGCTGTCCTGTAAAGGATTACCATCGGCACGCCGAAGAGCGCCGTCTCGAGCGTGGCTGTCCCGGAAGCGACGAGGCAGAATTGAGCCGCCGTGAGCACTTCGTACGCCTTTCCGATGACAGTCTGCAATGGGAACCGTCCCGCCGAAGCATGTACCTGACGTTCGCGCTGCTCGTCGACGCATGGCGCAATGAATCGCGCCTCCGGATGCGTTTTCCGAATCCCTTCCGCGACCTCGAGCATCACACGGAGAAGACGCCGGATCTCTTGATCGCGGCTGCCCGGGAAGATCCCGATCAACATTCCGTTCTTGAACATGCCCGTGAGGGAGGCCTGTTCAATCTGGTCGAACAGCGGATGACCGACGTAGATGCAGTCGACTCCGATCTCTCGATACATTGTCTCCTCAAAGGGGAGGATGACGAGCATTTTGTCGACCGACCTCGCGATCGTGTATATGCGTTTTCTCTTCCATGCCCAGACCTGGGGACTGATGTAGTAAACAACTGGGATTCCCATGGCCTTCGCGCGCCGGGCGAGCCGCATGTTGAAACCCGGATAGTCGATCGTTACGAGGCAATCGGGTTGTGTGCGTTCCAGATGCCGGATCGTATCCAGGAACACACGTCGGATATACGGGAATGATTTAGCCACCTCGGCGAACCCCATGATCGCACGGCCCGCCAGATTGCAGCGGAGTTTCATTCCCGCCGCGGCCATGCGTGGGCCGCCCAGTCCCTCACAATCCGCGTCCGGCGCTTGGCGCAGCATCGCCGAGACGAGATTGGCGCCATGCATGTCGCCGGAAGACTCTCCGGCTGAAAGGAATATGCGAGTCAAAGGCAGTCCCTTGGGTATAGGGTTTAGGGTTTGGGGTTTAGGGTTTAGGGTGTAAAGCCGTCGGACCGGTCAGACCTGTCGGACGTGTCAGACTTGTCCGACTATAAACCCTATGCCCTATACCCCAAACCCTATTCCCCATACCCTAGCCGTGGCTCTGTTGCGTTGCTAGTTCTGACGAATGAAAGCGATAATCTGTTCTGCAAGTTCGAGGGCCGCGAGGCCGTCCTCTCCCGCAACGACGGGCCTTGCGCGGTCGCGCACGCAACGAATGAAGGATTCCAGTTCCAACTTGAGGGGTTCATCCCGCTTTACAGGCAGAGCGTCGATTAGGATATGCTCCATCGGCGAGACGCCCGGCGGGACAGGTCCCGGTTTCTTGCGATATCGCAAGACCTCCTGTTCCGTATAGTCTGTCGAAAGATAGGCGTCCATTTCAAATACGCGGATCTTCCTCATTCGCTCCGGCGCGACACGGCTGCATGTCAGGTTCGCTACGCAGCCCGAGGAAAAACGGAGCCGGGCGTTAGCGATGTCCTCTGACGGCGAAAAAACCGGGACGCCCACGGCGTCAATCGAGGTCACCTCCTGGCGCGCGAGAGCAAGCACAATGTCGAGGTCGTGGATCATCAGGTCAAGGACGACGCTGACATCTTGGCCACGGCTCGGATAGGGGCTCAGCCGGTGACACTCGATGAACCGCGGCTCCTTTACCGTCTCCGCGAGAGCCATCACGGCGCCATTGAACCTCTCGATATGCCCGACCTGCAGGATGCGTCCGTTGCGAGCCGCGGCGCTCACCATTTCGCGTCCCTCGCCGGCATTCGCCGCAATCGGCTTCTCGACCAGCACGTCGATACCGGCATTGAGCAGTTCGAGCGTGATCGCACAATGCGCCGTGGTTGGCACGGCCACGGATACCGCGTGTACGCCGGCCGCCACCATTTTGGGGACGGTTCGAAACCACGGAACTCGGAAGTCGTCGGAAGCTTTCCTGCCGCGATCCGGATCCGTGTCCACCACGCCGGCTAGCGAGGCGTCGGGAAGGGAAGCGTAGATTCGGGCGTGGTGGTATCCGAGATGCCCTACGCCAATGACGCCAACGCGTGTGTCAGACATTCAACGTCCCTTCATCTCTCGAAGGTAGGATCATGCCCCCGATGCCTTCGATGGCCTTCGGCAATGCAGACGCGTGTTCAACAACAGCGTCCGGCATCTCTTCCGGGGTCCGAGGTCCAAGAACCTTGTATAGACCCGACCTGAACCAAACCGCCTTCATTCCAAGCCGCTTGGCGGGAATGATGTCGTTATCAATACGATCACCCACCATCACCGTCTTTGAGGGATCGTGACCTGATCTTGACAGCAGGTGAAGGAAAAAGCGAGGGTCGGGCTTGTCCAATTGGATGTCCGCCGAAACATCGGTCGATGAAAACAGATGCAGGATCCCGCAATGTTGAAGGTGTTCCCGCACCGAAGCGGGGGCGTTTGCTGCAAGAAGCAGCGGGTATTTCTGACGCACAACGTCGAGGGCCTCGCGGATTCCGGGCACGAGATGCCGTGGCTGTTCCTCAGCCCATTTTCCGAATTCAGACTGTACATAGGCGCAGACGGCCCGGTATCGCGTCACGTCAGGTTTTGTATAATGCCAGACCAACGCCCGCTGGAGGCTGGGCACGTACATTTGCATCACGGTTAGAACTCCTTCCTTGAAATGTCCGTCCGGAACATCAATGCCGTTTTGCGCGAGGCCGTTATGAACTGCTCCAAGAAGGATGTCGTAAAGGATGTCTTCATCGAGAATGACTCCGCCAACGTCAATGAGAACGGCCTCAATCTTCTCGCCAGGAACTGTCATACACATTCGCAGTCATCGCTTTTCACAGAGAAGAACATATAGTGATGCCGGATGATTCTACCTCGGTTTGCCGGCCCCCTCGCCTGTCCCGCTACTACTTTGTCACACCCCGGACGGATCGGCGGACGAACTCGAGGAAATGCGCTCTCTCCTCGCAGTTTTCGACGGAGGTCTCGATCTCGTGGAGCGCTTGGGTGGTGTTCAGGTCCGAGTGGAACATGATCTTGTACATTTGCTTTATCCGGTTGCGCTGGATCGTGTCCAGACCGTTCCGCTTGAGTCCCACGGTGTTTGGCCCGCAGCACCGGGCCGGATTGCCGTCCACGATCATGTACGGCGGTGCGTCTCTCGCAACGCGCGACAGGCCGCCGATGAAGGACATGGTCCCGACCACGCACTCCTGGTGCACGCCGGACAGGCCGCCCAGAATCGCCCGATCCTCGACCTCGACGTGGCCGGCCAAAGACGCGCAATTGGCCATAACGACCCCGCTGCCGACGTGGCAGTCATGGGCGACGTGCGAATACGCCATGAGCATGCAATAGTCGCCGATGGAGGTGACCCGGTGCTCCTCGTCAGAGCTGGTCAAAGTGCAGGCGCTGACCGTTACGTGCTCGCGGATGATGTTGTGGTTGCCGATCTGTGTCCGCCCGATGAGCCCCTGCTTGTGCTTCAGGTCCTGCGAGAGGACGCCAATCTGCGCGCCGCTGTAGATATGGTTCTCTTCGCCGATAACAGTCCGACCGTCGAGCACGCAGTGCGGTCCCACCACCGTTCCCGGTCCGATTTTGACATGCGGGCCGATAATGGTAAACGCTTGAACTTCAACACCTTCGGCCAACTCTGCGTCCGGATGGACTAGAGCCGTCGGATGAATCTTCATGAATTACTCGCCCCAGCCAGGGTAAAGGGATTGGAACTACACAACGGATAACACAATCAACGCGGAAAATCAAGCGGAACCCGTTGCGTCAAGTAAAAATCCACGCGAAACGGGTATCGTTGCGTCAAGTAAAAATCCACTCGAAATCGATGGACGTTTTTGTGTGCAAGAGGAGGGTGCGAGTGGTGTAATCTTGAG
>Ga0315274_10012472_pt1 | contig 12120 bp, 8 predicted proteins | sample YL17G02_20_MG_FD_203700 | JGI IMG/M metagenome (GOLD analysis project Ga0315274, IMG submission 203700) | Sediment microbial communities from Yellowstone Lake, YNP, Wyoming, USA - YL17G02_20 | ecosystem: Environmental > Aquatic > Freshwater > Lake > Sediment | place: USA: Wyoming | collected... | reverse complement strand
GGTTGGAGTTGAAGGCCTTCCCTGGGCGCAGGTGCGCCCCCCGCTTGCGTTTCGGGAGGCTTCACGGGATACTCCGGCCGTGCGCACGACGATCACCCAACTCACCGATCAGTTGCTCGCGTCCTACGCGCGCGTCGGCGGCATCAACCACATCGACGGCCAGAACCTGCCCTCCAAGAGCGCCATCGCGGCGATCACCGGGGATCTCCTGTGTCTGCTCTTCCCAGGGTATTTCGGCGACCGGTTGCTGCACTCGTCTGAGTTGAAGACCGAGACCTCCGCCCTGCTGAACTCGGTTTGGCGCCGGCTCGAGAACGAGGTCTGCAAGAGCCTCGAATACGCCCCGCCCCCGTCCGTCCACCGAAAGGAGCTGCGTTTGCTGTCCCACCAGCTCACGGGCGAATTCCTGGGCCGGCTGCCGCAGTTGCGCGAACTGCTCCAGACCGACGTGGAGGCGGCCTATGCCGGCGACCCCGCGGCGCTGAGCAAAGAGGAAGTGATCGTGGCCTATCCGTTTGTGGAAACGGTGGCGGTGCAACGGTTGGCGCACGAGCTTTATCGGAATCAGGTCTCCCTGATTCCGCGCATCATGACCGAATGGGCGCACGCCCGCACCGGCATGGACCTGCATCCGGGCGCAAGGATCGGTCCGTACTTCTTCGTCGATCACTGCACCGGCACCGTCGTCGGGGAGACCACCGAGATCGGCAGTCGCGTCCGGATGTACCAGGGGGTTGGCCTGGTGGCCCGGTCGCTCTCGGGCGGCCAGGCGTTGCGCGGCCAGAAGCGACATCCAACGATCGGGGACCGCGTGACCATCTATGCCGGGGCCACGATCATCGGCGGCGATACGGTGGTTGGAGCCGGAAGCACGATCGGCGCGAACGTGTTCCTGACCCACAGCGTGCCGCCCAACTCACTGGTGCTCCAGGAAGAGGTGAAGGTGAAGGTGCTGAACAAGTCGGCGAAAGCAAAGCGGGCCCCGGCGGCGGGTTCCAAGACGTGAGGTCGCAGCCTGCAGACGGAAACCCCTGGCCTTCACTTGCCTCGCACGCACGATGACCCCGTTCTACGACACGCACGCGCATCTGGACTTCCCGGACTTCCGCGATGACCTGTCGGCGGTGCTTGAGCGCGCCGCCACCGCAGGGATCACGCGGATCATCACGATTGGCACCGACCTGGAGAGCAGCCGGCAGGCGGTGGCGTTGGCCGAGCGGTATACCCAACTCTATGCCGTTGTTGGCTGGCACCCTTCCCACGTGTCCGCGGCTCCGCCGGACCTGCGGCCCGCGCTGCGCGAACTGGCTCGGCACCCGAAAGTCGTCGCCATCGGCGAGACCGGGCTTGATTATCATCGTCTGCCGAGCACGAAGCCGGGCGGCAGCGCGGCGGACGACGAGCGCTGCAAACAGGACCAGGCCCGCGTCTTTTGCCAGCAACTCGAGGTGGCGGCCGAGTGCGGCTTGAATGTGGTGGTTCACCAACGCGATTCCTTCGAGGACACGCTGGCGCACATGCAGCCGTTCGCCGGGCGGGTGCGCGGCGTGTTCCACTGCTTCGGGGGCAGTGCGGCCGAGATGCAGCGTGTCCTGGCCGTGGGGTCGCTGGTCAGCTTCACCGGCGTGGTGACCTTCAAGAACGCAGACGCGGTACGCGCCACCGTGGCCGCCACGCCGCTCGATCGGCTGATGCTGGAGACGGATTGCCCCTACCTTGCGCCGGTGCCGTATCGGGGCAAACGGTGCGAACCGGCGTACGTCCGGGAAATCGCCGAAGCCGTGGCCCGCGCGAAGTCGTGCACACTGGACGAGCTGAGCCGCGCGACCGACCAGACCGCGCGGGTGTTCTTCCCGCGGCTGAACGCCGCTTGAGCCGGGATCAGCTACCGGCGCTGGCGAGTTCCTCGTTCGTCGTGACGTTGATGATCTTGAACTGCTCGAGATGCAGCGCGGGGTCCGGCTGGAAGAGCAGTTTCCCAAAGTAGCGCTTCTCCATCTCGATCAGCAGCTTCTCGTCCTCGGTGCGCAGACGCTCGAACACCGTCGGGTTGAGGACGATCTTGAGCTGGAAGTCGGACTCGTCGCGCTGGCGCTTCTTGAGGATTTCGCCCAGCTTGCGCTGGATTTCCACGCTCATGCTCAGGGCGCTCTTCACCTTGCCCCGGCCCTTGCAGTACGGGCAGTCGTCCGACACGGACGCGCGCACGCTTTCGGTGTGTCGCTGTCGGGTCATTTCCATCAAGCCGAGCTGGGAGAGCGGGAGGATGTGGGTCTTGGCGCGGTCGCGCTTGAGTCCTTCCTTCATGCGCTGATAGACAGTCTGCTGGTCGCGGCGCGATTTCATGTCGATGAAGTCCAGTACGATCAGGCCCCCCATGTTGCGGAGGCGGAGCTGGCGGCAGATTTCGTCGGCCGCCTCGAGGTTGACCTTGAGGATGGTGGATTCCTGGTCCTTGCCACCCTTGTGCCGGCCGGTGTTGACGTCGATGGCCACCAGCGCCTCGGTTTCGTCCACGACGATGTAGCCGCCGCCCTTGAGATAGGCTTGGCGGGAGAAGGCGCCTTCCAACTGGCGCGTGATGCCGAAGCGGTCGAAGATCGGCTGCGACTCCGAGTAGAGCCGGACCTTGGAGACGGACCGGCGTGAGATGCGGCCGATCATCTCGCGAATCCGCTCAAAGTGCGGCGGGCCGTCCAGGACAATCCGCTCCACGTCTTCGGTGAGGAAGTCACGCACGGTCCGCTCGATCAGGTCGGGTTCGCGGAAGACGCAGGTGGCGGTGGGTTGGGAGTTGATCCGCTGCTGGATTTGCTGCCATTCGTCGATCAACAGGGCCAGGTCGCGGACGAAGTAGCGTTTCTGCTGTCCCTCACCCACGGTGCGGATGATGATGCCCATGCCTTCGGGGATGGTGAGTTCGCGGAGGATGGTCTTCAGGCGCTGGCGTTCCTCCTGGTTCTCGATCTTGCGCGAGATGCCGCTTTGCTCGGAGTTGGGCAGGAGCACGAGGTAGCGCCCCGGCAAGGCGAGGTTGGTGGTGACCCGCGGCCCCTTGGTGCCGATCGGGCCCTTGGTGACCTGCACGATGATGTCGCTGCTGGGCGGGTAGAGCCGCGGGATGTCCCGCTGGGTGATCCGGGGTTTGTCGCGATCCCGCCTCTTGGCGCCGCGATCGACGATCTCCACGCTGCTGTCGAAGTTGCTGGGCACAATGTCCCAGTAATGAAGGAAGGCGTTCTTCTCGAAACCGATGTCCACGAACGCCGCCTTGAGGCCGTCTTCCAGATTCCGGACCTTACCCTTGAAAATGCTGCCGACGAGGCGTTCATCCGTGGTGCGCTCGATGGTGAATTCCTCGAGCCGGCCCTCTTCCAGGACGGCGACGCGGAATTCGAGGGACTCGGCGTTGATGATGACTTCCTTGTGGATCTTTTTCTCCGGCTTGATCAGGCGCTGGACCTTCTTGATGACCTTGTGGGCCACGACCTTGAGGGCATCCACGATGCCTTGTGGCGGCGGTTCCGGCACGGGCACGGGGGTGAAGGCGGGTCCCTCCTTCACCTCCGCGGGGATGCCCAGATCCGGCTCGCGAAATTCCCGGGGTGCCGGGGCTGATGGGGTGGGCGCCGGCTCGGGCCGGGGAGGCGCTCCTTCGGGCACGCCGGCGGCGCGGTTCTCGGCGCGTTGGATTTCCCGCTCATGGCGGGAGTCAAAGATGGCGTCCTGGACGGGTTTATCACCGCCGGCTTCGGCGCGTGCTTGCTGGGCGCCGCGATCCGGGGGTTGGCCGTGGGCGCCCAAGCCACCGCTGGGACGGAAGCGCATGCCTCCACGGCGACGACGGGAGAAGTTACGTTCACTCATAGCGATCTAACTGTTGCGGTACCGATACACATTCTGCAGAACACCCGCGGCGATCAACGAGCAGAGCACTGAAGACCCGCCGTAGCTGAGCAGCGGCAGTGGGATACCCGTCACGGGCATTAAGCGAATATTCATGCCGATGTTGATGAACACGTGGCTGAAGAGCAGGGCCACCACACCCACCGCCAGCAGTTTGCCCAGGCGATCGCGCGCCTGGCCGGCGATCCGGATGCCGCAAAACAGCACCACGGCATAGAGGGAGAGGACGGTCGCACTGCCCAGGAAACCTTTCTCCTCGGCAATCACAGAGAAAATGAAGTCGTTGTGGGACACCACCGGCGGCAGGTAACCCAGGGCGATCTGCTGGCCCTCGCGCCAGCCCTTGCCCCACAGCCCACCCGAGCCCACTGAAATGAGGGCTTGCCGGACGTTCCAGGAATAGTTGAGCTGCTGAATCCGCGCCTTCTGGCGTTCGGCGGGCAATGTCTTGTCCGCCGCGAAGTCGCGTCCAAAGTACACCATCAGGCGTCGCCGCTGGTAATCCTCCAGTTTGATCTGCCACCGCGGCGGGGCAAGCAAGACATCCACGAGCAGCAACGCCACCAGACAGCCCACCCCGCCGAGCAACCGGGTCATGAAACGGAGCGGCACGCCGGCGACAAACATCATCACCAGGCTGATCGGCAGGAGCATCAGGGCGGAGCCCAAGTCCGGTTCCTTCAGAATGAGCACGAACGGCAGGAAGGTCAGCCCCAACCCCTTCAGGAACACCCAGGGCCGCCGCAACTCCTCCGTCGGCCGGCTCAGAAAGTGGGCGAGCGCGAAGATCAACGCGAGCTTCGCGAACTCGGAAGGCTGCAGGCTGAAGAAACCCAGATCGAACCAACGCCGCGCACCGAACCGCACCGTTCCCAGGAACAGCACCGCCCCCAACAGCAGGATCACCGTCCAGTAGCCAACGAACGACCAGCGGGTCAGCGTCCGATAGTCCACCAGACCCACCGCCGCCGCCGCCCCGATTCCGAGGACGAACCAGATGATCTGCTTCACATAGAGCTGGCGGTGCCAGGCAATTCCTTCGACGGGCGGCTTGGCGCTGGCGATGAACGCGACGCTGACGATCATCAGCCCGACCAGGGCGGCGATCAGCAGCCAATCCACGCGCGGCTGGCGCTCGTTGAGGGCCGTGTCGTACATCTAGGGCGATTGGGCGATCATCCCGGCTGGGCTCGGGTTCATGTGTTCACGCTTCTGCAGGGCCAGGTAAACCTGTTGCGCCAGCGGCGCGCAGGTCGTTCCACCCGAAACCCCGTCCTCCACCATCACGATGACCACATAACGTGGATTGTGCAGCGGGGCGAAGGAAGCGAACCAGGCCGTGTGCCCCACAATCTTGCGTCCGTGCATCACTTGCGCCGTGCCGGTCTTGGCGCAGACGTCCATGCCGGCAACCGCTGCCGTCGTTCCGGTCCCCTCCGCGTCCGCCACGTCGTCGTGCATGGCGCTGTGGATCAGCTCGAGACTTCGCCGGCTCACGCGCAGTTCGTCCCGAAGCCGGGGGGGAAACGAGCGCGGGAGCACGCCGCTGGTCCGGTCCACGGGCTCGATGCGCTCGACCAGGCGCGGCCAATAGACCTTGCCCCCGTTGGCGATGGCCGAGATCATGACGGCAACCTGGAGCGGCGTGAGCGCGATTTCCCCCTGACCGATGCACAGGTTCGCCGTGTTGCCGTCGTGCCAGGCCCCGCCCAGGTTCTCCTGCTGCCATTCGCGCGTGGGCAGCGTGCCCGCAGCATCCTGGCCGGTCGGAATACCGGTCCGCTCTCCAAAATGCAGGCGCTGACCCAGCTCCAGAATCCGGTCCGCGCCCACCTGCAAGCCCTCATGAATGAAGTAGGGATTGCTCGACTTGATGAGCGCCCGGCGGAAGTCGAATTCCCCCGGTCCGGCGAGATCGCCGATCTTGCGCTGCCCAAGCAGGTAGTAGCCCTTGCTCTCATAGACCGCCTTGGGACGCAACGTCCCGGCCTCCAATCCGGCCAGCCCCACGATGACCTTGAAGACCGAGCCGGGGTGATAGACGCCGGCCGTCGCGCGATTCAGCAGCGGCAGGAGCTTGGGATCGTTCAGCCGGTCCCAGTCCTCCTGCGTCAACCGCTGGTGGAACACATTCGGGTCGAATGTGGGGCTGGAGGCGAGTGCCAGCAGGTCGCCGTTGCGCGGGTCCATGACGACCACAGCCCCGCGCGTGGGACCGCCGGCGGGGACCTTGGCGGAGCGCAAGGCGTCTTCGGCGGCCTTCTGAATCGCGAGGTCGATGGTCAAGTGGATGTTCTGGCCGGCCTCGGCGGCGTTCCAGACATTCTCGGTTTCGCGGAAGCCCAGGCTGTTGACGAGGACGGACTTGACCCCGCTCTTGCCGCGGAGCCACTCATCCTGGGTCGCCTCGATGCCGGTCGCGCCGCGGAATTCGGGCATGGGCAGGATACGCAGGAGTGCCTCTTCCTCGGTCTGGGTTTCGTCGCGTTGCACGTAACCCAGGAAATGGGCCGCGAGCGACTGGTTCGGATAGAAGCGGGCCGGCTGCACCTCCAGATCCAGGCCGGGCAATGCGGCGGATTGCTCGACGTAGCGGGCCACCTGTTCAGGTGTCAGGCCCGTCACGACCGGCATCGGCAAGAAGCGTTGCTGGTAGTGCTGGTCGAACCGCTCCGGACTGAGCGGCAGCGGCTGTCTTAGCTGGAGGCTCAGTTGCACGAAGAGGTTGCTGACCGTCTGGTAACGGACCTGACGGCCGAGGTCGGTGCGCTGGGCCCGGCTGAGACTGCGCCCACGCACCTCGCGGCTGTAGGCATTCTGGAAGAGCGGCCGCAGTTCCTCGAGATAAAGCAACAGATTGTAGCTCGGCCGGTTGTCCGCCAGGGGTGCGCCATTGGCATCGAGAATCCGGCCGCGCAGCGCCGGGACACGCAAGGTGCGGAAGGACTGGCTGATCTGGCTCGCGCGATAGCGTTTCACGGACAGGACCTGCACGTACACCAGACCCGCCAGCAGAATGCCCAACCCGGCCAGCACCGCGACCGCCAGCGCGCGGAGTTGGGGATCATCCTTTCGCAGTTGGTCAATGATGAGCATGAGGATCGCGTCCGCGGTCAACCTCACGGTCGGCCCGGAAACTGGTTTCCTGGGCTGGCACGTAGTTGAAGACGCGGTTGAACCACTGGAACAGACCGAAGCAGGCTGGCGTGAAGACCGCCCCGCCCAAGGCGAGGACGATCCACTGCCAGACCGACCACCACCCGAGGAGTGGTTCGGCGCCGGTTCCCAGGAGCCCGAGCAGCGTCATCAGCGGCACGGCGGCGCTGGCTCCTAGCCCGATGAGGAACTGCGGATAGAACCAGTCGCGCAGGATCAAGCCCCGGTGGTGGTGAATGATCACGCCGGTCAACAGCAACGGCAGCGCGCTGAGGCCGAGCGGATTGGCGGACAACGAATCGAACCAGAACCCCCCGAGCAGCGCGAGCAGCACCACCGTCGGCAGACTGGCCGTCAAGGCGGCGTAAGCCACCAAGCCGGGCAAGAGATCGATCTGGGCGCCCAGAAGGTTCCGCAGCCCGCGGAAGTACGATTCGGCGAACACGGCGAGGAACGCCAACCCGAGCAGACCGAGGGTGTTGATCCAGCTCATGGAAACAGCACCCATACTTCCTCCAGGCGGTTGAGATTGACCGACAGCCGCACGCGCGCTTCGAGGTACAGCCCGAATTCATTGGTTTGGATGTCCACGACCTGACCCACGGGAATCCCTTTGGGAAATACCCCACCGTCGCCGCTCGTGAGCACCCATTGCCCCGGCCGGAGGCCCGCGCCAACCGGCACGAACGTGAACCCGACGAGGAGATGGTCCAGACTGGACGCTTCCGGGGTGATGATCCCCTTGTGCCGCGTCTCTTGGACCAGCGCCGAGAAACGGCACCCCGGGTCGCCCACCATCACCACGTGCGACCGGGTGAAGCCGACTTCCGTCACCCGGCCCACCAGGCCGTCGGCGGTGAGTACCGGGGCGTTGGTGCGCACCCCGTCCCGGGCGCCGAGGCCGATGTGGAGGGTGCGCCACCAGTTGGCGGGGTCCTGGCCCAGCACACGGGCAAGTTTGAGCTGCCAACCCGGGCTCTGTTGCCAGCCCAGGGCCTGCTTCAAGCGGGTGTTCTCCCGCCAGGCCTCCTGCAACTGCATGACCTGGAATTGGAGCCGTTGGTTCTGCTGGCGCAACTCCGCCACCTGCCGCAACAGATGGCCGCGCGTCGTGAGCGCTTGCCCGGTCTCCTGGACCAACCCCTCGCTCGAGCCAGCCAAGCCAAACAGGGGCAGGAACAAACCGCCCAGCGTCAGCTTGAGCTGGTCGGCGGTCCGCTCCGGCAATTGGAGCACGATCAGAACGACCAGCAACGCCGCGCCGCCGGCCAAGTAGTAAGGCCGCTTGGACATCAACAATTCAATCCACTGCGGCGAACGCGCGCCGGAACCTTCTCAGGTTCGGCTTGAGGAAGCGACTCTCTTGAGGAATTGAAGCTCCTGCAGCACCCGACCCACGCCTTCCACCACGGCCGTCAGCGGATCGTCCGCCACGTGCACCGGCAGGCCGGTCTCTTCGGCGACCAACCGGTCAATGCCCCGCAGCAACGCGCCGCCGCCCGCCATCACGATGCCCCGATCCACCAGGTCGGCGGAGAGTTCGGGGGGACAGCGTTCGAGGGTGATGCGAACGGACTCCAAAATACCGGTCAGAGGCTCCTTCAAGGCTTCCCGGATTTCCTCGGAACGGATGCTCAGCGTTTTCGGCAGGCCCGCGCTCAGGTCGCGGCCCTTGACCTCCATGGTCAATTCCTGTTCCAGCGGAAAGGCGGAGCCGACGCGGATCTTGATCTCTTCCGCGGTGCGTTCGCCAATCATCAAGTTGTAGGCCCGCTTCATGTAGGCGATGATGGTCTCGTCCATCTCGTCGCCCCCCACGCGCAGACTGCGGCTGAACACAATCCCCGCCAGGGAAATGATCGCAATCTCGCAGGTGCCACCACCGATATCGACAATCATGTTGCCCGCCGGCTCATGGACCGGCAGGCCCACCCCGATGGCGGACGCCATGGGCTGCTCGATCAAATAGACCTCGCGAGCGCCCGCATGGGTGGCGGAGTCTTTGACCGCCCGTTTCTCCACTTCGGTGATGCCCGAGGGGACGGCCACGACCACGCGCGGGGCAATGAGCTTGCGATGATGAACCCTCTGGATGAAATGCCGCAGCATCGCTTCGGTGATTTCGAAGTCGGCAATCACGCCATCCTTCATGGGGCGAATCGCCACGATGTTGCCCGGAGTGCGTCCGAGCATTCGCTTGGCTTCCTCGCCCACCGCGAGCACGTTCGTGGTGCCAGCCTGAATGGCGACTACAGAGGGTTCGCGCAGCACGATTCCCTGGTCGCGCACGTAAACCAGAGAGTTCGCCGTCCCGAGGTCTATCCCAATGTCATTGGAAAACAGGCTCTTGAGTTGCGCAAACATGTACGGTGCCTAGTCGGATGGAACCTTAAGTGCCCCTTGCCCTTACGGTCAAGACGATTAACGCGTCAGGGAAGGGACGGATCCAGTTTGCGGCAATTCACGCTGAGTTGATCGAGACGTTTCAGATGGTGCTGGAGCCGCCGCAGGAAGTCGGCGAAATCACTCTCTTTCACGGGCGACCAGACGACTTCGGCCAGCGCCGCCGCGCGCGGGAACGCAAAGTACTCCACGTCCTGCGGCGTCCAGAGGAATTCACCCCAGAGATTGCCTTGCGCGCCGAGCAGGTGTCGCTGTTTCTCTGCCGGGAGACGGGACGGCATCGGCTCGAAGCCATACACCGTTGCCAGCGGGATGAGACCCGCGATGCACTCGGGCTCGCCCGGTCCCTCGGCTTGCGCATAGTCAAAGTAGCAGTGGGTGGTGGGAGACATGACGACGTCGTGGCCCGCCTCCGCCGCGACGATGCCACCTTCCATGCCGCGCCAGGACATCACCGCCGCGCCGGGCGTGAGACCGCCTTCGAGGATCTCGTCCCAACCGATCAGCCGCCGGCCCTTGCTCACGAGGAACCGTTCGATCCGGCGGTTGAACCAAGTCTGGAGCTGCGCCTCGCTTTTCAACCCTTCGGCCTGGATGCGTGCCTGGCACTTGGGGCAGGCTCTCCAGCGGTCGCGCGGCGCTTCGTCACCGCCGATGTGGATGAAGCGGCTGGGGAACGCGGCGATCACTTCATCCAGCACGTCCTGCGCAAACGCGACGGCGGCGTCGTTGCCGGCGCACAGGATATCGCTGTGAACGCCCCAGCGCGTGCGCACCTCGAACGGTCCTCCCGTGCAGGAGAGCTCCGGATAGGCCGCCAGCGCCGCCTGGAAGTGCCCTGGCATTTCGATCTCCGGCAGAATCGTGATATGACGGGCCTGGGCGTAAGCCACCAACTCGCGCATCTGCGCCGGCGGGTAGAAGAACGGCCCGTAGGGCGTGCCATCGCCGGCGTTGCGGTCCCCGTGCCGGGGCGATTCCTTGCGCCGCGAGCCGACCTCGGTCAAACGCGGGTACTTTTTGATTTCGAGGCGCCAGCCCTGGTCGTCCGTGAGGTGAAGCTGCAAAGTGTTCAGCTTGTGCAGCGCCATCACGTCCACCAGTTTCTTGAGGAACTCCAGCGGCAGGAAGTGGCGGGCCGGGTCCACGAGCAGCCCACGCCAGGCAAACCGTGGCGAGTCCACGATCTCAACCGTCCGCACCTGCCAGCCGCCGGTGGGGGCTTCGGCCAAGCGGTTGGTCCCGAACACTTCCGGCGGGAGCAGTTGCCGGAACGTAATCCCGCCATAAAACAAGCCGGCCTCGGTGGCCGCGAGGACGGTGACACGGTTGGGGCTGACGGAAAGATGATATCCTTCGGCGCCGAGCCCGGCGCGCGGCGTCACCAACGCCATTTCGATGTCGGTTTCACGCGCGGCGTCGCTCACGACCGGCATCCGCCAGCCGAGCGGCGCCGACAACGCCTCCGCCAGCTTGTTCGCTTCCGTGGCGGCGCGGCCACCGGCCACGAAGCGCGTGGTCCGTGTCAGCTTCCAGTTCCCTTCCCTCAACTCAATGCGTGCTGGCAGAGGCAGGAGACCGAGCGCTGTCACGCCGGGGTTTGCGGCGCAAATGGGACTGGCCCCGGCCAACAAAGCCAGGACAACGGCCGCCGGGTTGGATGGGCGTCTGGTTTTCATAAGATCAGTATTGGCCGAGTTCAAGCCCGGCCTTGATGAAGGCACGGTAGTTCGCCTCGGTGCGCCGGGAAAGCGGGAGGTGGATGGGCGCGGCGGTGGGCATCAGAACGAAACCGCCACCGTCCTTGGCCTGGCGCATGATCTTGCTGACCTCGGCGCGGACCTGGTCGGGCGTGCCGTTTTCGAGGAGTTTCAGTTCGAGGTTGCCCCAGACCGAAACACCGCGCGCCTGGCAGCGGCGCTTCACCTCATCCAACCCGAGGTCGCCGTCGGGTGGAGGTTCGCAAGGATCAATCCCGTCGCAGCCGGTTTCCAGGATCAGGTCCAGCACCCGGCCGATTTTCCCGTGGCAATGGAGTCGCACCCTGCCGCCGCGGGAGTGAATCAATCGTGTCATCTCCGTGACGTGCGGCACAACGAAGCGCTGGAACATCGCCGGCGGCAGGTAGGGGGGAGTGAAATACTCGGGACCGACGATCCGGTAGCAATCGAGCACGCAGCAGTCGAGCTGGCGCCGCAGGTTCTCCATCGCCCGCTCGGCGATCACGGCAACGGTGCGGGCGAAATGGTCGGTCGCTTCGAAGGCCCACATGAGGAAGTCCTGGAAAGACATCAGATCCGCGGCGAGGTAAGCGGGGTCACCGACCGAAGCCATGACCAGCCCGCCTTCACCCAGCTCGGCATGCACGCGCTCGAGGTCGGAGGCATCGTAGTTCGCCGGCTGGTACGGCACGCTCAACGCCTGGTCCACGTCGTCGAGGCTCTTGCACCAGTGTTCGACCTGCCAGGTGGTGTACACGTCGGCGGTCGTCTGCTTGATGGAGCGCAATTCGCCCTTGGGGGTGCGGCAGATCCGCGTGGTGCGCTGGAACTGCTCGACGGTGTCCGTGCGGCTTTCGATCTCCACTGGGAAGTCGGAGCAGAGAAACCGTTCCTCGCACGTGTAGCGATCGGTGGCGGGGCGTGGATTCCAGTT
>Ga0315274_10012471_pt1 | contig 12120 bp, 22 predicted proteins | sample YL17G02_20_MG_FD_203700 | JGI IMG/M metagenome (GOLD analysis project Ga0315274, IMG submission 203700) | Sediment microbial communities from Yellowstone Lake, YNP, Wyoming, USA - YL17G02_20 | ecosystem: Environmental > Aquatic > Freshwater > Lake > Sediment | place: USA: Wyoming | collected... | reverse complement strand
GTTGTCATTAACAACCACCAATATCGTAGCGGTATCACCGGCATCTGATAAGCCAGTAGAAGGAATTTAAAATGGCTATTAATACAACCGCAATCCGCGACCTGCTCCGGCCCGGTCTAGCCGCCGTATTCGGCGACTATCCGATGTATCCGGGCCAGTGGTCGGAAATCTTCGAGAAGCACACGTCCGATAAGGCCGTTGAAATCGAAGTCGAAGTCAAGCTGCTTGGCTTGGCGCAGATCAAAGCAGAAGGCGCCTCGACCGCTTACGGCGAAATGGGCCAGCGCTTTGTAACGAACTATGTAAACCGTTACACCAGCATTGGTTTCATCATCACCCGTCAGGCGATCAAGGACAACTTGTACCAATCGTCGTTCCCACTGCAGGCGAAGGCTCTTCGTCAGTCGATGGAACAGACTAAGGAAGTGCTTGGCGCATCTGTGCTGAACAACGGCTTCTCAGCCAGCTTCCCTATTGGTGATGGTCAACCTCTGTTCTCGACGGCTCACCCCATTGAAAACGGAACTGTTGCCAACACCTTCACGGTACAGGCTGACTTGAACGAAACGTCGCTTCAGGATGCCATTGTTGGCGTTCAGCGCTTCCGTGATGCTGCGGGCCTCCGCATCATGACAAAGCCTACGAAGCTCATCGTTCCAGCTGAACTGCAGTGGACAGCAACTCGTTTGCTCCAATCGCAGTTCCGCGTCGATACAGCGAACAACGATATTAACGCAATTTACAACAACTCTGCGGTTCCGCAGGGTCACCGCGTTAACATGTTCCTGACCGACACGAACGGCTGGTTCTTGCTCACCGATGCTCCTAACGGCTTCAAGCACTACGAGCGTGAATCTCTCGAAACCGATGTCTACACGGACTTCGACACCGACAACCTCAAGGCGAAAGCCATTGAGCGTTATTCGTTCGGCTGCTCGAACTTCCGCGCAGGCTGGGGTTCACAGGGCGCTTCCTAATCGGATAAGGGGGGTGGCATCCGTCACCTCCCTAATTTTGGAGAAAATTTATGACTCACTTCTCTGATGGTGTCCGGGCAGGTAGGAACTTTGCTAATAACGGTACCGCTTCGGAACCGGGTGTCTTTATGTCGCCAATTAATGTTTACGACATTGTACCTGTGGCCTTTTCGGCAACAGCAGTGGCTGCAGCTCAGGCAGTAGCCGGCGCTGGTAACCTCACTATAAATGGTGCTTCTGCAACTAGTGGTGTCGCTACTTTTGATGTGCCACGTACCATAACGATTGTTTCGACTAACGCTGGTGATACGACTCAGACCGCAACTGTAACAGGTACGGATGTTTACGGGCTTGCAATGTCGGAATTAATTGCGTTTAACGGCACAACAGCTGTTACTGGTCAGAAAGCATTTAAGACCGTGACTCGCGTTGCGATCTCAGCTGCTCTTGCCGGTAACGGAAGTGTCGGCTCGACGGATGTCTTTGGCCTTCCGTTTCGTGCGAACACCCGGAACTACGTCCTGACTGCTTGGAACGGCGCGTTCGTTACTACCGGCACTTTCGCTGGTGCTGACGCAACCGTTGCAACAACAACAACGGATGACGTTCGCGGAACCTATGCTGTTCCAGATGCTGCCAACGGAACAAAGCGCCTAACCCTTTGGATCAACATCCTCGACGATGACACCCAGACTGGCCTCTATGGCGTAACACAAGCCTAATGATTGGGGCGGCCTTCGGGTCGCCCTAGTTTCATGGAGATTGTAATGCGGGCAAAGAAAGATTTTCAGCTCAAGGCTAAGCATAAGAACCCTAAGGGTGGACTCAATGAGGCTGGTCGTAAGGCGTACAATGCAGCCACTGGAAGCAATCTAAAGCGTCCGCAACCCGAAGGTGGAAAACGCAGGGATAGTTACTGTGCGCGATCTGCTGGGCAAATGAAGATGTTTCCTGAGGCTGCCAAAGATCCGAAGTCTCGGCTCCGGCTGGCCCGTAAAGCGTGGGATTGTTAATATGCGCGGAAAAAAGAATTTCATTGCTGAGGCTATAAAAAAACCCGGCGCACTTCGTAAAGCGCTAGGCGCTAAGGCTGGCAAGCCGATCCCAACAGGGAAGCTAGAGGCAGCCGCTAAGGCGCCCGGTAAAATGGGCCAGCGCGCTCGTTTTGCTATGACTCTTAAAGGAATGAAATAATGGCTGATGCAGTAACTACTCAGATTCTTGTTAATAACCAGACAACCGCTGTGATGCTGTTTACGAATGTTTCTGACGGCACTGGAGAATCTCTGGTAACAAAAGTAAACGTAGCCAATCTTGCGGCTAATGCTCTTGGTCAGGCTTGCACTGGAGTGAGTGTCAAAAAAATTCATATTGCAACCCACGGCATGGGGGTACGTCTTTTCTGGGGCGCAACCTCTAATATCATTTTCTTTATCTCTTCACAAAACAGCCAGTACACATTTGACTTGTCAAGTTTTGGCGGCCTTGTTAATAATTCTACGACAGGGAAAACCGGAAATATTTTACTTACCACGTTTGACCAGTCTCTTGGCGATACTTACACCCTCATCCTTGAGATGGAAAAGTATTACAACTAATAGGAATTAATCATGATTCTTCGTCGTTACACGAACGCCAATGGTGATCAGCAGGAAATCTGCCTTTCTCAAGAAGATTGGGAAAAGGTGACTGAAGAGTCGCTCGAAATGATGCTTGGCTTTAAGAAGGCTGCTAAGCCTGTAGTCGAGCCTGCGGCTGAGCCCGCCGCTGAAGAAGCGCCTGTTGCTGAGAAGGCTACAGCTAAGAGTAAGAAGTAATGCGCGGGAAGAAAGAGTCGCGTGTAAATGAGGCTGGTAACTATACGAAGCCAGACCTACGCAAGCGCCTCTTTAACAGCATTAAAGCGCGTGCAACACAGGGAACTGGGGCTGGGCAATGGTCAGCGAGGAAGGCACAGCTTTTGGCCAAGTCCTACAAAGCCAAAGGTGGCGGATATGCCGATTAGAAAGCCCCAGCAGTCCCTGAAGGACTGGACTGATCAGAAGTGGACCACCAAGTCTGGTAAGCCGTCCAGCAAAACTGGTGAGCGCTATCTTCCCAAGGACGCTATAAAATCGCTGACGCCGGCTGAATATGCTGCTACAACCAAAGCCAAGCGTGAAGGTAAGAAGGCTGGAAAGCAGTTTGTAGCCCAGCCTAAATCCATCGCTAAGAAAACGGCAGGATTCAGATGACTACGAGCGGCACATATACGTTTGGTGACACCGAACAAATTGATATTATTACCGAAGCGTATGAGCGTGTCGGTCGTAATCCTGCATCTCTGGCATCGAATGACATTGATAGTGCGCGCCGCTCAATCAATTACATGTTTTCGGACTGGGCAAACAACGGCCCTAACCTGTGGGCTGTTGACCTGCAGAGTATCGTTCTGACGCCCAACACGCTTTATTACGATCTACAGCCGCGTACTGTGTCGATCCTTCAGGTCTATACACGCACGACATCTGGCGGCATCAACACCGATCTTATGATGTCTCCGATCAGCCGAGCTGAGTACGACGCTCTGCCTAACAAGGCGCAGGCAGGGGATCGCCCGTTTCAGTATTATTTTGAGCGCACAATAACGCCGCGACTGTACATCTGGCAGGTTCCGCAGGCTGCTGGTGTCACTCTGTTTTATCACCGCATGAAGATCCAAGAGGATGCGGGCGATTTCACCGACAGCATGGACGCACCAAACCGCTGGATGGAAGCTATTGCCTCTGGCCTTGCTGCTAAGCTCGCGGTAAAATTTGCGCCTGATCGCCTTACTTTCCTTCAGGGTTTAGCAGATGGTTCATATGATCGCGCAGCTGCCGAAGATCGTGAAAAGGTTCCTCTGCGTATTACCATTAACCCCGGAGGCTACTAATGCAGTACGCATACGGACAGGGTCGCAAACAAAGGTCGCAACCGACTTTTGACGCCAAGTCACCACGCGGTCTTGCGATCTGCGATGGTTGTGGCTTCATGGTTCAGCACACGGAGCTGCGTCAGAAGAAAGATTATCGTGGCGGATCTGTGCCGGTTAGCTTGAGCCTTCAAGTTTGCGCTTCTTGCGATGACGTACCTCAACCATATTTCGGTCGCTTACTTCTACGAGCCGATCCCATACCACTGCAAAATCCTCGCCCAGATTCGCAGGATGCGCAGACAAATGCTCAAGAAGTTACAGCAAACGCACTCTCTGTATCCCTCAACATATTATACGGACTGGCATAATGGCTAACCTAAAAATTACAGACCTCACATTAGCAACTACTCCTCTTGCCGGGACTGAACTTTTTGAAGTCGTTCAGGCCAGCACCAGTCGCAAGGTGGCTGCATCAGACATCGCAGCAAGCGCAACAAACGTCCGCACGGTAGCGACTGGCGGCACGGGAAGGGCAGTTGGGAACTATTCAATTTACGCAAATGAAATTCATGTTGGTAAAGATGGAAACGACACAACAGGTGATGGTACTTTAATCAACCCCGTTTTAACAATTACCAAAGCGTTAACTTTAATTGGGGCGGGTAGAAACACAGTTATTGTTCACCCCGGAAGCTACAGCGAAAGCCCCACAGTTTCAAGCGCAAACACAACAATTGCCACCGCTGAACTAACTGGCGCTAACACGCAAATTGCTGGAACCCTGACCCTGTCTGCGGCGGCTCGTGTTAGTGGCATCAAACTAACTAATTTGACCATAACGGGGACGGGCTCTACTTACATTTCAAACTGCACCGTAGATACGCGGGTTATCAAGTCCGGCTCAAATTATGTTGAAATCATCAACAGCGAATTGCAGTGCGTATCGGGCGTGCAAATCACGGGCGCGGGGGCTGTTTCCATTGTAGGAAACAAGTGCTGGGCTGTGGCTGTTTCTAACGCCAGCGCCAATGTTATAATCAAAGACTGCTTTCAAGTTCTTACTCCAAGCGTAACCGCTGGATCTATGAGCTTTGATGGGTGTGTAATTGTTGCGGCGGCCCCCGCATCCAACGCCATAACGGCAAGTGGTGGAACTTTTATCACGTTGGCTAACAGCTATGTCCTAAACTCAGCAGGAAACAGCGTTGAGCGAGTAAGTTTGGCAGGATCGTACAGCATTGTGAACCTTGTTTACGACAAGCCCAACTCAACTTTTGCTGGAACAAGCCTAAACGCAATTGATTACTTTCAAAGAATTAATTTAGACAACTTAACTTTTACAAATTTAACCGTTGCTACATTGCCAAGCGCATCAGTATCAGGATCGGGGACAAGGGCATTTGTTACGGATGCTTTAACCCCTACTTTTGGAAATACAGTTGCAAGCGGAGGCGCTGTAAAAACACCTGTGTACTCAGACGGAACAAACTGGAAAGTTGGGTAAGCAGTAATGATTGAGCAGCTCATCAGCCGCGTATTCTACGCACGCAACCTTGCACACTTCTCCCACTGGCGGGCTAAGGGTGATGGCAGCTATGCCAAGCACAAGGCGTTGGGTAAGTTCTATGACGGCGTAATCGATGCGATTGACCCGCTGGTTGAGGCTTATCAGGGTGCGTATGATCTGATTGGAGCTATTCCAGTTCCCGAAGAAATGGAAAAAGATATTCTAAAGTGTCTTGAATCTGACGCCGAATGGATAGAGAAGAACCATGAAAAGATCTGCAAGGGCAACCGTGCAGTTGGTAATCTGATTGATACAGTGACGAGCGTGTATTTATCAGCAATCTATAAGCTACGGAATCTAAAATAATGAGCTTTGACATCAACACCGTTCTGATCGTTGTTGGCTTCATTGGGGCTATTATAACCGTATGGGTGAACCTCAACAGTAGGCTGACGCTTATGGAAGCGCGCCTTGGTTTTGGTGATGAAAGATTTAACATTATCGATAAGAAGTTTGACGAGGTGATGATCCACCTTCGTCGGATTGAGGATAAATTGGATAACAAGGCTGATCGGTGATGAAGTGGTTCCTGCTACCTCTCGCCGCTCTGGCGCTGATTGGCTGCAAAGACCGCTATCGGTATGACTGCCAAGACCCTGCGAACTGGCAGCAGGAAATTTGCAAGAAGCCTAAGTGTATCGCTATGGGCTACTGCACCGAATGGCTGATAAATACAGGTGAAGAAGAAAATGAAGCCGACTAGCGAATGGTCACCAGAGGAACTGCTTCGGTTCATCGTCGGCATCGTACTGTCGCTAACACTTACATTTATTGTGGCGACTGTGCTATACTCGCTGGTGTTTGTATCGCAGCCGATGGAGGGACAGTCCCCCAACGACGCGGAGTTTTTTAAGCTGATTAACCCGATAGCGACGTTTATCGTGGGCGCATTGGCAGGGCTTATGGCAGGGCAGGGCAGTGGTTCGATCAAGCCCAAGAAGACAGAAGGAGAATGTGATGAACTTCCTGAATAGTTTTGAAAGCAGGCAAGACGGCGTAAACGACACCGTTGAGTTTGTCATTCGCGTGGCCATCGTCACACTGTCGGCGGTTATCCTTGTCGTCGTGCTCGCGCTTGCCGTTGGCCTGTTTGTGTCAAACGACGTTGTAAGCAGCGCAGCTATCCTTGAGACGGTCAACCCTGCATTCCAGACCATCATCGGTGCGTTTGTCGGTCTGCTTGGCGGCCTGAGCCTTAACGCCAATGCGCGGGATAAAACACCGGAAGAGCCACTGGAGTTAGACACACCTGAGCCAGAGCCAGATCCAGAAGTCGGTGAATTTAATAGCGTACCGTTGATCCGCCCTGTTGAGCCTGAGCCGGTAGTAGATGACGAAGACGACGACATGGAGCCTTGGGAGAAGTATCGTAACGACTTGCGCTATGATGCCAACGGCGACGGCGTGGTTGATGAAGAAGACTTCCCAGACTGGCGCAACCCAGCAGTATAATGGCGGGCGACCTCTCTACCGTTGAACTGATCGGTCAGCTTTGGCCTATTGTTCTTGCGTTCATTACGCTGACCATCATCCTTGCTAAGATGGATGTGCGGCTCGCTGTGGTTGAGGAAAAGATCAAGACGCTCTTTGAGCTATGGAATAATCGGAAGGATGATAAATGAGCCTGATTAACCTTCAACAGAAAATAGGAGTAACGGCAGATGGTGCATTCGGTCCGGGAACGTATAAGAAAGCTGCGGCTTTCTATAAATTATCGCCTAATCGTGCAGCGCATTTCTTCGCTCAAACAGCGCATGAGTCAGGTGGCTTCAAGGCTTTTAGCGAAAACCTCAACTACGGGGCCAAAGGGCTTCGCGGCATCTTTGGTAAATATTTCCCGACTGACGCAATGGCTAGAGCGTATGAACGCCAACCGCAAAAAATAGCCAACCGTGTCTATGCAAATCGCATGGGTAATGGCCCTGAAGGCAGCGGGGATGGATGGAAATACCGTGGCCGGGGGGCGCTCCAATTAACCGGAAAATTTTCGTATCAGGCATTTGCTGATTATATTGGCCGTCCTGACATCATGACGAACCCAGACCTTGTGGCAACCGAACTGTGTTTTGAAAGCGCCCTATGGTTCTTCGACCGCAACAAGCTCTGGGGCATCTGCGATCAAGGCACGGGTGAGGGCGCTATCCTCGCACTGACAAAGCGTATAAATGGCGGCACGCACGGCCTTGACGACCGCCGCCTAAAGACGAAGAAGTACGCAACATGGCTTTAATCAATCCAGTTATGATATACGGATTAGCAGGCGCTTTAATTATTGGCGCAGCTTCTGGGTATAAAGTCCGTGATTGGCAGTGCGACGCAGCTTTTGCAAAGGCGCTGGAGAAGGCTGAAAAGCTACGTGTCAAAAAACAAGAGGTAGTAGATGATGTCTCAAAAACCTACGAATCCGAACGAGATCAAGCCAATGTCGTGGCAACCGAACGCACCAACACCATACGTGAAATATATAAAACGGCTCCTGCCGTTCCTGTTGATTGCGCTGGTTCTGACGCTTTGCGCAGGGTGCTCGAAAGCGGTATCAGTGACGCCAATGCCGCTGCCGCCGGCAAACCTAGCGTCGCAGTGCCCAACTCTTCAGAACCCGCCAGTCGTACTGATTGACCCTGAGCGCGCGCTTTGGGAAGCTGACATCATTGCAAAATACACAGACTGTAGCGTAAAGCATCGGTTAACGGTTAAAGCGTGGGTAGATGCAGTAGCTGTAAAGTGATGTAACTTGGATTTTGTAAGGGTATCAGGTCTGTAGTTCAAAGTTGTGAAGCCTGAGGAATTGATGTAAGGATCTGTGCATGGCCACTGCGATGACATATACCAGTCTGCTCAACGACCTCCGGAATTATCTGGAGCGTGGAGCTACGCTGGCTACTGATCCTTCGGTTTACGTACAGCTTCCAAGTCTTGTGGGGCTTGCTGAGCGTCGTCTTGCGAGAGAACTTAAAGTACAAGGAACCGTCAATGTCGTTAATTCGACGATGACTCAGGGGCAGGCCACATATTCAAAGCCTGACCGCTGGCGTGAAACTGTCAGCATGAGAGTCGGAACCGGGGCTGGCTACAACACGACGCAAGAGATCTTCCCGCGTGCTTACGAATATCTGCGCCAGTATTGGCCTAACCAGACAGTCACCGGGACTCCTAGATTCTATGCTGACTACGACTATCAGAATTGGTTCTTTGCGCCAACGCCGTCTGATGATTTTCCTTACGAGCTAATTTATTATGAGCTGCCACCGCTTCTTGGTGACGACGTTCAGACAAACTGGTTCACAGAATACGCGCCTAACGCGCTGCTCTACGCCTCGCTTATGGAAGCCGCGCCGTTCCTGAAGAACGAAGAAATTATTCCAATTTGGCAGGCGTTTTATGACCGTGCCATCGCGGCACTTAATGGCGAGGATATTCGCCAGATTGTTGATCGCGGCATTATCCGCAGGGAGGACTGATGTATCAAATATACAAAATATCCTGCTCTGAAAATGGCAAGTTTTACATTGGCTATACAAGCAAGACCGCTGAAGATCGATTTAATGCGCATCTTCTTAATGCACGTTGGCGCAAGAAAACTGCATTGTACGATGCAATAAGATTCTATGGGAACGAAGCATTCTCAGTTGAACTTTTGGTAGAATGCGAGACTCACGAGCAGGCATGCGCTGAGGAAATTAGATTTATAGCAGAGCTTAACTGCATGCTTCCTAATGGTTATAATATGACCAGTGGGGGAGATGGAGTTCCGGTTCCCATCGAAGTTCATAAAGAAGCTGGTCGGAGAAAGCTCGGAGTCGTTACTGAAAGACAGCGCGCCCACTTCAATAGCAGAAGGGGAATAAAGCAATCCCCTGAGCATATTGCTAAGTGCATCGCTAGGCGCATTGGAAGCAAGCGTAGTGAAGAAACTTGCCGCAGGATGTCGGAGGCTCAAAAAGGTAGAGTAAACTCTGAAGAAGCTAGGCAAAAAATGTCAAAAGCTCTGAAGGGAAGGCCTTGGACGCAAGCTCAAAGAGATGCTAGGCAAATTGAAAAAAAATGTAGCGAAGAAACTCGCCGTAAAATGTCGGAAGCTAAAAAGGGAAGACCTTGGACGCAAGCTCAAAGAGATGCTAAGATTAACCCCAAGGCAACTCGAGATGCCCAGAGGATGGAGAAAGTGTCATGAGTGCGTCGTTCACAAATACTTTTGGTGGCACTGTCGTTTATCCGGCTGATGTAAGCTATCGCGCAGTTGCTCTTTCAGCGAACGTCACACTGACGTGGCCTACTGAGCTTGCAACCAACACCAACGTCGTTGCGTCCATCATGGATGTTACGCCTTCTGCTGGCAGCCTCACGATCCGTATGCCTGACGCAACGCAGGCAAGTGTCGGCCAGACCGCTCTGTTCTTCAACGTCGGTGCGTTTTCATTCACAGTCGCTGATAACAGCGGTAACACGATCCAGACGATTGCAACTGGTCAGGCGTGGCAAATATATCTTACGGGTAATGCGACCGTTAACGGTACGTGGCGTCCGATCCAGTATGGCGTTGGCACATCCTCCCCATCTGCAAGCGCGTTGGCTGGTGCTGGCCTCAAGGCAATTACGACAACGCTGAATCAGGCGGCTTCCACGACATTACTGTCGGCTAACTACACGCTTACATCCGTTGACCGCGCCCGTGTACTCGTTTGGAATGGCGGCGCTGGCACGTTCACTATGCCGTCTGCTGCTGCGGCGGCCAATGACTGGTTCTTTGACGCACGTAACTCAGGCACTGGTGGCCTCACGATTCAGCCTGCGGGTGGTGAGTTAATCAACGGACAGGCCAACTTAGTATTTAATCCCGGTGACAGCGCACGCATCATAACTGACGGAATTAGCTTCTACACTATTGGCTATGGCCAGAGTTCGACGTTTGCGTTTGACTATGTGTCGATCAGCCTTACCGGCCAGCCCAGCCCTTACACGCTAACGGGTACAGACCTGAACCGTATTGCTTATCAGTTCAGCGGCGTCCTGACTGCAAACATGCAGATTGTCGTTCCAAACACAATCCAGCAATACTGGATCCGGAACACTACGACTGGCAGCTACACACTCACGGTTAAGACAGCGGCTGGTACCGGCGTATCTGTTGTGCAGAATGGCGCTGCGATCATGTACTGTGATGGCACGAACGTCGTTGAAGCCGACACGAATAACCTTAGCTCACCGATTGCTATATCTCAGGGTGGTACAGGCGCAACGAGTGCTGGAGCCGCGCTGGTTAACCTTGGCGGTACATCGCTTGGTATTGGCGTCTTCACGGCAGTTAACGCCGCTGTGGCACGCGCAGCTCTTGGTGCAGCAGCATCCGGTGCGAACGCCGACATTACATCGCTCTCGGCCCTTACGACTCCAATTAGTGTTGTGCAGGGTGGCACTGGACAGACGACTTACACGAACGGTCAGCTGCTGATTGGTAACACCACCGGCAATACACTGACCAAAACAACGCTGACGGCTGGCACTGGTATCACCGTCACGAATGGTACCGGCTCGATTACGATTACTAATACAGGCCCCGACACATTCCCCGGCGTTGGTATTGCTTATTCAACTGGTACTGCTTGGGGTACATCATACGCCTCCAGCGGCACTGGAACAACCATTGCACTTACGATTAGTCCTGCTCTGACTGGAACACCGACCGCGCCAACAGCCGCTCCCGGAACTAACACGACACAGATTGCGACAACAGCTTTCGTCATTGGCACAGCCTTCTCGGCTGCGCTTCCCGGCCAAACTGGGAACGCTGGTAAGTTTATTACCACTGATGGCTCAACAGCTAGTTGGAGCTATGTACCTCTGACCAGTGGCGTGTCCGGTATCCTGCCTGTCGCGAACGGCGGCACGGGCGCTGCGACCCTGACGGCTAACAATGTGGTTCTGGGGAATGGTACATCTGCGGTGCAGTTTGTTGCTCCGGGTACTAATGGTAACATCCTGCAGTCAAACGGCACAACATGGGTATCTGTCGCTGCTGCCCCATCAGGAGCCACGATCAGCAACGATACGACGACGAACGCCACGCGCTTCCCGATCTTCGCTGACGCCACCTCTGGCGCCGCCCTCACGGTCTATACAAGCAGCCCAAACTATACGTTCAACCCGTTGACAGGCAACTTGGCGTCCAAAACCGTGAATGCCGTCAACAGCTTTTTCCTTAGTGACAGCACGCTTATTGAAAGCTATGTTGTGACTTCGGCTAAGAACGCCATGTCTATTGGGCCTATTACGATCCCAGCACTCATGTCGGTCACGGTTTCTTCAGGTGCTAGATGGGTGGTGATCTAAAATGAGTACGATTACAGCCGGAACAACCAGCGGTCAGGCGATTGTCGTTAATGGCGACACGACTGGCAATTTGGTGCTTCAAACAAATGGCGGCACCACTGCGCTGACGGCAACCGGAGCAAACGTCACGATTGCCGGGACTTTGACAGCTACTGGTGGCCTGACAGGTGTATTGCCTGCTGCAAACGGTGGTACTGGGCTATCTTCCTCCGGTACTACGGGTAACATTCTTACTTCAAACGGCACTACGTGGGTTTCACAAGCTGCTGTTATCGGCGCGGAATCATTTGTATTATTTGTAAACGGCGGCAACACTTTCCCCGGCGATCCGCAGTCGGCGCTTGGGATAA
>Ga0315274_10012469_pt1 | contig 12122 bp, 8 predicted proteins | sample YL17G02_20_MG_FD_203700 | JGI IMG/M metagenome (GOLD analysis project Ga0315274, IMG submission 203700) | Sediment microbial communities from Yellowstone Lake, YNP, Wyoming, USA - YL17G02_20 | ecosystem: Environmental > Aquatic > Freshwater > Lake > Sediment | place: USA: Wyoming | collected... | reverse complement strand
ACCCACCGCGCAGGAAATGGCGTTCTTGGCCCATGGCGCGGCGTCCCGGCGGGACACCGCGCCAAGTGGCGTTGTAGTACTAACCGCTCGATTCCGGTTGCATGTCGCCCCCGCCCCGGGCATCATAGAAACCGGACCGCACCTCTGCCGCTGCACGCGGCCGAAACGCGCCGCCTGGAAAGGCCTGTCATGGAACCCCGGCAACCGGCGACCACCGCCACCGGCCGCCCCTCGCCCCCGCGCTATTCATGAAAGGCTGCCTGAAGTCAAGTGCCTCCTGGACCGCGCCGGGGCAGTTGTTGTCGGATCAGGGCGACAAGTTCCCCGGACGGCTTTCGGCCCGGCGCGGCGGCCCGCTCTGGGGGTCCTTTTCCCTGGTGCTCGTCTGTGGCCGTGGCCGTGGTCGTTGCCGTCTTCGTTGTCCGTTCGCGTTTGTCTCGTCCGTGCACCGGCGTAGGGCTCTCGTTCGCCCACCTATTCATTTGTTTTGCGGCATGTTTGCCGCCGCCGATCCGGCCGCGGCGGCCACACGATCTCGTCCGGTGCGGGCGGCCCAATTACAACGAGGTCTCGCGGCCGTCAGGCCGGGACCATAGCGCGGGAGGGCTGGCCCGTTCCCGGACGAGAAGTCTGCCGGCGACGCCGCGGGCGTCCGCTTCCCGGACGCGGCGGCGGCGTCTCGCAATATTCCACGCCTCGGCTCCACACCACGTGCACCACCTTCACCAATTCGCGTGCCACCTGGATGTACCCGCGTCCCCGATCCTTCTTTCCTCCCTGGGTCGCCCGGTCGAACATCACCCGCCACCGCCCGCCGTGACGCACCGCCCCGTGCGCCGCCTCGATGAACGCCCACTTCAGCGTCCGGTTGCCCCGGTCTCCGAGGTGACGCCCCAGCGGCGCCCGCGTCCGGTCCGCCTCGCCCGTGTCCTTCGACCAGGGCGCCAGACAGGCGTACGAGGCCAGGCGCCGGTGGGTTCGGAACCGTCCGATGTCGCCGATCTCCGCTGCCAGCGTGTGCGAAAGGATCAGTCCGAATCCCGGGATCCCGTCCAACCGCCGCACCAGCGGGTCGCGAACCAACCGGCGATGCAGATGCCACGCCACCGTCGCCAACTCCGCCCGCAGATGCACGAGCATCCGCATCTGGCCCCGCAACGTCTCCAACGCCCCGGGCGGCAACACGCCCCCCGCGTGCCGTCAGTAGCGAGGCTCCCGTGGCCCGCGTGACCGCCGTCAAAAATCGACGACGCTTCATGGTCTGGTTGCTCCGTTCTTCCTGGTATCTGCTTTCCCGCTTGCGGTGAGCCCCGCGGCGCCTCAACGACGCTTGACGTTGTAGGCGGCTTGGTCCTCTTTGACCGATGCCCGCCACTCGTCCATCCAGGCGGCCAGCCGCTTGAGGACCTCCGGCTCTTTGTCGGTGACGTCGACGTCCTTGCGTCCCCCCTCGGCGAAGCGGAAGAGCCGGCCGCCCTCCAGCGTGTACTCGTTGTCGATGAGCCGCGTCCGGTTGCCGTCGAGGAACGGGATCGGCTTCGGCCGGCGGTCCATCTTGCCCTCGATCAGCGGCAGCAGGCTGATGCCGTCGATCGGCTCGATCTGATCGGGCATCTTGATGCCCAGCAGGTCAAGAGTCGTCGGGTAGAAGTCGATGGTACACGCGGGGACGCTGGTGGCGAAGGGCTTGGAAATCCGCGCGGGCCATTCGAGGATGCCCGGCACGCGCAAGCCGCCCTCGGTGAGCGCTTTCTTCATGCCGGGCAGTCCGCCGGTCATGCCGGGGGCCGCCGGACCGTTGTCGGCGCAGAACCACAGCATGGTATTGTCGGCGATCTTCATGTCCCGCAGGGCTTTTCGCAGTTGTCCCATGGCGCGATCCACCCCGGCGATTTCGCCGTAATAGTTCGCCTTCGCTTTGCCGTACTTGGCGTAGGGCGCGGCGTCTTCAGGAGTCGCCTGGTGCGGCCCGTGCGGCGACGGGAACCATATCACCGCCAGGAATGGCTTCTTGTCCGCCGCCTGTTTGCCGATCCATTCTAGCGCGACCGCCATGAGCACGTCTGACGTATCGCCGGGCTTGGGCGGCACCTGCTCGCCGTTGTGATAGAGGTATTCGTAGCCTATGTCGTAATTGTTTCCGGCGGAAAACCACTCATCGAAGCCCTGGTTGCCCGGGTGGCGCGGCTTGGGATCGAAACTTTCCGGCAGGCCGCGACCGGTGCCGCCGGCGGCATGTTCGATGCCGCCCAAATGCCACTTGCCGAAATGGCCGGTGGCGTAGCCGGCAGTCCGGACGGCCTCGGCAATGGTGACCTCGCGCAGCGGCAGGTCGTGACCCCAGGATAAGCAGCGGTATCGTGCCGGATACCGCCCCGTCAGGCAACTCGCCCGCGTCGGCGAGCAGAGGGGGAAGGCAGCGTAGAAGCGGTCGAAGCGGATGCCTGCGGCCGCCATCGCGTCGAGGTTCGGCGTCTTCAGTTCGGGATGGCCGTTGTAGCCCGTGTCGCCCCAGCCCTGGTCATCCGTCATGCAGAGGATGATGTTGGGCTTGGCGGCCGGGGGTCCGGCGGCCCAGCCGGTCCGTCCGACGGCGGCCAGGCCTGCGGCCGCGCCGGCCGCCTTCAGGAACGTGCGACGGTTCAGATGCATAGTCATGTCTCCTTTCTGAAATCGTTCGGGGTCAACGCGTCTTCGAGACCACTTCGAGGCGCAGCAGCGCGCGCCAGGGCCGCCTCGGCCCGCGCGAGGTCGGTGTCGGCGGCGCCGTAGTAGAGCATCCACTGGCCCTTGAAGGGGACCAGTCCATTGGCGACCGTCGTGCGGCCGGTAAAGCCTTTCTGCTCCCAGTCATATTCGGGGTAAAGGAACGGCTCCTTTTGCTCTTTGAGCAGGGTCTTCAAATCCTTGCGGTCGATCAAAGCCTGACGGAGCACCCAGGCGCCGAGCGAGTGGTGCGCCCCTTGCGTCATCAGCAGGATGCCGTCGTTGCGCAGCAGGGCGATGGCGCCGGCCTCGCGCCCTCCCCCTGGCCAGACCGCCTTGCCGGCAAGTTTTTCGCAGCGGGCGTGGAAGAATTTCACGCATTCGGCCAGGTCTTCCCGGGTCCAGTGGGACTCGTACTCCATGGAAAACACGCCCTCGAAGCCCTGGCGCTTCAGTTCGGCCAGCATGGCCTCCGCATTGCATTCGCCCGTGCCCCAGGGGACGTCGCGTCCTTTCTTGAGATCCTTGAAGTGCAGGGCAATGATCCGTCCCTCGAGTTTCCTGAGCGCCTCGACGGGATCCAGGCCGGAGCGCACCCAGTGGCCGGTGTCGACGCAGGCGCCGATGCGCTTGCTCAGGCCTTTGCAAGCATCGAGCACCCTGTCGGGATGCCAGTACTGCGAGGCCCGCGACGCCTTGGGGTGGTTGTGCAGGGCCACGTTGATCCCGAACTCCTGCGCGAGCTTGTCGATCATGGGCAGGTCCGTGGGGTCGGACTCGGCCGCGATGGTCTCGATCCCCATCTTTTGCGCCCATTCGAAGATGTACCGGCACTTTTCCTCGTCTCCCGGCAGGGGGGCCACGCCATAGTTCACCAGTTCCACGCCGCTCGATTTGAGCTTGGCCTTGATCTTATCCATCACCTCGCCGGACATGCCCGGCTGGGTTCTGGCGTCAATGTCCTTGCTGACGCGCTGTCCGGGATACATCTCCACGTATTTCATCCCCAACTCGGATATGATGTCCACGGCCTCGAAGAACGTCATTCTCCGGAAGGTATACGCCTGCGCGCCCAACCGCCAGTTGAGTTCCTCCGCGGCCGTCCTCCCGTCGGATTTGGGCTCTTCACCAGCGCAAATGCCCGAGGAAAACGCGAACGCGCCTGCCAGCATAACGATACATAAACAGGTCCTGATCATGATTCATCTCCTCACACACCCCCACACACCCGACACCCGACACGCTCCCCCCGACACCCGCCACTAAAACACCCTGTATTCCGTTTTTACATACTTGTTCGCTTCCGGCACGTTCGTACACCGCAGGTTTTCGCCATCCCACTCGATCTTCTTCCCGGTTCGAATCGCGATGTTGCCGAGCAGAACCATTTCTGTCAGCGGCTCGGAATGATCGAAGTTCGATCCCGGCTTCGGGCCGCCCTTGCAGGCCTGAATCCATTCCGCGTAATGACTGCCTTTCACCCGGGGAATGGTCTTGGGCGGAAGATTCGGCACGGCTTCCTGCATTTTCGCCTCGGGGATGAGCCTGGGGCTCTGGCAGTACGCACCCTGGTCATAGATCGTTCCCTTCTCGCCCACCAGCAACTGCCCGTGCTCGGAAAACTTGCGGTCTTCTTCAAGCTCCTTCGGGCGCGGCGGCCGCTTCCCTCCATCATACCACATCACCTTCACGGGCGGCATGCTGCCGCGCGCCGGAAACTGGAAGGTGACAATCGACCAGTTCGGGCCAGTCTCGTCATGGCACCCGGCCGTCTCCGCCTCGACGCTGGTCGGGTACTTGAGGTCCAGCGCCCAGAAGGCCGCGTCCATGACATGACAGCCCATATCGCCCAGCGCGCACGAACCGAAATCCCACCACGCGCGCCACTTGAACGGGACGTACAGGGGGTGATAGGGCCGCTCCGGTGCCACGCCGAGCCACAGGTCCCAGTCGAGGGTCTCCGGCACCGGCGGGGTGTCCTTGGGCCGGTCATCCGGGACGCCGCCGACGCCCTTGCCGGGGTGACCGATCCACGCATGCACTTCGCGAACCGGACCGATGACGCCGGCCTGCACCCACTCCCGGACCAGCCGCGTCCCCTCGCCGGCATGCCCCTGGTTGCCCATCTGGGTCACCACACCGTGCTTCCGGGCAGCCAACCTGAGCTGGCGGGCCTCCCAGACCGTGTGCGCGAGCGGCTTCTGCACGAACACGTGCTTGCCCATCTCGATGGCCATCATGGCGGCCGGAAAATGCGTCTGGTCGGGCGTACTGACCGTCACCGCGTCGATCTCGTCGCCCATCTCTTCGAGCATTTTCCGGTAATCCTTGTATGTCCTGGCATTCGGACGGCTTTTCAACGCACCCGCTGCGCGCTCGGTGTCCACATCGCACAGCGCAACGATGTTTTCGCGGCCGACCCCATAGACATCCTGCCCGCCCTGTCCGCCGCAGCCGATGCACGCGATATTGAGTTTCCGGTCGGGCGGAACCATGCGTCCCGTCCTGATCGCCGACTGATCAACGCCTGCGTATCCCCGCGCAGCCGCCATGGCCGCCGCGCCAAGACCGGCCGTCTTGATGAAATCACGCCTGTACATTCTCACGTTATCTCTCCTGTCGGGGTGTTTCTTCGATGACATCAGGCTCGCCCGCGATCTCGACCGCCACCACGGTGGCGATCGGGTCGGGCAACGGGGCCGGCACGGTGATGGTCTTATCTTCCACCTTCAGGGCCGTGTCGGGTTGGGCCAGGAAGTATGCCCTGGTGATCGGGTTGGTGATGGGCAGCGTGATCATGCCCTTGGCGGGCAGGCCGAAGAGGTAGAGGTAGATCGTCCCGGGCTTACCCGAGCCGGCCGCGGCGGGCTTCCACGTGCAGCTCCCGTTGAAGGGCAAACTCTCGAACGGGCTTCGCTCGGTGCCGTAGATCGCCTCGCCATTGACCTTCATCCACTCGCCCATGCCCTTGAGGCGGTCGACGGCCTCGTCGGGGAATGATCCGTCGCCCTTCGGCCCGACGTTGAGCAGGAAGTTGCCGCCCTTGCTGACGATTTCGATCAGCATGTGGACGAGCCGGCCGGTCGACTTCCATTTGTTGTCGGACGCCCGGTATCCCCAGTTCTCGTTCATGGTCATGCAGGTTTCCCAGTCGCGCCACTGGTCGGGGTTGTGCGGAATCATCTTGTCCGGATAGGAGAGGTAATCGATGCCGACCTCGCGCAGCTCATCCAGCTTCGCGCCCCTGAGGCCCGGGGTGTGTTTCCCGCCCACCAGCAACCGGCTGCTGAGCAGCGCATCCGAACCCGCGTCACGAATCACGGTTACCATGCGCTCGGCCAGCGCCCGCTGGTCGGGCATTCCGGAGTCGAACCAGAGTGTGCCGATGTCGCCGTAGCCGGCCAGCAGTTCCTTGATCTGCGGCATGGCGATCTTGTCGAAGTACTCGCCAAAGCTCACCTTGGAACCGCGGTCCCACAGTTGCGAATCACCCCCGCCCGGGTGATACCAGTCCTTCGATTGCGAGTAGTAGAAGCCGAGCCGGATCCCGTGCCGCTTGCAGGCCTCGGCCAGCGGCTTGAGCAGGTCCTTGCCGTAGGGGGTGGCTTTCACGACGTTCCAGTCGCTGGCCTTTGTGTCGAACAGCGCAAAACCGTCGTGATGCTTGCTGGTGATGACGATGTACTTCATCCCGGCATCCTTCGCCAGACGCACCCAGGCGTCGGGATCGTACTTGACCGGGTTGAACTGCTTCGCGATGGCCTCGTACTCGTCCTTGGGAATCTGCAAGTTCCGCATGATCCACTCGGCCACGCCGGGCGACTCCTTGCCCTTGTAGTTGCCGCCCGGCACCGCATACACGCCCCAATGGATGAACATCCCGAAGCGGGCCTCGCGCCACCATTGCATGCGGGCGTCGTGCTTTGCGGGCGTCTCGTTGGCATAGGGGGCCGGGTTGGCCGCCTCCTGGGCCGTCGCCATCGGCACGACAACGGACAGGGCCAGGGCGGTGACAAGGATTCGGCAAGTCAAACGTTTCATGGTTCGGTCCTTTTCATTTCGTGATCGTGCAGGTGGCAAGGCCGATCACCCGGTCGGCGGCGCCGTAGTAGAGCATCCACTGGCCCTTGAAGGGGACCAGTCCGTTGGCGACCGTCGTGCGGCCGGTAAAGCCTTTCTGCTCCCAGTCATATTCGGGGTAAAGGAACGGCTCCTTTTGCTCTTTGAGCAGGGTCTTCAAATCCTTGCGGTCGATCAAAGCCTGACGGAGCACCCAGGCGCCGAGCGAGTGGTGCGCCCCTTGCGTCATCAGCAGGATGCCGTCGTTACGCAGCAGGGCGATGGCGCCGGCCTCGCGCCCTCCCCCTGGCCAGACCGCCTTGCCGGTCGGCGTCCAGTCGATGAGGTTCTCGCTCCAGGCGATGCCGCAGGGATGCGTGTAGTACATCCAGTACTTGCCGTTGATCTTCGCGGCGATCAGGCGGTCGCCCTCACGCCGGGAAACAACGACCCCGGTCCGCGATCCAGGGACCTTCTCCGGCGCATTCTTGCGGAAGGCCGGCCCGTGCTTGGTCCAGTGAACCAGGTCGCGGGAGGTGGCCACGGACATGGTGTCCTTTTGGCCGCTCCCCCTGGCACTCCAAGTGGTGTAGTTCATGTAGTAGAGGCCGTCTTCGCCCTCGACGATGTGGAGGTCTTCGCAGCCGCCTTCCCACTCGTACTGCTTCCACTCGTCGTTGTCCGGGTAGAGGACCGGCTCAGGGTGGCGGGTGAAGTGGACGCCGTCCTCGCTGTGGGCCAGCCCGATGCGGCACGTTCTTCCCCATCCGAGATCCGGGCTCCGGTCGTCGGCGCGGTAGAGAATATAGACCTTGCCGGCCCGCACCACGGCCGCGGGGTTGTACACGTTCTGCTCCTCCCAGCGGACTTCCTTGCCCCGGACGGGGCATGTGAACCGGGAGTCCGGCGTGGGCTGCAGCACTGGTTCCTTGTGCTTTACAAACGGTCCGATCTCCCAGTCGTCCGCGTCGGCATTGCCCGACGCGGCAGACGTAATGAAGATCGGTACGGCAACAGTCGCGGTCGCCGCGGCCACGGTTCTTAGAAAATCACGGCGAGTTGATCGCTGATTTGCCATGATTCCCTTTCGACTGCGAAGAACGTGCGGAAAACACTCGCGCCAAAAACTAATCATGCCCCGCAAACGCCATCTTCCACTCCACGGTCTTCGTTGCCGACGGGACAATGCGTATCGTAGCCGTCTCTTTCTGATTGGCGATCTCCACTTTCTCGCCGCCGACCCCGGCACCGGTAAGCCGAAAACCTTCCGGAAGATGGACCGTCATGACATACGGATCGCCGATCACAACGGAACTCCTGCCGGACAGGGTTTTGCTGCCGCTGTCCCATTTCACGTCCAGCAAGTCGACGCCGCCCTGCGAGATATGGCGGGTGGTTGAAATGATCCAGGGATGGGCCCTCGCCTCGCGGATGACGAACACGTGCAGTGCGGTATTCTCATCCATGGCCAGCGCGGTGAACGAGCCTTTGAACTTGCCGAGGAATGTCTGGGTCCAGAATTCGAAGACCAGATACTCGCGGTCGGCGGCAAGCCCAAGGTCGGCGAATGCCACCTTCTCTTCCGCGACGCCCTGCAAAGCCCAGTCTTTCTCCTGCCCCTTGCGCTCGCCCCACTGGAACCGCGCCAGCACCGACCAGTGGTCGAAGGGCCGGTCGATCTCCTGCAGCCACCAGGGAACGGTATTGCGGCCGCAACTGTAGAGTTGCCCAGGCACGGTAAAGAGCACGGGCGAGCTGCGCTTCATGCCCTCGATGTTCCGGTCGTCCTGGTAGACCTCCACCTTGTCGCTGACCATTAGCACGCCGCCGGCCATGGCGCAGATGGCGGGGCGGATGATGCTTCGAGCCGGCACGGGCTGCTGCGTGCCGAAGGCCGGCATCATGGCGTCCTCATCCATCAGCCACATCCCCAACACGTCGCAGTGGTCGGGATCGTTACGCCAGACCACGCCTTCCATGAAGTTGTATTGGGCCAGAGTATTCGGTTGGAAGCCGTCGTTGCTCAGCCGGGCGCCGTCCACCAACCCGATCACGTGCCGGGCGTTCCCGACGGTGTGGCACGCGAGCACGTAGACGTCCGGCCCCAACTCCTCACGAGCCACAATGTCCCACTTGCGCAGGGACTGCTCCGGCGTGGTGGGGTGGTTCTTGAAGAACTCGTCGCATTCCTTGTTCTGGTATGCACGAAGCAGGTCCCCGGTCCCGTCGATCTTCACGTAGTCCCAGCCCTGCTCCTTCAGGCCGCTGTAAAGTTTGCGGACCATGTTGTCCACCGCTTCCTTGTTGGTGGTGTTGAGCACATAGAACCCGTTGTTCGTGAAGAGCGAACCGTCCGGTTTGTGCACGAACCAGTCCGGATGCTCTTGGGCGATCTGCTTCACGTGCGGATCGCTGGGACGGTGGATGCGATGCACCCAGATGCCCGGTTTCATGCCGGCGTCGCGGATGGCCTTGACGGAGTACTTCCAGCCGCCCGGAAACTTGTTGTTCCAGTTCAACCAGTTCTCGGGACAACTGCCGTTGCCGATCTGGTAGCAGTTGTCGAACTGCATGTACTCGTAGCCGAAGGCGGGTAGATGCTTCTCGACAAACACCTTCAGCATTGCGTCCAGCACTTCCTGCGTGAATCCCCCGCGGTACGACCACCAGGTGCAATAGCCCGTGACCGATCCCTTCCAGACCTGATAGGTCCATGGCTCGAAGTACGCAAGATCCTTGTGCTTCTGATAGAAACGGGGCCGGAACACCAGTTCCAGACTCGGTCCGCGGCTCTCCCAGGTGAAGGTGATCCGCTCCTTTTCCACCAGTTTCGGCTTGATGCGCGTCGCCCCGTCCGCGGGACCGACCAAGACCCAGTCCCAGCGGCGGTCGTAGAGCGCGTTGTTGCGCAGGTTGTGGCTGAGTCCGACGCTGGTGCGGACCAGCGGAAAGCGCTTCTGCGCGTTGCTCTCGGTTTCGGCGGGGAACGCCTCTTCGCTGCCGGTCACCGTGCCGCGGAGGACCAGTTCCACGCCTTCCCTCGGCTCCGACGGTGTGAATTTCAGGCGCTGCTCCACTTTCTCGCCAAGGGTTTCCGCCGGTTCGAGTTTGACGGCAACACCCCGCACTTCGTGTCCGCCGGCGTCTTCGGCGCGAATCGTGGCATCGAGAATCACCGTGCCGTGATATCGGAGGCTCAGTCGCCCCTCGGCGGCGTTCCACTCGACCGTGGCCGGGGTGTTCGGCGGGGGCTCGACTGTACTTTGCGCAGCGGCCCACGAGGCGGCGGCCGGCACGGCCAAGATTGCCAAGAGGGACAATAGCCTCACGAGAGTTCTGGCACCCATTTTCGCGGCTCCTTCTTTGGCGTTAAGAGGTTTCGCAACCGTTCACGGCCTTTGGGCCGGTCAGGCGCCCGATGAGCCTGATAAGCAAAGCATACCCCCCGGATACGTGCTGTCAATCAAAGAGAAAAAATTTCGGTCGATCGGGTTCGGCCGCGGATCGTGGCCGTGCCTTGCCCGCCATCTTGTCCGCCATAGCCCGTAGGGCGACGGCGGAAGCCTCGGCGACGGCGGGGCTGTCAGGCCCGTTCATGGCCCTTCGCCCCGCGTACGGCGTGAAACCCAACGCGCGAGGACAATCTATGCGCGCGTGGGTGGCATGCCCACCCCGTTCGGGTGGGCATGGAGAGCGGCGCGGCGGGTGGCATGCCCACCCCGTTCGGGTGGGCATGAGGCGCTGGCGCATGCTCACGCAACAGCACAGCGTGAGCATGCCACCCCGTTCCGGGTGGGCATGCAAATTGCCTCTACGCATGGCCACGCGGAACAGCGTGGCCATGCCACCCTCGCGCTACGCCTGAAAAAAAGAAGCGGCGACCCGTAGGTCGCCGCTCTCAAAGCCTCAAGTCTCAAGCCTCAAGCCTGCTTTACATTACTTGCGTTTCCTGCCGAGGATCAGGCCCAGGCCGCCCAGGGCCATGAGCGCCAACGTCGCCGGCTCGGGTATGACATTTAATACGATGTTGTTGCCGCTCGTGGCGAGGTTCGCCTGAGCGCCGCCAACCGTCCCTGCGGTCGTGTCCACGGTGCCGGCGCCGGTGATGCCGGTGGTCTGGAACAACGTGTATTCGCCCGCGCCGAAGGTCGGACCGGTGGTGAACGTGAAGTCGGCCAGGTTCAGGTTGGCGGCCAAGGTAAGAGAGCCGGTGATGATCTTATCGCTGAGTCCGCCGGTCATGCCGAGTTCGAACAGCAGTTTGCCGGTGTCGTTGAGGTTGTTGAGCGTGGTATTGCCAAGGGTCAGCGTTCCTGGGCTCGCGCCCGGGGCCAGGATGCCGGCGACGGTCATGGACCCGGTAACGGTGCCGGCGCCCTTGAGGGTTTGGCTGGCGCCGAGCGTGTAGCCGCCGGTTACCGTCGAGACATCGAAGAACGCGAGGCTGGCGACATCGATGATGGGGCTGGAGTTGATTGACCCGCTGCCGGTGAGTTTCAGCGTGCCGGCGCTGATCGTCGTATTGCCGTTGTAGGTGTTGGGCCGTTTGAGTTCCAGCGTGCCGACGCCGGTCTCGATCAGGCTTCCACCCGTGGTGGAACGAAAATCCATGTATGCGGTATCGATTTTCCTGCCCGTGCCAATGTTGGTGGTTAGCGTGTACGCGCCGAGGTTGACGCGGACCGGGCCGCTCCCCGCGCCGGGGCCAGGCGCCATGGAGATGAGGTCGCCGCCCGTCACGCTCGTGCTCGTGATGTTCCACTGCTGGCTGCTGCCAAGGTTCAGGTCGAGCCACCGACTCGAGCTGTCGCCGTAGTTGCGGAAAGCAAAATCCACGGTCGCGGCGGACATGTCGATCCCGATGCTGCTGAAACTGGCGGCAGGTGACAGGGTGAGACTCCTCGGGGCATCGCGTTTGGCCATGATTATTTTGGTCGCCGATGGCGACACCACCTTCACCTGCCCGATGGTTTGCCCCCCAGATTCAATGGTTGTCACTGTGTTGGCCCCGTCGAAGAGAGCCGCCTCGCTGTCCGAGTCAGGAATGTTGGCCGGATCCCAGTTGGTCGTGGTTGCCCAGGTGGCAGAAACGCCAGTGCACCGCAGGTAGGTCCCCCCGTGCGCCGCCGTGCCCAGTGCCAGGGCGAAGACCAATCCCGCCACCGCTGCCAAAAGAGTCGTGTGCTTGAACATTTTCCTGATCCTTTCTGAAGAGTTTCTTTTTCGTCCCAAGACTTGTCTCACACCCTGCCGCGACGCCGTGTCCGCCTGCAGTCGCCAGACCTCGCGGTCTGTCGAACCCGCGGGCGAGATCTCGCCGTAGGCGGACGAGGCGCGCCGCATACCGAGCGGCCCTT
>Ga0315274_10012466_pt1 | contig 12123 bp, 11 predicted proteins | sample YL17G02_20_MG_FD_203700 | JGI IMG/M metagenome (GOLD analysis project Ga0315274, IMG submission 203700) | Sediment microbial communities from Yellowstone Lake, YNP, Wyoming, USA - YL17G02_20 | ecosystem: Environmental > Aquatic > Freshwater > Lake > Sediment | place: USA: Wyoming | collected... | reverse complement strand
TGTCAAGAGTGTGCCTATCTTTCAGCCAGGGCCCCCCATGGTCAAGGCAGGGATAGAGCGGGCTCTTACACTGATACTTCTCTGCAAATACATACATCTGGCGAACAAATTCCTGTGGCGTCCAGCCAGTGTAACCGCCATCCGTATCTACCTGATTAAGGGTTGCGGCGAAGAGCATCAGGGTGTTATTCGCTGTGGCCGCTTTAACCGCCGCCTCCAACACCGCGGCCGAATTCGGGCAGACAGCCAGGAGGGTGATCCGGGCTTTGCCACTTTGCTGCAACTGGATCAGGTTGCGGATGATGTCATTGAGCGGTTTCAGCAATTTTTTCATAGATATTCCATTGCCTCTTCAAGCGTCGGCTGCGCTGCCGTACCTCCTGCGGCGCGCGTCGAAAGCGATCCACAAACCGTACCCAGCCGCAAAGTGCGAGCCAGATCCCAGCCATTAAGATAACCATACAGGAATCCGGCATCGAACGAATCGCCTGCACCAACAGTATCAACAAGGTTGCCTTCCAAGGCCGGCACCTCGGCTAACTCATCGCTCTGGCGAGCGATCGCACCACGCGCCCCCATTTTGATCGCAACAGTGCCGCTTTTCTGACTCAACTGGGCAAGTGCATCCTTCACAGTGGACACACCAGTCAAGGATAATGCCTCATTCTCATTCGGTAGAAAGACATCCAGCAGATGGAGAAGTTCATCAAAACCGCGCCATTCGCTGGAGGGATCCCAGTTGGTGTCCAGGGATGTTGTCAATCCCAGGTGATGCGCCCGCCGGAAGAGATTGGGCAAACCAGACTGAAGGGCGGTCTGCAAGAAGTAACTGGAAATATGGATATGGCGAGATTTTTGGAGAAGACTGTCAGCCACCAGTTCGGCGCGTAGCAAGACCATGCTCCCGGCGTGGGTCAAAATGGCGCGATCGGCACTACGGTTCAGAATGACACTCAAGCCGGTTTGCTGAGCCGGGTCGATGATGACGTTGGAAATGTCCACCCCACATTTGGATATCTCGTCCAACATAAATCGCCCGAAGATATCTGCACCGCACACGCTGATGAAGGCAACCTTCAGCCCTAGGCGGGCCGCGCCACAGGCGAATATGACTGAGGAGGAGCCGATAGTCAGTGTGGCAGAATCGACTAGTTTCTCCACTTGACCGAAAGCCGGAGTCACATCACCAATGAGGATAAGGTCGGGATTAATTTCCCCAGCAACGAGGAGGTCAAACTGTTTCTGCATGAGTGATATGTAGATCCCGTTCAATGACGGTAATAAATGGAATCAGTGCGACCACAGCAACAAAGAACAGCACGTTAAACAGAATTATATCTTGGTATCCCCCAAACTACATCCGTATTACTAAGCAGGCAAATTTAGATTATCCCTTGACTGCCCCAGAGACAATGCCCTTAACAATGTATCTCTGGAAAAATAACGCAAACAGGAAAGCAGGGATAACTCCTAGGACGCCTGCAGCCGTCATCCATCCATAAACTGTATAAATATCTGTATAGAAATTCAGCATGGTTGTCGTGATAGGCTTCACAGAAGGACTTTGTGTGAAGGCTAAAGCGAAGAGCAGTTCGTTCCATGTGTCAACAAACATTAAAATCATGACTGATATGAAACCGGTTATAGATAAGGGTAGAATCGTGCGGAAAAAGATGCCGACGTTTGAGCAGCCATCGATTTTTGCCGCCTCAATGATTTCGACAGGAATCAAATCAAATGTGCCCTTCATGAGCCAGATAAGAAAAGGTAACCACATGTATGTATCAGCAAGGATAAGCACATAAAACGTGTCTACGATATGCAACCGAGTCGCCAGTGCCATAAAAGGAACGACCAGTGCAGGCGGAGCTATTACCCGCGAGCCTAAAACTGCTAGTAGCAAGTACTTGTGCCCAGGAAACCGAAATCGGCTAAATCCATATGCTGCCGGCAATCCAAGAATCAAACACAGAGTAATGGTACCTGTAGCAATGATTATGCTGTTTCGCAAGCTGAGCAGGACCGGTGTCTTCTGAATTACCTGGGCATAGTTCTCTAAAGTAAATTTATGTGGTAACCAAGTTGGTGGGATCTGCTGCACTTCGGCCTGGGGTTTAAAAGATGTCAGGACAGTCCACAATACCGGGAAGAGGGCAAAAACGGCGTAACCGAACAGTGCCAGCCAAACCAGTACCTGCACAACCCACACGTTGATTTTGTAGTGTCTAATGGTTTTAATCATGGTTGGTCATTCTGTCTAAACACAGTTAAAAATCCAACCACTGCTATGATAGTGATACAAAGCAGAGCGACGGCAATGGCGGCCGAATAATCGTACTTCATGTACTGAAAGCCGTTCTTATATAGGAAGGTAGCCAGAACTTCAGTGCTACGTGCTGGTCCACCACCCGTCAGAGTATAAATAAAATCAAAAATTCTTAAAGTAAATATCGTCCGGATGAGAAGCACAAAAAGTATCAGCGGTTTGAGATGAGGCAAGGTGATATATCTTAATAACTGCCAAGCATTCGCGCCGTCAATCTTAGCTGCCTCATAAAGATACTCGGGGATATCTTGGAGACCAGCAAAAAGAAGGACCATACAGAATGGTGTATATTGCCAAACATCACAAATAATTACAGAATAAATCGCAATCCTCGGATCAGCTAACCACAGGATTGGGTCTTTGATGATCCCAATAGATTTCAGCATATAGTCAATAATCCCAAACTGATCGTGATACAACCACCTCCACATTGATGATGACAGGGCTGGGGCAACCATCCATGGGAAGAGCAGGATTGTTTGAAGCGCAACTCGTCCATGTGAAATCCTATCTAGGGCGAGGGCAAGCCCCAGGGCAAGCAAAAACGAAATAGGGACACTCGCGACAACAATATGTCCGGTATGCTGGAGAGCCTGCCAAAAGTAGTTATCGTGAAGGAGAGTCCCAAAGTTCGCAAGCCCCACCCATTCCAGGGTTATATAACCCGGCCGCCAGGTGACCTTGCTCAGAGCCAGTTGGAAGAGGTAAAACAAAGGGTATCCCAGTACAAGAGACAGGAATATCATAGCTGGAGCGACCATAATGGCTCCAAAAGCCATATCCTCGCGCTGAAGGGTAAACCAAGGTCGTTTTACCATTTCACTCTGAGATCTGATTTATTCCTTGTGTATAGACAAGAACACGGGTCGGCAAGTTGAAAATTACCAATCCAGTCAATTATAATCTTTTATCATTGAATTCTTAATAAGGATGAGGGGGAACGAATGCCAAAACGGCATTCATCCCCCCCGCCTAACTACATTGATTATTCAGGCTCGATCAGCAGAGTTTATTTAACCAACTCATTTACCTTGGCTGCAGCGTCATCCAAGGCCTGCTTGGGCGTCTTCTGACCCAGCAGAGCTGCTTGGATTTCGGCCAGAAGGATATCAGAGATTTCGCCCTGATTCGCGTGCCGGACATTTACAGCCGTCTCCACCTGTGCTTTAAGAACATCGGCGAATGGAACGCTTTCCTTCACCTCTGGGGCATCATACGCACTTGGTATGGAAACATAGTTACCCGGCTCGTGGACTAACATCCCTACCTGAGCCTCATACGAGGATACATAGTCGAGCCATTTCAATGCGGCATCCAGTTTCTCGGGCTTGATGGTCTTGGGTATGAAATAGTAGTTAGCTTCATAGGCAGTGGCAGTGGTGTTACCGGGACCAACTGGGAATTTGGCTACAGAGAATTTATCTTTGATCACTGAATCTTCACTATTGGCAGCGCGGTCAATCCCATAAGCCCAACTGAGGGTCATTGCCGCATTACCTTTGATGAAGAACATCTGCTCGTCTTCAGTCATCCAGCTGGACGCGCCTGGTGGAACCACTTTGTACTCGTTCCGCAGATCTACCAGGAACTGCAGAGCCGTCACGCCAGCATCGCTATTAAAGGCTGCCGTGCCATCATCATTGAATGGTTTACCTCCAGCTTGAATCAGCCAGTGCCAGAACTTGTTAAGGCTATCTTCAGTGTCGACGAAACCCCAGATATTATTTTCAGCATCTGTCAGCTTCACGGCATAGGTTGCCAGTTCTTCCCAAGTAGCTGGCGGCCTATCATAGCCTGCAGCTTCTAGCAAGTCGACCCGGTACATGAAGACCGGAACCGCACCAAATACCGGAACCCCAACGATATTGCCATCATTATCCTGCATAGCCTCTTGCTGCCATTCCGCATAAAGGCTGAGTTTCTCCGGCGGGAAGAGTTGGTCGATGGGCATGAAAATTCCTGTATCCATCAGGCCAGGAATCCATTGGTCTGTTGGTTGCCAAACATCATACGGTTCTTGCGCACCGGAGGCCATGCGAATCAGCTGCTCTTGATGCTGATCATATGGCGTCTCATGGAAATTAATCTTGATATACGGGTACTTTGCCTCAAACTGATCCTTCTGCCAGACGGTTGCCGGATCCCAGTTCATGGTTCCATCATTGTCTAGCTCCAGGGTGACAGCCTCGGGGGCACTTGTCGCTGGCGGGGCTGAGGTGGGTTCAACTGCAGGTGCAGGAGTGCACTGCACAAACCCTAAAATCAGGACGGCCCATAGGCCGATCCTCACAAAGAGATTAACCTTGTCTTTCATCAGCTCTTCTCCTTTTTAGATGTATCCAATAGAAAGTGTGATAGGGTGGAACGAATTCTTTCGTCGATTAAATAGAATTTTTTTAACTCACCTCCTTTCAAGCTCTCACTACTTAGGTTACTCCAGAATCTTTATTCACAGGGTTCTCCTCAGTTGCAGCTGACGTCTATGGCTTGCCAGACTCAACGGCATTTTGCAGTGAAGATAGGATCTGAATCAAGTGCTTACAGTGTTCTTCGCTCAGCGGCAAAAGGGGACGCCTTGGTTTCCCAACCGGATATCCAAGGGCTTGGAGCCCTGATTTAACCAAGGACAGCCAGTGTGGTTCTCGATCAGTATCCACGTATGTTTCAAAGTTAATAAGCGGCAGCATCTTATCCCAGATAGCACACGCTTCATCTCGATTGCCAGAAAGGGCAGTATCACAAAACAAACGGCTAATTTTGGGGATCAGATTAATCAGGGTTGAAATCCACCCGTCGGCACCGCACAACAACCCCTCAAGCGCACAGGTATCTGCACCATAAAAGATAAGCAAATTAGGCCCGCATAAATAACGCAATTCATGCACCTGAGAAGTATCACCTCTGTCCAGGGTCAGTTTAACTCCTTGAATCAGTCCCCGACTAAAAAAGCCAGCGATTTCCGAAACATCCAAAACAACACCCGATGCTCCAGGGTTATCATAAAGGAGAATGGGGAGATCAACACAGGAAGCGATTGCCTCATAATGCGCAAAAACATGTTTTTTAGTTAGCCCCATGTAATAAGGGGGAATAACCATAATCGAATTCGCGCCTATAGCCTGGGCATGTTGACTTAATTCAATGCTGTCTTTGGTACGATAAGCGCTCGTCGCAATACATACAGAAGCCATAGAACCAAATTCGGAAACCGTCAATTCAGCTATTCGCTTTCGCTCCACCGCGGTCATACCAACAGCTTCAGCGCTACTACCGCCAATCACCAATCCCTGCACACCATGATCAAGTAGGAACCGAATATGTGCCAACATGCCAACTTCATCCACAGTCTCATCAGGGTTAAAGACAGTTATTACTGGTGCCACAACCCCCCTTAATTTGATCTCCTTCTTATTCGCTGCCATCCGCGAATCTCCGTTAGCGATAGATTTTTTACTTTTTTGCCATACATCTAATCTTACTTTTTCTTTTTCCTTCACCCATCATCTCTGACATCCCCTTGATGGATTTTATATACTTTTCAAACATTGATATAAGATATTTATATCATTAACGATTTCCTTGACAAGTATGCAATTGAATTATATAATAAAAGAAATCAAATGTCAATACTTTTAGTCTTTTCTTTTTGTTTTATGTAACATCCAAGAATTAAAAACCATCATGAAATAGCCAAGACTGTTGCTCTAGAAGAGTTTGAGTATCGAGAAACCGAAGGATTTTGCCCCGGCTGGCGACGCTAGGACAAGTCAAACCTTGTTTCGACTGTTTCGTTCACTCTCATTTGATGATAAACTTAATTATGCTTTTGCATCGCGCAGTGATCGTGGTAAAACTTACTTGACCCATTCTAAGGTGCATTGAGCCTCTATTCGCAATCAAAATAACTTTTAAGTTTCCAAATGTCTATACATAAGACAAATAATTATGTTACGATCTGAGCGTCAAGCTAAAATCCTCCAACTGATTAAAGAAAGGGGTTTCATTAAGAACGAGGACCTCTGTCAATTTTTTCGGGTCACGTCGGTAACCATACGACGTGATCTAAAAGACCTGAGTATGCAGAACCTAATCAAATTGGATCACGGCGGCGCGATGGATGTGCACTATCTAGGTGCAACGATTGAGCCGCTCTATCAGATCAAGATGAACCTCAACATCGAAAAGAAGCGCGAGATCGGCCGTGTCGCATCTGCCTTGGTCGAAGAGGGCGATACGATCATACTAGACTCCGGTACGACCACCTTGCAGATTGCACAACATCTGAAGAATACTCGCCTCAGGGCTCTGACAGTCATCACTTACGATATTACAATTGCCAGTGAACTATGCCCAGAACCCAATATTAATGTGATCGTCACTGGCGGTATTTTGAGGAAATCCTTGTACGCCTTATACGGCCCTTACACTGAGGCCAACCTTAAAAACATCAGGGCGAGAAAGACCTTCCTTGCCATTGACGGTGCTACAATTGATCAAGGGATCTTGAACTCCTTTCTAGAAGAAGTGCCGATCAAACAATCGATTATCCAGCAAGGTACTGAAGTGATACTGGTAACAGACTCCTCCAAATTTGGTCGGGCTGTGCCGTTCAAGGTATGCTCCTGGAATGCAATTGATCGTGTAATAACAGACAATGGGGTTCCATCTGACTATATGGATATCTTCGCTAACAATGAAATCAAAACAGAGATCGTGCATATCTGTGATAACTGTGATGAGTTTTGATCTTTTTAATTATGGAGGCTATGATAATGCAACCAAAACTGCTCAAGGATATTTTTGGTAAAACCAAACCCATTATCGGCATGGTTCATTTTGGGGCTTTACCAGGCAGTCCACTTTATGATAATGTCGCAGGTGTTGATGGTATATTAAAAGCACTCGAACATGACCTGTTCGCGCTTCAAGATTGCGGTATAGACGCTGTGATGTTTGGAAACGAGAATGATCGCCCTTACGAACTTGAAGTTAGCCCGGCAACGATTTCAACAATGAGCTACTGCATCGGCCGTTTAGCGCCTTTTATCCGTGTTCCCTTTGGGATTGATGTACTCTGGGATCCAATTGCCACCATTGCTGTTGCGAAGGCTACAGGCGCTCAGTTTGCTCGGGAAATTTTCACGGGTATTTTTGGTGGTGATCTGGGGTTCTGGAACACGAATTGTGGAAAAGCTCTTCGCTTCAAGAATGCTATTCAAGCTCAGAAACTTATTTTATTATTCAACATTAATGCTGAATTTGCTTGTTCATTATCTAACCGAAGTATTGATGATGTCGCTCGAAGTGTTGTCCTCTCCTCTCTCCCCGATATCGTCTGTGTATCTGGGGGGATAACTGGTGAAGAGGTCAAAATCTCCACTTTGCAAATGGTCAAATCAGCGATTCCAGACACTCCAGTTTTTGCTAATACTGGTGTCAATTTAGACAACGTTAGCGATATTCTGGCCGTGGCGGATGGAGTGGTTGTGGGGACTAGCCTGAAACGAGATGGCATCACATGGAATGAGGTGGACCAGACAAGGGTTACCAAGTTCATGGAAAAGGTGAACAGTATCAGGGGCAAGGAACCTATTACCACATGAAAGACGAGGAGCCATTAACCCCGCGAGGTTTATCAACAAGAGGCTAAGGTTAGCGACACAAGTAATAGGCTAACCGGATCAGGAATATCCAGAATTATGTGGGTAAAAAGATTATCAAACCTATGCGCAAATATCTTATTGGAATCGATGTTGGAACAACAGCGATCAAGACAATTATCTTTGACGCCAGCACATACCGTATCATTGTGACTGAAAATGCGTCACATGATCTCAGCTCACGCATGGTGGGCTGGGCAGAGGAGAGTCCGGAAGATTGGTGGCAAAACATAATCAAAACAATCAAGGTATGCCTTGAAAAAAGTAAGATTAACCCCCGAGATGTAGCTGGCATAGGCGTTAGCGGTATGGTGCCCGCATTCATCCAGCTTGGCGCGCAAGGCGAAATACTACGACCCTCAATCCAGCAGAACGATGCGCGGACCTTTCATGAAATAGAGATCATGGAAAGAGAAATCGGCGCTGAGCATTTCTTTGGCATTACGGGTTGCACTCTAAACCAACAGATGATCGGACCAAAAATTCTGTGGATGAAACGCAACGAGCCTGAGATCTTCGCCAGAACGAAGAAAATGATGGGCTCGTATGATTATGTTGTCTATAAACTGACCGGGAATTTTTCGCTCGAGAGAAATTGGGCACTGGAAAGCGGCCTCTATGACGTGCACAGCGAATATTGGTCAGAGGAATTGCTACGCTACGTCGGGATCGACCGGAGCTTTTTACCACCGATACACAAACCCTCCGACGTTGTGGGCAGTGTTAGTGCCAAGGCGGCTGTTGAAACCGGGCTTTGTCTAGGAACACCGGTAGTCGCTGGAACTGCAGATCATGTCTCATCGGCGTTCATGGCCGGAATTCAGAACGACGGCGACTTGCTGATTAAATTAGGTGGTGCTGGAGACATCCTTTATTCTACCAATACGCTAATTACTGACCACAGACTTTTTATTGATTATCATGTCATTCCAGGCAAATTTCTCTTAAACGGCTGTATGGCTTCTAGTGGGTCAATATTGAAATGGTATGTCAAGGATGTCCTTGGAAAAGAAATTACGGACTATGCCGCTCTTGACCAGGAGGCTGAGCACATCCCTACAGGCTCAGATGGGATTGTTCTCCTGCCATATTTCATTGGTGAAAAAACTCCAATATTTGACCCTCTCGCTCGAGGTGTCATCTTCGGTTTAACCCTGCACCATAACAAATATCACATCTACCGCGCCATCATGGAAGCCGTGGGATACGGATTCCTCCACCATATTGTTACCCTGCGGGAGATTGGCTTCCAACCCCAGCGGGTAGTAGTAACGAATGGTGGGGCTATCAGCCGTACCTGGGGACGCATCATCAGTAACATCACCGGTTACTCGCTCCATTACCTTAAAGAAAACCCCGGTTCATCCCTCGGCGCGGCCTTCATAGCGGGAATGGGGTGTGGTTGTTTCAATGATTGGGCTGAGGCACAGGACTTAATCCAGATTATCGACATTGTATATCCCGACTCGGTTGAACATACCAGGTATCAAAAGCTCTATAAAATCTATGGGGATCTTTACACCGATTTAAAAGATGACTTTATTCATTTGTACGATGCCATCGCACAATAAAAATATATTTCCCTAAAAAAGGAGAACATAAGATGGAAACCCATGCAAAATTCAAGTATTTTATGCCCACTCGCATATTGTTTGGTCCAGAACGTCTGAACGTCATCGGTGAGGAGGTGGCCAGATTCGGAAAACGGGCACTGTTGGTTACGGGAAAAACCGCTGCCAAGGCGCATGGTTACACTCAGAAAGTTGTAGACCTGCTCCGGCAATGCAATGTAGAAACAGTTATTTTTGATGAGGTCGAACCAAACCCTTCCAATGTGACCATGAATAAAGGAGGCGAGCTTGCCCGAAGTAAGAAAAGCGATGTTGTCATTGGTCTCGGTGGTGGTAGCGCAATGGATGCTGCTAAGGGCATCGCTGTTGTAGCTGTCGAGTCTAAAGATGTATGGAATTACGTAGAAGGCGCGCAGATTGAGAAAGATATCCTACCAATCGTGGCAGTTCCCACAACAGCAGGAACTGGCTCTGAAGTGACACCTTATTCGGTGGTCAGCAACCGCTCCATGCGCCGAAAAGACGCCTTTGCCAGCGACCGTATATTCCCCAGAGTTGCCATTCTGGATCCACTCCTTACTCTCACCCTTTCGCCCTTCAATACAGCCGCTACAGGCATGGATACATTAGCTCACGCAATTGAAGCTTATACCTCTGTCCTCGCAAACTATTTTTCTGATTTGTTCGCCGTGGAGGCCATCAGACTTGCTGGGCAGAATCTCCGCACAGCCGTTTCAAACGGCAAGGACCTAGATGCCCGGGCAAATATGCTGCTCGCAAACGCCCTCGCGGGAGTCGCCATCGCCCATGCTGAGACTACCATTGCCCATGTAATCGGTGAGGCGGTAGGTGCTATTTACAATACAGACCACGGTACCAGTGTCGCGGTTACCCTCCCCGCTGTTATGGAATATAACTGCGTCTCGAACTTGGAGAAATATGCACGGGTTACTTCGCTACTGGGTGAAAATACAGACAATCTCTCGGTGAGCGACGCAGCGCACAAAGCGGGAGTAATAGTGAAAAACTTGCTGAAGGATATCGGGCTTCCAACCTCCCTCTCTGAGCTTGGTGTTACTGATATAAACCCGGTACTGTCGCTGGCAACTAGACCAGGATTGACTGCCACGAACCCACGCGAGATTGGTTACGAAGAATTCAAATTCATTATCCAGCAGAGTCTGTAGCTCATCACATACCAGGAGAGTTAGAAAATGAAAGCGGCGGTCATCTACAGTCCAGGTGATGTCAGGGTAATAGATATCGATATACCTAAACCCAATACGGGTGAAGTTCTCATCAAAGTCAAAGCCTGCGGGGTGTGTGGAACAGAATATACATTGTTTAAGGGTGGTTACTATGCAAACTACCCGGTTGTACTCGGTCATGAATATGCCGGTGAAATTGCTGAGGTAGGCCCAGAAGTGCATAATTTAAAGCCAGGTGACCGAGTGATGGTTGACCCTAACATTGTATGCCATCGTTGTGATTTTTGCCGGATGGGAAGCGAACATCTTTGTGAAAACCTACTTACGATTGGTATACATATCAACGGGGGGAACGCCGAATATTCTCTCGTCCCCGAAACCAATGTTTATAAGTTAGCAGAGAATATGACTTTAGAGCAAGGAGCTTTCTGCGAGCCACTAGCTTGCGTGATTCGAGGATTCGAGGTAGGACCGGTACAACTGGGCGATACGGTTTTAGTACTCGGGGCGGGCTCGATTGGGAACATGGTCATGCAATGCGCAGCGCGTGCGGGAGCTGCCAATATAATCGTTAGTGAGCCGATCGAGCTGCGACGTAAGATCGCCTTCGAGAATGGGGCAACCCATATTATCAACCCAACCCAACAGGATCTATCAGAGGAGGTAAAGAAAATCAAACGCATCGGTGCTGATGTTGTTTTCGAATGTGCAGGCAAGCCATCAGTGCAAACGGCAGCGATCACGCTAGTCCGTAAAGGTGGAACAGTGGTCCTTTTTGGGGTAAGCCCAAAGGGAGAAAAGATTGAAATCTGTCCTTTTGATGTGAATGAAAATGAAATCAGGATCACTGGTTCTTTTAACAACCCAAATACGCAAGCGCAGGCTCATCAGATGCTCGCCAGCAATATGATCAGGGTGGACAATCTGGTCTCACATAGAATACCACTTAACAAATACCCGGAAGTGTTTAATATCTTCGGGCGTGCAGATTCCTTGAAAACCATGGTTATTATGGATGCATAGGATTGAGGTTTGGAATGACGACTATAACCCTAGGGATTAACAACTGTTTTGCCTGTAAGCGTTGGCCTGAACCAGAAGAGTGGACGCGAATTATTGTCGATGACTTTGGACTCAATCATGCTCAGTTTTCCTTTGACTTACTCGACCCACGCACCATCGAACGAACTCGAACCCTACAAGCCGAAAGAATCAAAGAAGTTGCAGGTAAGTATAACCTGGATATTCATAGCGCTTTTACAGGCCTTGCTGCTTATTCTTATAATCTTCTGCTTCACCCTAACAAGGGTATGCGGCTGGATGCTCTGGACTGGTATGAGAACGCTATCCATTTAAGT
>Ga0315274_10012465_pt1 | contig 12123 bp, 10 predicted proteins | sample YL17G02_20_MG_FD_203700 | JGI IMG/M metagenome (GOLD analysis project Ga0315274, IMG submission 203700) | Sediment microbial communities from Yellowstone Lake, YNP, Wyoming, USA - YL17G02_20 | ecosystem: Environmental > Aquatic > Freshwater > Lake > Sediment | place: USA: Wyoming | collected... | reverse complement strand
GGCGGGTGTAATTCAGTTTGGGGGAGAAATCGTAACCTGCGAAGCAGGTTTTGTGCCGGGTAGCCGTCGAATTCCATTCGATGGCGTCTCCCGCAATGGACGACATCGGCTGTAAGCCGACGTCTATTGAGCAGGAAACCCGCTCTGCGGGTTCAGTTGCCCCCGAAGGTGAATTACACCCCGCCAGGCGGGTGTAATTCAGTTTGGGGGAGAAATCGTAACCTGCGAAGCAGGTTTTGTGCCGGGTAGCCGTCGAATTCCATTCGATGGCGTCTCCCGCAATGGACGACATCGGCTGTAAGCCGACGTCTATCGAGCAGGAAACCCGCTCTGCGGGTTCAGTTCCCCCGAAAGTGAACTACACCCCGCCAGACGCGCTGCCGATGAGGAACACAGAAAATTATAGCACAAAGCACGCGCGGAAACAAATGGGGATCTGAGATTAGACAAAGCGCGCAATTTCGATTATACTTGCCGCAAGATTGATCGTCAGACCGATTTCCGCTGGCATAAATGTAAGCAAAACTAATCTTCGTCCCTGGTAACGCTGCGGATTGGCGCGCCGCGCCGTCCGAAGAGGGTGTGTCTTGTCTCTGCGTGAAGGTTCGTGGAGTCGAGAACGTTGCGAAAAACTGCCACACGCGTTGTAGTGCGACGCGTGCGCGGGCAGTTTTTTTGCTTTGCGCGCAAGAAGATTTCGGTTGTTGTCATACTAGCAACATGCTGCCTTTACATTGTGGGCAAAACCACGATGGAGGCAGCAATGTTCGGCAACAAGCACAACAAACAACAGCGGTTACAACGTATGGCAGACGTGATTGGGCAGCATCCCAGTGGAATCTCGCAAAGCGCATTGGCGCGCAAGATCGGCGTCCCGCGCTGCACCGTCAAACGAGATTTGCCCACATTGGAACAAGTGGGCATCCTTTTGAGCGAAGACCCGCGCGGATGGGTGTCGTTGTTCAGGCGGAGATGGTAAATTCGTTCAAAGGTGTTTACATTTTTTGGCAACAAGTGGGCTATACTTGTTGTGAAAACTCAAGCGGAGGCAGAGATGAGTCGCGGGATGAGTCGTGCTGAACGATTGCGCGAGATGGAACGGCTATACGTGGATCGGGCGTTCACGGACATTGAGATGGCAGAGCGCTTGGGGGTTGACCGCATCACGGTATACAAAGACCGCGCCCTGCTCGAAGACGAAGTGCCGTTTGTCGAGGTTGAACGCGGACGATGGAAGATTGATCGCACGCGGTATCTCTCAAGCATCCGCCTGAGTTTGCACGAGGCACTCGCTTTGTATTTGCCCGCGCGCCGTGCGGCGCGCCAAACGCTGATCGCCCAACCGCATGTGGCAAACGCATTGGAGAAGTTAGCCACCGCGCTCAAGCAGCCAATGACCGAACGACTGGTGAAAGCGGCGAACGTCATTCTATCGCAGTCAGCGCAGCCCGAACGCGTCGCCATTATGGAAACAATCGCGCGCGGTTGGACCGAGCGATTGAAAGTTCGGATCGCGTACCGTGGGTTGCGCGCGCGGCAAACCGGGCATCACTTGGTCAGTCCGTACCTCATCGAGCCGGCGTTGTGGAGCGATGGCGCGTACATCATCGGTCACAGCGACTATTTTGACGATGATGCCGTATTCAAGATCGAACGCATCGAGCAAGCCACACTCACGCGCGAGTCATTCGACATTCCAGAGAAATTCGATGAGCAAGAGTTGCTACGCTACGCGTGGGGCATTTGGCGCGGTGAAGGTGAACCGGAGCGCGTCGTTTTGCGCTTCGCACCGGGCGAGGCAACGCGGCGCGTTAAAGAAAGCATCTGGCATCCGCAGCAAGAGCCGATTCGAGATTTGCCAAATGGTGGATGCGAATGGGCGGCGCACATTTCGGAATGGCAAGAGATGATTCCGTGGATCCGGGGATGGGGCGCGGATTGCGAGGTGCTGGAGCCGCAGGAGTTGCGGGAGACGTTGATGCAGGAGACAAGACGGATGGCTTCATTGTATCAGGTCGGGAATCTACCAACACCACCTGTCTGCCAACTGTTGTGGGCAAAAACAAATGATGAGAAAACGCGCACACACCCGTTGATTTGCCATATGATTGACGTAGCCCAAGTAACGCTGGCATTATGGAAGCACGTTTTGACAGAAGGCATTCGGACACAGATATGTGCGACACTTGGCACTAATGACGACGACACGGCGCATGTGATAGCATTTTGGTCAGGACTGCATGATCTGGGCAAAGCCAGCCCTGCCTTTCAGAGGCAGTATGCGCCTGCTGTTGCCACACTAACTAAAGCAGGACTAGATTTCGAGACTCAAGTGGGACAATCAAGTTGCCGCCACGATATTATCACAACGTATGTCTTGGCGGGTTTGCTGGTGTTAGAAACAGGTTTGCCAGAAGAATGGGCAAACCAAGTGGCGATCACGGTCGGTGGACACCACGGCACCTGGGCGACGTCACAAGACTTGGACAAGTATGCCGCACCATCTCAGGTCGGGGGAAAGAACTGGCATCGGGTTAGGCAAGAACTTGTCCAACGTCTGAAAAAGAATTTACACGTGCCAAGTGTCTCGCTTACCTCGCTATCAGCAGAGCAAATCAATTCGTTTTTCACTTTGTTGGGAGGCTTCACTTCGACAGCGGATTGGATTGGCTCTCAGCAACAGTATTTTGCGCCTGTGTTCGAGGACGTGAACTTTGACGAGTACACAGGACATACGGAACAAAAGGCACTCCAAGCCCTGAACGAAACGGGCTGGATCGGATGGCAACCACCAACTGCGGAAATTTCTTTCGGTACGCTATGCAATGTGAAGCAACTCCGGCCATTACAGGAAGCAAGTGTGGCGTTAGCGGACAAACTCAATCAACCCGCGTTGGTCATCATCGAAGCACCTACAGGCGTTGGCAAGACAGAAGCCGCGCTGTATCTTGCCGATCATTGGGCGCGCGTGTTGCGGCAGCGCGGAATGTATGTGGCAATGCCCACGATGGCGACGAGCAATCAAATGTTCAAGCGTGTTCGTCAGGTGCTTGAGCGCCGGTATCCGTCTGAATTGGTCAACTATCAACTCTTGCATGGCAATGCGTTGTTGATGAACGAAGAACAAGTGCCACGATTGACAAAGGGGGACAAAGGCGATGACCTCAATATCGTTGCCGCTCTCGAATGGTTTACCAAGCGCAAACGCGGTTTGCTTGCCCCCTTCGGAGTCGGCACGGTGGATCAAACCCTGATGAGCATTTTGCAGACGCGGCACTTTTTCGTGCGGTTGTTTGGCTTGAGTCACAAGACAGTCATCTTTGACGAAGTGCACGCCTATGACACCTACATGGACGAATTGTTCTATCTGCTCCTGCGCTGGTTACGCGCGGTCGGTGCATCGGTTGTCATTTTGTCGGCGACGTTGTCAAATGTTTCGCGCCGGCGAATCCTTGCGGCATACAATCCTGAACTAAAAGAAATACCAGCTGTTTCGTATCCCGCTATTACATGGACAGCAGGTGATACGGTTCAAGTGATTCCACTAACCGCAGAAACACGCACCGTTGCTGTAGAGCCGATAGGACGCGATCCTGCCGAGATTGCACACCGCTTGACCGAAGAATTGCAGGACGGCGGATGCGCCGCAGTTATCTGTAATACGGTACGTCGAGCGCAAGAGATTTATCGAGCGATTAATGATGCCAAGATTGTTCCTGACGACGATTTGATTCTCTTCCATGCACGTTTTCCCTGGGAATGGCGCGAAGAGATCGAGCGTGATGTGCTTGCGCGTTTTGGCAAACCAGAGAATGGCGAGTTCCGCTCGCACAAAAAGGCAATTGTCGTTGCTACCCAAGTCATTGAGCAAAGTCTCGACTTGGATTTCGATTTGATGATCAGCGATCTTGCGCCGATAGACTTGCTCATTCAACGCATCGGACGGCTTCATCGTCATTCCGAAAATGATGATCAACGTCCTGTACGCCTAAAGGAGAAACGCGTACTCATTGCAATGCCTGAGATAGAAAATAACGCACCCCGATTTGAACGCGGCGAAACACGCGTCTATGAAAAGTATTTCTTGATGCGGTCATGGGCTGTTTTGCGACAGCAAGACAGTATCACGACACCTGACAAAACACAGGAAGTTATCGAAGCAGTTTACGGTGACGAGAGTTTGTTACCAAAATTATCTGACCCATTTCTTCCCGCCTTGAGCGATGCAAAAGAGAAAATGGAAAACACAGAACGCAAAGCCCAAAGCCAAGCGCGGAGCAAACTCATCTCTCCGCCTGACGACGAGTTTATGCTCGAACAATCGAACGCAGGGCTGGAAGAAGACAATCCTGCTTTGCACGAATACCGTCAAGCCGCGACGCGCCTTGCGCCACCAAGCATCACGCTCATTTGTCTCTACAAGACGCCCAATGGATTGGCTTTGGATCGGCAAACAGACAGTACAACGATTGATCTGTCGCAAGAGCCAGATCGCGCGCTAACCCCCGCATTGCTCAATCGCAAGGTAGAAGTTGCTGATTACCGCGTGGTGAAATACTTTGCAAATCAAGAGCCGCCAACAGGATGGCGTAAGAATGCCTGGCTCCGCTTTGCGCGTGCCGTTGATTTTTCAGAGGGAGGTGAGTATTCGCCTAATGATGAAAAGTGGAAACTGAAACTCGACCGCAAACTCGGTCTGATTGTGGAGGATGTATGACACCGTCGTTTAATCTGTTGAATGAGCGTTGGATACCCTGTATCCACTCAAAAGGGCAAAGAGAGCTGCTTGGCTTGCGTGATGTGCTTGTCCAAGCACACGACATTCGCGAAATCTACAATGATTCACCGCTGACTGTTGCGGCATTGCACCGTTTGTTGCTCGTGATTACGCATCGCGTCTTTGGTCCCAAAGACCGAAAGGTATGGGCAAATCTGTGGAGTGCGGGCAAATGGGATGAGCGAAAATTGGATCGCTATTTCCAAAAATGTGAATCGCGCCTCCGCTTGTTTGATGACGCGCACCCATTCTACCAAGTGGCGGAATTTGCATCGGACACGGAGCCAAGAGTCGGGACGCTCTCGCAAATGTCACTTGAATTGAGTTCGGGCAACAACACCATGATGTTCGATCACCATTCCGATTCAACCCCCCAATCAGTATCACCAGCCGAAGCCGCGCGGCGATTGTTGACAATTCAGGCGTTTGCAATCGGCTTTGGCATCAGCCACAAATTCAAGAAAGAGACAGTTCATCTGCACGATGCTCCTTGTGCGCGCGGGGCGTTATTCTTTGTGCAAGGCGCAAATCTGTTCGAGACGTTGCTGCTGAGTATGCGTCCGTATCCTGATCCGCGTTCGCGGTTGTCGGACAACCCCAAGGAGGACAAGCCAGCGTGGGAAATGGATGATCCTCTCAAACCCAAACGCGCTGTGCCATTGGGCTATCTCGACTACCTCACATGGCAAAGTCTTCAAATCAAACTCATCACAGACGAGACAGGTCAAGTCATTGGCGTTCAGCGCATACAGGGCTTGGGCATGGACAAGGATGCGGTGCTGGATCCACTCAAGAGTTATCGCGCGGACAAGAAGACAGGCGAGCCAATTGTGCGTGGTTTCAATCCTGAACGCGTGTTGTGGCGTGACAGCGCGGCGTTGTTCCAAGTGGCAGACACCGACACACGTGATACGCCAGAGAATTTCAAGTTACTTTCTGAATTGGTACGCAACAAGGTATTGAAGCGCGAACAGCAGTTCCGCTATGCGGCAATTGGTCTCGCAACACAAGAGGGTCAAGCGCGCAATGTTTCACTCTGGCGTTACGAGCGAATGCCCTTGCCGCTGGCATATCTTGACGACCGTACCAACGTCGAACGACTGCAAAAAGTGCTTCAATTGGCAGAAGATGTCCATTACCGATTGGCAGATGCGCGTGAATGGCTCGCCTGGGTGTGGCTCAAGCCCAGTGCGTACGAGCGTTTCGATGAGTGGAAAAAGTCGAGCGACTATGCAAAACGCAACGATAATGCCAGTTTCACGACATTGCGAGATCGCCTGTCTGTGTCGCAACGTTTCTGGTGGCGGCTCGATCAGCCCTTTGCGGAAATCATGCCAACACTGGCGCAAGGCCAGACGCAATCACAGCAAGCGATGTTAGAATGGCGCGAGGTACTCAAACAAACCGCGCGATCCGCACTGAGCGAAATCACGAATGGACTCGAAGAATCGCCGCGCACGCTCCGCGCGATTGCTAAAGCGCAAGAACAGTTGGAGCGCGGCTTGGGTTGGGCATTGAAAATTCAGGAAGGAGGTCAAGCATGACGAAAGAGGAACGCGAACGATTGATCAAGCGCTTGGAAGAATTGCGCGCGAATGAAGACCGCGCGGCATTAGCAACGCTCCGACGGGCGTTGAGCGGACGTCCCGAAGACACACTCCGCGCGTTTCAGTACATTGGGTACCAACTGCCATCGCGCGAAGATGATCAGGACACAGGCATCCTGGTCGGTGCATTGTTCGCACATCATCCACTCAAGGGTGGGACAGGCAACATGGGCGATCACGTCGCCACGTTGCGCCGCGCGGATGATAACAAGGCGCAATCCGCCGAACGTCGGTTCACCGCGCTGATTACTTCACATCGCGACGATTTGCCCACTGCACTGCGCCAAGTCGTTGGCTTGCTGGAAAGCGGGCAGATTCCAGTCAACTGGGCGCAATTGCTTTACGATCTCGATTACTGGGATCACGAACAACATTTCGTTCAGCGTCAATGGGCGTCTGCCTTTTGGCGAACGCGCGAGAATTGAAAAAATGAATCTTTCACACAAAGGAGACAAAACCATGTTTATCGAACTGCACACGATCCAGAGTTTTGGACCCACCAATCTCAATCGCGATGACCTCAACAATCCGAAAGAGTGTTTGTTTGGCGGCGTGCGCCGCGCGCGCATTTCGTCGCAGTGCATCAAGCGCGCTGTGCGCGAGCATCCCTTGTTCGAACAGACTACTCAGGTGGACAATGCTACGAGGACGCGTTGGATCACCAACTTGATTCGCGATGGCTTGAAAGACAAAGGCAAGCCCGAACACGAAGCAAGTGAAGTGGCAATGGCTTTTGCGAGAGCGTACGCTGTGGACGTTGACGCGAAGAAAGGCAAGACCAACGTTTTGGTCTACATCAGCCCTGCCGAAGTAAACGACGCGGTCACGATGCTGTTGGAGGAGTGGAAGAAGAATCCTCCGTCCGACGGGGCAATCGCCAAGGTTGTTGCCAGTCTGATTAAGAAGTACGAAAAAATCACAAGCGCGCCTGACATCGCACTGTTCGGGCGTATGTTGGCACAGAAACACGAGACTGGCATTGATGCGGCTTGCCAGGTCGCGCACGCCATTTCGACGCACGCAGTCAAACGAGAGACCGACTATTTCACCGCTGTGGATCAGCTCAAGCCTGACGACACGGCGGGCGCGGGGATGGTCGGTTACATTGACTTTAACAGCGCATGCTATTATCGCTATGCGCGGATTGACTGGCAACAACTCATCACGAACCTAAAGCAGGATCGCGAGAGAGAGAAACCGAACTCGGATGAAATCGCACTGGCGTGGCGCACGGCCAAGGGTTTCTTACGTGCTTGGGAAGCCGCGACGCCAACTGGGATGAAAAACAGCCACGATAACAACGGGCGTCCCGCGTTCCTGTTGGGTGTTGTGCGTACCGACGGGGTCGGCTGGTCGCTGGCAAATGCGTTCGAGCGTCCTGTGCGTCCCCTATTCCAAAACGGATGGGAAGGCGGCTATATCATTCCATCGGTTCGGGAAATGGACAAGTACTGGGGCTGGCTCAGTCAAGTTTATGGTGCGGCACAGTTCAAGCGCGTGGTGGCTCTGGTGCTTGATCCAACCCTATCGGAAAGCGAAGAAACATTGAAGTATCTCAAGCCGTCGCTAGTTGAAAGCAAGAAAACGCAAGTCTCAGATCTCGACGCGTGGATTGAGACAATCACGAACGCGTTGACTGATGAGAAGGAGGGCGCATGAACGTATTGCTCGTACGGCTGATGGGTCCAATGCAATCGTGGGGCTTGCAGAGCCGATTCCTCGAACGCGACACGGGATTGGAGCCGTCCAAAAGTGGTGTAGTCGGCCTGCTGTGTGCCGCACAAGGAAAATCGCGCGACGATGCAGGCGCAGTGCGGGAATTAGCAGAACTCAAAATGGGTGTGCGCGTGGATCGCCCAGGTGTCTTGCGCTACGACTATCACACCGCGCAAAATGTTCGCGAATCCAATGCCAAGCATGTGGATTTGGACGAACGTAAAGGCGTGCGCGATAGTGTCTCACGTCGTTACTATCTGTCCGATGCCGCGTTTCTCGTCGGCTTGGAAAGTGATAACCTTGCCTTGCTTACACGATTGCAGGACAAATTGCAGGATCCGCGCTGGACATTGTACCTGGGACGTAAAGCATTTGTGCCATCCACGCCGATACACTTGAAAGATGGTTTGCAGGCGAATCAAGATTTGCGAACTGCTCTGCAATCCTATCCTTGGCTAGAACGTAAAGCGCAAGAACGCCCTGAGCCACTGTGCGTGGTGCTTGAAGATGAGAACGGTGATCAAGTTCGCCCCGATCAACCACTGTCGTTTGCGCGAATCGAGAACCATTGTGCGCCTCGCCGTGTCAAGGTCGAGCATTGGCAAGCACCGCGCGAAATCTTGAAGGAGGAGTGATGTTCCTCTCCCGTCTCACCCTCAACCCCCGCTCCGCCCAAGTCCGCGCGGAACTTGCGCGCCCGTACGAACTGCACCGCACACTGTTGCGCGCGTTTCCGCAAGGCATCGTCCACAAGGAGCGGGGCGATGACGACGCGGCGGGTGTGCTGTTCCGCGTGGACGAACAGCCGCGCACGAACAGCATCGCCGTCCTCGTGCAATCGAAAATCGCGCCCGATTGGGCGTTCTTGAATGACAAGCGCGATGCGGGCGGTCACGCGTACTTGCTTCGTCCGCCCGAATCGAAATCGTTTGACTCGCTCGCGCGACTCGCGGCAGGGCAAACACTCGCGTTCCGTCTGCGCGCGAATCCGACGAAACGCTTGGGCAAAGGCGCAGGCGACGATCACCACAAGCGCGTCGGCATCTACGCGGAAGATGAGCAACTGAAATGGTTGCAGCGCAAAGCGGACGCGGGCGGCTTTCGCATCGTGCGCGCGGTGGTCAGCCGCGAGGAACGGATCGAGAATGACGCGGCGATTCATCGCGACGAACGCACGCACGATCTCAAACTGCTGTCGGTGCAGTTCGACGGCGTCTTGCAAGTGGCGGACGCCGCGCGTTTGCGCTGCGCTCTCGCATGTGGCATCGGGAGCGGCAAAGGTTTTGGCTTTGGCTTGCTTTCGCTTGCGCCGGCGTAATGTAGGGGCAGGGTTTCCCTGCCCAATGCGGGCGGGAAGACCCCGCCCCTATACGAGGGTACTATGCAACAAGATCTTCACATCCTCCCGAAAATTCGGGATGGGTTGAGTTTCGTTTACCTGGAACACGGCAAGATCGAACGGACGCAGCACGCGGTCGAGTTTTTCGACGCGCAAGGTGGGCGCACGCTCGTGCCGACTGCCGCGCTCGCGGTGCTGATGCTCGGTCCTGGCACGAGCATCACGCACGATGCGATCAAGGTGCTTGCCGAAAATGGCTCGCTCGTGACGTGGTGCGGCGAGCAAGGCGTTCGCTTTTACGCGCAGGGTCTCGGCGAGACGCGCAAAGCGTACCACTTGCTCAAGCAAGCCAAACTCGCGAGCGAGCCGATGAAGCGAATCCAAGTCGTGTTGCGAATGTATCGCTATCGCTTTGGCGAAACACTGCATCCCGAACTTTCGCTCGAACAGATTCGCGGATTGGAAGGGGTGCGCGTGCGCGAGGCATACGCGGAGACAAGTCGTCAGTATGGCGTCGAATGGAACGGGCGCAAGTACGATCGCGGCAACTGGGGCGCGGCGGATCCGATCAATCGCGCGCTCTCGGTCGCGAACGCGTGTCTCAATGGTTTGTGTCACGCGGCGATTGTATCGGGCGGCTATAGCCCTGCGCTCGGTTTCATTCACACCGGCAAACAGTTGTCGTTCGTGTACGACATCGCCGATCTGTACAAAGTTGAGATTACGGTGCCGCTCGCGTTTCGATTGGTCGCGGAATCGAAGGAACATCTGGAGACGCGCGTGCGGCACGCGTGTCGCGATGCGTTTCGCGAGAGTCGTTTGTTGGGTCGCATTCTGCCTGATATTGATGCAATGCTCGGCATCACGGCGGACGAACTCGCGGCGGGCGAAAGCGCGGACGAAGATCCGGCGCGCCCGGAGCCGCTGTGGGACTTGCCGGAGTTCGCGCTGGAGGATGGCAATGGTCGTGATGATTCTTGAGACGGTACCCGTATCGCTGCGCGGCCAGTTGACGCGGTGGCTGATCGAGCCGCATCCGGGCGTGTTCGTCGGGCATGTTTCGGCGATGGTGCGCGATCACCTGTGGGCGAAATGCTGCAAATCGTCGCGCGGCGGCGGCGTGTTGCAGATTTGGACAACGAACACGGAGCAAAAGTTTCAGATGCGGTCGTTCGGGCCGACGCGGCGCGAGATTGTAGACTTCGATGGCTTGCAGTTGATTCGGATACCGCCGGAGGCAAGTAGTGACAAGCAAAGTTGATAATTCGGGCGTTTTTTGAGCGGTCGAAGGGATTTCCCCACACGCGTGGGGGTGAACCGAACTTATTGCGGCGGCAAAAGAAATAGAGAAAGGATTTCCCCCCACGCGTGGGGGTGAACCGTCTACCGCACAATCAATGGTGGCTATGACTGGGATTTCCCCACACGCGTGGGGGTGAACCGTCAAGTTGAATCGGATTGACACCATTCTGCCACGATTTCCCCACACGCGTGGGGGTGAACCGGAACAGTAGAACCCACCCTAACCTACCATTGTGATTTCCCCACACGCGTGGGGGTGAACCCGCGTATGCCGATTCATTTGAGCGGCACACAGCGATTTCCCCACACGCGTGGGGGTGAACCGGTGAACAGAAATATTTCAGGTGAGCTTGTGCGGATTTCCCCACACGCGTGGGGGTGAACCGAGGAACGCGAGCGCAAGAAAAAAGAGAAACGCGATTTCCCCACACGCGTGGGGGTGAACCGTTGCCAAGGAATGGGGTACCACGACGGATGCAGATTTCCCCACACGCGTGGGGGTGAACCGTGAGCAAGACCAACGGCGTGTTCATCCCACGCGATTTCCCCACACGCGTGGGGGTGAACCGACAATTGATGCTGATCACCAAGAAATACGTGTGATTTCCCCACACGCGTGGGGGTGAACCGTCTACAATAGTTGTGGTATAATTGAGTCAATTGATTTCCCCACACGCGTGGGGGTGAACCGCTGGCCATCGTTTGAACTTGCAGGCATGATGAGATTTCCCCACACGCGTGGGGGTGAACCGTGTCGGGAGTGGCAAGGATACTAGTACAATTAGATTTCCCCACACGCGTGGGGGTGAACCGGTCAGAATAAATCTCGCCAATCTGCCGCGCGGTGATTTCCCCACACGCGTGGGGGTGAACCGTCAGAATCAGATGGCGATCATCCCGCATCGCATGATTTCCCCACACGCGTGGGGGTGAACCGAATGATTGCAATGATAATCGTGGCGATGCTTGCGATTTCCCCACACGCGTGGGGGTGAACCGTAAATGGCCGCGGATACCGCACTTAAAAGAATGATTTCCCCACACGCGTGGGGGTGAACCGCGCAAGGTCATTTTGCCGCCCGTTGCCGCGACGATTTCCCCACACGCGTGGGGGTGAACCGACTAAAAAAGCAAGGGCAATTTGGGATGAGCAAGATTTCCCCACACGCGTGGGGGTGAACCGTAATTATGTCTCGAACAACCTAGACGCGTTCGAGATTTCCCCACACGCGTGGGGGTGAACCGGGGTTGGGCTAGTGGTTGCTCTGTCGTCTGATGATTTCCCCACACGCGTGGGGGTGAACCGTTTTAACCACCGCCTCTGCGTGGCGCCAATTGGGATTTCCCCACACGCGTGGGGGTGAACCGCGATGGGTACATGG
>Ga0315274_10012464_pt1 | contig 12123 bp, 12 predicted proteins | sample YL17G02_20_MG_FD_203700 | JGI IMG/M metagenome (GOLD analysis project Ga0315274, IMG submission 203700) | Sediment microbial communities from Yellowstone Lake, YNP, Wyoming, USA - YL17G02_20 | ecosystem: Environmental > Aquatic > Freshwater > Lake > Sediment | place: USA: Wyoming | collected... | reverse complement strand
TGCGTTGGGTACACGGCCACGACCGTGCTCTTCTTCGACATTGCGATACCCTTTCTTTTTGCGGCGCTATGGCGCCGGAGTTCCAGTACGGTGCGCCACCGTTTGTGCGGCGGCGACATGCCAACCACGTGATAAGAATAGCAACTGAACACAAAGTGCGGGCAAAGTGCCGGTAAAACTTCAGTAAAGAATTGTTTGGGCCATCCTGCTCGAGAAAACGCGCTATTTCACAGTCCGGCCCTGAAATACCGCCAGGCGCACTTGCCAGCAGTAACGGCTAGATACCCCAGTGCCAGAGTCGGCCTTCGTCAGCGGGCGTGTTATGGTAATAGCCGTTGAATGGCGCCCACTTCACCGGGTACAGCTCGTCGCGGGGTTGAGGAGAGCAGAGCTGGCTGCCCTGTTCGGCCTTCGCGCCTGATTGGCGAGTCGCGCATCCGCCCAAGACGAAAACCGATGCGGCAAGTCCCAAAGCAACCACTGTTAGTCGTAGCACTTTTCGTTCGAACATTTCGCTTATCCTTTCGCTCTCTGCCAGAATCCGGATTTCCCCTATGGACCTGCTCGCGACAGCCACAGGCGGATTCGATCTTCTCACTCGACTGAAACGCACGGTTCATCCCGATAATTCCCGGCGCATCCGGTTCTGCGGCAATAGCCGTCGGGAAGGCGTACAAGATTTCCACCTTGATGGGGAACTCGCCGGAAATCTGCCGAAGACACTATGCGACGCTCATGCCAGAGGCCCTCCTCCAGAGCGTGGAATTTGACAGCGACTTCACGGACAAAACCTTGGGCAGTTCCATTAACTTGATGTCTGACTCTTAATTTCGCTGGTTGCTTAAAGTGACGTCCTGCGCATCAATGTGCGCCCTACTGTATGACGCTCCTGGGGCCTGACCCTGGTTGAGGGCATGCAGCAAGACCGGAGGCCCTGATCGCCCCGGTCATAGAGGTTTGGGCGCCGTGATTACAGGCCGTGCCAGAGCGGACTCGAGTGCCTGAGCCATGCCGGGAACGAGGGCGACTCCTCCTATGAGAACAACCGGGTCGTCCAGAGACCCTCTTGTCGACGATGTGACCCTTGCGGCTACGGAAGCCTGTAGGCCAGCCACGAATTCCGCGGGATGCACCCCTGCGGCAAGCAGCACGATGATCTCGGTGTCGGCGAAGACCATGCAGGTGTTGTTGATCGCCGCAGGCCGGCGGCTTTGTTCGAGCAACAAACCCAACGTGGATATCTCGACGTCAAGCCGGACGGCAAGCATCTCAATGAAACATCCTGCGCCCGCGGCACATCTGTCATTCAGGTCGAAGCTTCTGATCTCTCCTTGATCGTTTAGCCAAATCGCTTTACTGTCTTAAGCCTATTTCAATCACCGTTTTGCTGTCCCGTATAAAGCGTCGCACGCCAATGGCGTGGCACGTGATTCCGGTAAGCGTCATGTCGGCGAAATACATCCGCTTTCGACCGTAGCCGGTTGCAGCAATCCGGGAAACGGCATTACGTTCCACCCGTCTTGTCCATGACCATCTGTAATAAGCCGCATGCACGGGGTTCTTGGTCGAGGCCTTGGTCCGCGACCCCGGACGCGAGGATGGTCAGGGCACGGGAATCCCAAAGCACGGCTTTTATCATTCGGGAACCGACGTCAATTCCTGCGCAAATCACGGGGTGGGCGACTCCACAGGTCTCAGCGCCTGCCGCGTACCTCGGACCGTCTCGAACAAGGCTTCGACGCGAGTCTGTATGCGTTCGGAGTCGGAAGGCGAATAGTCCGTTTCGATGCGAAGGTAGGGCATATGTAGTTCGTCTTCCGCTAATCGCCTGACGCAGAACGATTCGACGTCGTAGGTGAGACATGCCTGCCAGACAAGCTCGACGATGCAGTTGGGCCGGTAGGCGGCCGCTAGACTGCGTAAGGTGTCCATCCGCGCCTCGTTCCTGGTCATGACTGAGCATGGTAAGTGAAAATACTTGTCGGCAATAGCGCGAACCGGATCGGATGTACTCGCGTCGACGTCTTCGAGAATGGGTTTCAGTCCGGTGCAGTTTTCCATACACACGATCAGGCCGCCGCAGGTCTCGACGATATCCAGCACGCGTTCCGCACCGTGTACCATGGGCGCGCCCGTCATCAGTACGCGAACCTTCTTGCTCTGAGAGGTAGGGCTGGGTTTTGTCTTGAGCAATTCCAGTGCTGCCTCGTATTGAGCGAGGTCGGCGGGTATTCCGGAAATGCTGCTCTTGAGAGACAATAACTGGCGCCCCGACATGGGAGGGTGGTCTTGTTTCATTAGTTCGGCGAGGTTTCGCCGCAATGCGCGCTCGCGGTTCATGAGGGTGATCGCGTCGCGGATCTTGTCATCGGTTATCACGACGCCGAACCGGTCTTCGAGTACTCGCTTGAACTTGCGCACTTCAACCAGCCAGTGATCAAAGGCATCGCGATCATTCTGTTTTTGGGGAAGTTCGAGCACGTACATAGGGCGGGTTTCGGCCATCAGTTCGTACATCTTCTTCTTGCCGTCGCAGGTGGTCTCCGCAACGATGAATTGGGCCATTTCGAGGAAGGGGTTGGATTTCTGGATATGATAGCCGTAAGTGGACTTAATGAGAGGGCACAGGTTCATGGGCAGGTGCTGTTCGGCAGCGGGGATCGTTTTTGCCGAACCGCCGCACAGACATACCGGCACGGCCCCCGCCGCCATGATGAGTTCTCTCGGGGTGAACTCACACAGGATACCGACGATGGGCCTGCCCGCCGCGCTCTGGGCCTTGGCGTACTCGATACAGTTCGTGATCATGTTTGAGAACCAGGCAAGAACCTGGCCGATGTCCCCGCTGGATGTGCTTGACGCGGCACACGAGGCGCCTGATTCGGCACAGACCTCACGGGACGTTGCGTCGGCTTGGCAGCAATCACTCATGGCTCCCCCTGTCTGAAATGTGCGGACATGAGTAGCCGTGTAAGGCGGGATTGATTCCCGCCGTTCCTTGATGGATGAGACGAAACAAGCCTCGACCGTCCGTCAAGACTCTCGCGTTTCATAGAGCGCGTACGGAAAGGTTCCGGGGTGGCTTCCAAAGACTGGGTGCCATGGATAAGACGGCGTCGCTTTCTGCTATTATGGCCAATGAAAGGCCTCATACGACGCCGTCTTATCCATGCCACCCCGCAGCCAAGGGACTCTCCGTACACGCTCTTAGAACGTAATTGTGCTCGGTTTGACCTCGGTCTTGAACGGACCCATCTGGTACGAGCACAAGACGCGGTACGCGACGCCTTTCTTAGGGCCACTCCATGTGGCCGAACAACTGAACCCTCACCCATACTCGAATTGTCCTTGTGCGACCAATTCGCCGGATGGGTCTACAATCTTGTAGGTGGGCTCTTTGGGCCGTTGTTTGCTTTTTGGCGACATGGCGATTCGGGTCTTGTTGCCGGACACGCGGGCCAGGTCGGTCACGACCTCCATCCCCGTGCCTCTGGCATTGAAGGCGAGAGTGACGGTCCCTGAGTCCTCTTGCCAGGGCGTCTTCATGACCTGAGCCAAGATGTTGTAGGGCTCGCCAAAGGCGAGCGAAGGCTCGGCGGCTTTCTGCACCGCGACCGGCGCACAATCCGGCGTCGCGGCGGCGGACAGGGTCCATCCGTCCCCCTGGTCATCATTGCGCAGCACGTCGTACGCCAGCAGGTGGTAAGACCCCGGCGGAATCATGACCGTGTCGGAGGGCTTGTAAATCGCCATGAAATGCTTTTCGTCCTGAGTGTAGATGGACAGATGCTCGGGGAGATAAAGCAATTTCAGCGGCGCCAATTCCACGGTAACCGGCGTCAAGGTGAGCATGTTGCGGGTGGGGCTGATGCGAAGGTCGAAGAGCTGGTTGTTTACGATTAACTGGTCGCTCAGAACCTGACGATCACGATCGAATACCTCTCGTTCGGCGGTCAGATAGAAGTGATCGCCTAACGCGTCGATTCGGCCCGTCTGCGCTCGTTGCTCCTGGGAACTCAGCGAGGCCTTATCATCGAACCGTGCGTTCGCGTTCGCGTCGCCGACCCACAGGCAATAGTGTTCCCCGCCCAGTTCAAACTCGCCTTTATAGGCGCACTGAACACTGACTGAGCCGAACAGCCGCGTCCAGTCGAACCGGCCTTTAGGTTGGTCGTCGCCTTTGAAATAGCTAGCGCTAACGGTGAACCGGTAAGGCATCTGCGTATTGTCGACCAGGACCGTCGTGTCCATGACCGGAAAGGTCGCGCTCATCGAATAATCGTCCTGCTCTATCTTGGTTCCGATGACAGGGTCGTCGGTCAGATCGCGGTTGGCATTTGTGTCGAAATACAGCCTGTTGTAGAAGGTGTCTTTGGCCTTCTGCTGGTCAAGAACGAAGAGCCGCTCCTGTTCGCCCAATCGTACAACAGCATACGCGGGCCGCGAAGAGACAAACGAGGGGAGCTTCCATGCGCCTGACGGCGGGCTCGACGTGAACTTCAGTACGGCGAAACCGTAAGGATGGAACGTCTTTTCGTCACCGGAGTATTGCTGGTAGGCTAGCGGCACTTCGAGGGCAAGCACGGGGACCGCGGCCAATACCAACGCCGTAACCGTGACTAGCAGACCACGCGCGCGTATGATCATGAGACCATCTCCTTCACGGGTTCGGACAACGGCAACGCCACCCGCGGCGCGACCTCTATGTCGTAAGCGAAGGATACCATAGAGCCGTTCGCGATAGGTAGGATTCTACAAAGCCCGGGCCTGCTCCTGACGCAGGCCCCACAGCAACCACGTCCTTGTATCATACGGCTTCTCTCTGTAATTGTGAATGATTCCGTGAATCCTTGTCTTCCTTATACCCCCGCGCGCCCTGAGCCGCAAATAGTCCATTGCTTGTAAAAAAGTCTTTGCATTCCGGAGCTTTTCTGATATATTGAATATGGGGCATAAGGGGAAGGGCGTATGTGACGACCCGGTTCGCCAAGGGGAGTTCTCGGGGCATGAACCGGCCGAGGAATTGAACCAGAACGGGAGCCACTTATGCGGAACGCTGATCTGGTCATTCGGTTCACTCATGCGGTGGTCATCATCGGGACGGTGCTGGTTTGCGGCACGTCATGGCCGGCAACCCAACGGATTGCGGGAGTCGCGGTCGATGAAGCCGGTACCCCCGTCGCCGGTGCAACCTTCCAGCTTTGGAACCCCATCAAGGAGCTATGTCTCGAAATGGAGCTTGCCCCCGGGGGCTCAGTCGAAACAGATAAGGACGGCCGGTTCTCGTTGAGCGTGGACGATGAGCGGGTGCACCTGAAGGAAGCCCTACTCACGGTACAACATCCCAAGTACGGTCTTGGATGGACGCCCGCCGCCTATCTGGTTCGCCTCCAGAAGGATTTCGCGGACCTTAACTTGGTCCTGCATCCGCGAGGCGCGGTTCAGGGCAAGGTGACGGACCCGAACGGCGCGCCCGTTACAGGCGCCGTCGTTACGGCGTTCATTGCACTGACAGCCGAACGCGACATGGACCTCAAGTTCATGGTGGCCCATGACCTCATCCTAAAGGCCACCACGGGGAGCGATGGGACCTTCATTCTGGACGGCTTGCCCAAAGAAGCTACGGTCATGCTCCGCACAACCCATCCCGGCCTTGCCACTACGACTGCGGGGGCGCCCGAGGAGCCTGCGGGCCCGTCCATCGGGACCATCGCCGTTGGCGCCAAGGACGTGGCTATTCAGATGGCCCGTGCTGCCAGCGCTTCCGGCAGGGTCACTTTCGAGGGCACGGGTAAACCGGCAGAAGGCGCCGTCGTCGAGGCCGTGCCCAGCGGCCGCGATCAGGTGGCCCTCGTTCGTGGTGCTCAACGAGCGAAAACTGGCGCGGACGGGCGGTATACCCTTGGCGAGCTTGCCATCGGGACAGAATATGAGGTGCATGTCGTTTACAGCGATGGGCTGGCCGAATGGAAGAAAATCAAAGTTGACGACGCCGGCCCTCTTGACGGGCAAGACTTCACGCTTGGGAAGGGCGTGCTGGTTTCCGGCAGATTCGTCGAGGCTGAGACCGGGAAACCCGTTCCCGACGGGCATGTGGAAGTGGGGAGAAAGGGGGTCTCGTTCGGGTTGCGCCCGGTTTCTGCGCAGACCCAGCCCGATGGGACGTTCGAAGTGCGTGCAGCGCCGGGCGAAGTCGTCCTCTATGCTCACGTCGATTCCGGCGACATTCCCCGCGAGCAGGCTGAGCGCGAGTTGACCCTTGTGGCGGGGCAGGACCAGACGAACATCGAGTTCAAAACCGAGCCGCCGCTAACGTTCAAAGGGAAAGTGGTGGACTCGAAAGGGAAAGCCTTGGCCGGCGCCGAAGTCCGAGTGAAGAGAGACTATGGAAGCATAAGGCCGTCTGTCAAGGCCGACACGGATAAGCAAGGTCTATTCGAGTTGCCGATGCGCGATCAGCGAGTTGGCCAATACGAATTCGTCGCCATCGAAGCAACCCATCCGCAGATGACCGGCTATCGCGGCGTGCTTATGACAACTCTGGGGGACAGATCCGATGCGGAAGGCACTATCAGGATGAAGCGTGTCGGCGCTATCCGCGGTCGGGTCCTCGATGAGCAAGGAAAGCCCATACCTGGCGCGAAGGTAACCGCGGCACTAGTTTTCGAGCGGCCGGAAGGTGGAATGATATGGCAAAACGTGGATTGTGAACTGAAGACCGATGTCAACGGACAGTTCGACTTCCCCACCGCCGTCTCCGGCGTGAAGTATTCAGTCGAGGCCTCCGCGGATAAGTTCGGCCGGCGACAGTCTGAGGTCCCGTCGGTTCCCGAGAATGGGGCGTACGAGGTCCCGGATGCGGTCCTGCCCGTAGCAGACCAGATTATTGAAGGCACTGTGACCGATGCGGATGAGAATCCCGTCTCCGGCGTTATGGTATACTGCTACGGTATGACACAGCCCCAGCGTAATGCCACAACCGACGCCCGAGGCCGGTTCCGGCTGGACAAAATTGTTGCGGGGGAACTGTACATCAACGCAAACCGACAAGGGACTCAGGGCAATTACGAGTATGGGAATGCCCGTGCCGAAGGCGGCGATACGGCTATCGAAATCGTCCTTCAGGGTCAAGGGCCGGGCATGTCTCCCGACGATGTCAAGGCGACGCGGCTTGCGGGCAAACCGGCGCCGGCGCTTGATGTGGCGGCATGGGTCACGGGGGCGCCCGTGACGCTCGAGTCGTTGCGCGGCAAGACGGTCGTCCTGGCATTTTGGAATTCCGCGCAGGAGGATTCACAAGGATTCGTGAAGGCCGTGAACCAGTTCGCAGACAAGAACGCCTGGCCCGGAGTCGCGATTGTAGGTATACACAACGGCGCCGCTCCTGCGGCCGCGGAGCCGCAGAAGCCGAATGCGGACCGCATTGCCGTACAGCAAGCCATATCGAAACAAGGCGTACGGTTTCCTGTTGCTCTGGACAAGACGGACGGCGCCGGGAATCTTGGCGCGACGTTTGCGGCGTACAAAGTGAAGAAAGCGCCGGCCGTGTTCATTATCGACGCCGAAGGAAACGTCCAATTTCAGGATATCGCTTTGCCGGCAATCGAGCAGGCGCTCGCGGCCGTAGGGAAGACAAAGTAAGCGCGATTGCGACGGTGGCATGGATAAGCCAAGGCTTATCCATGGCACCCAGCGACGAGGAGAGAACAAGGAGAGAGCGAAATGAGCAGAAAAGGGAGTAAATGCAGAGTGGGGATGATTGTGTTCGGGGCGTGTGTGCTGATGCTTGCGTCGTGCGCGACGACACAGACCTCGACGAGCCCGCCTGGCACCCCTGTTGTGTCGCAGCTCGAATACAGGCACGACGCCGACATGATGAAGGATATGAATGTTGGCTCATCGTACAATGAACTGTCCCGGCGCGCTCCTGAAAAGTTGATTGCGGAACCTGTGTATGTGTCGCGCAAGCCGCTCTATGGCCATGCCAAACTGGGTAACGGCAAAGACAGGAAGTACACGTTCGTGATCGACGAGAGCCACGGGACGCGGTCCGGGTACGATACGCTCTATATCGACACGAACAACAACCAGGACCTCACGGACGACCCGAAACTGGTCGGCACTTTTACCCCCGAGAACCCTTTCTCCGCGGAGTTCTCGACGGTCGAACTGAAGGTCGAGTGCGACGGCAAGACCGACGCGTACCACGTCAAGCCGCACGTCTATTCCTCTAACCGTGCATCGGTGAGCCTCGCGAGCGCCGGATATTGCGAGGGGGAGGTCACTCTTGATGGGAAGGCGTATAAGGTTGCCGTGTTTGATGACTTGATGAACGGATGCTTCGACGACGTCTACACCTCTCCCCCGGAGTACGGTCGATCCGGAAGCATATCTGGAGTCGGCGATACGATGATGATTGACCTGAATGGAGACGGCAAATTTGACAAAAAGGTCGGTTACACACCGGAAGTGTTTCATCTGGGCAAGTACTTGCCTTGGGGCGGGAGATGCTACGAGGTCAATGTGTCCGCCGATGGGCGTAATCTATCCTTGGCGGAGTCAACAGCGCCAAGCGGCTATATCAAAACCCAGTGTGCGAGCTACTCGGCCGAACTTCTTGGCGAAGACGGAGCAGTCAAGCTTCAAGGAGAGGCTAATGTCAAAGTGCCTGCCGGGAAATACCGCCTGGCCACGTGTACGGCAGAGGCGAAGGACAAAGAAGGCAACACGTGGCGGTTGACCGGCGCCGGCTCGTGGAAACACCCGGAGATCAACGTCGAGGCCGGCAAGGTCACCCCTTTGACCTTCGGCCCGCCGCTTGTGGCAAAGATCACGTACAGTCGGACGAGCCCGAGCGAAGTCGGGTTCAACCTGCAACTTACCGGCGTCCGAAACGAAGAGTACAGCGCAGGAGCCATTGCCCGCAACGGTGAACAATTGCCGCCGCCTAGATTCGAGGTTCGCGACTCGAAAGGCGATATGGTGACGAGCGGCAGCTTCCAGTATGGGTGAGGGGGCACGTGTTCGTACTCATGGCGAGTACCCCCAGACAAGAAAGGTGATTTCGAGGTAGTGCCCGTAGTCGTTGCAGGTCCGTTCGACGTCAAGGCCAAAGGAGTGAAGTTCTCCATTCGGTGAAGGCCTGAGCGTGTTGGACCTTATTTAACCAGCCAGTTCAGTCATCGAGGGACGAGAGGTGAGGCAGTATCATGCCCCGTCGTCCCTTTCCTCGTCTCTGTGGATGCGGGACACGTAGTCTTGCACTCGTAACAAACAATGCAATCCAATGCCCGGTTCGGGGACACGCCTTTCGACCGGCGGGACATAGGATCTGCGCCTTGCAGACAAGATCGATTACATTTTCCACATGACAGGCAATTCTGCGCGGGAACCGGGATTCGCCAGAGCGAAATGAAGTTGAGCGGGGCCAGAATGGCGCCAATTGGACACAGCACCCGGCAGAAGGAACGTGTGCTCAACACGGCCCCTATGAGTACAACGCCGAGTACAGCGAGTTTCACGATTGTGGATAGAGATATGGCTTCGGTCCCGCCGGTCAGAAGGTTAGGTATTGTGACTTGTAGCGCGGATGCCGGACACACGCGACAAAACGACAACATGGTTTCCGAGCCGAGGTAGAACGGCAGCAGGAACACCATAGCAATCAGCACAACATACTTGATGTGAGAGGTCCATGAGGGCAGGTCGAACTTTCGGCTCGGGATTTTGTAGAGCAGATCCTGAAGCAATCCAAACGGGCAGACCCATCCGCACAACAGACGTCCCAAAATCACACCCAACACGAGCACCGTGCCCAGCGCCAGAAAAGGGAACACGTGGTAGCCCGAGTAATGCACCAGAACGCCGATGGGGCATGCGAACCAAGCCAACACGCACGAATGACAACTCAGCACGGGATTGCACAACCATTTGAACTCGGGTCCCCATGAACTGTGAAGCAACAACATAGAGAGGATTTGTACGGTACGCCGTCTAAGCATACGCGAGTCTCATTCCGGGTTTCAGATTGTGACTTTCGAGTGGCGCCTTGCCCCTCATCTCCCGATTCTTTGCGACGCCCATGGCCGCGTAGTCCTGGTTACTTTCAAGTGGGGCAGGCCCGTTTGACTCTGGGTACGGCGCGATCGTACGTCGAGTACAGCCGGTCTCCTTTCCGGAGAACGCCGCTGAACGTGGCGTCTTCGACGAACTGGCGGTCGCTGATCCGCGTGAACGCCACAATCCCAAATTCCTCCGTCCCCGGGTCGTAGACCTTGTGAGATATGACCGCGCCGATAACGACCAAGGACATCGCCACGGCCAGCCCGACCCCGGCCAGGGCACGCTCGAGTTTCGTGCGCCGCGTCATTTCAACAGGTTCTTCTCATAGTTGGCCGCCAACTTTCGATCATTGCCGATGCGGACCGTTACCTTCCGTGCGTCGAGATAGTCCAGGATTGCCAACGCGTATTTTCGCGTCGAGCCGATATGATACTTGAAATCCGCGGAATCCAGTAATCCTTTTCCCAAAATCGTCTGAACAACCAGACTCTGCGCCTGTTTGAGGCGATCGGCGGTAAGCACCACGTTCCTGTTCACGCGGACCAAACGACCGTTCTGACAAAGAAACTCGAACAACCGGCCCGTCCTGTCCGCCGAAGATTGCAGCAGGCCGGCCACTTCATCCGGGCGCGGCGATTGGAAGCCCGTTTTCTGATACAGATCGAGTATTTGTTCCATGAGCCGCCGGTCCGTTTCAGGGAGCGACTCGACGGCGCCCTGCAACAGGAGCCTGTCACCTTGCACGCTGGCGAGCCCCTCGGTTTCCAGGTCGGTCCTGATTCGGCGCCACAACGCCGCCGGCAGGTCATAAGCCCTTTGGAGGTCTGTAACGGTTAGACTGAGCACGGAGTTGTCTCGGGCTTGTTGGATGTGCCCTTTCACTTGGGCCAGCAGTCCAGCATACCGTTCGTTGAGAATGTAGTAGCCTCCATCGAGCGCCAGAACGACTCCGCACACGGCCAGCCCGTCCAGGCATTTCTGCACGTCCTCCGTGGCGTGCAAGGTTGCCTTCGACATCGCGTCGGTGGTCGCGTAAACTTTCTCGACACCCAAGTAGTAGCGAAGACGCTTTTCCAGAAACTCGGGTCCCGAGCGATCAACGTTCTCCAAGAGCGCTGCGTATTCGTTGATTCGGCCGAGGATATCCTTCTTTCTAGGGCGTTGCGCCTCTTGCGTTACGAACAATATTTCGCCGCCGCAGACCGTGGCCGCGGGCGAAGGCCGCCTGACAATGAACCGGTCATGTGCCGCCGCTGGTATCGGGCTCGAAACGATAATGGTGGCCGGGGCCGCTTGGCTCTTGCCCAGCGTTTTGTCCTTAAGCAGATAAACGGTTCCCAGTTGTTCCGCGGTCCCCGTATGAAACTTGATCTGCTCGGCATTGCGCAACGGCGGGTTCAGATCGCTCACGGTCTTGACAAGCACATGGAAACATCGTCCCGACTGGAGATATCCGGGCCGACATAGAACTTGGCCGCGGTCCGGCACTCGTTTTCCGAAATCGGGGACATTCAATGCCAGGCATTGTCCATAGCCGCCTTCCGCAGCATCCCGTAAGAACCGCTGAATCCCGCGGACCCGTCCTGACACATGGCCGGGCACCAATTCGACAAAGTCGTCCACGTGAACGGCGCCTGAAACGGGAACCCCGGTCACGACTACGCCGAAACCTTTCTGCGCGAAACTGCGCTCAACCGGCATCCGAAATACGCCCGGACGCTGGGCTTTGGCAAGGTGCTCGATCTCGTTCACGAGTACATCGTAGAACTCGAAGATGCCGTCTCCGGTTTCTGATGACACAGGACAAATCGGCGCGCTGGACATGAACGTGCCTTCCAGAAACCGCCGGACTTCCTCGACCCGTTGGGGCACCAAATCCCCGGCAACCAAATCGATCTTTGTGAGCGCCGCAATTCCTCGCCGAACGCCTAGCAGTTCCATGATCTGCATGTGCTCGATGGTCTGCGGCATCACCCCATCGTCCGCTGCAACGACCAGCACCGCCATATCGATTCCCGACACACCCGCCACCATGTTCCTGACGAACCGCTCGTGGCCGGG